>JGI24023J19991_10000562_pt1 | contig 28788 bp, 30 predicted proteins | sample Cruoilmetagenom1_FD_19991 | JGI IMG/M metagenome (IMG submission 19991) | reverse complement strand
CCTGAGAAAAACACTACGCCTCGTATATCAAACTTTTTGACTTAGCCATCTGGAACTTCCGATAAGCGTAGACATCGAGTGACCTTTTTACGAGTTCATCATTAAAGACAATACAGATCCGCTGGGAGGCTGTCCGAGAATGCATCTGCGGAGTCTCGTAAACTCGCTTACCTGTCCCCAACTCTTCGTTGTTTTCATAAAAATAATGCTCGCAGATAGCGTAGACTTCGATATCATTTATATGGCTGTGCTTATTTTCCGAAAAACCTCGATTTGAGAAAAAATGCGTATTCTCGGACAGCCTCCCAGCATGTGAGAAGAATTGCTGCCGGACCATAGTATTTTTAAACAGTTTTACAGATATTTTTCTTCCAGCAAAGTCATGGTCCTGTCTGCTGAATCAGTAATGGGAGTGCCGGGGCCGAAAACTGCCTTTACACCTGCCTCAAAGAGAAAATCATAATCTCCCGGAGGGATGACACCACCGGCGACTACAATTATATCTCCACCACCGATTTTCCCAAGTTCTTCAATCAGAGAAGGAATTAGGGATTTATGCCCGGCCGCCAGGCTGGAAGCACCAACAACATGGACATCGTTTTCAATGGCCATTTTTGCAGCCTCTGCAGGCGTCTGGAACATTGGGCTGATATCAACATCAAAGCCAAGATCTGCATATGCACTGGCCACGACTTTAAAACCACGGTCATGACCATCCTGGCCCATTTTAGAAACCAGCAGTCGGGGTCGTCTGCCCTGTTTTTCCATAAATATGGCTGTTCTCTTTTTAAGGGCCTGGATGATATCATCATTACCGCTGAACTCAGAAGAATAGACGCCGGAGATACATCTGGTTGTTGCGACAAATCTTCCAAATACACTTTCCATTGCATCTGATATTTCACCCACCGTGGCGCGGGCACGGACGGCAGGAAGGGCAGCCTCAAGGAGGTTGCCACCGTTTTGGGCAGCAGCAGTAAGATCTGCCAATGCCTTTTCCACTACACCACTGTCCCGAGTGGCTTTTATCTCTTTGAGTCTGGCGACCTGTTCATCTCTCACCGATGAAGGTACTTCCCGAACGTCAAAATCGATCTTTTCATCAGCCAGTTTATATTTATTTACTCCAACAATGACATCAAGGCCCTGATCTATTCTGGCCTGTTTTCGGGCTGCAGATTCTTCAATTCGCATTTTAGGCATTCCGCTCTCAATTGCTTTCGCCATTCCGCCCAATTCTTCAATTTCATCGATAATCTTTTGAGCTTCTTCTATTATGCTGTTAGTCAGTGATTCAACATAGTAGGAGCCTCCAAGCGGATCAATAACCTGACAGACTTGAGACTCTTCCTGAATGACTATCTGAGTATTCCGGGCTATGCGCGCAGAAAAATCGGTCGGCAAGCCAATAGCTTCATCAAAAGAGTTAGTGTGCAGGGATTGAGTGCCTCCAAGAACAGCAGTCATTGCCTCAAGAGTTGTCCGGATTATGTTGTTATAGGGGTCTTGCTGAGTAAGGCTCCAGCCTGAGGTCTGGCAATGGGTTCGAAGCATGGAAGATTTTGGATTTGTGGGATCGAACTGGCTCATCAGCCGGTGCCAGAGGAATCTGGCTGCACGGAGCATGGCAATGTCCATGAAAAAGTTCATGCCGATTCCAAAAAAGAAGGAGAGTCTCGGGGCAAAAGCATCGACATCCATTCCGCTCTTCAGGGCAGCTTTCACGTATTCCACACCATCGGCCAGGGTGAAGGCAGTCTGCAGCACGCTATTGGCACCGGCTTCCATCATATGATATCCGCTGATACTGATGGTGTTATACCTGGGCATGTTTTTCGAGCAGAAAGACATAATGTCCGAGATGATCCTCATTGACGGTGTAGGAGGATAGATATAGGTGTTTCGGGTGAGGTATTCTTTCAGTATATCATTCTGGATCGTACCGGAAAGCTGGGCATGACTCACACCCTGTTCCTCAGCGGCAACAATATAGCCGGCAAGAATAGGGATAACAGCACCGTTCATGGTCATGGAAACGGACATCTTATCCAGGGGGATCCCATCAAAGAGGATTTTCATGTCCTCTACTGAATCGATGGCGACACCTGCTTTACCAATATCTCCCGAAACCCTTGGGTGGTCGGAATCGTAGCCGCGGTGTGTTGCAAGATCAAAGGCAACGGAGAGTCCTTTTTGCCCGGCAGCCAATGCTTTATGATAAAAGGCATTTGATTCTTTTGCTGTTGAAAAACCTGCATATTGCCTGATGGTCCATGGCCTTCCTGCATACATGGTAGCCATAGGCCCACGCATATACGGTGCCATCCCTGGAAGAGTGTTTGAATCCAGATTTTCAAGGTCTTCAGCAGTGTATAGCGGTTTAACCTTTATCCCTTCTGGCGTCATCCAGTCGAGGGTATCGACCGGCTTCCCTTTCATCTGTTTTGAAGCGAGTTCTTTCCATTCTTCTAACTTCGGGTGATCTGACATTAGTTTATCCTCATTTATAAAACAGTCCGGTAAAGCCGGTTAAGAAAACCTTATGAACGCTCACAAAGTTCTACCAGTACACCACCTGTTGCTTTTGGGTGTAAGAAAGCAATTTTCGCACCTCCGGCACCGATTCTCGGATTCTGGTCAATCAGTTGAATTCCTTTTTCTTTCAACTCTGCGAGTGCCTCTTCTATATTTGCTACGCGGAAAGCGACATGTTGAAATCCCTGGCCTCTTTTCTCTATGAATTTTGCTACAGGACCTTCAGGAGAGGTGGATTCAAGAAGCTCTACCTCGCTGTCTCCGACAGGGAAGAAGGCGGTAGTGACTTTTTGTGCTTCTACAGTTTCCGCACCTTCAAATTCAAGACCGAGGATATCAGACCAGAAGTTTTTGCCTTCATCAATGCTGTTTACTGCTATGCCCAGATGATCAATTTTTAGTATTTCCATTTTTTATCTCCCAAAATGTGTGAATTGACGCCAGCAGGCGTTTAAAGATGTAGTGTATTGTTTTCGACTACGAATCAAGATTCTTCTGAGGATTTGTCATTCCCTGCCATACCATTTCAAACATTACATTGGCCTGGTCGGCAAGACTTTCCTCTTTTCCGCGCAAAATCCACATAAAAAAACTGCGTTGAACAAAGCCCATAACAAAGTCGAGTAAAATCCCTGCACGTACATTAGGGTTGAGGATACCTTCGGTCTGACCCTGGCGAAGTACATCAATCATCAGTGACATCATTCTAGGCTGGGCGAATGTTTCATCAACCATCCATGTCTTCATCGGTAAGGTCATGAAAATAATTCTGCCAAATTTTTCATGGCGTTCGTAGTAGTCGAGCTGAAGCCAGAAAACTTTGCGGAGTTTTTCTTTGAGATTTTCTATTCCATGCAGGTGGTCAATTATTCGATCCGTTAATTTACCCATCCAGATGTCAACAAAGGCAAAGACGAGGCGCTCTTTGCTGCCATAGTGCTTGTAAATTGTTGTAAAGCTCACTCCTGCACTGTTGGCAATGTCACGAATTGAAGCCTTGTGGAAATCTGAACTCGAAAAAACTTCCAGCACGGCACGTTCAAGTCGCTTGTGAATATCGTCGTTTATGTCGTTCAACATTGTTACTCTTGTACGGTTTAAGTGCTATGGCTGTTTGTTGACAGGGAAGTAAGGGGTTGGATTTCCATGATTTATAATTCCACCTTATCTCTACTGTGTAGTATTGTTATTCAAGTTATTCGGACTTAACCATATGAAATATAAGCCTTAATCATTATTTAAGTTGTTATTGTATGTCCTAATAAGAACAATGTTACAGTCTAATGTTTAATGCAAATGCAAGTAGTTTTCAAGTAAAAAACTGATTTGAAATGACACGATATTTATAAAAGTCATACATTCTGCGAGGGCAAAGGGAACCGGGAGAGATGTTGCCACAACAGGTAATCGAGCCTGCGAGACTCCGGTCCACAGCCTGTGAGGACGTTTGGCAACATCTCTCTCGGTTCCCTGTTACATAACTTTCATGACAGTAAAGCGGTGTCATCGCTGTGAAATTCATTTCATGGGTGTTAGTTACCAAAGAGCGAGAGAAGAACTCCAGCTGATACAGCTGACCCTATGACCCCCGCCACATTTGGCCCCATTGCATGCATGAGAAGGAAATTCCCCGGATCCTCTTTTTGACCGACAACCTGGGATACTCTTGCAGCCATGGGTACTGCCGAGACACCGGCAGACCCGATAAGCGGGTTAATGTTGACATTCATTACTCTGTTCATTAGTTTGGCCAGCAGTACTCCCGAGGCTGTGCCTATTGCAAATGCAGTGACGCCAAGGGCTAGTATGGCGAGGGTCTCCACGCGCAAAAACTGTTCAGCTGTTGCGGTGGCACCGACAGTCACCCCAAGAAAGATGGTTATAATGTTGATCATGGCATTTTTTGCAGTATCTTCAAGTCGTCCGACAACGCCACATTCCCTGAAGAGGTTTCCAAGCATGAGCATGCCGATTAGCGTGGCAGCCGGTGGGACAATTAATGAGACCAGTATGGTTACAATGACGGGGAAGAGTATCTTTTCCCGTTGGCTGACCTCCCGGAGTTGAGTCATTTTAATGACACGCTCTTTTTGGGTGGTAAGCAACCGCATGATTGGCGGCTGAATAATTGGAACCAGTGCCATGTAAGAGTAGGCTGCAATGGCAATTGGACCGAGAAGGTGGGGGGCCAGCTTTGAAGAAAGGAATATTGCGGTGGGGCCGTCTGCACCGCCTATGATACCAATGGATGCTGCCTCCTGAGCTGTAAATAGTCCCGAGGCTATTGCACCCATAAAGGTGATAAAAATACCAAATTGGGCTGCTGCACCAAGAAGAAGAGATTTGGGGTTGGCAATAAGTGGTCCAAAGTCAGTCATTGCCCCTACTCCCATAAAAATCAGTGGAGGAAAAATCCCAAGGTGGTCACCTTGGAAAAGGTAGTAGAGAAGCCCCCCCGGTTCGGCAGTATGGATGGTATCTTTGGTGATTTCTAATATAGGTTCGGCCATCAGCCCGGCGAAGGGAAGGTTGGTAAGAAGTACACCGAAGGCAATTGGTACCAGGAGGAGTGGCTCGAATTTTTTTACAATTGCCAGGTAGAGAAGAAGACAGGCTACGCCGATCATTGCAATCGGGCCGATTGTAAGACCAGCAAAACCTGTGCTTCTGATAAAATTTATAAATGAATCCAGCATGGTGGGAGCCTCCCTTTATGAAGTCACTTCTACCAGAATATCTCCAGCGTTGACAGATGTTCCCTGACTTATTTTGACCTCTTGAACAGTTCCATCACAGGGAGCCATTATTTCATTTTCCATCTTCATGGCTTCGAGAATCAAAAGGGTTTGTCCTTTTGAGACGGTATCACCATCGGTTACAGCAATGGAGATTACTGTCCCGGGCATGGGGGCAATCACCGTCCCGTCAATGTCTCCGGTATCCGGTGTGGTCGGGGTCTGCTTCTGTTCTGCATGCGGGGCGGCGAGCTGTGGCTTTGAAACCACTGGCTTAGGCGTAGCTGGAGCGGCAGCTTTTGTCTGGACTGACAGGGGCTGGGTTTCTTCAGCCAGCTCTTCAATGCCAACTTTATATTCACTGCCGTTTACAACTACTCTGAACATTTTCATAATGGGTATCTCCATGATATTTAAAGTCTGCTGTTCATTTGTTCCAGCATTCCCGTCCTGTTCCACGCTGAGGAAGAGTCTTCAACTTTTTCTATGTTTCTGATGACAATATTACTTACCGATGTTTTCAGTTGCAGTGCGATAACAGAGCTGATGACGGCAATGAGTTCATTATCGTTTGTTGTGATTATCTCCGGCGTTGTGGTTATCTCCGGCGAGGGTGCAGGTGCACTTGAATGCACAGGTTCCTGGACAGTTTGCTTTGCAGGTCGGCCTAGTAGTTTTTCCATGATCACCATGGCAAACTGCAATACAATGAGGGATATAAAGGTGATGCCCATGCCGAGGATGGTTGCCATCAGACCTGCAAAAAGCTTATCAGAGAGCGAGAGAGTCTGGATTATTTCCGGGTCTGCAAATTTGGCTAAGAGTTCCGCTGTGGTCATATTGGTCTCCTGGAATTATAGAGGGATATTGCCATGTTTTTTGGCAGGGCGTCTTTCCCTTTTTCCCTGAAGCATATTGAAGGCGCCTATGATTCGTTGACGGGTGGCGCGGGGTTCAATCACATCATCAACAAAGCCCCTTTCTGCGGCCTTGTAGGGTGTAGCGAATTCTGCACTGTACTCATCGAGTATTTCCTGTTTCGTAGCCGCCTTATCTTCAGCTTTTGCGATTTCTTTTCTGAAGATGATGTTAACAGCTCCCTCGGACCCCATGACAGCCACTTCGGCTGTAGGCCAGGCAAATACCATATCGGCTCCCAGTGATTTAGAGCACATCGCAACATATGCACCTCCATAAGCTTTGCGGGTAATGAGAGTTATTTTGGGCACTGTGGCCTCGCTGTAGGCGTAGAGAATTTTGGCACCGTGTCGGATAATTCCGCCATATTCCTGGGCTGTACCGGGAAGAAATCCGGGCACATCAACCAGGGTGAGCAGCGGGATGTTAAAGGCGTCACATGTTCTGACAAATCGTGAGATTTTGTCGCCGGCGTTCATGTCGAGGCAACCTGCCATTACGCAGGGTTGGTTGGCGATGATGCCGACAGAGTTGCCGTTGATTCTTGCCAGACCGGTTATGATATTTGTGGCAAAGAATTTCTGGTATTGCATGAATTCGCCATTATCAACAATCGGGATGATCACATCGAGTATATCATAAGGTTTATTGGCGTTGTCGGGTATGATGCTGTTGAGTTCATCGATCTGTCTGTTGAGGTTGTCTTGAAAAGTTACGGCAGGGGCTTTTTCCATGCTGTTTGATGGCAGAAAACGAATCAGCTGCCTTATGTTTTCAAGGCACTCTATTTCTGTGGATGCAATATAATGTACATTTCCGCTGATGCTGTTGTGGGTCATTGCGCCGCCAAGATCTTCGGCTGATACTATTTCTCCCGTTACTGTTTTTATCACCTGGGGACCGGTAATAAACATTTGTGAGGTTTTATCCACCATGAAGATAAAATCAGTAAGAGCCGGAGAATAAACTGCCCCACCTGCGCAGGGGCCCATGATCGCAGATATTTGCGGGATTACGCCTGAGTAGATTGAGTTTCGGTAAAAAATATCTCCGTATCCGGACAGGGCGTCAACAGCCTCCTGGATTCTGGCTCCACCGGAATCGTTCAATCCGACTAGAGGTGCACCTACTTTTGCCGCAGCATCCATAGCCTTGACAACCTTTTTGGCGTGCATTTCACCAAGTGCACCTCCGGTAATAGTAAAATCCTGGGAGAAGGCGTATACAATTCGACCCTCTACCAATCCGTACCCTGTAACAACAGATTCACCTTCAAAGCCGAGCTTGTCCATACCGAAGTCAGTACATCTGCAGTTGACAAAGGCATCCGTTTCAATGAATGAGCCTTTGTCGAACAGATGTTCGAGTCGCTCTCGTGCTGTTAATTTACCTTTGGCATGCTGCTTCGCAATTCTATCGGAACCTCCTCCCAGAGCAAGTTTTTTTCTTTTCTGTAACAGTTGTTCTCTTTTGTCTAAGGACATGTTGTAAACTCCTTGATGAATATTTAATGCCTTTCTTTTGAGATCATGTATTAAAAATACGAGGTTGGGCTACCATCAGCCGGTGGGCGAGGAACGAGACATCGGGGACGCAGAATAATAAAACCACTCTTCAGTGGGTGGATAAGGTAGTTGTTAGTTTCAGTATGCCATTAAAATTACTTATGATACCTGAGATAACATTGTTATTTAATAACATTGTTAAGGTAGTTTCCAGTTACCTGGTGTGTTTTCATCATTGTCTTGGCGTGTATGTTAATCTTTGTTTATGTTTAATATAATAAAATATGTATGCATTGTTCTAAACCAATTTTAAAAGGTAACAATGTTACTCTTTTTACTATGGCTCTGTTGTTTGTCAAGAAAAAAATAATTGAAATGAGATATGTCTCAATTGATTTTCTTGAATTGCAGAGAAGGGGGAAAGCAAAATTGGTTGAAAAATATCGTAAAAAGGTGCTAGGCTGTTATTTCTCATAATTGTAACTGTAGCGTGGAAAATATCTTCGCTGAAGACCAGGTGAATATTCTATGAAAAGAACAGGGTTTGTTTACGATGACAGGTATTTATTGCATGATACCGGTGAGTATCATCCGGAATCTCCGGAGAGATTGAAGGTAATTTATAAAGGACTTTCAGGTTCCGGACTGCTTGACAAACTAACCATGATCGCTGCGGAGAAGGCAAATCAGCGATGGATCGAAGCAGTGCATAATATTCGCTATATCATGAGGTTTGAGGAAACGTGTATTATGGGGCTCCCTGAATTTGATCATCCTGACAATGCTATTTGCAGAGATACCTATGGGGTCGCTTTGCTGGCGGTTGGGGGAGTTTTAAAGGCAATTGATGCGGTGATGGCCGGCAATGTGGATAATGCTTTTTGTGCGGTTCGCCCCCCGGGTCATCATGCGGAAGTAGATAAACCCATGGGGTTTTGCTATTTTAATAATGTGGCAATTGGAGCACGCTATCTACAGAGAGAATATGGGATTGAGCGCGTTGGAATTATTGATTTTGATGTGCATCATGGTAATGGCACCCAGCATATTTTTGATCAGGACCCCTCTATCTTCTACTATTCCATTCATGAACACCCATCATTCGCTTACCCGGGTACCGGAAGGGAGTTTGAGACTGGAGTGGCCAACGGAACCGGTTTTACTCTCAATTCTCCAGTTCTACCGGGCAAAGGAGATGATGAATATCGGAAAATGCTTATGCAGGATATGGTTCCAGCCTTCAAGCAGTTCAAACCTCAAGTTATTCTCCTCTCTGCCGGTTTCGATGCTCATGTCAGTGATCTGATGTCTGGAACCAACCTTACTACAGATGGGTATGATTTTGTTACTGAAGTGATTGTCAATCTGGTAAATAAGTTTGCCGATGGTCGGGTTATATCTGTTCTTGAGGGCGGGTATAACCTGGACGTGTTGCCGCTTCTGGTAGAAAACCATATTAAGATACTGGCTGATATACGATAGCAAAAGAGAAAATTGAAATTGATATCTGAATCTTAGAAAAAAAGTACTTTGGAGGCACTATGTTTGTTATCGAGAGAATGGCCACAGACCTTATTACAATAGGTCCGGATCTTACGATTGGTGAGGCTAAAAGAATAATGTCGGAAAATTCTATCAGGCATCTGCCGATTATTGATGATGAGGGACTGCTGGTCGGCATTGTAACAGATCGGGATATGCGGGACGCGATGCCTTCTACCCTGAAGAAAAAGGCGGACTACGAAGAGACTCTGGCGATAATAAAGAACTATAAGATACAGGATATTATGACCAGGGATCTTCTTACAATTTATCCCTATTACACCATACAGGATACTCTTCTGGTAATACAGAAGAAGAAAGTTGGTGCTTTGCCGGTTGTTGATGAGGAGGGTCATTTGCAGGGAATACTTTCAACAAGAGATCTTCTGACTGCATTTGTCAATGTTATGGGGCTTGATGAACCGGGCACTCTGTTATGTATCCTCGTTGAAGATAAGCGGGGACAGATGAAAAAAATCATTGATATTATAACGGAAGAAAACATCTCTCTGGGAAGTGTTCTCACTGAAAAATCCTGGATCGAAGATAAGCGTGCTGTTTTCCCTTATTTGCATACTAACAATGTTATAAATGTCAAAAAGAAGCTTTTGGATATCGGCTTTCAATTAATTGATCCGATGAAGTGGTATCTTGACCATTCTCCCCAAAAAACTGACTGATTTTACGAGTGGAAGGTTTTCCTGTCGTTTGTTATATGAAAGTGATCCCTTGCCCCATAACGCTGTAACAGGAAACAAGAGAAGTGTAGACTTCGGATAAGCGTAGACTTCCACAAGTTAAAAAGAAATTCTTTTCTCTGCATCCTTTGTGCTCTCTGTGGTGGGAGAGTGTGGCTTTTGGGTTACTGGCTTGCCTTTTCCCTGGCCAGTTCCTCAGGTGTCATTGTCCAGAATGGTGTTCCGTCTTTGGTAAGGCGTACTTTAAATTCGAAGTGCTCCCCCTGTTTTACTTTTGAGGCAATAAAAACATCCTGATCGTTAATAAAAGCCCAACTCCCCTTCACTTTTGTTTTTATTCCCCTGCGAATACCTGTCTCTTTAGCGTCTGCAAATGATATCGGGCAAAGATGAATCAGAATCTCCTCATCACCTTCCTGTAAAATAAAGGCGGTACCCGGTGCCATGCCGGGAAGCGGAGTTACCTTTTTGAATTTTAAAACTACCCCTTTTAGTTTGTCCATCTCTTTGTAATCATAGTAACTGTTGTACTCTGAATTGAGTTCCCATCCTTTGTGGTCTGCGGCTTTTGAAAACTGTGCAGAGTATGAAAAAACAGTGAAAAGAGATATAAGAGTGATCCAAAAGAGTCTGTTTAATTTTCTCTCAGTGTGCATAAGGGTCTCCGAACCGGTCATCTGTTTTGCTGGAAAAAAACTTCCAGGAGGTTTTTTCGCCATCCTTCTGTCTGTCGCAGTTGAATAGTATCCTGGCTTTTACTGTTGCTTAATATTTTAATGAGCATCTTCAATTCAGAATTACTGCCAACAAGACTGGGTGCAATTCCCAGGAGGTTACATTTCAAGGCGATGAGGCTGTTGAGCTTTTTCAGTGATTGTTTTTGGCTGCTATCTAATCGTATAGGCTGGCGCCGGAATGGATAGGTTTCCGGTGCCTGGTTGATGGTTTGCTGTGCAATTGCTGTAACAGTTTCCCCATATTTTTTGAATGCCCGGGAAGAAAGAGTAGTGCAGTCACATAGTGTTTCCAGGGTATGGAGTTTTTGCTTTGCTATCTCGAGCAGTGTCGTGTCTTTAATAATGTGACCACGGGGACGATCCAGTTTTTTGGCCATTCCTTCTCGCCATATGGTTAGATTTTTCAAAATGGCAAGGCTCTGCCTGTCAAGATTATTGTTTCCCCTGATTTTATTCAAACGGGTATCTATGTCAGGCCCTGAGTAAGTCGCAGGATTGTTGAGCAGATTCAACTCTTCGTGGAGCCATGATTTTATTCTTGGTCCGATTATACGTGTGAGGAGGAGCACTCTCACCGCCCGAAGGTATCGTACATCGTTGAGAGCATAGGAGATCTGCTTTGGGCTAAGGGGTCTTTGCAGCCAGTTAGTCCGGGTTTCAGTTTTTTCCAGCGTAATGTCGAGAACTTCTTTGACAAGGTTGCCAAGTGATAAGGTCGCAGGCAGGTTGGAAAAACCGGCAGCAAGTCGGGTGTCAAAGATGTTCTGAGGGATGGCTCCCGTTGCCCTGTTTAAAATGATAAGATCCTGGGGGGCATCATGAAGAATCTTAACAATACTTCGATCTGATAATAACAGGCCTAAAGGGGTGAGATCCTCAATGGAGAGGGGGTCGATTAAATAACAATCTTCATCAGATAAAGCTATCTGGATCAGCCCTAATTGTGGGTAATAGGTACGTTCCCAGACAAATTCGGTGTCTAGAGCAACCGCATCTGTTTGTCTTGCCAGGTGGACTAAAGATTTTAAATCTGCTTTATTTTGAATGAGAGTGGGGATTTCTTTCATGCCGGCTTCAGGTTGTAGAGGTTTAGATAAAAGTATAAATTTTCATGTAGCGTTGGCTCCTTTAACTACTCCAGATGGCTAAGTAAAAAGCTTCATATATGAGGTGCGTAAATTTACTATCATTACGGCATACTAAGGTACGTCGTAATGATAGCAAATTTGCAGCAACGAAGTAGATGAAGAGTTTTTATGACGCCATTAAAATTAACAAGACATAATGGGTTAGAAAATACAAGAATTATTCTTCTTTTATCGTGTTTAATTGCATAATTTAGTACCTTATTCATGAACCTCTGTCATTAAAACAGGAAAAACTTAAACCACAGAGAAGGCAAAAAGAAATTCTTTTCTCTGTGCTCTCTGTGGTGAGAGAATCTCGCTTTTTGGTTGCAGGTATCACCAGTGTCAGCACCTTAGAACTTTTTGACTTAGCCATCTGGAACTTCCGATAAGCGTAGACATCGAGTGATCTTTTTACGAGTTCATCAAAAATGAGTTGAGAGAAAATGATTTTTTACATAATAAAAAGGATCTTGCTGATGATACCCACCCTGTTTGGTGTGATGCTTGTTACTTTTGTCATCACTCAGTTTGTTCCCGGTGGTCCTGTGGAAAAAATGATCGCCGAAATTGAAGGGTACAGTAAAGATGGTGGGGAAGTCAGCAGTGGCGGTTCCAGGATCTATCGTGGAAATTCCGGGCTTGAAGGTGAAAAAATAGAGGAGTTGAAGAAACTGTATGGTTTTGACAAATCTGCACCAGAGAGATTCATTACCATGATGAAACATTACCTGGTGTTTGATTTTGGCAATTCTTATTACTATCACAAAAGTGTTGTTGAGCTTGTCATTTCCCGGATGCCTGTATCCATGTCTCTTGGATTGTGGAGTTTTTTCATCGTTTACGGCGTCTGTATCCCACTTGGTATAAAGAAAGCGGTGAGGGATGGCTCTCGATTTGATGTTGTCAGTTCTACTTTTATTTTAGTAGGTTATGCGGTTCCGGGATTTGTCCTTGGGGTGATCCTTGTTGTCCTGTTTGGCGGAGGTAGTTTCTGGTCAATTTTTCCCCTTCGGGGTTTGGTTTCCGACAATTGGGCGGAATTGAGTTTTATGGGAAAAATCCTCGATTATTTATGGCATATGGTTTTACCGATTACAGCAAGTGCCGTAGGCAGCCTGGCGGTGATGACAATGCTGACCAAAAACTCCTTTCTCGAAGAGATTCGGAAACAGTATGTTATCACAGCAAGAGCGAAGGGGTTACCCGAATCTCGAGTGCTTTATAGACATATTTTCAGAAATGCCATTATTCCAATTATCACCGGCTTTCCAGGGTATTTCATTGCTTCTTTTTTTACAGGGAGTCTGCTGATTGAAACAATATTCTCTCTGGAGGGTATGGGACTGCTGGCCTATGAATCTGTTTTAAACCGTGATTATCCTGTTGTCCTCGGGACACTCTATTTCTTCACATTGATCGGTCTTGTTTCACGCCTGTTATCTGACTTGAGCTATGTAATTGTTGACCCCCGAATCAGCTTTGAAGCTGTTGAGAGGTAGAAAGCATGACGTCTGGAATGGAGCAGTCAGGAACTGCAGTTTCCCGCAGGAAGAGGAACTGGCACCGGTTTAAAAGGAGTAGGCGGGGTTATTACAGCCTGCTTATCTTTCTTACCCTCCTTGTGATAAGTTTGTTTGCAGAACTGATAAGTAATGATGTGCCTCTCCTGGTCAGGTTTGAAGGGAGCTATTATTTCCCGGTAATAAAATCATACCCGGAAACCACCTTTGGAGGAGACTTTGAGACGGAGACAGACTACAAAGACCCTCTCTTTCGCGAGTTGATAGAGGGGGAGGGTAATTATGTACTTTTTCCTCTCATTCCACATAATTACAATTCTATTAACTTTGAGATAGATGGTCCGGTGCCTTCTCCCCCCACACCGGATAATCTTTTAGGCACGGACGACAGGGGAAGAGATGTTCTGGCAAGGGTTATTTATGGCTTCAGGTTGAGTGTGCTGTTCGGATTGGCGCTGACTGCAATGGGTACAGTGATCGGGATTATTGCCGGGGGGGTCCAGGGGTTTCTTGGTGGGCGCGTTGACTTGATGTCTCAGCGGTTTATTGAAATATGGGGAGCCATGCCGGAGTTGTACCTGTTGATCATTTTTGCCTCGATCTTTCAACCCAGCGTGCTTCTCCTGTTTGTCTTACTCTCTCTGTTCAGCTGGATGGGGCTGTCTGATTACGTGCGTGCCGAGTTCCTGAGAGGACGAAATATGGAATATGTGAAAGCAGCTAAAGCACTCGGGGTTGGAAGCATAACGATAATGTGGCGACATTTGTTGCCAAATAGCATGACACCGGTAATCACCTTTATGCCATTTCGTATTTCAGCTGCTATTCTTGCGTTAACAAGTCTTGATTTTCTCGGCCTTGGCGTGCCGCCCTCAACGCCCAGCCTTGGGGAACTTCTTGCTCAGGGAAAAGCAAATATAGATGCCTGGTGGCTTTCCCTGTCTTCATTTTCGATACTCGTGATTACCCTGGTTCTCCTTATTTTTATCGGAGAGGCTTTAAGAGATACATACGATCCAAGGAAAAAATAAGAGGTTGTGAAAAGGAGGATTTTTATAAATTGACTTATAATAGCAGTGATTATAGTTTATGCGGCACTGGTCCTTAATTATTGACTTGAATAGCTTCGGAGTACTCCGAGAAGGTAATCCCGCAATGTTGACCGGAAATTGATGAAAAGTAATCCAATTGCAAATCTGGGTAATACCGGACTATATGTATTGACCGATATTGGGAGGATGACATTATTCCTCCTGAAAGCATTTCGGGGCATTTTTCGACAGCCGTTCAGGTTGAAAGAATTAGTCAGACAGGTCAATTTTATCGGTGTCGGTTCCCTCTCAGTGATTTTCTTTACCGCCGCATCTACCGGCTTGGTTCTCGGCCTTCAGGGATATTACTCTCTTAATAAATTCGGTGCGGAAGGGATGCTCGGTTCAGCTGTTTCACTCACTCTGATAATGGAACTTGGACCGGTTTTAACTGCTCTTATGGTTGCCGGGCGAGCCGGTTCTGCAATGTGTGCAGAACTCGGCATCATGCGTATCTCTGAACAGATTGACGCTTTGGATTGTATGGCTGTTGATCCTTTTCGTTATTTGATAACGCCAAAATTTATTGCAGCACTCATTTCAGTACCGCTTTTAACTGTCATCTTTGATGTTGTAGGCATCGCCGGCGGGTATGTTGCAGGAGTCAGCCTGATGGATGTGAGTCCTGGAAGTTATATCGAGGGGATGAGATCAAGTGTGACAAACCATGATATTCGACTTGGGATTATAAAGTCGTTTGTCTTTGCTTTGCTTGTTGTCTGGATTTGCACGGGAAGAGGGTACTTTGTAAGAGAGATACGAGGGGCAGGATTTGGCGCTGAAAGTGTCAGCCGTGTAACAACACAGGCAGTTGTACTTTCTTCAATTTCGGTTCTTGTCTTTGATTATCTTCTCACGGCGGTGCTTCTCTGATGACAGGTACATCCCGAAGAAATTTAACCCGGATAAACTTCATTTTTCTCAGTACTTTGTTGAGGACTGTAAGTGGTTTCACTCATGGTTTTTGCATACGCCTGAAAGGGTTATGATGATTTCTGCTATTGAATTTATAGATGTGTCGAAAACATTTGCCAAAAAAGATGGAACTGTACAAACTGTTCTTGATAGTGTCAGTTTCTTCATTCCTGCAGGCAAAACAACGGTGATTGCCGGTGGCAGCGGCTCGGGAAAAAGTGTTACCCTGAAGATTGTTCTTGGCCTTATGAGAGCCAATTCAGGCCGGGTATTGGTACAGGGAAATGATGTTACAGGGGCAAAGGGAAAAGAACTTGAAGCTTTGCGCACCCAGTTTGGCGTTCTTTTTCAAGGGTCGGCTCTTTTTGACTCCCTTACGGTTTTTGAGAATGTGGCACTGCCACTGAGAGAAAGGACAAAAAAAACCGAGGAAGAGATCGGCAGTCAGGTGCATGCATCTTTGTCACAGTTTGAACTGGATGGTCATGAGGATAAGTATCCGGCTCAACTGAGTGGTGGGATGAAGAAACGAGTGGGGTTGGCAAGAGCAATGCAGCTTAAACCGGCAATCATGCTGTTTGATGAGCCGACTACAGGGCTTGACCCCGTGATGGCGCAGGAGATATACCAACTTTTCGCAAAAACACAGTCTGAGTTTGGTTTTACCTCCGTTATAGTAAGTCATGATATACCGAAAATCTTTAATCTTGCTGACAGGGTGATTGTTTTAAACAGGGGAAACATGGATGTGTTTAGCAGTCCGGAAGAGATCCAATGGTCTGAAAAACCCCATATCAGGGAATTTGTGAAAATGACAATGGGAGATATCTATCAGAGTCACCTGGTGGAGATATAAAAATGAAAGAACATATTCTTGAAATGGCGGTCGGGCTTTTTATGATAGTTGGTTTTTGTGCCTTTGGATATCTTGCGCTGCAGCTTGGAGAAGTGTCTTTTTTGACAAGCAGTTCCACATATATTATCAATGCTGAATTTGATAATGTTGCAGGTGTAAAAAAAGGTGCCTCAGTACAGGTAGCCGGTGTGGTTGTAGGCAGTGTTGCAGCAGTTACACTTGGAGAAGATGAGGTCGCCGTCCTTGCACTGAAAGTGGATAAGGATCTGAAAGTTCCGATAGATTCAATGGCCTCTGTGAAATCCCAGGGGATAATAGGGGATAAGTTCATCCAGTTGAGCTTTGGAGGGGATGAAGAGAATTTTAAACCCGGTGAGGTGTTGAGGGATACCGAATCATCAATGGATATCGAATCTCTGATTAGTAAATTTGCTTTTGGCAGTGCGGAGTAAGGCGGAGCAGAATTGAGCCTAACCATTTTTTAAAAAAGTTCCGATCTATTCGGGTTAGTGAGAGTAAAAATGAAAAAAATTGTGCTTCTTTTTATAATATTGTTGATGTTGAGCTTCTCTCACGCCGGTGTCGCCGGCAATAGTCCGACTGCCGATCTCAAGCCTGCACTGGAAGGGGTAATGGCCATTCTTGCTGACCAGAATCTGAAAGGTGATGCACATCTTGTGGAACGGCGTCAAAAAATTATGGATTCCATAGAGACCGGTTTTAATTTTAGAGAAATGTCAAAGCGGGTCCTTGGAAAGACATGGCGAACTATCACTGAGCAGCAGAGAGATTACTTTACCCAGCTTATGACCAAGCTTCTTGAAAATGTATATATCGGCAAGTTGGAAGGATACTCAGGACAGACCACTAAATTTAAGGCAGAAACGATAAAAGGTAACAGAGCCCAGGTTACAACCATTGTGGAGAATGGAGGGGTGGATCTGCCTGTCCATTATATAATGAAAGAATCAGATGGTCACTGGATGGTCTATGATATTAATATTGAAGGTGTCAGCCTTGTGAGAAATTATCAGGAGCAGTTTAAATCGATTTTAAGGAAGGAAAAATATGAAGGATTGGTAAAAATACTGGAAGATAAGAACAGCTCGTTTTTAAAGTCAAAGAGTTAACCTGACAAGTCGGAAAACTTTTTACGACGCCATCATTACAGCTTTCACGGAATAAGGCACTAAACCCAGGTCATGGCAGAATATAGTACAGAGTTGCATGAACTTCTCTTTCGACGTTTCAACAGGACTGATGTAGAACTTCTGCTGCCTTTAATGAAAGAAGTCAGCTTAAGGGAGGGAGACATTCTGTTTTCTCTTGGGGAGAGTGGAGATAAACTCTTTTTTGTGGTTGAAGGGCAGCTTGCTGTACAAAAAAGAACCGGGTTTGGCGAAAGAACCCAAGTAGTTGCACTTCTTGACCCCGGTGCCCCGGCTGGCGAAAGAGCATTATTCCGTGATAATAGACATAGGGCCACCTTGCTGGCTGTAAAAGATTCAATATTATTCTCTTTTTCATATCAGGTTTTTGACGAACTCAAAAAAAAATATCCGCTACTTGTCGTGAGTTTGCTTGAATGGCTGCTGGAGAGAACTTCTCTTCGTCTGGAAAAAAATTCAGACCGGCTTTCCCATGTACTCTGAAAAATGAGTCGGCCAGGCAGTTTTTTAATGGAACTCTTTATTATTCCTGATATCAGAGATTATATAATCCATAGCAGTAAATTGGTTGGTTTTTGATCTGATTGTATTTTTTTCTGGCGATTATTTTCTAAATTGGTTANTTTTTTCCTTTTTGTTTTTGAAATTGGATTCAGTTGTAGTTATGCTCCGGGCAGAGGAGATTTTCTTTTTATTGTCCTGAAAAATTTAATAATCATTGAAATTGTTTGTGAAATGGTATGTTTCATACCTGATTGGAGGAAAAAATGGCTTTACCCAAAAGAAGACATTCACGGTCACGTACAAGAAAAAGAAGATCCCATGACGCTTTGAAAGCGCCGGGGCTTTCTGTATGTGGGCACTGTGGAGAACCGAAAGAACCGCATAGGTTGTGTGGCAGCTGTGGCAAGTACAAGGGCCGAACCGTGTTCAGTCTTGATACTGATATTGAATAGGAGAATAGTGTGCAGATAGCCCTGGACGCCATGGCTGGAGACAATGGGCCGGAGGAGTTGATTACCGGAGCATTGCTTGCCACAAAAGAGGCGGATCTCAGGGTAAGTCTGGTGGGTGATGAGGTTCTCCTGCAGAAGCATCTTGACCAGCTTGCGCCAGCTTTCGATACGGCAGACTCCATTAATATAGTACACTCTTCTCAGGTAATAGAGATGAGTGAAAATCCCGTTAACGCTATCCGAAAGAAAAAGGATTCATCGGTGATGGTGGCTTTCGACCTTGTTAAACAAGGTGAGGCTGATGCCGTGGTGAGTGCAGGTAATTCAGGAGCGACTATGGCCGCCGGTGTCCGCAAACTTGGTCGTCTTAAAGGGGTTTCTCGTCCCGGTATTGCTTCACTTTTTCCGACTCAGAAAAAACCTGTAATACTCATGGATATAGGAGCTAATGTCGATTGCCGGCCGCAGCATCTCTATCAGTTTGCCGTTATGGCTTCTGCCTATTCCCGTGTCCGTGATATTTCAAGACCTACAGTCGGACTGCTGTCCATCGGTGAAGAAACCGGCAAAGGAAACAGTCTCGTAAAGGAGGCGTATCCGTTGCTGGAGAACAGCTCCTTGAATTTTATCGGAAATGTTGAAGGGCGGGACGTTTTTCAGGGTGATGTGGATGTGATTGTGTGTGATGGTTTTGTAGGAAACATCTGTCTGAAAATAAGCGAAGGACTGGCTGATGCCCTGATGCAGATGCTTAAGTATGAGATTGTAAAATCGCTCCCCGCCAAATTGGGATATCTGCTTGTCCGCCCGGCATTTAAGGCGTTTAAAAAACGTGTTGACTATGCGGAATACGGTGGAGCTCCACTTCTTGGTATCGATGGGACAGGTCTTATATGCCACGGCAAATCAAGTTCTCATGCTATGAAAAATGCCATCATAGGTGCATCCAAGATGGTAAAATTGAATATAAATCAAGATATAATGCAAAGTTTGGACTCGGGGAAAAACGTGGCACAGGCGGAGGTTTAAATGGGAACTGTTGTGTTGGGGACGGGCTCCTGTTTACCCAAAAGAATCCTTACCAATGTAGAACTTGAGTCGATTGTTGACACAAGTGATGAATGGATACGCAGCAGGACCGGCATTGGTGCCCGACGCATCGCAGGTAAAGGGGAGCAGGCTTATCAGCTTGCAGCGAAGGCTTCCCGTAGAGCACTTGATGATGCAGGGGTGTCGGTTGATGAAATTGATCTGATTGTGCTCGGTACAATCAGCTCACATATGATTATGCCATCCTGTGCCTGCCTGGTGCAGAATGAAATTGGTGCAAAAAATGCCTTTGCCTATGATGTTAATGCTGCCTGCTCGGGATTCCTTTATGGCCTGGACCTCGCTGACAAATACATTCGAGCCGATCATTCTAAAAAGATCCTGGTAATTGGTGTAGAGACTTTGTCCGCAAAGTTGAACTGGAAGGACAGGAATACATGTATTCTTTTTGGCGATGGTGCCGGTGCTGTTGTTGCCGGTTATTCTGAATCGGATCATGGGTTGATAGGAGCTCATTTTGGCTCTGATGGGGCCCTTGGGGATCTGTTATGCATGCATGCACCCCAAAGTTTAAATCCTGACCTGGAGATTGAAGGATATCCGGGAAGCCATGTCCTCATGGGAGGGCGTGAAGTTTTTAAACATGCAGTGAGAGCGATGGAAGACTCTGTTCGATCTCTGCTTGATGCTCAAGGGGTTAGCATGGAGTCCGTTGACCTTGTTATTCCACATCAGGCAAATATTCGTATTTTAAATAAATTGGCAGAACGGCTTGATATACCACAGGAAAAACTATTTATAAATGTGTCAAAGTATGGCAACACATCCGCAGCGTCTATTCCGATAGCCCTCGATGAAGCCAACAAAGAGAGATTGATTTCTCCAGGTGACACTGTTTTATTCTGTGCTTTCGGAGGTGGTTTCACCTGGGGGGCGGTCCTGACTAAGTGGTAAACAGGAGATTTGAGTATGGACTATTTTATATCTGAAGAACAACAGATGATTGTCGATATAGCGCGACAGATCACTGATGAAAGAATTATACCCAGCCGTGCTGAACTGGATGAAAATCATGAGTTCCCCCGGAAGATTTTAAATGAGCTGGCTCAGGCTGATCTTTTTAGTGTGCTTATCCCTGAAGCATATGGTGGTTTTGGAGGGGGATGTTTTGACATTGTCCTCATTCTTGAACAACTCAGCCGGGGATGTGTGGGGGTCGGGACCGCTTTTGCTGCAAATTTCCTGGGAGCATATCCGATTATTCTTGCCGGATCAGACGAAATGAAACAAAAATATCTCCCCGCTATAGCTACTGGAGAGAAATTCGCCGCTTTTGGCCTGACCGAAGCCAATGCCGGTTCAGATGCCTCGGGTATTCAGACCACAGCCGTACTGGATGGTGATGAGTGGATACTCAATGGCACTAAACAGTGGATTACCAACGGTGGTGAAGCCCAGACATACACGGTTGTAGCCATAACTGATCGGAGTAGAGGTCCTCGTGGTGCTTCTCTGTTTGTAGTAGAGGAAGGTGATCCTGGTTTCAGTTGCGGACCCAAGGAAAAGAAAATGGGTATCAGGGCCTCCTCAACAACTGAGCTTATCTTTAAAGATTGCAGGATCCCCAAGGATCGCCTGATAGGACGTAAGGGGACTGGTTTTATCACCGTTATGAAAACTCTCGATCTTTCAAGACCCGGGATTGCAGCACTTGGTATCGGCCTTGCGCAGGGGGCACTTGACGAAGCAGCCCCGTATGCCAAACAGAGAAAACAGTTTGACAAGCCGATCATTGCTTTCCAGGCTGTACAGCATCTTCTGGCTGATATAGCCATCGGTATAGAATCAGCCCGGGCTCTTGTCTATGCTGCGGCAAAACATATCCAGGCATATCCGAAAGATATGTCCAAGGCTTCTTCCATGTGTAAGGTATATGCGACAGATGTGGCAATGAAGGCGACAACTGATGCGGTTCAGGTTATGGGGGGGTACGGCTATATGTGTGAATACCCGGTTGAAAAGATGATGAGGGATGCCAAAATCCTTCAAATTTATGAAGGTACAAACCAGATTCAGAGAAACGTTATAGGGCAGGAGCTGAATAAGGAATATTCTAAGTAATTGATGGTGTCGTAGAAAATCTCTATCCGGAGTCTCACAGGCTTGCTTACCGGCTTCGTGTTGCAATTTTTCTATCATGACGACGTACCTCAGTAAACTGAAATGATTGAATAATATTTCTCATTGCACATAATTTTTTTACTTAACCATCACATACTCGTAAAAAGGTCACTCGAAGTCTGATATACAAGGCGGAGTGTTTTTTACTGGGACTCGACAATACATGCGGTATGTCGAGTGTCTGTAAAAAACCTGCAAAGCAGGAGATCGGACTTTTTACGACGCCATCAAAAGATGCGGATTGGTATATGAATATAATAGTATGTATAAAGCAGGTTCCTGATGCCAAGGATGTTCGTCTTGACCCCGAGACGAATACTCTGGCCAGAGAAGGCGTAGAGTCGATCATGAATCCATATGATCAGCATGCTTTGGAAGAGGCTGTGCGGCTGAAGGAAGCCCATGGCGGTGAGGTAACTGTTATTACCATGGGTCCTCCTCAAGCTGAAGAAATTTTAAGGCTGGCTCTCAGTTGTGGTGCCGACAAGGCTGTTCTGGTTTCCGACAGAGCTTTTGCCGGAGCGGATACCTGGGCGACTGCCTATACCCTGGAGCAGGCAATAAGAACACTGGGGGATTTTGATCTCATTCTATGCGGCAAACAGGCTATTGATGGTGATACTGCCCAGGTTGGACCAGGGGTTGCCATGCGGCTTGATATCCCATATATCACATGTGCCCAGAAAATACGGGAATCCAGCCTGGATCGGTTCATCGTTGAAAGAATGATGGATGATGGTTACGATGTCGTCGATATTGCTCTTCCGGCCCTGCTTTCAGTTGTGAAAAATATCAATGAGCCTCGTGTACCGTCCCTTAAAGGGAAAATGAGAGCTAAAAAAGCAGTCATCACAACGTTGAGTGCAGATGATATTAATGCCGATCACGCTTGTATAGGTTTGCCCGGTTCTCCGACCCAGGTAGTCAATGTTTTTCCACCTCCTGCAAGGGGAGGGCGGGCCATTTTTACAGGCACTCTTGATGAGCAGATAGACCAGCTTGTTGATAAACTGATCCCGTTTATCCAACCCGGTGGAGTTCAATAGATTATGTTAAAAGTAAACGAGGAACTTTGTATTGGCTGCGGCATCTGTGAAGAGAGTTGTCCCTTTGGTGCAATAGAGATTGAAAACGGTTGCGCTGTTATTGGCGAGAGCTGCAACCTGTGTGGTGCCTGTATTGATACATGTGAAGTAGAGGCGCTGAGCCTTGAAGTCGAGAAAATAGCGAAGGTAGATATAAAAGATTGGTCTGGGATTCTGGTCTATTGTGAATACAGAAGAGGAGAACTTGCTCCTGTCTCCCTGGAACTGCTTGGAATTGGCCGCACACTTGCTGATAAGAGAAAGGTGAAGCTCAGTGCTGTACTGATTGGTTACGAGACCGGAGAGACTGGTGAGGAGCTCATCGGCTATGGTGCTGATATCGTATACCGGGTTGATCATGAGGCTCTTGGAGCTTTTAGCGATGAGAGTTATTGTGCAATTGTAACTGACCTGATCAGGGAGCATAAGCCGGAAATAGTTTTGGCCGGGGCTACCGCCATTGGTCGCTCCTTTATCCCCGGTGTGGCAACAACTCTGAATGCCGGTTTGACTGCTGATTGTACTCAGCTCGAGATCCGTGAAGAAGATGGAGCTCTCCTTCAAACCCGTCCTGCTTTTGGTGGAAATATCATGGCCACCATTGTTTGCGAATCATCAAGACCTCAGATGTCTACGGTTCGTCCGAAGGTGATGAAAGCCCGGGAATTTGACGGGGAACGAAAAGGGGAAGTCATTGATCTAGCACCGAGCCCCACCCAGCTTGAAAGTCGTGTGAGAGTTCTCGAGATAGTCGTTGAAGAGGCTGCGAATGTGAACATTCAAGAAGCCGATATTCTTGTGTCGGGTGGAAGGGGACTCGAAAGTGCAAAGGGTTTTGAGCTTATAAGGCAGCTTGCGGATACGATAGATGCCAGAGTTTCAGCTTCCCGGGCAGTTGTTGATGCAGGGTGGATCCCGTACCCCCATCAGGTGGGACAAACAGGTAAAACTGTTGCTCCTAAACTCTATATAGCATGTGGTATTTCAGGAGCGGTGCAACACGCTGCCGGTATGCAGTCTGCTGAGACGATTGTTGCCATAAACAGAGATAAAAATGCACCTATTTTTGATATTGCTGATTATGGTATTGTTGGTGATCTGTTTGAGATCATACCCAGGTTGATGAGCAAAATAGAGGAGAGACGCTGAAAATGAGCCTTGATGGGAAAATTGCCCTGGTAACCGGTGGTAGTCGTGGCATCGGTAGAGCCATATGTTTGAAATTAGCTAATATGGGAGCCTTGGTGTATGTTAACTATGTGAGTCGGACAGAGGCTGCTCTTAAAACTCAGAAACTCATAGTGGAAAACGGTGGCAAGGCGGAAATTATCGGTTTCGATGTTTCTGATGCGGGTGCGGTAACAGAGGCAATTAAACATATTGTCAGTGAGGCCGGCCCTGTTGAAATCCTGGTAAATAATGCAGGCATTACCAGAGACGGTTTGATGGCGAGGATGAAAGAATCGGATTGGGATGATGTTATGAATACCAATTTGAAGGGTGTTTTTCTCTGCTCTAAAGCCGTCTCCAGGGGAATGATGAAAAAAAAGTGGGGCAGGGTGGTGAACATCTCCTCCGTATCGGGGTTTGCCGGAAATCCCGGTCAGGTAAACTATGCAGCCGCAAAGGCTGGATTAACAGGACTGACTAAATCCATGGCCCGTGAATATGGTTCCAGGAATATCACCATAAATAGTGTTGCACCCGGCTATATTGTAACAGAGATGACAGAGTTGTTAAGTGAAGATGTAAAGGAACAGCTCAAAGATGAGATTCCTTTGGGATGTCTTGGGACAACTGAGGATGTTGCTGCTGCTGTGGCCTATCTGGTTTCAGTAGATGGTCGCTATGTAACGGGGCAGACTCTGCATGTTAATGGTGGGATGTATATGTGATGTTTTTTACGAATCCATCTGGTAGATTTGGTTTTTATGAAACCATCATAGGCAATAAAAAAATATCTGCAAGAAAGTGAAGATGTATTACTGGTGTTAAATAATTGAAAAGTGATTAGCAAACTCAGTCTAATCAAACAATAAAGGAGAATATTAATGGCCATTGATCAGGAAATGATAGATATAATTGTTGAACAGTTAAGTGTTGAGAAAGAAAAAGTAGTACCCAACGCATCTTTTGTTGATGATCTGGGTGCCGATTCTCTTGACCTTGTTGAGTTGATTATGGCAATGGAAGAAGGTTTTGATATTGAAATCCCCGATGAAGATGCAGAGGGAATTGCAACAGTTCAGGATGCAATCGACTACGTAAATAAGCAAAAATAGTAGTATACACTGACAATATTTTTTCTATCCCTCGTTTGCATCAGCGCGTGAATGAAAGATGAGGGTATATAAGGGGTAACTATTGTGACTCGAAGGGTAGTGATTACAGGACTCGGTCTGGTGACACCTCTGGGGACAGGGGTGGAAAAGAGTTGGGATAATCTATGCTCAGGTGTGAGTGGAATTGATCTGATTACCACGTTTGATGCTAGTGATTTCGCAGTAAAAATTGCTGGAGAAGTAAAAGATTTTATCCCTGAAGATTACTTTGAGAAAAAACAGATCAGACATCTTGCTCTGTTTGTGCAGTATGGTTTAGTCGCAGCGCTCATGGCTGTAGAAGACAGTGGCTTTAAAGTGGTAGAGGAAAACTGTACCAGAGTTGGTGTTATCACTGGCTGCGGTATGGGTGGATTGCCTACAATTGCAAAACAACATCAGATAATCCTCGAAAGAGGACCGAAAAGGATAACACCTTTCTTTATCCCGATGTGTATTCCCAATATGGCGTCCGGTCAGATTTCGATGGCACTGAATGCAAAAGGAGCAAACTTGACCCAGACAACCGCCTGTGCAGCTGGAACTCATGCTGTGGGGGAAGCGTTTCGTCATATCAAGTATGGGAGTAGTGATGTAGTAATCACCGGTGGCACCGAGGCTGTTATCAGTCCTCTCGGGGTTGGTGGGTTCTCCGCGATGAAAGCGTTGTCGAAGAGAAATGATGCACCTCAGCAGGCATCCAGACCTTTCGATAAGGACCGGGACGGTTTTGTTATGTCGGAAGGGGCTGGAATGCTTGTACTGGAAGAGTATGAGCATGCCGTTTCTCGAGGCGCAAAAATTTACGCCGAGGTTTGTGGCTATGGTCTGAGCAGTGATGCTTATCATATTGCCGCGCCACCGGAGGACGGAGAAGGTGGGGCAAGGGCTATGCAAGTCGCTTTGGATGATGCTGAATTATCACCTGAAGATATAGATTATATTAACGCTCATGGTACTTCGACACCGCTGAACGACAAATGTGAAACCCTGGCAATCAAGACAGTTTTCGGCGATCATGCCAGAGCTCTTGCCATTAGCTCAACCAAGTCAATGACAGGTCATATGCTGGGTGCTGCCGGTGGAATCGAATCGGTTTTTACCGCCCTCAGCGTGAGTCATCAAATTGCACCACCTACCATCAATCTGGTAAACCCAAGTCCTGAATGTGATTTGGATTATGTTCCCAATGAAGCACGGGATATGAACATTCGAGCTGCGATCTCCAATTCCTTTGGATTTGGTGGCACTAATGCGGTTGTCGCCATGAGGCGTTTTGTCGAGTAGAACAGGCATAATTTGGCTTTGGAGACTGGAAGAGTGAAAATTGTTCTCGGTGCTGATCATGGTGGTTTTGAGTTAAAAGAAGATATTAAAGCTTTTTTGATCGACTTGAAATATGAGGTCGTTGATGTTGGATGTTCATCAACGGACTCGGTTGATTACCCCGATTTTGCTGAAAAAGGTGTGTCTCAAATAATAAATGGTTCCTGTGACCTGGGTATTCTCATATGTGGAACAGGAATCGGCATGTCTATTGCCGCTAACCGGCATCCTGAGATCAGAGCTGCAAATTGTCATTCAGAATACACTGCAAAGATGAGTAGGGAACATAACAACGCAAATATGCTCTGCCTCGGGGCCCGGGCGATTGACCGGGAACTGGCACTGACAATAGTACGAGTCTGGTTAAAGAGTGAATTCGCCGGCGGCAGACATCAGAGGAGAATTAAAAAGTTCAGTGGGTAAAAAACGTAATAGTCTGCATGGGGTTAAATTACCTGATGTAACAGATTCTATCTGGAAAGAAAAAACCGATTTTGCATATGCAAAATCGGTTTTTTTCATTTCAAATATGGAGGTCTTCTGTCAGGTAGACTAGTATAGGTATATAGCTTTATTGTAAGTTGAAATAACACTCTCCTCCGGGAGTGAATTATTTCTATGTTGGTGTTTGTTTTGTAATAAAAGGAGGTAGTTATGAAATGTCCCTATTGTGGTCATCTGGATGACAAAGTAATTGATTCCCGTCTCAATAAAGATGCTACAATTACTCGTAGAAGAAGAGCATGCCTTTCCTGTGATCAGCGCTTTACTACTTATGAGCGGTTGGAGGTAATGGTACCGGTGCTGGTGAAAAAAGATGGCAGGAGGGAAACATGGGATAGACAAAAGATTGTTGTCGGAATAGAGAAAGCATGTGAGAAAAGGTCAGTAAGTCGTGATAAAATCGATGAATTTGTTGATGATATTGAACATAAGCTGCAGGATTATGGTGCCAAAGAAATTCCTTCCAAGGATGTCGGTGAATGGGTTATGGAAGGATTGCACCTGTTGGACGAGGTAGCGTATGTGCGATTTGCCTCAGTCTATCGTCAATTCAAAGATGTTAATGAATTTATGGCGGAGCTGAAAAGCATACTGGACGCAAGAGAAGATGACGATCATGCAAAATGATAAGTACTATATGCAGCTGGCACTTATCGAAGCCCGGAAAGGCGAAGGAAGAACCTCACCAAACCCCTGTGTCGGTGCTGTTATTGTTAAAGGTGGTCGTATCGTATCAAGAGGGTACCATAAAAGAGCAGGAACCCCTCATGCCGAAGTGAACGCCATAAATAAGGCTGCAGAATCTCTTGTCGGTTCGACAATCTATGTGACTCTNGAGCCATGCAATCATACTGGAAAAACCCCTCCATGCACTCAGTCGATTGTTGATAATGGTATTTCGCGGGTTGTGGTCGGCATGAATGATCCTAACCCTCTGGTTGATGGGANTGGCATTGCGTTTCTCAGAGAAAACAAAATAGAGGTGGTTACAGGAGTACTTCGCGATGAGTGTGGAGAGATCATCAATCCCTTTATAAAACATATAACTCAAGGTATTCCATGGACGATAATGAAGGGCGGTATCAGTCTGGATGGCAAGATTAATTATTTAAAGGGAGAGAGTGGTTGGATTACAGGAAAGCAATCTCTCAATGAAGTACATAAGATTCGGCATAAGGTAGATGCTATCCTTATTGGCAGCGAGACGGTGCGTATTGATAATCCATCGTTGACTACACGTATCCGGGGGTTTGAAGGGAAGGACCCCGTCAGGGTCGTTATAGATACACATTTGAACTTACCACTGGGCTCGTCGGTCTTTCATATAGAATCGGAGGCACCTACATGGGTATTTTGTTCTGTTGATGCACCGGAAGAAAAAAAGGCCGCACTGAGGGAACGGGGTGTGGCGGTGACGACTGTGAACTCAAGTCCCGGTGGAGTGGCTTTAAAGCAGGTGATGGTCGCCTTGGGAAAAGCAGATGTCTGTTCAGTTCTGGTGGAGGGGGGAGCAAGGTTGCATGGCTCATTCTTAAAAGAAAAATTGTATGATTCGGCCTGTCTCTTTTTTGCGCCGATCTTTGCAGGAGACGATGGCGTTTCACTGGTGACAGGGTATCGTACCCATGGGCGCAGCTCAGCTACCCGGCTTACTGATGTCAGCTATAAGAGGCTGGGAGATGATATGATGGTTGCCGGTAGGTTTCAATATGCAGAATAGGTTATGGCGTCGTAAAAATCCAATCCGAATAAATCGGAATCTTAGAATGCTTGGATAAGTGCCATGGAAGTATATTCAACAATATAATTAAATACGATCTTCCTGGATTTCTTGTTTTTTATGACAGAAGTTCTGGAGTAAGGCACTGACATCCATGAAATGCTTTCAAAATGATGCTACTGCTTCGGATCCATTTTCTTCCGGACAGCACATGACTTTTATATAAATACGAAGAGTTTCCACAAGATTACCGCAGCTTGTTATTTTCTGTTTCTGAGAACAGCCTTGATTTCC
>JGI24023J19991_10000558_pt1 | contig 28858 bp, 22 predicted proteins | sample Cruoilmetagenom1_FD_19991 | JGI IMG/M metagenome (IMG submission 19991) | reverse complement strand
AGTACCTTACTCCGTAAAGGCTGTAAAGAAAAACAGGTAAGCGAAGACTCCGAGAAAATGAAGGAGGGTATTTAACCATAAAACTAGGTAGATACCTCCAAGGTACTTACTTGCAGCTTGTCTGCGTTACTTAAAATCGAGTAATATGAGCAAAGCATACTCAACAGATAAGTTGATCTATGGGGGCGTCGATGTGGGTGCCTCACACACTAAGGTAGCCCTGATCGATACCGCAGGACACCTCTGTGGTCATGGGGTTCGCAAATCAGGCGTGAATTTTTCGGCCACTGCCGAAATGTGTCTTGCCGACGCCTTGCAAATGGCCGATTGCACGACGAATCAGGTGGCTCATACCGTATCTACGGGGTATGGTCGTCAAAATGTGACCTACGCAACCGAAAGCCGCACCGAAATCGGGTGCCATGCTAAGAGTTGTTATTTTTATTTTCCGGAAGCCATCACTGTGATCGACATTGGCGGGCAAGACAATAAAATCATCAAGCTGGATCCCCACGGCAGACGCATCAGTTTTAAGATGAACCGCAAATGCGCGGCCGGTACGGGTGCTTTTCTGGAAGAGATGGCAACCCGGCTTGATATTCCACTATCCGATATGGACGGATTGGCCAGAAAATCTACCGAAACCGTCAACATCGGCAGCTACTGCACCGTGTTCAGTGCCACCGAAGTGCTGAAATATGTCCGCCAGGGTAAAAAAGTGGAGGATATCATCAAAGGGCTCTTTGTTTCCGTGATTCGGCGTGTTCTGGAGATGGATGCCCTGACGGAAAAGGTTGTCATGACCGGTGGGGTGGTGGCCCACAACCCTTACTTTATCGATTTAAGCGAAGAGCAAATCGGAAGAGGTATATGGACGCCGCCGTTGCCGCAGCTGGCTGGTGCCATCGGCGCCGCCTTGTATGCAAAAGCAAACCAAACAAGCGATAACGAGTGACTGAACATGGCACACGAAAAAAAACAGCTCTTGAGACGTCTTGAATCCGCCAAGGAACTAAACCGGTTCATGGCCGATTATTACTATGAGTTGAACGAAGCGGCTATATCCGGGAAACAGAAAATCGCCTGGTGCACGAGCGTGGGACCGGCGGAACTGCTGCGTGGCCTGGGGTATCTGATTTACTTTCCCGAGACCCACGCGGCCATGCTGGGCGCCACGCGAATGGCCACCGACCTGATCCCTACGGCCAGCGCCATGGGATATTCCCCGGAGATCTGCTCATACCTAACGGCCGACATCGGTGCCTTCGTAAAGGGCATCACGCCCTTGTCCACCGCATTTAAAGGAATAGCGTCTGTCCCCAAACCGGATGTCCTCGTCTACAATACCAACCAGTGTCGCGATGTTCTGGATTGGTTCAATTGGTATGGTGATAAATTTAACGTGCCGGTCATCGGTATCCAATCCCACCGGTCTGTTGGCGAGATAACCGATTCTCACATCGCCTCCATTACCTCGCAAATTGAAAACCTGGTAGCGCCGCTGGAGGAACTTGCCGGTCGCAAGCTCGATATGGATGCGTTTCAGCAGGCCGTGACCCTTTCCCGGGAATGCTCGGATCTTTGGGCAAAATGCCTGGCGACGGCGTCTGCAAAACCCGCACCCCTGACTTTTTTTGATGCGACGACCCTGATGGGACCGGCGGTGGTGGGTCGCGGCACGTTGAAAGCCGTTAAAACGTATCAGCTGCTTCTGGAAGAGCTTGAAGAACGGGTCGACGCCGGAGAAGGCGCCCTTGTCGGTGAGGAGAAATATCGCCTCTATTGGGATGGCATGCCGGTATGGGGTCGATTAGGGATGCACTCCAAGATGTTTGCCGAATTGAACGTCAATGTCATTGCATCCACCTACTGCAGCAGCTGGATTTTTTCTACGTTGAATCCGTCAGATCCGTTCAAGAGTATGGCTCAGGCGTACACGGAACTGTTTATTACCCGGAATGATGCCTACAAGGAAAGATATATCCAAACCAAATTGGATTTATTCGGTTGTGACGGTATCCTCTACCATAATGCCCGCACCTGCCCTAACAACACCAATTGTCTTTACGGTATGCCGCAGCGCCTGTTCGCTAAGACAGACATCCCGTTTGTCACCATGGACGGTGATTTAAACGACCTGCGATGTCTTTCTGATGAACAGACCAAAACCAACATCGAAGCATTTATCGAACAACTGGAAGAGATGAAATAAAGTGGGGAGGTAAACCATGCCGTGCTGGATGAATTTGGGACAGAATTTTAAGATTAACGCAAAGAAATATGCCAACAAATTAGCACTGAAAGACCAGACGCGCAGCTTCACCTATGCGGAAACCAATCGGCGTGTAAATCAACTGGCTCATAGCCTTATGGACCTCGGCCTGGCAAAGGGCGACAAAGTGGCTGTGTTTATGGACAACTGTATCGAAATAGTCGAAGTTTATCTGGCCACGGCCAAAACCGGTATCATCATTGTACCGATCAATTTTCGACTGGTGGGCCGTGAGGCAGAATATATCGTTAACAACTCCGATGCCAAGGTCATGGTTGTGGAGGCGCAATTCGCGGAGATCATCGACCCGATTAAAAAAGATCTCAAGAACATTGTACCGCAAAACTATGTGGTTGTGGGCGGTGAAACTGCCGGCTATTTGGAATACGAAAAGTTCATCTCAGGCAGCCCGGATAAAGAGCCGGAGGTAACCGTTAAATCAGGGGACTCATGGATATTGATTTATACGTCCGGCACCACCGGCAAGCCCAAAGGGGTGATTCGCTCCCATATATCCCACATCGCGTTTTATTTGATCAATGGCGTGGAGATGGGTTTCAACAACCGTGATTATTGTTTGAACATCATGCCCCTTTGCCACATCAACTCTACCTTCTACACCTTTCTCTTCCTTTATCTGGGCGGTTCTGTCTACGTTCACCCGGCCCTCTCTTTCAAGGCACCGGAACTGCTCAAAATCGTTGAAGAGGAAAAGATCACCTTCATTTCGCTCATACCGACCCACTACAACCTGATTTTAAATGTGGACGAGGACGATCGCAAGAGAGATGTCAGCTCGATCCGAAAACTGCTCTGCTCCTCAGCGCCCGTTCGACAAAAGATGCTACGGGCTATCGTGACCTTTTTCCCAAATGCCGAACTATATGAAGGCTATGGCTCCACGGAAGCCGGAGTTGTCACCGTGCTCAAGCCCGAGGATCATAAATCAAAAGCCGGCTCCATCGGTCAGGAGGTCCTCAGCACCGAATTCGTAAAAATATTGGATTTTAAAGGCAACGAAGTTTCCGCCGGGGAGGTGGGAGAAATTTTTTCCCGGGGCCCCATGCTCTTTGACGAATACTATAAATTGCCTGAAAAGACCCTCGACTCGTTCAAAAACGGCTGGTTCTCCGCCGGCGATATGGGCAAGAAGGACGAAGACGGCTATTATTACATCGTTGACAGAAAAAACAATATGATCATCACCGGTGGAGAAAATGTCTACCCCAGCGAAGTGGAAGAGGTCGTGGGTAGCCATGAGCATGTGTTTGACTGTGCCTGCATTGGTCTGCCGGATGAAAAGTGGGGCGAAAAAATCGTGGCCATCGTAGCCCTCAAAGACGGTGAAGACGAAAAAAACATTTGCAGGAAGGACATTCAAGACTATTGCCGGGGAAAGCTCGCCAGCTATAGACGTCCAAAAGATATAATCTTTATCAAAAGCGATGAAATGCCTCGAACGCCAACAGGTAAAATCTTGCATCGAAAACTTAGGGATCGGTATTTGGTGTAAGATGCGGGTATGATTTATTTTATAGCTTTATTTTTTATACGCTGAAGTCAACCGTCGTGTACTCACTTGAAGTGCAATATGATTTGCTGGACATACTGAATTAATATATGTACAGACATTGGATTACAGCCAATCCTAACGATTTTTTGTTAAACATTTGATAGGAGATTAACAGTGAACTTCTCTAAATATGCTGCCATACATGCTCGTCACCTTTCCGACAAGGTCTGCCTCATTGAGCGAACTCCCTCAAGTGGAAAACGAAGAACGCTCACCTGGAAGCAGTTTAATGACGCCATTAACCGCGCTGCCAACTATCTGGCCAAGGAATGTGGCGTTAAAAACGGCGATCCGGTCATGCACCTGCAAAACAACTCTCTTGAATGGTTGATTACCTACTTTGCCATCATTCGTCTGGGCGCCACCGTCGTGCCCCTGAATTTCAGGTTTGAAAGTGGTGATGTTTTGTATGCAGCGGAAGTTTGTAACCCCCAAGTTTTTCTCATCGGCTCCGAGTTTTTAAAAGTGGTACAACCGATTCAACAAAAGCTAAAAACAGTCAAAACCTATATCTGCATCGGAGATACCGTTCCTGATGACATGATCGACTATGCAAAAGTAGATGCATACGATGATTTCTCGGATGCAATGGTCGATGTGGCGGACACTCATAACCTTGCCATGATGTTCACCTCCGGTACGACAGGAACGCCCAAACCGGTGATACACACCCATTTTTCTATGAAAAACACGGCTGCCGGAAACGGTATGACATATTTTGTCGAAAAAAATGACAACTATCTTATATTTCTACCCCTGTTCCACAGTGGTACCATGTTTTTATGGGCACCGTTTTACGCCACGGGAGCCACGGGCACCATACTCCGGGAATACAACGAGGCAAAATATATCTTCGAGACCCTGGCGGAAGAAAAATGTACTGACACCCTTTTTGTCGTCCCGATAGCCATCATGCTGCTGACTGCCATTGACAACGGCATCATCAACCTGGCTGATTATGATTTATCAGACTGGCGATACATGGAAATAGGTGCCCAGCCGGTACCCTTTGACATTATGGAAAAACTGGTTGAGATCCTACCCTGCGGCGTCTCCAACATTTATGGCATTACGGAAGGTGGCGGCGGAGGTCTGTTCAATCTCTATCCTGAAGATGTTTTAAGAAAACCCGGCTCCATTGGGAAACCCACCTATGGCGTGGAGGCAAAGCTTGTTGATTGGGACGGCAGCGAACTATCTGATGGTTCGGTCGGTGAGCTGCTTTTTTCAACAGAACGTATGATGAAAGAATATCATGGTAATCCGAAAATGACCGACGCCGCCTTTCAAGACGGATGGCTCTGTTCGGGCGATCTGTTGACAACCGATGAAGAAGGTTTTTACTACATTGTTGACCGAATGAAGGATATGATAACCAGCGGCGGAGAAAACATTTATCCGGTGGAAATCGAAAATGCCCTCATGGATCACCCTGATATAGAAGATGTAGCATGTATCGGATATCCGGATGATCGCCTGGTTGAAATCGTGCTGGCGGTGGTTCAACTCAAAGCGGGCAAAGAAATGACTGAAGAGGAACTTATCGAGTATGCCAAATCAAAAATGGCGACCTACAAAACTCCTCGTAAAGCTATTTTTGCCGAAATACCACGCAGCGTGACAGGAAAAACGATGAAACCGGTGCTCAGAAAAAAATATACGGGAAGACAAGAAGCCTTTAAAAGTCTTGTTTAGCCCTACAACGATACTTGCTCTATTTTACCAAGCTCTTGCAAACGCCTTCGCCTGTGTGACAGGCAGGCACGATATTTTTGGGAAAATCCTGAAAAAGCCAAGGATAATTTCAGCTACACCATATACTGCGCTACAAGCTCGGCGATATCCCTGGTCCGGACTGTGTCTACCTTTTCCATTTCTTTGATACCGTCTTCGATCATCGTCAGACAGAAGGGGCAACTCACCGCAACGGTTGTGGCCTGCAGATCGAGGATTTCCCTTGTCCGCTCAAGATATATTTTTGTGCCTATGCTTTCTTCCATCCACATTCGGCCCCCACCTGCACCGCAACAAAAACTTTCTTTGCCGCTACGATCCATCTCTTTGATCTCATCAATAGAAACAGCTTGCAGCACTGACCTCGGCTGGCGGTAAATGTCGTTATAACGGCCGAGATAACATGGATCATGGTATGTTACCGTGCCTTTCATCGATTGGTTTAGCTTGATTTTTCCCTCTTTGATGAGCTGCTCAATGAATTCGCTATGATGGATGAGCTGATAATTTCCTCCCAGTTGCGGATAGTCATGCTTTAGCGTATTGAGGCAATGGGGGCAGGCTGCGATGATCTTTTTAACGTTATATCCATTGAGAGTTTCGACATTTTCCTGAGCCAACATCTGAAACAGCATTTCATTTCCGACCCGTCTGGCAAAATCACCTGTACATTTTTCCTCCACCCCGAGAATACCGAAGCTGACGCCTGCTTTTTGCAGAATCTTCACCAGACTGACAGATATTTTTTTCGCTCGATCATCAAACGAACCGGCACATCCTACCCAGAGAAGATATTCAACATCCGGATTATCCGCAATTTTTGTAACGCCCAGTCCCTTGGCCCATTCATCGCGTTTATCATACCCAATACCCCAGGGATTGCCGTTGCGTTCAAGACCTTTTAAAGCCGGGTTCAGCTCTTTGGGATAAGATTGGGCAATCAAGGTCTGTCCTTGGCGCATGCCAATGATACGCGGCACATGTTCAATCGTCACCGGACATACCTCTTCACAGGCTCGACATGTTGTACATGCCCAGAGTGTGTCTTCCGCAATCACATCGCCAACCAATTGTTTTTCACTGTTCAGTGCCAGGACCTCTTCTTTCAATGTATCTGTATCATGGCCACTTTGTTCTGCACCTGATAACAGTTTGGCCCTTTGGATAATGGCAGCTTCATTATCAGTCAGTTCCTGTCTCAAATTGAGATTAAAATCGTACAGATTGAGTGGTTTATCAGTAGCATAGGTAGGACACACCTGCTTGCATCGTCCGCATTCGGTACAGGTGAATAGATCCAGTGCCTGTTTCCAGTCGAGTTGGTGGATGTGATTAAGACCCAATGATTCATTTTCCCATGCATCTTCGTCCTCCATATCCAGGAGTTTTGCCTTTTCATGGGGATAGCCCAGGCTTTTGAAAAAAACATTGGGAAGTGCTGTGATCACATGAAAGTGTTTGCCATATGGAAGAATATTTAAGAATACCATCTGGGTACAGATGTGCAGCCAAAACATGACTACCAGCAGCAGAGAAAGGGTCCCAGCGCTGAATCCGGAAATGAGTGCAGCTGCTGCCTTCGATAGCGGTGCCCAAAGAAATTCCGGCCCATATTGCGGATTGTTGAAAATGTGGATATCACTTGAAAGATTAGGCAATTGGACCAGGTTGAATCGCGCACCGTCGTAGAGCAAATCAGACACCATTAAAATGCCGATTAACACCAGAACCAAATACGCTTTGAAGCTGTTATGCAATCTCTCTGGTTTGACAACGGCTCGACGATAGATTGCCCAGATGACCATGACCAGGACAATCCCCTCAACCAAATCTTTTAACGCAATATACAGGTAGCCAAGCAGATCTGGCTCGCCAAAGAAGGGGAGCTCAAATCCTTTTTGGAATCCTTCTCCGTAGAGCATCAAGCTGCGAATTAACAGAATGCAGAATCCCCAGAAAATGAAAGCATGCATGATTCCGGAGCTTCTTTCCTTTGCTCTGCCGATAAGACGCTGCTGGCCGACAGCCAGAATTATCATATTTTTAAAACGTGTTTTCAAGTGGTCCGCTCTGTTGGCAGGTGCCAGTGCCTGGAGCAGCTGAATCTTACGAACCATTGAATAGCAGAATACACTCAGGGCAATAAAAAGTAAAAAAGCCATTACTAAGGGATTCAAAACTATCTCCTCAACTTGTATATATGATCATTTCCTGCTGTAACAAAAGATCTATCAGAAAAACACTACCTTTGAATACTCTTTATCTGCTGGCGGAGAATCGGGACAACTTCAAAAAGATCCCCTACTATGCCGTAGTCAGCGACATTAAAAATTGGTGCTTCGGGATCGTTATTAACAGCCAAAATTACCTGCGAGCCGGTCATGCCGGAAAGGTGCTGGATCGCTCCTGAAATGCCGACAGAAATATACAATTTCGGAGCCACTATTTTTCCTGTCTGGCCAACCTGTTTGTTGTGCTCCATCAAACCGCTGTCGACCATGGCCCTGGAAGTGCCGAAACCGGCACCCAAATCATCAGCCAGTCCTTTTACCAGATCGATACCTTTTTGATCTTTGACGCCGCGCCCAACTGAGACGACAATGGCGGCATCGCCCAGATCGATTTCTCCGCTGGCATCAGCTATCAGTTCCTTGACCACAGCACCTAGATCAGTGGGCGGCGCTGAAAGGCGGATGACATTTTCGCTGCCGGCGGTGCTCTCGTCCGTCATCTTAAAAGCCCCTGCTCTGACAACTGCAACGAGCTTTTCACTGTTTATTTTCACCCGCTGTATCACTTTATTGGCTATGGCAGGTCTTGTTATTTCGATATTGTCCCCAGTATAGGCCACATCAGTAATATCAGTTGCACAGGCCACACCGAGCCGGGCAGCCACCTTTGGTGCAACAGCTTTGCTGTTTTCTGTTGAAGCGAACCAGATCTGGTCGGCGCCAAACTGGCTTGCCGCGTCTACGACACAGGTAGCGTATGGGCCGGCAGAAAACAGTTCCAAACCTGGATCATCGGCAATATATTGGCTATCAGAGCCGCCACTAACCAAGCTAGGTATCAATGCTTCCAGGTTGTTACCGATAGCAACGGCAGCAGTCTCAGCACCGATAGATCTGGCTTTTGCCAGAAGTTCTGCTGTGCTACGCTTCACCTCGCCTCGCTTGATATCCGCAATTACGAGTACTTTAGCCATAATCTTCTTTTCCTTATATAAATTTATTTAATTCAATGACATCGTAATTGACAGGTTGTCATTATAAAACCTTAGCTTCATTCACTAGCAGACCAACAACCTGGGCGGTGATTTCAGCGGCATCACCTTCATATTTTTTGCCGGCCTCACGCGCTTGAGATCTACTGAATTCGAGGATTTCAGATCGATTATCACTGCCTCCTACCTCCTCAAATGAGGTGCCAAGTGCGGCCAGATCCATTACCTCGATCTTCTTTTTCTTGGCCATCATAAGGCCACGCATTTGCGGCAGTCTGGGTTCATTGATACTATCGCTGACCGTGACAACCGCCGGTAACTTCAATTCCACAATCTCCTTGCCGCCGTCACCCAGCCGCGTCACCTTGAGGAGTTCATCGTCTATCACGTCAATGGCGACCACATTACTGACGCAGGGTATCTCAAGATTCTCGGCCAGAATTATTCCGGTTTGACCATTATCGGTGTCCTGGGCTTGTTTGCCGGTTATGACCAGGTCATAGCTTCCTTTTTCGTAAACCTTTTGCAGTACCCTGGCCAGGACAAAGGAATCCGCTCCAGCAAGTAGCGGGTCATCGATCTGGATACCGTTGTCAATACCCATGGCAAAGCCGCGACGGATAATCTGGGTGTTGTCATCGTCGCCGCCAATACTGACCAGCGTTGTCTCTGCACCATTATTTTCTTTGAGCTGGACAGAGGCTTCCACCGCATTTTCGTCCCAGGCATTCATGACATATTGCAGCCCCTCTTCGACAATGGCCGCTGACTCCACGCGGATGGTTAATTCCACATCAACCACTTTTTTTACGGTAGTAAGAATTTTCAAAATATCCTCCTGCTATTTTATCAAGCATTTCTGGAAAAACAGTAATATATTAATATGTAACATGTTAACATTTTCAGTGTCAACAATTTTGTTCTCAGGAAAATTAACTCTTAGCGTACGTGTTTGTATACCTGTTTCAGATCTTCAAGAAAATTTCTTTTTCCCTGACTGGAAAAATCTTTCAAGTAGCTGCTAATCTTAAATAAATGCGCGTCTTGAATGTTTTTTAATATGCGTGATCCTTTGGGGGTAATTTCAAGAACTGTAATCCGTTCGTCACCGGGATCACGCTTTCTCAGGATTAATCCGCTTTTTTCCAATCGTTGGGTGACACCGGTAATATTGGAACTGGACACCAGCATAATCTTGCTGGTAATGCTCACCTTATTCTGACCATTCTTGGAATTATTTAATATTCTCAGAACGTTATACTGGGAAAAAGTCAACCCATAATTTTTATAGGTAATATCGAGATCCTTTTTTATTGTCTCAGAAGCTCGCAACAGGGCAGCAATGACTTTTTCATCAAAGTCCATGTTGTTTATATAGTTCCATTCACCCCAATCACTTTCGTTGGTTTCTGCCGGGTCGGTTTCTTTTTGCATAGCCTCATCCTTAATTCAGCATAAAACAATAATTATTACGATAAGTTATCCATTTAAGTGGAGCGAAGTTCGGGGCTTATTTGACTTGCCTTATTCGGGAGGATACGTATTAGCTGGAATGTATCTATATACTAGCTAATATGTAACTTTATAGTCTTGACACCCATTAACATTTAATGTATTACATAGTTACATATTATTCAACCGTTTAAAATGAAAGCGAGGACAAAACAAAGTGGAAACAGTTGCCCCTTTCAAAGAAGTAGTTGAAGAGATAGCAGAAGCCGGCGGACAATCACAGAGATTTTGCTTTCAGTGCGGCTTGTGTGACACAGTTTGTCCCTGGAACAAGGTAAGGCAATTCAGTATGCGTAAAATCATACGTGAGGCCACCTTTGGTTTGACCGAAATCGACAGTGAAGACATCTGGCGATGCACCACTTGCGGAAGATGTCCGACTCAATGTCCAAGAGGAGTAAACCAGATTGAACTCGGCGTTGCTTTACGGCGGGTGGCCGCCAGCTATGAAGTCTTCCCGGCATCAGTCAAGTCTGCTCGCACGGCAAGAGCAAGCCTTATCTCAGAAGGGAACCCGTTGCAGGTAGAGCGGCAAAAACGAGCGGATTGGGCAGAGGAGTACGCGGTCAAGCCATATTCCGAAGGAATGGAGTTGCTGTTTTTTGTCGGCTGTTATCTGAGTTATGATCCGAGAATGAAAAAGGTTGCAGCAGCAACGGCCGATATCCTCAAAAAAGCAGGAGTTGATTTCGGCATATTGGGCAACAAGGAGAACTGCTGCGGAGAAAGTATCCGCAAGTTCGGCAGTGAACAGGTATTCACGTCCCTGGCCAGAGAAAATATCAAGACCTTTGTCGACAATGGGGTAAAAAAAATTTTGGTCTCGTCCCCCCACTGCTACCATACCTTTAAAAACGAATATCCCGAATTCATGGTCAACTTTGAAGTTGTCCATATCAGTCAATATTTGCTGGAACTGCTCAATGAGGGGCGCCTCCAGCTAAGCCATCCATTTGAGAAGAAAGTCACCTATCATGATCCCTGCTATCTCGGCAGGCACAACAACATATATGACCAACCCCGTACTGTCTTGAACAGGATAGCCGGACTTGAACTGGTTGAGATGGCCGAATCACGCTGTGATAGCCTATGTTGTGGTGGTGGTGGTGGGAGAATATGGATGGACACGCCACAAGACCAAAGATTTTCCGACCTCAGGTTGAATCAGGCGGTTCAAACTGGAGCCCAGGTGCTGGTAACCAGTTGCCCATATTGCATTACCAACTTCGAGGAAAGCCGCCTCAACCTCGAATATGGTGACTTGCTGGAAATTAAAGATATTACAGAAATCGTTCAGAAAGCAATGTAGTTTATTCTAGGACAAGCTCCCAGCAAACAGGTGAAATTCATCCTGAAAGTCTCAATAGTGGATTTTCCGGTTGGTTCAGTTTTACCGGTAAAACTCAAGTAAATTAGCAGACAGTACAAGGAAAAGATAATGAGATACGCAGAAACAGGCTATAATCTAGAGATCGATTTGACCCGTAGTAATATCGAACGGGTATCAACTAATCCCGAGGACAGCCAATTGTATCTGGGCGGTTTGGGAACCAACGCCAAGATTATGTGGGACAGGGTACCGCCCGAAGTGGAAGCCTTTTCACCCGACAACCTGCTGATTTTCGCCGCCGGTCTGTTGTGCGGCACTCCGGCCACCGGCTGTAACCGCACCATCGTCACCACTATCTCACCTCAAACCCAGTTACTGGTGTTCTCTATGATGGGCGGTTTCTGGGCGCCTGAATTGAAATATGCCGGCTATGACAAGGTGATCCTGCGTGGAAAATCTCCCAAACTGGTCTACTTATGGATCAAGGACGACAAGGTTGAAATCCGCGATGCCTCGCATCTGAAAGGCAAAGGGGCCATTGAAACGGGTGAACTTATTTGCCAGGAACTCAAGGAGCCAAAGGCCCAGGTGGCTGCCATCGGTATGGCGGGCGAGAACAGGGTCTATTTTGCCTCCATCGAACAGGGTCGCTCTAGTGCCAGTCGGGGTGGAATCGGTGCGGTGATGGGCGACAAGGGAGTCAAGGCCATTGTGGTCCGGGGAACCAAGGATATTCATCTGGCCCGTCCGGCTGAATTCATGGAGCTGTGCAACGAGGCGATGGACTACATCAAATTCCGCAACGAAAATCCGATCCCCGGCGTCATGCCTATTTTGGCCATACTGGGGTCTCCCCAGGAGATGAAGATCCACGATGAAAAATGGCATACCGAGAATTTCATGTGGGGAAATTCGCGGGAGCGCCGCAAAGGTTTCTGGACCGAGGAAATCGCCAAAGACTGGACCCAGACCATGGAGAAAATGCGCACGCGATTGATCAGTTGTTACAACTGCCCCATGACCTGCGGTGCAACCATTTCGCCGCCGGGCAAGCCAACGTATATGATGAAATGCTTTTCCAAGCTGACCTATACCATGGCAGCCTTCTCGGACCTGGCGTTCGGCCTCGGAATCGCCCAGAGTGCCACCGAGCACGGGGTCGATGGATTTTCTACCCCGCAGGTTATGGCCTTTGCCCTGGAGCTTTTGGAAGCCGGTATCCTCACCAAAGATGATTTCCCGGGTATGCCCGAGGACAGCGAAGGGCGGTTTTACTGGCTACTGGATCACATTGTCCGGCGGGAGGGCATCGGTGATGTGCTGGCCAACGGTACCTATTGGGCGGCCAGGCAGATCGGCAACGGCGCCGAGAAATACGCCCACAACAACATCAAGAAGCAAGAGCAGCTGCCCCTGAAGCTCTCTATGCTCAACCCTATTTATTTTCTCATGTACGCCACCGGCGAGAAGCTGAACATCACCCAGATCGAAGGGCAGTTCCCTCAAGCACCTTTTCCCACGCGGGAAGAGCGGGAGGCCTTCGTCAAGGACTGGTTCCAGGTACCCGACGAAAAATTCAAGCAATATTTCCTGGACTGGGAACTCCGCGGTGAAAAGTCGATACCCTTCTATCCCACGCCGGAAATGTGTTGCGATATCGTGGACTGGCAGGAACGGATGCACTACATCGACGACGCCCTGGGAATGTGTGCCGGTCTGTCGTCGTTTCCGCTCAAACCACCCTATCATATCCACAACTATCCGAAATTCATCTCCTCAGGGGCCGGTTTAGACATGGACGAAGCAACCTTGACCAAGGCAGCCAAGCGCTACCGCACCTTGGTGCGTGCCATCAATACCCGAAGAGGCATGCGCAGAAAAGACGAAAAGCCCCCTGCCAACCATTGGAAAAAGCGCTTCCCTGAACTGGAAAAGGAACTTTTGGACACTTACTACGCCTTCAAGGGCTGGAACGAGCAGGGTATCCCCACCGAAGAGACCTTGCGCGATCTGGGACTGGACTATGTATATGAAGAGTTTGTCAAACGAGGCGTCTATTCGGATAATGGAGATACACCTTCCCAGGCAACCCCAGCTGTAATCGACAAGGAGGTGTAATTTTGGCAACTGAAAAAAAGATCATCAAGGCTATCAAGATCAATGCCGACCTGTGCAACGGCTGCCGGGCCTGCGAAATGATATGTTCGGCCTTTCATTCCCTGCCCAAGTATAGCAGCAACAACCCGGCCCGGGCCCGCATCCGCGTGGTGCGCCATCCGCTGGAAGACATCTACGTGCCGGTTTACGCCGGTGAGTCCGCTGGAGCGGAGTGCGCCGGGCGGGACAAATATATCATCGACGGCAAAGAGTACGATGAGTGCACCTTTTGCCGGGCATCCTGTCCTTCCCGGGATGACTTCAAAGAGCCCGACTCTGGCCTGCCCCTGAAGTGTGACATGTGTGAAGGCGAAGACGAACCCTTGTGCGTCAAGTGGTGCATCACCGACGCGCTGACCCTGGAGGAACGCGAGGAAGAGGTCGAGATTGTGGAGCAACAAGAAGAGCTTGATATCGGATTGGCATCGTTGGTCGAAACGCACGGAATGCAGAAAATCATGGATGCTGTGACCAGAATGTCCTCCTCAAAAGATTCCAAATAACACTTACAAGCTTGCAGCAAAAGGATACAGGAACAAGTTGATAATATAGCGGATTTCGAAGAGATCGAACTACTCTATTTTTCTGGCTACTACCTCAGCTACGATCCGCGTATGAAAAAGGTGGCCCGGGAAACCTCCTTGGAGATAAAAGATATAACAGAGATCGTCTATCAGGCCATCCAGGAAAATGAAGTAACCGAATAAGGAAACAAACTGTGGAAAACCAATTAATGATGCAACACCGCGAGAGTTCAGGTCAAGGAAATTTTGGCGACGTCATGGTAGTCGGCGGCGGAATCAGCGGTATTCAGGCTGCACTGGATATGGCCACAGCCGGTTTTAAGGTCTATCTGATCGAACAGGGGCCGGCCATCGGCGGGCACATGGCGCAGCTGGACAAGACGTATCCGACTAACGACTGCTCGATGTGAATTCTTTCACCGAAACTGGTCGAGGTCGGCCGGCATCCCAATATCGAAGTTCTCACTTATACCGTAGTTGACAGTGTTGAAGGAGAGGCAGGTAACTTTACCATCGGACTGACCAAAAAACCGCGCTACATCATCGAAGACAATTGCACTGGCTGCGGCACCTGCGTGGAGTTTTGCCCGGTGGCGTATCCCGATCAATACAACCAGGAGATCTCCAACAACAAGGCCGTGCATATCTATTTTGCCCAGGCCATCCCGCTGATCACGTATATAGATCAAAGCTGCCTGTACTTAAAGGAAAAGAAATGCCGTATCTGTGAAGCGGTTTGTAAAAACGATGCTATTGATCTCCACCAGATACCGGAGAAGATGACACTGAACGTGGCAGCCATCGTTCTCTCCCCCGGCTATGATGTCTACGATCCGAAGGTAAGAGACGAATATGGCTACGGCCGACTCCAGAACGTGGTGACCGGCATGGACTACGAACGGTTGATGTGCGCCACCGGTCCGTACGAAGGCGAGATCCTGCGCGCATCGGACATGCGGCATCCTCACAAGGTCGCCTGGATTCAGTGCGTCGGCTCCCGGCGGGATAGCGAAGGGGACAACAGCTACTGCTCGGCTGTCTGCTGCACCTACGCCCAGAAACAGGTAATTCTGACCAAGGATCACAATAGTGATGCTGCCTGCACTATCTTCCACAATGATGTCCGTTCCTACAGCAAGGGCTTCGAAACCTTCTACCAGCGGACCCAGAAGCTTCCCGACGTCCGGTTTATCCGCAGCTATGCCTCCATCGTCGGTGAAGACCCGGAAACCCAAAACGTGATTGTCCGCTACGCCACCGAATCAGAAGGGGTCAAAGAGGAATCTTTTGACATGGTAGTGCTCTCCGTTGGGATGAACCCGCCAGCGGATTATCAGGGGTTGGCAGAGAAGTTCGGCATTGAGGTCAACTGCCACGGATTCTGTCAAATCGATTCCGCCAACCCCATGGCCACTACTCGTCCGGGGATCTTTGTCAGCGGAGCCTTCCAGGGGCCCATGGATATCCCTGAATCGGTCTTTACCGCCAGTGCCGCCGGGTCCCAATGCGGCGAGTTACTGAACTACCGTCGGGGTAAACTGACCAGGGAAAGAGTTTATCCATCAGAAAAGGACAACACGGACGAAGAGCCGCGCATCGGCGTATTTGTCTGCCACTGCGGGGCTAATATCAGCAGGGTGGTGAATGTGCCAGACACTGTCGCCAATGCCCAGACGTTGCCCAATGTGGTCCACGTCCAGGAACAGCTCTTTTCCTGCGCAACCAACTCCATGCAACAGATCGTTGACACCGTAAAAGAGAAATCGCTCAACCGGGTGGTTATTGCAGCCTGCAGTCCCCGGACTTTGGAACCGCTTTTTCGGGACACTCTACGTGAGGCTGGCATAAACAAATATTATCTGGATATGGCCAATATCCGGGAGCACTGCTCCTGGTGCCACGCGCGGGAGAAGGAGGCTGCAACAGTCAAGGCCCAGGATATCATCCGCATGTCGGTCGCCAGGTCTATCGACCTCGAACCCTTGCGGGAATTCGATCTACCGGTCAACAAGGCGGCTCTGGTAGTTGGGGGTGGCCTGGCAGGCATGACCTGCGCGCTTTCCATCGCCGATCAGGGCCACGAGGTCTACCTGCTGGAACGGCAATCCGAATTGGGCGGAACAGCGCGAAAACTTTATTCTACCCTGGACGGCAAGGACGTTCAGGCCGATCTTACCGATCTCGTCCGCAGGATTTACCACCATCCGGCGATCCATGTGTATACGGAAGTTGTCATCACCGAGGCCACCGGCTACGTGGGCAATTTCGTTACCCGGGTCACCTCTGAAAGGGGTGCAACGGTCATCGAGCACGGTGCAGCTGTCATTGCCATCGGTGCTGAAGAGTACAAACCCATCGAGTATCTGTACGGGAAAGATGAGCGCGTGGTAACGCAACTTGAACTGGGTGAACGAATCGCAAGGGAAGATGAGACAGTCACCCGGGCCCAGAGCGTGGTGATGATCCAATGCATAGGCTGCCGCAATGAAGACCACAACTACTGCAGCCGGGTATGCTGCAGTCATAGTGTCAAGAATGCCCTGAAACTGAAGGCGATTAACCCGGAGATGGATGTCGCCATTGCCTTCAGGGATATGCGCACTTACGGATTCAACGAAACATACTACCGCGAGGCTTCTCATCAGGACGTGCGGTTCATTCGCTGGACGCCGGAAGATCCGCCTGTGGTGGACGCAGGTGAAGCAGAAGATGGCAGACCCGTCTTGCAAATGGTGCTGACTGATCCGATTTTAGGCAAAAAGCTGGTTTTTGACGCCGACCTGCTGGTTCTTGCCGCAGCTGTTATCCCACCAAAAGGCGCCCAGGAGATTGCAAGCTTATTCAAGGTACCGCTGGGGCCGGACGGCTTTTTCCAGGAAGGCCATGTCAAACTGCGGCCAGTGGAATTTTCCACAAGTGGCGTCTTTCTTTGCGGCATGGCTCACTATCCCAAGCATATCCCNGAGGCCATCAACCAGGCCTATGGGGCGGCAGGCCGGGCGTTGACCCTGCTGTCTAATGATATAGTTACCGTATCGGGAGCAGTCTGTGAAGTGAGTGAGAAAAGCTGCATAGGCTGCGGCGCCTGCGACACTGTCTGCAGCTATGGTGCCATTGAATTGCGCAAAACCAAGCAGGGCCAAAAGGCTGTCGTTAACCCGGTGATCTGCAAAGGTGACGGGTTGTGTAACGCCGTGTGTCCCACCGGGGCCATTGTCCTGAAACATTTCAATGACCGGGAGATCCTGAGGCAGATCGATGCGCTGATTCCCGAATCAATAGAAACAAAATGACAAGCGAGGAGATAGCAAAACATGAGTAAAGGACAATTGTTCACCCCCAGAATCATCGGCTTTGTCTGTCACTGGTGAGTATACGGGGCGGCTGACCTGGCTGGAGTTTCCAGACTACAATACTCGACGAATATGAGGCTGGTTCGCATGATGTGCTCGGGCCGGGTAGATATGGCACACATCCTGCGGGCCTTTGCAAAAGGAGCGGATGGTGTCTTCATCGGCGGATGCCGGCTGGGTGAATGTAACTACACCACCCACGGCAATTACCATGCCGCGAACCTGACCTCGCTTTGCAAAAAAATCTTGGAACATATCGGCTTGAATCCGCAGCGGCTGCAGATTGGCTTCATGTCCGGCGGAGAAGGCAACCTGTTTGCCGCAACAGTAGACGATTTTTGTAAAACGATTAAAGAACTTGGTCCCATAGGGCGCGCTGGCGAAATTTCGCCGGCACAGCTTAGGGTGGCCCTGGCCGAGGTCACCCGGCTGGTCCCCTATATAAAAATTGTAAAACACACAAAGCTGACCGCCCGTCTGGAGGATGCAGCCGACTACGACAACCATTTCAGCCTTGAGGAGATCGAGCAGCTTTTTGGCGAGGTGGTTTCGTACTATATCGATCCAGCAAAATGCCAGGCATGCATGATCTGCTCAAAGAGATGCCCGGTGGAGGCCATCGAAGGCGGCAAGAGCCAGATCCATGTCATCGATCAGGACAAGTGCATCAAGTGCGGCACCTGCCTGNACGCCTGTCCTTCCCGCTTTGGAGCAGTCACCGAGATTGTCGGCGATCCGGTGCCGCCGCCACTACCCGTGGAAAAACGAACGATTTTACGAACGGGCAGCAAAGGAAACAAGAAAAATACTCCTACTAAAAGGGCACTCCCATGACCGAAGATACCATCGGTGTTGATCCTTCCTATCAGCACAAGGGGATTGGGAAAAAATTAATACATGCATTCAGTCCCTCCAGAACCATTAATCTCGGATGTAATATATGAAGTATATTATAGTGCAATAGGCGACGATCCTTTTCAAAAATCCAGCATCAAAGAGGAATGACATTATGGAGCTTACGTATCATCAATTGATAAAAGAAAACGGCATAGCCCGAATTACACTCAACCGTCCGAAACACAATGTGTTGAACATGGATATGATGCAGGAGTTGACCTCTGTATTGGCTGACCTGAACAAGGATGCCGATTTAAAATGCGTGGTCATTGCCGCCCAGGGGAGCAGTTGGTGTGCCGGTGTGGAAGTCCTTGATCACAAGCCTGATCTTGCACCGGACATGATTCGGATCTTCGACGCGCTGCTCAGGCAGATTCATGCCCTCGCCGTTCCCTCCATCGCCGCCGTGGGCGGCGCCTGTCTTGGAGGTGGAATGGAGGTCGCCATTGCCTGCGATATGGTTGTGGCCGCCAGATCGGCCGTATTCGGCCAGCCGGAGATTAAGCTGGGTTTTCTGCCGCCCTATGCAGCGGTCCGTTTGCCCCACCTGGTAGGACCTTCGCGGGCTATCGAAATTTGTACGACCGGAAGGCGCTACAGCGCAGAGGCCATGCAGCAGATGGGAGTTGTCTGCGATGTCTTCGACGATGACGCATTTGAAAAAGGGTGGGCCGAATTGACCAAAGAAATTCAGCACGCCAGTCCGCTGATCCTCCGGCTCAACAAAAAGGCGGTCAACCAACACGTGGCGATACCATTTGATGACGCTATGGACAGTGTCAATAATATGTTTCTCAACCAGTTAATGAAAACCGAAGACACCCTTGAAGGCATTAAAAGTTTTGAAGAAAAACGCCGTCCCGAGTGGAAAAACAGGTGAGCGTTTACACTCACATGGGGCTGAATTTCCGCCCAGGATCTTGACATGATCGCGATCGCCTGTATCAAAGTTGGTAAATCTCTCATTTATTACGGATAAAAAAAATTCATTCATGACTTGGAACCCCAATAACGCAAAAAAAATAAGGAGTAATCGTTATGACAACAATGGTATCCTGGCAGATGGTCAACCCCAATCAACCGTTGGAACGTGTGGAAGCACCCCTCCCTGAGCCAAAAGCCGGGGATGTTCTGCTGAAAATTAGCGGTTGCGGTGTGTGCCACACGGATTTAGGTTTCTTCTATGACGGTGTTCCCATCAAATCGGACTTACCGCTGACTCTGGGACATGAAATCAGCGGTATCGTCCAGGCGACCGGCCCTGGGGCCGAGGCATGGAACGGATGCGCAGCCGTGGTTCCGGCGGTAATGCCCTGTGGCGAATGTGAGCCCTGCAAGGAAGGCCGCGGCAATATCTGTCGGGCCCAGAAAATGCCGGGCAATGACATCCAGGGAGGATTCGCCAGCCATATTGTGGTGCCGGCCAAACAGTTGTGCAAGATTCCCGTCGATGAAAATATGAAGCCAATTGGCACAGCAGACGTCTCCCTAGAAGAACTTTCCGTAGTTGCCGATGCCATCACCACCCCCTATCAGGCAATTATCGAAGCGGGTCTCACCGAGAAGGACCTGGCGGTGTTTATCGGTGTAGGCGGCGTGGGCGGTTTTGGTGCCCTGCTTGCCAAAAGCTTCGGTGCCGCGGTGATAGCCATTGACGTGGATTCGCTGAAGCTCGAAAACCTTTCTCCCTATGTGGATGCGACCTTCAATGTAAAGGAAATCCCCTTCAAGGACCTTCGCAAAAAGGTCTATGGCGTGGCCAAGGAAACGGGTCGGTCGACTACCCACCTCAAGATTTTCGAAACCTCCGGCAGCGCCGCCGGGCAGAAGACCGCCTTCGGGCTTTTAACCTTCGGTGCCCACTTGTCCATCGTCGGCTTCACCCTCGACACGGTGGACATCCGTTTGTCCAACCTGATGGCTTTCAATGCCACGGCACGGGGCAACTGGGGATGTATACCTGAATATTATAGACCGGTCGTCGATCTGATCCTGGCCGGCAAGATGGATCTCAAGCCGTTTGTCAAAACTTTTCCGCTGGATTCCATCAACGAGGTATTTGAGTTGGCCCACCAGCGTAAGGTCATCCAGCGTCCCATCATGGTTCCTTAACCTGAAAACTATACCTTCCGCCGAGTATCCCGGCGGAGCAAAATGGAGAAAAAACAATGAGTGATTTAAGTTGGCTTCCTCGAGAATCCGGGCACAAAGATCATCACCTATGGAGCGACGATATATTTTCCAGCCAGGCCCCTGGCGTAATTTTTGAGATAAAACCGATACGCGACCCTCAGGGCAACACGGTTGACGGACTCTACTCAGCTTGGATCACCCTGAACAACCCCAAGCAGTACAATTCCTATTCCACCGAGATGGTCAAGGCGGTTATTGCCGGTTTTCACCGTGCCTCGGCCGATTCCTCGGTGGTGGCCTGCGTGTTCACCGGTATGGGCGACAAAGCCTTCTGCACCGGCGGCAACACCAAAGAGTATGCTGAATACTACTCAAAACGGCCTAATGAATACGGCCTCTACATGGATCTGTTCAACACCATGGTCGACACCATTCTGTCCTGTAAAAAGCCGACCATCTGCCGGGTCAACGGCATGCGTGTGGCCGGTGGTCAGGAAATCGGCATGGCCACGGATATTACCATTTCCAGTGACCTGGCAATATTTGGCCAGGCCGGCGCCAAACATGGCAGCGCACCGGATGGCGGCAGCACTGATTTCCTGCCGTGGATGCTGCCCATGGAGCTGGCCATGTGGAACTGTGTCTCCTGCGAGATGTGGAGCGCCTACAAAATGTATCGCCTTGGCGTGATCTCCAAATGTTTGCCGGTCATCAAGGACAACGGCAAGTGGGTGCGCAACCCCACTGTGCATATCGATTCCTATGTCGCCGACGGCGAGCTGGTGTACGGCGAGTATAAAACTGGTGAAGCCGCCAAAGAGGCACGCGCCTATTTGAAAGAAGCCACGATCGATTTCGAACTGCTCGACAAGGAGATCGACAGAGTTATCTGGACCTATACCAATCTGTTTCCCGGATGCCTGATCAAGAGCATTGAAGGGATCCGTTTGAAGAAGAAATTTTTCTGGGATCAAACCAAGGTGATCAACCGCCACTGGCTGGCCGCCAACATGTCTGGTGAAGCTTTTCTGGGCTTCAATGCCTTCAATACCAAGAAGATTACCGGCCAGGACACCATCGATTTTATCGAATATCGCAAGCGCCTCGCTGCCGGAGAACCCATGGAAACAGCGCTGATGGCGGCCGTCCTGGGAACCCCGAAAGAATAAGTTCATCGATCGTTCGACTAACAACAAAAAAAAGAGGGGAATGTATGTTGCTAGAAGGTAAAAATGGTATCGTAACGGGTGGATCCCAAGGTATAGGCACGGCCGTATCCTTAATGCTGGCTGAGGAAGGCGCCAATGTATGCCTGACCTACCGCAGCCACAAGGAAGAAGCCGAAACCGTCGTAAAACAAATAGAAGGAATGGGGCGCAAGGCAATATGCGTCAAATGCGATATCGCCTCTTTCACTGAAGCCGAAGCGGTGGTCAAAGCCGCCCTGGAAAAATTCGGCACAATTGATATCCTGGTCAACAACGCCGGAATGAACTGGGATGGCGTCTGCTGGAAAATGACCGAGGAGCAGTGGGACAGGGTCCTGGAAGTCAATCTGAAGGGTTATTTCAATTTTACCCGTCACACCGCGCCCCTGCTGAAAGAACAGAAATCCGGACGCATTATCAATGTGACCTCCATCAACGGCCTGCGAGGCAAGTTCGGCCAGTCCAACTACAGCGCCTCCAAGGCGGGCATCATCGGTTACACCAAGGCTGTCGCCAAGGAATTAGGTGCCTTCGGAGTGACGGTCAACGCTGTGGCCCCCGGTCTCATCGAAACCTCCATGTTGAAAGACTCCGATGCCCGTGACAAAATTATCGATCTAGCCATGGCTGAAATCGTACTCAAAAGGGTCGGACAACCTGAGGATCTGGCCAATATGGTCGTCTTTCTGGCATCAGACAAAGCCAAACATGTTACCGGAGAATGCATCAAGGTTGACGGGGGGCAATACATCTAACCCGACAAGCCGGAAATTTTTTTAGTATGACTGGATAAGTACCATGGTGCTATAGATAGACACATAATTTCAAAATACACTCTTCAATTTCCTGTTTTTTATTACAGAAATTCTGGAGTAAGGTACCAACACCCCGTAAAGGGTATTCAATCCCCCCCCTGTCTGTGAGGTACTCAATTTAAAAAGGAAAAACCTATGGGAAAAGTAGCCATTATAGGAGTTGGACAGAGCAAATTTGTCCGTAATTATCCAGGATCAATCCGTGAGCTGGCGTTCGAAGGATTCAAAGAAGCGATCACCGATGCGGGGATCACTGCCAAAGATATTGATGCGTCGATTTTGTGTTCTGCACCGGAATATGACAAACAACGGTCACCGGCAGCCGTCGTCGCCGAATACCTGGGGCTCAACCCGCAACCGACTTTTTATGTAGAATCGCTCTGCTCGTCGTCCAGTATGGGCCTTAAAATGGCCTACGCCATGGTGGCTTCCGGCGTCCACGACGCCGTAGCGGTCATCGGATTGCAAAAGATGTCGGAAATTTCATCGGCGGAGAGCCAGGAGCGCATGGGCCGCGGTGCCGACATTCAATGGGAGAGTCCTTTCGGCACCATGATGCCTGCCTATTACGCCATGCATGCCCAGGCTCACATGGACAAGTACGGCACCACCCTGGAGGACCTGGCGGCTATTCGCGTCAAGGCGTCTACATACGGGCAGATCAATGACCGGGCGGTATTCCGCAAGGCCATTACCCAGGATATGTTTGCCGACCCAAAAAACAGGATGTCTGACCCGGTATCCAGTCCCCTACGTGTAGGAGATTGCTGTGCCAACGCCGACGGCACGTCGTGTCTGATCGTGGTCAGCGAAGAAAGAGCCAAGTCACTCTGTAAGAAACCGGTCTGGATTTTGGGTGTGGGTGCGGCCAGCGCCAGCGTCAACCTGGCCGGACGGGACCGACTGCATGGATTGAAAGCGGCGGAGCAGGCGGCCCAGCAGGCTTACGCCATGGCTGGCGTGGGCCCCAAGGATATCGATGTGGCCGAAGTACACGACTGCTTCACCATCGCCGAAATACTGGCCTACGAGGCCTTGGGCTTTGCCGAGCCCGGCGGGGCCAAGGAACTGATTCGGGGGAAGGAGACATACAAAGAGGGAAGCATTCCGGTCAACGTAGACGGAGGTCTGCTCTCCAAGGGGCACCCTATCGGCGCTACCGGCGGAAGCCAGGTTCGTTCGATTGTCCTGCAGCTGAGGGGAGAAGCTGGAGACATTCAGGTCAAAGATCCACAGATCGGTTTGGTACATAACATCGGCGGGGTTGGTATCTACGGTAATGTGACCATTCTTGGCAACGAATAACCTGGAGGACGAAATGAGTGAAAAAAAAGAAGATGTCCGATTCGAAAAATTCGGAACGGTGAGCTTTACCAGGACGACCCGGGTAAACAATTTTATTGACCATCTGGAAAACGACAAGGTCATGTATACTCACTGCAAAACCTGTGGCGCAAAATTTTTTCCACCAAGGGCCGACTGTGCAGGATGCCTGTCAAGCGACATGGAGTGGTGTGAGGTGAGCGGAACCGGCAAACTAGTATCTTACAGTCAGCTCCAATACGCCCCGGTGGGATTTGAGGCCGATGTTCCATATAGCATTGCCCTGCTCGATTACGGCGAGTATCAGGTTTTCGGACGTCTTACTGGCGATCTGGATCTGGCCGATGTGAAGATCGGCATGCCTATGACTACCGTCGTCAATGAACTGTCAAATGGACAACTGAACTTTATCTTCAAAAAAGCATAGTGGACAGCCTGGGAATTTTTTGACCGGGATCAACACCTTTTGGTAGTAAGGGAATATTGTTCAACCTATACGGTGACCTTCTTTTTTAGGAGGCCACCTCACTGGTGCCCATTATTATACAAAAAAGAAGGGAGGAGGGATAGGGGCTTAGGATTACAGAGATTTTTTCAAGTTTATGAAGTCGCTTCGATGAAATCCCAGCGTCTTGAAAAAAGAGACGACATCTGTGGCATCCCATTGAACAGAGGTGTAGATGTTGGTAATACCCCGGCCTTTGTAATACTCAATAATCTCACCTGCCAACCGTGCTCCAATTTGTTGTCCCATGTACTTGGGTTCCACTCCCATGGTGGCAATCCATGCACTTTTTTCCAAACCGAAGCTAAAGGTCATAACGTGGCTGATCATAAAGCCCACAACATTGCCTTCGAATTCGGCCACAAAGCAAGTCGACTCCGAGCCCCGCTGTTCAAATTGATCATTCCTCAACTCCCTAAAATCAATTTTCAGGGCTTTTTTCGTGATAACTTCGTAAATTCTCTCGATAGCTTCAACATCATCATGTCTCACCTTTCTGATAGAGACACTTATTTCATTTAAAGTCATTTTTTACCACATATCCTCAGTCTATTCTGATGATCTTCACACGGTGGCCTACCCAGGCTGGCGGTAAATAGACCCTCCCACTGTTCCCACTGAGTTTGACCTCCTTGTCGATCATTTCCTCGCCAAACACCTCAAATTTGACCTTCCCGAGCTTTGAATTGGCCTGGGCTGATTGAACGGCGATCTTTTCAGGGACATCATTATCGTCAATCTTATTTTCCATCTATTCTACTGCCCAATTGTTTTGCGTTTAAGGAACGTACACAAAATAACTTAAGCAAATTAATGTCTTTTTTTCCGTCTTCTGCGTTGCTCGTTGGTCACGTAACCCGTTATGCTCCCGCCTCGCGCCTTGAATACGAAAAAAAAACCCTATTAATTTTTGTTCAACTTATTTTGTTCCCGTTCCTAAATCAGATTTAATGCATCAAGCCCGGGGATTGTCAGATCGTTATTTCTTCCACCATCCAAGTAATTTCAAACCATTCAGCGCTTAACAATCAGGTGTTTAACCCGCCGAAAGTATGAGAATGCAGGTAACCGAAATTGAACGAGTTCCCGGCAGACAACAAGAATCCAGTACATTTGGTTTTATACAGCAAAACCACCATTCGATAATAGCATCCCAAGCTATTCCGATAATTCTCTATTTAGTAACATGACAAAACCGAATAGTCAACGCCAGCAAGCGGGATGTTTTTTTACATCCGAGACTCTATCCGGTTGCCGGTATCTTCATCATAGATGGGCAAACCCCTTGGGTTTCTGGCCAAAAGTCAGGCCCCGATCGATTTGGGCCAATACCTTGTCTTTGTCTCCAGGGAACTGATAGCCTTCATACTCATGGCTAAAGACCAGGTCGCCGTTGGGGGTTCGCCAGTGGTTGCCCGCATGATCAAAGCAGACCTTTGAGGTGACCTCCAGGGCTGATATCATGAGTTTGAGTTCCAGAAGTTGTTCTTTTGGGGAGAGCAGGGTTAATTTTCCTGCCCGGATCTGATCATACATAGGGGTACCGGGAATGGGTCTAAAGGGCCGGGACCGGATATATTGGGGATTGACCTCATTCAGAACCCGGGCCGTATTGAGGGCATGCTGTTCAGACATCTCTTTTCCGCCCAGGCCAGGCATCCAGTATTCTGAGACCTGGAACCCTGCTTCCATGGCTTTTTTGCCCCCGGTAATATGCCCATGGGCATTTACTCCTTTTTTGACCTGCTTGAGCAGATCATCATCCCCGGTTTCCAAGCCCAGATGGACCCGATTCAGTCCGGCTGCTTTAATAGCTTTCAGATCTTCCAGAGACCTTTGGGCTATAGTTTTTGCCCGGGCATAAGTGGTGATCCTGTTGATGGAAGGAAAGGTGGTTTTCAAATGGGTCAGGGCCTGCATCAGATCCCGGGGAGGCATGATCATGGAGTTGCCGTCCTGAATAAAGGCGGTTTTCCCGCCGGAAAGCAGCCATTGGATGAGCATGTCAGCCCCCTGATGATAGTTGAGGTCAGGGGAACGGTCAATCACGGCCAAAATGGCCTCGCGGGTAATCTGACTGTTCCGGCCCAGGCGAATCGCTTCTGATTTCAGATCATTGGTCAGAGCAGCCATAGCATTGATATCTGATTTGATCTCGTTCAGGGGCCGCATTTGGAACTTTTCTGTTTTGTACATGGAACAGAAGGTACAAAAGTTCCAGGGGCAGTTGCGGGTAAACCGGACCAGAAGAGAAGAACTTCCTCCTTCGCTGGGTGGACGGTAAACCCCTGTTTCAAAATGATAGTCATTGGTCGTCATGGCATTTCCCTTTGAATCAAATAAAGCAGATATCGTTTTCCCGCTGTTCCCGATTTGGTCTCAATAAACCATATTTTGCCTAGGAGCTGGTGAACTAGTTTTGGAGCTCATTATTTCCCGAAGGTTAAATTCAGCTTTTCTATGCTTGTTTTGGTGATGGGGGAGTTCAACTTATTTGACAATTTTACGACAGAACCATTCCATGGTCCGTCTTCTTGTATCAAATGGATCTATGAGCCCGTTGATTTAATGTATTTTCACCCGATCTCTTCGTTATACGAAAAATTTTATCCTCGGAACATCAACTATATACCTGTGGTAAAATTTTTCGTATGCCTCGATATCGAACAAAAAACCTATTAAATCAACAGACTCATCTATGCGGTTTTTTTTTAATGAAATTGTCTTTGGGGGCACCGCAGATCGGGCATACCCAATCATGCGGCACATCGTTCCAGGTTGTTCCTGGAGCTACGCCGTTATCTGGATATCCTTTAACCGAATCATAAACATAACCGCAAATTGTACAGGCCCATTTATCCATTTATTCTCTCCTTTTTCTGTCGGCGAAAGGTTGTTCCTCGCTCAAATTCTCATTTATGCCCAGTGCTATTAGACTTCCCAGACACTCTACAATATGGCTCTATATAATACTCAAAAATGGGCTTATCAGCAAAGACCATAACTTGAGCACCTCGGTTCTTTTGAACAGTAAAATCCATGTTATTGGACTACAACAATTTCAACAACTGATCTAGGAGCTTGTCCGAGAATAAGTATTTCTCGGAGTCTCGTGCCTCGCTTACCTGCACAAATCGAGGTTTTTCGTAAAAATAAGCGCAGCCATATAGTTAATATCGAAGTCTCCGCTTATCTGCGAGCATTATTTTACGAAAACAACGAAGCGCTGGGAGAAAATGCTTATTCTCGGACAGGCAGTCCTAGATTTACCAGTAAAAACATCACTGAAATAATGTTCGTTTCCGATATCTTTGGATCGGCAACCTACCAGGCTATATGATGCAGGGGATGAAAACCCTTATATTCCCTGGAAAACAAGCCGCTTAGATGGAAAAATAATTACCGGATTAATACCAACCCCTTTACCGATGGAACCTGCCCTCCCTGGGGTGCCGCAGAACAGTACAGTTTATGAGAATATTGCCATAATCATCCAATTTCTTGAAGACAGGGCGATGGGGGAGATGTATAGTCATTGAGATTATTCGAAATAAAAAATAGATTGGCGCTTACATGCTCGCAATCCAGTGTGGGATATATTTCAGCATAATTCCAACCCGCCAGGTGACTTTCCATGTCTGATTCCAAATTGATGAGCTTACCGGAGGCCATCGCCGAATTTGTTCCCCATAGCAGTACCGTGGTGATGGGTACCTGTCTTGAATCCATGATACCGTTTGCCGCCAGCCACGAGATGATCCGGCAAAAAAGAAAGGGCCTGACCTTGGTGGGCCCCATCTCAGATATCTGCTTTGATCAACTTATCGGCGCAGGCTGTGTCACCAAGATCCGCGCAGCTTGGGTGGGAAATGTCATCACCGGCTCGGGCTACAATTTTCGTCGTGCAGTGGAAGCCGGCACCGTCGACGTGGAGGACCACTCCAACTTCACCCTTTCGACGGCCTTGCGGGCCGGGGCGTCAGGGATTCCCTTTCTGCCGATGCGAACCGCCCTGGGAAGCGATCTATTCAAATCAAACCCCGGTTTGAAAACCATCACTTGTCCCTTTAGCGGAGACACTCTGGCTGCGGTGGCCGCCATCACTCCCGATGTGAGCATCATTCACGTGCAACGGGCCGATCAATTCGGCAATGCCCACCTGTGGGGTAACCTGGGAGTGACCCGTGAAGCATGTCTGGCCAGTGACAAGATTATCCTGACCGCTGAAACTATCGTGGACACTGAGTTGATCACCCGGGACCCCAATCGCGTGTTCACTCCCGGGTTTCTGGTCAATGC
>JGI24023J19991_10000556_pt1 | contig 28870 bp, 29 predicted proteins | sample Cruoilmetagenom1_FD_19991 | JGI IMG/M metagenome (IMG submission 19991) | reverse complement strand
TGCTGAAAAAGCAAGAGAAAAGACAAAAAAGAGTGTAATGTAGACAAGGTTGAAATCATGCATATAGGCTTCTAGAAAAAGCCCAAAAAGAAGTACTACAACGACTACAGAAAAGACTGTAGCGTGTTGTTTGATACTTCTATGTATCTGGATGAATGTGCGTAAAGATTGCATCGTGTATTCTTTTTGATGTGCTTACACCTTCTTTAAATCTCAAACGATGGGCACAAACGATACTTGTCACCATCTGTAGATCATCAGCCGTGGCATAGGTACGACCTTGAAGCATCGCCCAAGACTTCATCATCGCGGTCAGTGACAAAGCACCACGGGTAGAAAGTCCAGACTCAAACACGCCACTTTCACGTGTATAGGCTATGACCTCTTGCAAAAAGTCAAGCAAGGTATCACTTAAAGCGACATCTCCGGCTTTTTGCATATAGTTGGCTATCTGTTCTTGGGAAAGTAAAGTAGTAGTATTCGTATTTTCTTCTTTGTTGCCTTTAAGTATCTCACGCTCAGAGGTTTTGTCAGGATAGCCTATGCCAAAAGAACACATAAAACGGTCTAGTTGAGAGTCTGGTAAAGGGAATGTACCCACTTCTTCATGTGGGTTTTGTGTGCCTACCACAAAAAAAGGTTTGCTAAGTGTGTAAGGTACCGAGTCTATGGTTACCACACCTTCTTCCATGGCTTGGAGAAGGGCTGACTGTGTTTTAGGCATGGAACGGTTTATCTCGTCTGCGAGTAAAAAAGAGGTAAAAATAGGCCCTTTTTTAAATACAAAAGACCCTTCTTTTTGGTTATAGTAGTTTACTCCAAGTATATCAGAGGGTAACATATCAGACGTAAACTGTATGCGCCCAAAAGCAAGACCTAGTACTTGTGAGAGATTCTTGGCTAAAGTCGTCTTCCCTACACCAGGGATGTCTTCCAAAAGTAAATGACCCCCTGCAAAAAATGTAGCCAAAGAGAGGGCTATCGTCTCACGTTTTCCTATGAGATGTTTCTCAATGGCATCAATCATGGGTGTAAATTCTGAGGATATTGTGTAATTCATAAAGGTATGTTAGCGTAAATACATATAAGTTCTAACTATCTTTTTTATGTATACTATAAAATGTATACTCATTTCAGACCTCTTGAAATTCAAAGTCAATGCAGGTTACTGTGAACGTACACAAAATCCATAAGGAGAAAGATACCTATGATTCCATTTAATCATTTAGGATGGGCATTTAAATATATGGGCTCCGCCATCTATCCTAAGTCAGTACGTGAGGCACTTTGCACTTTTTTAGAACCTGTTTCAAAAGATGCCTCTGTTTTAGATCTTGGTGCTGGTACAGGCATTTTATGTGAGTTTGCATATAGATGTAGAGATGACCTTAAGTTTACAGCTGTGGATCCTGCAGAAGGGATGTTAAAGTTTGCTCCAAAGTATGTAGAGACACATAAGGCAAGTGCTGAAGCACTTCCTTTTGGTGAGGCATGTTTTGAAGCTGTATTTATGGGAGAAGCACTGCATCATTTTCAAGATATTGATGCATCGTTGAGAGAGATAGTAAGGGTACTTCAACAAGAGGGAAGACTATTTATTTATGATTTTGATGTCAGTACATTTATGGGTAAAAGCATTTGTACGGTAGAAAAACTTTTTGGAGAACCTGGAAAGTTTTTTACACCCGAAGTGTTAAAAAGAGTGCTGGAAAGTCATGGTTTTTCCGTGACCATAAGTCAATATGGATGGCGTTATACCGTTGATGCATCTTTATATTAAATAATATAAAAAGTTATCATTCTTTATGATGTATGCAATTTTCTATTTATACTGTATAATATATTGAGTTATATTTTTTGTATAATTAGGGTGTTTACATGAATTCAAATAAGAAAGATATTATTATAGGTATCAGTGTTTATAGTATATTGGTGATAGGCATTGTGGCGTATTTTGGACTAGATACTTTATTTGACAGTATTGTATTGATCTTAGCTATGCTTGGGATGTTAATACTCTTTGTTTACCTTATCTTACTTAATCGAAAAAATCGTCAGATAAACAGTGTAAATGAAGAACAACGGCTTATGATCAAAGAGCTTGAAGAGAATAATAAACATTATCTTGATGCACAAGAACTTGCAAAGATAGGAAATTGGGAACTTAACTTAGAAACAAATACGCTTTATTGGTCAGATGAAATATATCGTATGTTTGATGTAGATAAAGAAGTATTTGGTGCAACATATGAATCGTTTTTAGATAAAATCCACCCTGATGACCGCAATAAGGTTAATGTTGCTTATACGGAGTCACTTAAATCCCAAAAACATTATAGTATAGAACACCGTATTTTTGTTAATGGAAAGGTCAAATATGTTCATGAAGAGTGTCATAGTGAATTTGATGCATTAGGAGAGCCGCTTCGTTCAGTAGGAACGGTACAGGATATTACAGAACAAAAGTCAGCTGAATTGGCATTGATCGCAAGTGAAAAGAAATTTAAGGCATTGTTTGAAGGTATCAATGATGCTGTTTTTGTTCACCCATTAAAGTCAGATGGATTCTCAAATTTTATCGAAGTGAATGATATATCATGTAAACGACTTGGCTATTCTAGAGAAGAACTTTTGCAGCTTTCCCCTAAAGATATAAGTGCAGCAGTAGATGTAAAAAAACGTATGACACCTAAACACAGAGAAGCACTTGAAAAAAACAAGTGGGTGGTTTTTGAAGCAGTACATATAACAAAATCAGGTGAGTCGATCCCCGTAGAGATAAGCTCAAGACTTTTTGATTATTTGGGAACGGTTGTGATCATGTCATTAGCCAGAGATATTACAGAACGTAAAGAGAATGAAGTACGTCTGCGTCAAGCATCTGTTGTATTTGAAAATACAGCAGAGGGTATCATGATTACAGATGATCAGGCTAATATCATAGCGGTAAATAATGCTTTTACGGCATTGACCGGGTATACAGATGAGGATGTTATAGGAGAAAACCCCAAGCTATTAAGATCAGGTTATCATGATAGTGTATTCTATAATTTGATGTGGAATAGACTTCTTGAAACAGGTCACTGGCAAGGTGAAATCTGGAATAAGACTAAAGATGGAAAGACTATACCACTTTGGCAAACCATCACTAGGATCAATGATGCATCAGGGGCATTACAGCATTATGTATCTATTTTTTCAGATATATCTATCATTAAGCAAAAAGAAAATGAACTTTATCATATGGCACATCATGATCTACTTACAGGTCTTCCCAATCGTTTATTTTTGAATGGACGACTTGAAAAATCTCTTAAGCAGGCACAAGTAAATAAAACACTTGTTGCAGTACTCTATCTTGATCTTGATCGATTTAAAGAAGTGAATGACAGTTTGGGTCATGCTTTGGGTGATAAAGTATTGATGAATGTGGCTAAGACTTTAGTAAAAGAGCTTCGAGAAGAAGATATGATTGCTCGTGTGAGTGGTGATGAATTTGTAATTGTCATTGAAAATATTGAAGATAAGAATGATGCAATGATCATAGCAAAAAACCTACTAAATTCTCTAGATAAGCCATTTATGATCGATGGAAATGAAATATATACTACAGGGACAATTGGTATAGCATTGAGTCCACAAAATGGTAATGATGTAGATACAGTACTTAAAAATGCAGATGCTGCACTTTACCGTGCTAAAGACCTAGGACGTAATACCTATACCTTTTTTACTGAGGAAATGGCACTTTCGAGCTTGGAGCACATCTCAATGCATAGTGCGCTTCATAATGCACTGATAAACAATGAGTTTATTATTCATTATCAACCACAGATTGATATGTCAAATAATAAAGTACTTGGGGTTGAAGCTTTGGTTCGCTGGGAACAGTCAGGGGTTGGACTAATACCTTCAGGAGATTTTATTCCCTTAGCAGAAGAGACAGGACTGATAGTCCCTTTGGGAAGATGGGTACTTCGTAAAGCATGTATGCAGATGAAAGCTTGGCTAGATATAAATGTTTCTATGAAGTACGTTTCGGTCAATGTATCTGCACGTCAGATTTTAGATGAAAATATTATAGATACCGTGATGGATGCTTTGTCTTATGCCGGCCTTAAAGCGAAGTATTTGGAACTGGAAATTACAGAAGGTATTATCATGGAGAATGATGAGGCTCAGGATATACTTGAAAAACTAAAGTCTTTAGGTGTATCTCTTTCTCTGGATGATTTTGGTACAGGACACTCATCTCTTTCACGACTCAAACATATGCCTATAGACAAGTTGAAAATTGACCGATCTTACATCAATGATATTCCACATGATATGGGAAGTACAGGTATCGCTAAAGCGGTGATTTCTCTTGCTAAAAATCTGAATCTAGATGTCATCGCTGAAGGGGTAGAAACAGAGGAACAAGCTAAGTTCTTACTTAAAAAGGGATGTAAAAAAGCGCAGGGTTTCCTCTACAGTAAGCCACTGACACCTACTATGTTACTCAAATGGATACAAGACAGAACTAAATAGTCTTACATCATGTATAAGATAAGGCTCTTCTTAAGATATTTTACTATAACGAAAACATGGAAACGATTTGAAAGCCAAGTAAAGTAACATTGAATATGATAGCTATGCTAGGGATGGCAATAGGGTACGTTCGTATACCTTCTGGATGGGGGTCTTTCACTTTAATGAGAAGTAGTGACACATTGACCAGAGTGAAGACGATAAATATCAGAAAACTTGTTGATTGTGCCAAAGTTAAAATGGGAAAAAGACTTGCAAGTATAAATACCAAAAGACTTGCAAGGATAGTCGCATTGATAGGGGTATTTGTTTTGGGATGAACTTTGCTAAGAAAGCTTGGTACCCAACCTTGAGTACTCATGCCATAGAAGATTCTTGATACCATAATGATCTGTATAAGAGCACCGTTAATGACTGCGAACATCGCGATACTGCTCAGGATAGTTGCTTTGGAGTGAGTAGCAGTTTCATAGACTTTTGCTAAAGGTGCGCTAGAGTGAGCCAGTATCTCAGCAGGGACAACTGAGATGGAAACGATGGCAATGGTGATGTAAAAGAGTGTGGCGATGATGAGTGTAGCGATGATGGCTCTTGGCATGGTTTTAGTAGGGTCTTTAACTTCTTCAGCGATGTTGACCATATCTTCAAAACCTATGAAGGCATAAAAGGCCAAAAAAGCACCCAGTATGATGGCATGTATCAGTGTGGTGTCCATAGGTGGGATGAATGATTGGAGGGTTTGACTATCCCATGTGACATAGTCAAACCCTACATAGATCACAAGACTTAATCCTAAAGTTTCTATCAGGGTCAAAAGTGCAGTGATAGTGATTGATTGTGAGATACCCCAGATGGCAATGGTACTTATGAGCATGACCACTATAAGTGTGGTGATGAGTTCAGGAGTCTCAACAAAAGTACTCAGGTATCCGTGAAACCCATGTAAAATGGTTGCAGAGGAGAGTAGACCTGAAAGGGCAATGCTGAGCCCTACAACAGTAGAGAGTCTAGGACTGTGAAATCCAGCATTCACATACACAGCTTCACCTGCACTCACGGGGTATCTTGCACTGAGTTCAGCGTAAGCCAATGCAGTAAAAGAGACAACAACGCACGCAAGGATAAAGGAGAAAGGGATATACATCCCAGCTATCCCTGCCACTTCGCCTATGAGTACATAGATACCTGCACCAAAGATGTTCCCCAATCCATAAAGAATTAGCATAGGCAACGTCACATTTCGTTTGAGTTGATTACCTTGTTTATTATGCTCCATAACTACCTTTCTTTACTTTATAGTATATAACAATCTTGAAGAAGTGTAAATAAATAGAGTGTCATTGATGCATAAAGTAGAGAGTTATGTTAAAATAAGTTAAATAAGCATAAGGGGTAGAGATGGCCACAAAAAAAACGAAAGATACTCCGAAACTATTTAAGTCTAAAATTGGGTTTGATGACATTGTGGGACATAAGCAGATCAAAGAGCGTCTCAAGAGAATTATAAAGATTGTTAAAAGTCCAGAAATGCTTAAACGTTTTGATACACCTGTACCCAAAGGTTTACTTATTTATGGGCCTGTAAGTGTAGGTAAAAGTATGCTTGGAAAGGCTTTTGTAAAAGAAGCAGGACTCTCTTATCTGGAGATATCGGGTTCAAGACTTTTTGACCTTGATTATATAAAAGAAGTGTATCAAGTAGCTTCAAGTAAAGCACCTTGTGTGGTGATTTTAGAAGACATAGACATAAAAGGTATCATACAAGGTGCCATTACCAATGTTTCATTTTCAGATATTGCCAAAGTGATGGAATCTACAGATACTATGGTATTTACCATTGCTACAGCTGAAAATCTTGAAGATATAGACCCTGTTTTAACATCATCTCAAAAGCTTGATTTTCTACTGGAGGTTTCTGAGCTCGATAAAGATGCTAGAAGATTTTTTATAGAAAAGATTATGCAAAAACCACACGATAAGAAGATAGATGTAGAACGTATTGTCCGTTACATCACGGGGATGAGTGCTTTGGAGCTCGAAAGAGTGGGGCGTATGGCTGCATTGAATGTGGTTGAACAGGAAAAGGAACTCATCACAGAAGAGATACTCATAGAGCAGATCAATATCATTAAATACGGCCATAAAATTGAAAAAAAGATGGTGGAAAATCTGGAAAAAGAGCTTCAAATGACAGCCTATCATGAAGCAGCCCATGCCATACTCTCTTCTTTGCTGTTGCCCCATATCAAAATCGAACAAGTCACCATTGCCCCAAGAAGCAAAATGCTTGGTTTTGTCTCGTATGATGCAGATAATGCCTTATCTAACGTCACAAAATTAGAGTTATTTAATGATGTATGTGTTTTACTTGCAGGTCGTGCCTCTAAGGTTAAGAAGATGGGAGATGAACACATGGATAGTGGCGCAGTCAATGACCTTTCTCAAGCCTCCATACAAGTTTATGCAGCGATTACTACTCTTGGTATGGATAAAGTGTTGGGATATATTAATCTTGATGCTATTTCCAGCCTAGATAGTTATTTTCTCAGTCAAGAGATAGAAAAAAGATTTTTACTTTGGATGAAGACAGCAAAAGCACATACAGAAAAACTGGTTACCACACATTGGAGTAAGATAGAGGCTTTAGCCTTAAAACTGATAGAACAAGAGATTGTTGAGAGTGAGGAACTTATCAAGATCGTAGGTAAAAAGAAGATAGCAAATAAGATGCCAGCGAGTTTATAGGATTAGACATGTTTGGCTAAAAAAGCATTGAGCTGATTTGCAAACGCATGGGCATCTTTTTGTCCAAAGGCTTTTGGACCACCTGTGCCCTGACGTGAGGAGGAAATGCCCTTGGGGTGCATTTCTCCACTCTCTCGTATGCTCTCCATAAGGTTTCTCATAGCAAGATACTGTTTGATGTTGTCTACAGAGTAGAGTTCACCTCTATGGTCTATGGCGTGAGCATCTTTAGAGATGATGCGATCAGCTAGGGGTATGTCTGCTGTGATGACAAGGTCACCTTCTTTGCACAGTTCTACGATGTGATGATCCGCTTCATCTGCACCCTGATCTACGATAATATACTCTATATATTTTGAGTGACCTACATTTATCTTTTTGTTAGCTATGACTTTTGTAGGAAGAGACAAGCGTTCGATAGAACGTAGTACTATGGGCTTAAGCAGGTTAGGAAAAGCATCTCCATCTATAAATAAAGTCATTTACGATACGTCATTATCTAACAAACTCTTTGACACGTCCCACTTCACCTGAACTCAAACGTACTTTAATGCCATGTGGATGGGTAGGGGAGTTAGTGAGTATCTTTTGTACTTTTCCGTAGGTGATGTAGCCAGTGCCTTGGTCTTCTTTTAAGACAATGCCTACATTCATACTATACTTGATCTCAGCTCTTTTTTGACCCTCTGCCATGGCTAAGCCTTTGGCTCGTAGTTTAGCACTTTTTTGACAGTGTCTACGGAACAGAAAAAGAGGGCATCAAAGACTGGGTTTAGTTTGGTAGTGTTCTCATCTATGACATCAAACGTTTGGAAGAAAAAGCCTGCACCGTCTTTTTTGTCTGCTGGTGTGACACGAAACACAACGGGTTTGAGTGTACGAACAACATTGAGTATCTTTTTGTAGTTTTTTTCATCAGGTTTAGGTAAAAAGTTACCTTGTTTACTTTCATTTTGACGTGCTTTGAGTAAAAGCTGAATTTTGTCGTTGAAGATGACTTTATTCCACTTTACTGTTCCAAGTTCGATGTCAAATTCTGAGTTACTTGCCACTAAAGGGTGGGGCTTGGTCTCACGTATCGCTTCAAGGAGTTGAAGAAAAAAGTTCTTTCCTCCAAAGTTATTGGCACAGTGTAGTAGTTTTTCATGATGGAGCTTTTTCTCTTCATCACTTAGGGTGTTAAAGTCGCACATATAAGTTCTTTGTATTAATTTACGCAATTATACTATAAATTAGTATGCTTATACTATAATTGCAGTTATTATTTTTGGGGAGTGAAGTGTGGGAGAATATACAGCGTATGATAAGGTAGATCAAGAACAACTACAGATCGATATTGACAACATAAAAAATACATTAGGCACAGCGTCATGGGATGATTTCCAGCATTTGTTGAAAATGGAACGATGGGGCAGAGTATTTACATTTTCTGGGTATTTTCTCATTTTAATTGTAAGTGTCTTTACTTTAAGTAGTCTCACATTTTGGTCTTTGGTTTTGATATCTGCATCATTTATTGCTATGGGCAATGTTTCCAGATGGGCAAATGTCACACATCCTATCTTACACGGTGCATACGATAAAGTACCCAATATCCCGAAGCGTTACACTAGTAAATACTATGCCACAGGCAAAAGACGCTATATCGATTGGCTTGACTGGATAAAACCTGATGCCTGGTCTTTTGAACATAACATCATGCATCATTATCATCTAGGTGAAGATGATGACCCAGACAATGTAGAAAATAATCTAGAATGGCTCACTACTTCAAAAGTACCAATGTGGCTACGGTATGTTATCGTGTATGGGTTTGCTACGATGTGGAAACCCGCTTACTACGCACCCAACACATTGCGTATACTTGACAACAAGGCACGTAGAAAAGACAAATTACCTGATATAAAAGAGCATGTATGGAGTCCTTTTACCACCAATGGACTTAGGTTATGGAAAGAGTATCTTCTCCCTTATATAGGTATTAAGTTTGTGCTGATACCTTTGTTATTCCTCCCCGTAGGATGGCCTGCAGTAGGGATAGCGTTTATGATTGTGTTTATCGCTGAACTTATGGCAAATTTTCATTCTTTTTCTGTCATTGTGCCTAATCATTCTGCTGGAGATATCTATCGTTTTTATACACCGCATAAGACACAAGGGGAGTTTTATCTTCGTCAGATCATGGGTTCAGTCAATTATAAAACAGGTACAAACCCGATCGATTTTGCACAGGGATGGCTCAACTACCAGATAGAACATCATCTTTTCCCTAACTTGCCATTAAGTCAGTATCAAAAAATGCAACCTATCGTGAAAGAGATATGTGCAAAACATAACCTTGAGTATAGACAAGAATCAGTCTTTAAAAGAGTCTATATGACAGTGGAACTTATGGTTGGAAATACAAAATTACTTAAAGTAGAAGGCGTTTAGTATATGAGTACGGAGAATAGACTCTCTCGTATTGATGACATACTCACACGTAAACAGCCCACATTTCAGGTGATGCTTGAAAATGTCCACAATTCACAAAACCTCTCAGCCATCATACGTTCTGCTGATGCTGTTGGGGTACTAGATATCTACTACTCTAGCAAAGAAAACGAAACCCTACGGATTCATAAAACCATCACACAAGGTGCACATAGGTGGACACACCGTTACCGAGTGAATGATGGTGATACGGTAAAGTTTTTACAGCAGAAGAAAAAAGAGGGCTTTCAAGTAGTGGTCACACACTTAGAAGAGCGGGCTGTCAATTTTAGAGAAGTAGACTACACCAAACCTACACTACTAGTTATGGGTAATGAAAAAGAAGGTGTAAGTGCCGACATCATAGCAGAAGCTACTGATGTGATAGTCATTCCTATGCAAGGTATGGTACAAAGTTTGAATGTCTCAGTAGCGACTGCCCTCATACTCTATGAGGCAGAGAGACAGTTAGAAAATGCAGGTATGTATGATACACCTCAAATTGAGTTAGAAAAACGTGAAGAGCTCAAAGCTGCATGGGTTTATAGAGATACTGTGGCACGTAAGAGTAAAGGAATGATACCCTTAGAGTTTCAAGAAGAATTGATCTCATTTTAATACATTATTATTTTTTATAAATTTTTATGTACAATAGATTATGGATGTACATAATTTTTTCCTAATATTATTTCTAATATTAGTCACTGCCAGAATCTTAGGAGAGGTATTCGCCCGTATGGGTATCCCTTCTGTGTTAGGTGAGTTGAGTGCAGGTATACTTCTTGGAGTCTCAGGGCTTGGATTGATTGAAGTAAATGATGTACTCAAGGTACTCGCAGAAATCGGTATCCTTTTACTGCTTTTTGAAATCGGGTTAGATACGGATATAACACGGCTTAAAGATGCAGGTGCAAAGGCCATTGTTGTGGCACTGTTTGGTGCTGTTGTTCCTTTTACACTTTCATCTTTCGTTTCTTATTATTTTTGTGACCTTTCACTGGTTGTTTCCCTTTTTATTGGTGGTACTTTAACTGCTACAAGCATTGGTATCACTCTGAGGGTTTTAAAAGATCTTGGAAAAGAGCAGAGCAATGTGGCACAGATTGTCATTGGGGCAGCTGTCATTGATGATATATTAGGTGTTATACTCCTTGTCTTCATTTACGATTATGCTATCACCCAAGAGTTAAGTCTGACCAATACCTTGAACACAACGGGTTTCATCTTACTTTTTCTACTACTGGCTCCAGCCTTTGCAAATTTCATTTCTGGGTATGTTCAGAGATTTGATGCACATAAAAAAGTACCAGGGTTTATTCCTACGATTATTATCTCTCTCATCTCATTTTTTGCTTATTTATCACATCTATTTGGTGCCCCTGAAATTCTAGGTTCATTTGCAGCAGGTATTGCCTTGTCACGACGTTTTATTTTACCTTTTGGTATGGGGTTGAGAAACGATGATGTGTTTTTGGAAAAAGTAAAAAACGCCATACGACCCATAGCGCAAATGTTTACACCCATATTTTTTGTCATGGTTGGATTATCGATGAACTTAAGAGTGATAGATTTTACTTCCAGTGAGTTTTGGTGTTTAGGGCTTGTTTTTCTTCTCATCGCTGTGGTAGGAAAATATTTTGGTGCGCTATTACTAAGAAATATAAGTGCACTTAAAAAATCTCTTATTGGTATTTCTATGATACCAAGGGGAGAAGTAGGGCTTATCTTTGCAGAAGTAGGACGTGTTAACGGGATATTGGATAACGAGATCTATGCAGTGCTGATCTTTGTCATTATAGTCACNACTGTGGTACCACCATTTTTACTGAAATGGCTATTTAAATATGAGAGAATATAGTTCACTATAACTATTTCACGATAGTTACACATTTCTTTCATATTATAACTTCACTATAGAAAGTAAAAGGATCTAGTATGTTAAAGAGAACAAAATATTTAGGAGTGGTTATTGCAGCCTCTTCTACCTTTTTTATATCTGGTTGTGTCCCCGTACAGCCAGGATATAATACCGGGTACAATAATTCAGGTTATTATAATCAATATCCTTATTCAGGATTGGCTTCATCTATTGGACTCTCATCTTATAGTTATCCTTATTATTATGATAGACCGTATTATTATTTAGCAGGTATTTATTACTATGGTGGAAATTATCGTAATGGATACTATTATCATGGTAAACGTAAGTTCCGTAGAGGACACTACTACCTTAGAGGAACCCGTTATTATAATGGACGCCGTTACCGTGCTGTCAATGGAAACTATGGATACTATAACAGTAGAGCAACATACCAGAGATCAAGTCAATATAGAAAAACTGTGAGAGCTAAAAAAAGAGCTGTAGATAGAAGAAAAGCGTATGATAGAAAACGAACCAGCAATCAAGTGAGAGACAGGCGTCTAAATACACAAAGACGTAATACTGATACTAGACAAGTACGAACTAAAGATAGAAGAAAAGTGTCTGATAGAACACGAACTACCAAAGAAGTAAGAGCAAAGCGTGTAAACACTCAAAGACGTAATGCAGATACTAGAAAAGTACGCACTAAAGATACACGCAAAAAAGCAGAACGAAGAACAGCAGTACGAACAAAAAGTAAAAAAGAGACTACAGCACGAAGAACTGCAAGAGATAGATCGAGATACGACGATTAATATAGAGTTAGCATACCACTTCATCTGAAGTGGTATGTATGAGATTTATTTTAGTTTACCATTGCCATAGTGTTCAAAAAGGTAATCTGTGGTTTCCTGTATCGCTTTTTCATCCATAGGGGCTTTAAAATGGTCTACCATTTTTACTACTTTACCATGCCAAAACTTTTTTGACTGTCTACCTTGGTTAGTGATATAGCCAAATGAATGGCACATGAGACAGTTAGTTTGAATCGCATCAAAACCTTTACCCATCTTGATTGGAAATGCCACATATGGTACTTCCACTTTTTCTTTTACTTGTGCGAAAAGTGGTGATGCAAGCAGTAAGGCACTTAAAATTAACTTCTTCATTATATTACCTCCACAGTAACTTCATCGATACCGTTATATTTGTATCCACCGTGATTCCACTTGATATCTTTTGCCAAAGGCTGTTCTTCACCGATCTTAGAGATGGCTTTTGTCATAATGGTTGTTTTACCAAAGGTTGTTGGCTTAAACGGGTACCTAAAGGCTCTGTAGGCATAACGTCCAAGCTTACCATCATCAAGAAGAGCTTTCTCCCATGTTTTACCACCATCAACGGAGACCATGACATCTTGGATACCATGACCATCATCCCATGCTACGCCACGTACAACCACATGTGATTTGTGACTTACGATAGACTCTTTTGTAGGGTAACCAATGACAGATTTAACATTCATCTTCTTTATAGGCTTTGTTGTTGGATATCTCTTTTCTGGTGTTTCAGATTCTGTTTCATTGTCTGGTACACGGTACGCTACATCCATAAAGAAGAGTTTTTTGTACTCATTAGTAACAGTAATGTTAGAAAGCATCTTCACCCAGCTGTCAGAGTAGTACCCAGGGAGTACCAGTCTAAGAGGGTAACCATTGAGGTAAGGTAAGTCTTCACCGTTCATCTCATAAGCAAGTATGACATTGTCATCTAGTTCTGTGAGTTCAAGTTCACGTATGAATTCAGGTGTTTCATAGTAGGCTGCTTTCTCAGAGCCGTTAAAACCTATCCATCTTGCATCTTTATCTAACCCTGCCTGATCAAGGATATCCCCTAAACGCACACCTTTCCAAGTAGCACAACCCATGGCACCTGAACCCCACTGAATTCCACCAGCGATGGGTTGGAACGCAGAACGGCTGTTACCACCACACTGCAGTACTGCTGTAACTTCAACTTGCTCAAATTTTGTTTTAAGGTCATTTAGAGAAATATGCAGTTCTTTGTCTACAAGACCGTTTATATGAATAGTATACGTATCTGGGTCAATATGGGTAGGGATGTCTGGCATATGCCAACGTACAAAAAACTGGTCATTTGGTGTGAGTGTAGAGGTAAAAACATCTCTAGGAGTCTCTAGCAAAGGTGGTCTGTCTGAGTACATAATCAGTGGTCTTTTCTCTGGAAAAGCTACTTCAGATACTTTTCTATTGTCTATGGGTTGTCCTGTGACTCCAGCTTCAACTGTGTTGGTTCCAAGTGCTACTGCACCAGCTGTGACAGCTGCTTTTTTAAAGAATTCTCTTCTTTGCATAAATTGCCTTTAGGTGTAAAATAAGTATTATTTATAATCTATAGATATATTAATTATAATTAATGTCATTATCTACAAATAACTCTTAATAGATACTGAACAGAGGGAGTATTATCGGTAGATTTAGTGAATGATAATATTTTCAAAGATATAGTGCATTATGACTGAAAGAGATGATAAGTAAAATTGAATCTTTGATTCAAAATGGTTACAATAAGATGTCGTATTGTAGGAAAAAATATTAGAGTGAAGCCAGTACTTTTTCACAAAAAACATCAAAAGAAGGTAGTACCAAGTTACCATCTCTTTGTTTTGTTCCCCACATAGGTTCAGGAAAGAAACTGTCTTCCTCAAATCGCGCCATGATATGCCAATGTACATGAGGCATATAATTACCAAATGAGGCTATGTTTACTTTTTTAGGTTTGTAGTAGGCTAGCATCTCTTTTTCTATGGCATCAAGTAAGTCATAAATTTCACTACGTATCTCTTTAGGTACCTCACTCATCTCTTTATAAGGGTGTTGGGTAAAGATCTTAAGCCAAGGAATCTCTGACTTTTCACTTTCTATTTTGATATGGGTATTTTCATAGATGACTGACATTAACGTATCCTTTTTATATTCTTATTTCCAAGTTTATAGATAGATGAAGCTTGATTGTTTATATGTAAAGGTTCTATGATGACATCTGCACTTTGTCTGGCAAAGTCTTCATCATACGGTTCATTACTAAGGTTTGCAGAGGTTGTATATGCCCATACAAGACGGTTTAAGAGTAGCAAATGATGTTTGTCTTGTATAACACGGTAAGAATGTCTATCTGGCATGACAAAAGTAGTTTTTTTTGAACGTCTCACACGGTTTTTATGAGAAGAGGGTACACGGGTAAATGTTTTAAGTGTATGTAAGCTGTTGACAGCTTTGATGTAGTGTTTATGTGGGGGACGTTGTTTGATGTCTGTAAGCTTTTCTGCATTTTGAGAGACAAAACCGATGGTAGTGTCGGTTTGTGTCAGAAAAACAAGACTTTTCATCTTAACTTAGGTAATCTTGTAACGCTTTAGGCTCAAGCTCACCACTAGTACCCTTAAGCTCTTTAATGGCTAATGCTGTTGCTTTAGCTGCAGAGATCGTTGTAAAGTAAGCCACATGGTTTGATAGTACAGATTGTCTGATAGTTCTTGCATCTGTTTTACTTCCTGCATTGTCTGAAGTGTTGATGGCGATAGCTATCTCCTCATTTCTTATCATATCGTCTATATTTGGACGACCTTCAGAGATTTTGAGTACTTTGGTTGAAGTAACACCTGCAGCTTCTAGTGCAGTATGTGTACCTGAAGTGGCTACGATCTCAAAACCAAGGTCAGTAAACATTTTACCTACTTCTCCTACTAAAGATTTGTCATTTTCTGTGACTGAAAGGAAAAGTTTACCTGAGAGTGGGATATTGTTTTTAGAAGCAAATTGACTTTTGGCAAATGACATACCAAAGTTGTCAGAGATACCCATAACTTCACCTGTAGACTTCATCTCAGGCCCAAGTATAAGGTCAGACCCTGGCAGTTTGTTGAAAGGGAATACCGCTTCTTTGACTGCCACATGCCTTTTGAGATTTGGTTCCATGATCTTCTTGTCAAAGTTGACTACGTTGAAGGTGTCATAGAACTTCAAGGCTTCTTTTAAGTCACCTTGTATCATGACCCTTGTGGCAACTTTAGCAAGTGGCACACCCGTTGCTTTAGATACAAATGGTACGGTTCTAGATGCTCTTGGGTTTACCTCAATGAGATAGATTTCACCTTTATGGATAGCATACTGAATATTCATAAGACCAACCACACCAAGCCCAAGGGCTATGGCTGCGGTTTGTTCTTTTACTTCTTCTTGAAGCTTCTCTGAGATGCTCATAGGAGGAAGTGAACAAGCCGAGTCTCCAGAGTGAATACCTGCTTCTTCGATGTGTTGCATCACTGAACCAATGTAAACATCTTTACCGTCACAAATAGCATCCACATCAAGCTCTATAGCATTATCTAAGAATTTGTCTATAAGCACAGGCGCATCATGAGATACAGATACGGCTTCATCCATATATGACTTGAGTTCTTCATCATGATAAACGGTTTTCATACCACGTCCACCAAGTACAAATGAAGGGCGTACGAGTACTGGGTATCCTATGCGGTTTGCTACGACCATGGCTTCGTCTTTGGCAACTACTGTGCCATTATCTGGTTGTTTGAGTCCAAGATCATTGATGAATGCAGAGAAAAGCTCTCTATCTTCAGCAAGGTCAATGACTTTTGCTGTGGTACCAGAAATGTTTGCACCGATGGCTGTAAGGTTTTTAGCAAGTTTTAATGGCGTTTGTCCACCAAAGTGTACGATGACACCATCTGGTTTTTCAAGCTCGATCACATTTCTAACATGCTCAAAGTCTATAGGCTCAAAGTAGAGGATATCTGAAGTATCGTAGTCTGTAGATACTGTCTCAGGGTTACAGTTATACATGATGGATTTCACACCCATGTCTGCAAGTGCAAAGGCTGCATGCACACAACAGTAGTCAAACTCAATCCCTTGACCTATACGGTTAGGGCCACCACCAATGACAAGTACTTTTTTGCCTTCGACAGGCTCAGGCGCCGTTTCGGTCACTGAGCTTGTCGAAGTGGGAAGTTTTGTTATGTTTGTTGTAGAGTAAAGGTAAGGCGTAAGTGCTTTAAACTCAGCGGCACAAGTGTCTACTTCGTTGTACTCAAGTTGTACTGCCATTTTTTCTCTGGCATTGTAGATGTCATTTTCCGTGAGATCAAGACCTTCTTTTTTGTTAATGACTTCTGCTATCATCTCATCTGAAAAACCTTCTGCTTTTACTTCACGTAGTCTGGTAGCATCAGAGAGCAGGGCGATGTCCATCTCTTTTTCTCTTAGGGCAAGTTCTTCTAGTTGGTACAAGAACCATCTGTCTATCTTACAAAGGTCAAAGATAGCATCGACATTCATACCTCGTCTAAGTCCTTCAAAGACGTAGAGCATACGGTTTTCATTTGAACGACGTATCTCACGTACAAGCTCTTCACCGTCACATTTTATGGGGTTAAAGCCTATAAGACCAGTCTCAAGTGAACAAAGTGCTTTTTGAAAAGACTCTTTAAATGTTCTACCTATAGCCATCGCTTCACCAACAGACTTCATCGCAGTGGTCAGTGTAGAGTCAGCCATAGGGAATTTTTCAAAAGTAAATCTTGGTAATTTTGTGACGATGTAGTCTATCACTGGTTCAAATGAGGCAGGGGTTCCTGTGATGTCATTGGTGATCTCATCAAGGGTAAATCCAACGGCAAGTAGTGTTGCTACTTTAGCTATGGGGTAACCTGTTGCCTTGGATGCAAGCGCAGAAGAACGACTTACTCTTGGGTTCATCTCTATGACTATCATACGACCTGTATCTGGATTGATAGAGAATTGTACGTTAGATCCACCTGTATCTACACCTACCTCACGTAAGATCTTAAAAGAAGCATCTCTCATATTTTGATACTCTTTATCTGTCAGTGTCAGTGCAGGAGCGATAGTGATACTGTCTCCTGTGTGTACACCCATAGGATCAAAATTTTCAATAGAACATATGATAATACAGTTATCCGCCTTATCACGAATGACTTCCATCTCGTACTCTTTCCAACCAAGAAGAGATTCTTCTATGAGGATTTCTGAGATAGGAGAGGCTTCAAGTCCACCACGAACGATCTCTTTGTATTCGTCCATGTTGTAAGCCACACCTGAACCACCACCTGCCATAGTAAATGAGGCACGAATGATAAGAGGAAAGCCAATATTCTTTGCAGCATCAAGCGCTTCATCCATGTTATAAGCGTATTGTGAGATAGGTAAGTCCATACCTATCTTAAGCATCGCTTCTTTAAATTCTTGACGGTCTTCACCTTTTTTGATGGCCGCAGGTGTTGCACCCAAAAACTCTACACCTTTAAGCATACCAGCCTCATGCATATCCATCGCAACATTAAGTGCAGTCTGACCACCCATGGTTGGGAGTATCGCATCGACATTTTCTTTTTGTATGATCTTAGAGATGACTTCAGGAGTGATAGGTTCGATATAGGTTCTATCGGCAAATTCAGGGTCAGTCATAATGGTAGCAGGATTTGAGTTGATCAGCACAACTCTGTAGCCTAGTTCTTTTAGTGTTTTCGCAGATTGTGTACCAGAATAGTCAAATTCACAAGCTTGTCCGATAACGATAGGACCTGAACCGATAAGCAAAATAGTTTTGATGTCATTACGTTTTGGCATAGAGAGATACCCTTGATTTTTAGTTTGATATTATACAGGGTAGAGGTAAAAAAACCCCTTAAAAGAAAGGATTTTTTCGCGCTAGAAGAGGTCTAAAGTACTTGCTTTAGGTTTAGGTTTTTTCTTTTTAGGTGTTTTTTTCTTTTTAGGTGTTTTTTTCTTCTGTATTTTCTTAGGTTTAGGTATCTCAGCAGCTTCTATAGGTTCCTCAGGTTCAATAATGTTTTCTTGGGTCTGGTCTATGCGACTTGGGATACTAGATATGAGTGGCATTGTTTGATTATGGTCAAGCTTACGAATACTTGTAAGGTTGATTTCTTGATTGACAATGGTGATAGCTCTAAAAGGTTTGAGTTTTGTAGCATTACTGTCAAAATTGTCAGTCAGTGTTGCTTTAGCATTATTGATGAGGAAAAATGTTTTAGGATGGTAAATGTCACTATAGGTCTTAATATAGGCCACTTTATAAGAGCTTTGTATTTCTATCTTTGTGACGATCCCTACAGGAATGCCCGCAAAAAAGATATCATCAAGTCCAGAAGTAGTAACTTTGTCACCTTCTTTGATCTTATGCCATTTTGGTATGAATTTAATGGTCATTTCATTGGTTCTTAAACCCGTTGCAATACCTGGTGTATTTTGTTCACCTATAAAGACAGCAAAACGACACTTGTTATCAGAAGTGAGGTATCCATAGAGTTGGTTGTTGCGAAGTTCAGCTATACCTGCAACCACTTTATCTTGGATCAAACCATAGAGTTTGTCATCTTGTAAATTTTGAGGTTTTGTAAGGATGATCTGTGAAAAACTATTGAGCTTGACATACGATATAGTTTCTGAAATAGAGATGTTGTGTATAGGTAGTTTAGAGAGTTTAGGTAAAACAGTGTAGATATTTCTTACTTGTTGTATGTAGTGGGTTTGCTCTAAAAGACGCTTACGTAAAATACGATTTTCACGCCCTAGTTTTTCTATAGATTCTTTTTGAAAAATATATGACTGACTCTTGTCTTCTATCCCTTGCGTCAAATCTTTATAGTTTTGTTTGATAGGGTTAATGACGTTAAGCAGCGTATCGGTGATACGCTCATCATTTCTACTAAGAAGTACTGTTAATACAAGTAACAGTATGGTTATGATGACGAGTCTAGTCTTCATAAGCCATTTGTTGAAGTAGATCTATTTCATCGAGTGCTTTACCTGTACCTTTTGCTACTGCTAGCAAAGGCTCTTCAGCGATATACACGGGGAGTTTAACTCTATCAGAAAGGTATTTGTCCAAGCCTCTGATCAGTGCACCACCACCAGTAAGTACGATACCGTTTTCAACAATGTCACCAGCAAGTTCCGGTGGTGTGAGTTCTAGTACAGCTTCTAAAGCATCTGCTATCTCTTCTAGTGAGTCTTTCATCGCTCCTCTGATGTGCTCAGAAGTGATCTCCATAGAAGCAAGACTTCCTTCTACTTGGTCACGACCACGTACTGTGGTACTAAGCTCTTCATCAAGTGGGATGGCAGTACCAATTTTGATCTTGAGTTCCTCAGCTATACGTTCACCGATGAGAAGGTTGAAATTCTTTTTAATATAATCTACGATGGCCTGGTCAATATTGTCACCCGCGATACGGATAGATTTACTTTGAACCAGTCCACCTAGAGAAGTAACACCGATCTCTGTGGTACCTCCACCGATGTCAACCACAAGGTTACCATTAGGATCTTTTACAGGTAACCCCGCACCAATAGCGGCAGCCATAGGCTCTTCTATAAGGTACACATATCTGGCACCTGCATTTTCAGCTGACTCTTTTACTGCACGTCTTTCCACTTGTGTCAGTCCATAAGGTACACAGATGATGATACGTGGAGAGAAAAAGCCTTTTCTTTTATGGGCTTTTTCGATGAAGTAACGTATCATCATTTCAGTCACTTCAAAATCAGCGATAACACCGTCTTTCATAGGACGAATGGCCTTGATGTTTCCAGGTGTTTTACCGACCATGTCTTTTGCTTCTTGCCCAACAGCTAAGATGCGTTCTTGGCCATGTTTATCATACTGGATTGCTACCACAGAAGGTTCATTGATGCTGATACCTTGTCCTTTTACAAGTACAAGTGTATTTGCTGTTCCTAAGTCGATGGCTAAATCGTTGGAAAACAGTCCTAATAATCTTTTAAACATTCTTTCTTATCCTTTTTGCTGTTATGCTATTTTTTTATTTTTGATGTAAAGAGGTTTGGCTTTATCTTCAACCACTTCTTTGGTAATGACTACTTCATATCCTGCCAGTTCTGGAAGTTCATACATGATATCTAGTAAGATCTCTTCAAGTATGGAGCGTAATCCTCTAGCACCGGTTTTTCTATCGATGGCTCTTTGAGCAATGTGTGTAAGTGCATCTTCTTCAAAGCTAAGTTTTACTTCATCTATCTCAAAGAGTTTTTGGTACTGTTTAAGCAGTGAGTTTTTAGGCTCTATCAAAATACGTACCATATCTTCTTTGCTTATCTCACCCAGTGTAGCAACTACGTGTAGACGTCCGATGAGTTCAGGTATGAGCCCAAAAGAGACCAAATCATCTGACTCTACAAGATGTATGAGGTTTTCTTCTTCTTTCTTAGAACGTTTCTCTTGACCAAAACCAAGTGTGTTTGCACCCAGTCTTCTTTTTAGTATGTCGTTCAATCCATCAAAAGCGCCACCACAGATGAAAAGGATGTTCCCTGTATCTATCTGGATGAAGTCTTGGTTAGGATGTTTACGTCCACCTTTTGGCGGGATGTTCACGACAGAACCTTCTATAAGTTTGAGAAGGGCTTGTTGTACACCTTCACCTGAGACATCACGTGTGATGGAACGGTTTTCACCCATACGTGCTATCTTGTCCATTTCATCGATAAAAACGATGCCTTGTTCTGCACGTTTAGGATCACCATCTGCTGCCATGAGTAGTTTAGTAAGGATGTTCTCTACATCTTCACCGACATATCCAGCTTCAGTGAGGTTGGTTGCATCTGCTATGGCTATAGGCACATTTAAAAATCTAGCTATGGTTTGAGCCAAAAGTGTTTTACCAGAACCCGTTGGGCCTATGAGAAGGACATTTGATTTGGCTATTTGTGTATCATCTTCGACATTGTCTTTAAATATACGTTTATAGTGGTTATACACAGCCACAGAAAGTGTCTTCTTAGCTGTTTCCTGACCTATGACATAATCAGATAGAAGAGTATGTATCTCTTTAGGGGTATAGAGTGTTTGTGTACCCATGTCTGCTTCTGACTCTTCCATATCTTCTTCTCCAAAGAGAATTTTATAGGCTGAGACTACACAGTTTGAACAAATGTAAGCATTTTCACCAGCGATAAGAGGGTTTTCTTCACTCTCTGCTGTTTCACAAAAACTACATGCTTTAGTTGACATTATTTTTCCTCGTTGTTAGTATGGTTTTTAGTATCATTCTTTCTTGCAAAAGGTATACCTCTTTTAGATGTTTTTACAAAGGTACAAAGCGCTTTTACTTTGTCTGAATTTGTATTTTCAAAAAGTGTTTGTGCAACTTCTTGTAGGGGGTTTCCTTGCTCAAAGAGTTCTCTATAGGCTAATTTTAGTTCGTTTATCTCATCTCGTTCTAGTTTCCGACGTAAACCATTGAGATTCAAACCTCTCAATACAGCTTTGTTACCCTCAGCAAGACAATATGGAGGAATGTCTTGGGTTACCGCAGAAGCACCACCTACCATCACATAGTCACCGATATGCACAAACTGATGTACAGGCGTAACACCACCGATAACCACATGATTACCTAGCTCAACATGTCCTGCAAGTGTCGCAGCATTTGCTAAGATACAGTGGTTACCTATGATGACATCATGCCCTAAATGGACATAACCCATAAAAAGGTTGTTGTTGCCCACTCTAGTGATAGAACCTCCACCTTGGGTTCCAGGGTTAAACAAGGTAAACTCTCTAATGGTATTGTTATCACCGATAATGAGTTGTACATCTTCCCCATTAAATTTCAAATCTTGAGGTATGGTACCTATGGCTGCATTTGAGAAAATACGGTTATTCTCCCCTATAGTCGTATCACCAGTTATCACGGTATGAGATGCCACAGTAGTGTTGTCACCTATCTTTACTTTTGGACCGATCAGTGTAAAGGCTCCAATGGAGACGTTATTACCTATGATAGCTCCATCTTCTATAATGGCTGTGGGGTGAATGAGAGACATCTAAAAACCTATTTGTCCACTATCATAGCTTTAAGTTCAGCTTGAGCTACGACTTTATCATCAACGTATGCTTTAGCATCTAGTTGCCATACCGCACCTTTGTTTTTAATGACACTGATCTTATAGATAAGTTGGTCTCCTGGTGTAACAGGTGCACGGAACTTCGCTTTATCGATACTCATAAAGTAGACTACTTTGTTTTCTGAGTCTTTCTGATCTTCTTCATTCATACTTTTAAATGCAAGTACACCACCAGCTTGAGCCATACCTTCGATGATCATCACACCNGGATAGATAGGATGATCAGGGAAGTGCCCTTGAAACACAGGTTCAGAGATAGAAATGTTTTTTAAACCTTCTATGTACTCACCAGGAGTGAGTTCCATGATTCTGTCAACAAGTAAGAATGGATATCTGTGAGGTAGTATGTTTTGAATTTCAACGACGTTATAAAGCACAAGAAAACCTTTTTATAAAAATTGTATTATTTTACCTAAGAGTTGGTAAAAAGCGGTTTACTTGTTCTAAAGGTTCAATCTAAAGTTCTATAAGTACTTCTTTTACATCACTATAGGTTTCACTTTTACAAAGGATCTCTATCTTGTTTGTAGGTATCTCTTCTACTACAAGAATCATAGACATATCATACGGTGTTACACCAAGTTTTGCACGCATTTCCACTTCATCATTGAAGTTAGGTGGGTTGTAGATGAGTTCTGTGACTGTCGCATAGTTTGTGTCTGCGACAGCATTGTAGTGAGACCGAGTGATGAAGCGTACCTCATCACGGTTCATGTGGTGGACATCACCAATATTATACTCTATCTTCCCTCTGCTGTATTCGCCTTTGAATGTGGAGTAGGGTAAAAAGTGTGCGGGGACTACCTCTTTACGTACACGTAACAGTCCTGAAGTAAGACGCCAGTTTAAGAAGCGTTGTTTGATGATCTTATGTTTCACACCATCTTCTTCAAGTCTCAAACGTTTCTCATACATCTCTATGCGTTCTTCTATGGACTCTGGCTGTACTTGAGCGGAGATAGGCACAAAGAGTTCATCTGCTAGTTTTTTTTGTTGGTCTCTTTGGATATTCAGTGCATAGAGACAACCACAGTAGTCTTGACGGTAGAGCGCATCTTCTTTAGCCAAGATGTTTTGCTCTTGTGTACCAGATGCTTTTCTGTAGTCAGGGGCTACAAACTTTATGCCAAATGTTTCGCCCAAGGCATCACCTGCCACTTGGAGTTGGTCGAGTGATTTTTTAGGACTGGTTAGTAGGGTAGAGGTATAACTTGACTCTCCGAGTTCTTTAGCCTTTTGAGCAGAGACTTCAAAGCGTCTGTCAAAGCATATACCACAACGCTCTCCTTTCTCAGGTTCATCTTCAAAACCTTTTACTAAAGAAAGCCATTTCTCTACGTCATACTCGCCTTCTATGAGGTCAATGCCTAACATCTTACAGCTTCTTTCTACATCAAGCAATCTTAGGTAGTACTCTGAGTAGGGGTGTATGTTTGGATCATAGAAAAACCCTGTAAGTTTTTCCCCAGGGTACTCTTCTTGGAGTTTTTGGAGGAAATAATGGCTATCAACACTACAACATATATGGACTAACATATTATTTCCTTTTTATTCCATTATGATTTTTGCAACATTCTCAGAACTGCCATGAGAAAGATATGCTTTTAATTCTTCTGCTTTTTGGGCGAAGATTTGTCGGTCGGTATTGTAGTACTCTTTGAGCAAGTTGTCAACCGTGACTTCTTCTTGCAGTAGTTCATTGTGCAAAGTAGTTCCGTTGGCGTTACTGAGTATGATGTTTGCCAGACCAACTTGTGAGATGCCAAGTAGCTTAGTACCTATAAAAAAGTCTACTTTCTTTGCGATGTAGGCAAGGCTAAAAGGTGTACCGATGAGTGTAGCTTCAAGTGTGGCAGTACCTGAACAGATAAAAGCAAACTCTGAGCGTCTAAGCGCCTCATGGGTGTCGCGCACTACTTCAAACTCTCTGTTACCTTTGTAGAGGTGGGCTATCTTGTTTCTAGAAAATGAGGGAGGTATGACAAGTAAAGGCCGTATGTCGTTTCCAAGCTTACGTCTAAGCTCTAGGAAGATGGGCATCAGACGGGTGATCTCACTTTTTCGACTTCCTGGCATAAAGGTGATGCACCCTTTGGTTTCTTTTTCTACTCTATGCACGTCTATCTCATCCAGTAAGGGGTGCCCTACATACTGTGCTTTACTTTGGTAGAAGTCTACTTCAAAAGGAAGTATGCCAAGGAGTTTGTCACAGTACTGTTCTAACTTTTTGGCACGTTTAGCCCGAGATGCCCATACTTGAGGTAAGATGTAGTAGATGATCTCCTTGTCTGGGTAAGCGGTTTTGAGTTTCTTTGCAAGTGGCAAGTTGAAAGCAGAAGAGTCCATAAGCAGTACTTTGTCCACATCTTTAGCTAACGCTACCATCTCATCCATGGCTTTGTATGCCCAGCGTATTTTCTTGAGTGCATCGATGATGCCCATAACTGCTATTTGGCTGATGTCATAGAGTGGTTCACCCAAAGACTTGTCAAAGATACCTACAAGTTCTACACCTTCAGTATGTTTAAGTACTTCTTTTAAATGTAAATTAGAAGAGGGTTCAAGTGCTGAGACTAAGAGTTTCATGATTTATCTTCTTTCGTATATTCTATGATCTCTACATCTCTAGGAGGCATAAGTTCTAGTTGTTCACGGTGTGCTTTTTTACTTCTGATGTAGTACCCACCCATAGCACCACCAGTAGCTGCAAGTGCCAGTAACCCAGCAGTCACCATCTGTGCAAATACAAACAACGCCCCCACACCCAGTGCTCCTGCAAATGCAGCACCCACTTTGAAGTTGGCTTTGGCATGGGTTTTAGTACTCTCCGTAGTGATGTTCCTTTGAGCTTCTTTGATGACACGTTCTTTGTCTTTCTCTGCATCTTTACGTATCTTCTCTTTTTCCGAGGCGAAGCGGTCTTTGCCATGCTGTGTAGAGATAGAAGAGAACCAGAAGGCGATGACTAAGGCTATGAAGAACAAAGGTACAGCCATACGAAGTATGCCAGTCATATCTAGGGTCGTAGGAGACAGTACTATGAGGCTGTATGTAGCTACTTGTGCCAATACAATACCAAAAAGAAATTTGAGGGGTTTCATTTAACTTAGTTCCTTATATTTGGTGTATTTTAACATAATTCTTCTAATCAATTTTACTCATAATTCGCTTGATGAGCTGGTTCTGCATATCTTGTTTGCTATCAATAATAAGAAGTAAATAAACATTTTCTTCTTCTATGCTATAGATGATACGCCATCGTTTATATAAAAGTTCCCTATACTCAGTAAATCCAAATTCTTGTAATTCAGGGACAATATGACCTCTAAAAGGAAAATAGTCTAAATCTTGACATATTTCTTTGATGGCATGATACATATTTTTTGAATTAGTTTCGTTTTCTTTAAAGATATAGCCTATGATATTATCAAAATCTGATACAGAATCTTCTGTCCATATTACTGTGTATTTTTGCATATTTTAATTAAAATATTTTTTTTCTATGTTGTCAAAAACTTCTTCTTGTTCAATCACTTTACCTTCACGTATCTGTCTTTCACTATGGTTTATCATTTTAAGTAAAGCAAGACTGTTTTGTAGATTTTCATAGCTTTGAGGGTCTTGTATAACAGCCTTTGCTTCACCATTTTGGGTGATGATCATAGGTCTATGTGTTTCATTTATCTGCTTAAGTACATCTGCTGTACGGCTTTTAAGGTAGGTTATAGGTTTTATGTCGTTGTTAATTTGCATAGAAAACTCCTTAGGTTTTAATATGGTACCATATTTGGGCTTATGTCTTAAATTTGGTTTCGTTCCAGTGTTTTGCGTGTGAATGTCAAATAAACTACTGATACTTTTTAGGATATTCAAAAAAGAGCTGTTTGCCTTTATGTGCTGCTATCTCTTCTTCAAAGACTATCCCGACTACAGCAGCAGTAGGGATGTTGAAGATAGACTTATTTGAAAGTCTGTCATTTAGTGCTGTGAGTCCAGGGTTGTGTCCTACAATCATGAGCGTGTCCACTTTCTCAAAAGTCTCTTGTAGAAGGTAGATGAGGCTCATGAGTGATGCTTCGTAGATGCGTTCATCATATTGTAGTTCTCCACCCAGTGCTTCATGGTAGTGTTTGGCAGTTGTTTTTGCACGTTGTGCAGGACTTGAGAGTATGAGGTCTGGTTTGATGCNTTTGTCTTTNAGTAGATTTGTCATGAAAGGGGCATCTCTTTTACCTCGCTTGTTAAGAGGACGCTCAAAGTCCGAGAGGCTTGCATCATCCCAGCTTGATTTGGCGTGACGGGCGATGTAAAGGGTTTTTTTAGGCATGAGTTTTACCTTATATAGTATTTGGATTATTTTAGCATAATATGGGGTAGGGTGCGTTTTCTAACGCAGCAATAAAATTTTAAAACAGGATAATGTTTTTTTGGTGACATTGATTAGCGGTGCGTTGGCAAACGCACCCTACATTTTTCTCGTTTCTCAGCTCCAGCTGTGAAAGTAATATCGGTATTTGAATAGTTATAAAGTTATGTATGATTGAAGAGTCTGATAGAGGTTCAACAGCTGGAGCTGTTGAATGAGTTAAAGAGTGGGAGCGAGTTAATTATTTTCTCATTTTCTTGGGTTATATTTATTTGAAATTTTACTACGCCATTTTCTTAATGTTGTTAATTCAGCTAGTTCTTCATCATAGTTTAAATTATATGTAGGGTCAGTAACCATTTCTTCTTTTAGTATAGTATATTCATTTTCTGTGATTTGAATGGGTTTCCAATATGCACCACCACTCATTCCGATATCGCTACCACCAGATAATAATTCTTCATTTAAAATATGCATTGGTGGAAATTGTGAGTTATAATTTAGAGAAGAACTTAATCCTGGAGAATGCCACATAAGAAATTCATGAAACTCCATAATTTCCCAGTGACCATGAGATGCACCAACAGCTGGGAGTAATTGAATATTAATTTGCATCTAAACTCCTATATTTCATCACACCGTCACCCACCCAGCCACCAAAAACCCAACACTAGCCAACCCAGCTCCTATCAAAGCATAAGGTAACTGTGTCCTAACATGGCTGATGTGGTCGCAGTCTGCTGCCATGGAGGAGATGATGGTGGTGTCGCTTATGGGGGAAGCGTGGTCTCCGAAGATACCTCCAGATATGACGGCTGCTATGACCAGTGGTATGTCAAGACCCAAGGTCGCACCTAATGCAAGACCTATGGGCATCATGATGGAGAATGTCCCCCAGCTTGTTCCTGTGGAAAAGGCAGTGATGCTTGCCACCCAAAAGACTAGCAGTGGTACAACTATGGGGGAGATGTTTCCTTCTAGTAGGTTTGCTAGGTATTTGGCTGTGCCAAGGTCTCCTATGACTTCACCGATGAAGAGTGCAAAGACGAGTATCATGGTGACGGGTAACATATGAGACATACCCTCGTAAAGTCCTATGAAAAATGATTTGTGAGAGAGAGTGCTTGTAGGTACAAAATAAAAATACATAAAGATGAGTGTCACCACCACTGAATAGTACACAGAGGTAGACCCAGAGCCTTTAAAGATGTCGCCATCTCCTGTGAGGTATAAACCAATAGGCACCATAAATATCATCACTAAGATCGGCAAGACCATCTTGTAGGGTGTTGCTTTGACTGTTGACTCTGTGACGGGTTTGATGTAAGGTTCTGCTTTGGCTGTTTTCATAGGCCCTATGTCGATGTTCCAAAGTATGACACTTAGCAGTATGATGAGGGTAAATATGGAGTAAAAGTTGTAAGGTATGGAAGCGATGAGTAATGAGACTGCATCTCCTGTGATGACCTTAGAGTCTATGGCTGTAACGATGAGCCCAAGAAGCAATGCACCCCATGCGTTAAGTGGTATGAGCGTACAGATGGGGGAGGAGCTTGAGTCACAGATGTAGGCGAGCTTTTCTCTACTCACGCCATGTCTGTCACAAAGGGGTTTTGCCACAGTTCCTGCTACAAGTGCTGTGATGGAAGACTCTATAAAGATGAGTATACCTATGATGTAGGCTAAAAGCATCGTTCCCTTAGGTGAGTCTATGCGTTTGGCTTTTTGACTAAGGTAGGCTACAAAGCTCTCCACCGCACCAGAACGCGAAAGTAAGTTGATAATGGCCCCGATAAGAAGCATAAAGATAAGCGTCTTAACTATCCACCCTTGAGCAAAGAGTGCTATGACGCCATCAAAGAGTGCAACAAATGCTGTTGC
>JGI24023J19991_10000554_pt1 | contig 28905 bp, 25 predicted proteins | sample Cruoilmetagenom1_FD_19991 | JGI IMG/M metagenome (IMG submission 19991) | reverse complement strand
CCGGTCGCCGAGGCCCCCGCCCAACAGCCGCAACAGCAGCCGGTCAAGATCTCCTGCACCCGCGGGTTTGCGGGTTGGCTGCAGCGTAACAAGGTCTCTCTCGCCTTCAGCTCGTATCAGTCGGGCCGGCTCTATCTGGTGGGCGTCGACGAACAGGGTCGGGTCTCGTTCCACGAGCGTTATCTCGCCCGCGCCATGGGGCTGTGGGCCGATCCCCGCCGCTTGCTGCTCTCCACCATCTTCCAGCTTTGGCGCTTCGAGAACGTGCTGGCGCCCGGCCAAGCGCAAGACGACTGCGACTGCTTCTACGTGCCCCGCGTGGCCCACACCACCGGCGACATCGACATCCACGAGATCTCGGTGCTGGAGGATGGCCGCATCATCTTCGTCAACACGCTCTATTCGTGCTTGGCGTTTCTGAGCCCGACCCACTCGTTCCGCCCGTTCTGGACGCCTCCCTTTATCAGCAAACTGGCGGCGGAGGATCGCTGCCACTTGAACGGGCTCGCCATGAAGGACGGCAAGCCCGCCTATGTGACCGCGGTCTCCCAAAGCGACATCGTCAATGGCTGGCGCGACCGGCGCGCCGAGGGCGGCTGCATCATCGACGTCGCGACCAACGAGATCGTCACCGACAAGCTCTCGATGCCCCATTCGCCCCGCTGGCACGACGGCCAGCTCTGGGTGCTGAATTCAGGCACCGGCTATCTCGGAACTGTCGACATCAAGTCCGGCGCCTTCGAGCCCCGCGCCTTCTGTCCGGGCTTCCTGCGGGGCCTGGCGTTTCACAACGGGCACGCGATTGTCGGCCTGTCGCTGCCCCGCGACGGCACCTTTACCGGGCTCGAACTCGACAACGAGTTGAAGAAGCGCGACGCCGACCCCTGGTGCGGGGTTCAGGTGATCGACCTCAAATCCGGCGACATCGTGCAGTGGATCCGCCTCGAAGGCGGCATCAGCGAGCTGTTCGATGTCAGTGCGATTCCAGGCGTCCGCCGCCCGCTGGCGCTGGGTTTCCTGAGCGATGAAATCCACCAGAACGTCACCATCGAACTGGACCAGGCTCAGCCCGCGAAAGCCTCCTAGCTGCCGTACGGCAAGTCCTGCGCCCGCCCGCTATCCGTGCAACAGCCGCGTAGCGCCGGAACCAGGCCGGTGTGGCCATGGCAATGTCTTTGGAGAATCCGGATCTGACGGGCAACGAGCGGCTGGGTATTGCTGCCAATGTCGGCTTCTTCGAAGACAGCACGGCGCTAGGCTTCACCGCGATGGGCGTGGTTTCCCGGAACTTGCTGGGCATGAATGAGCGCATCGCCGTTTCGGGTGGCGTGACCTTCAGTGTCGACGAGTCCAGCTTCAGCGGCAACAACGAAAGCGACAATGTCGGCGGCCGCATCGGCGCACAGATGACCTGGTAAGGCAGCTCACCGCCTTATTTCAGCACTAAGCTAAGCGCCGCCGGTTGTATCGACCGGCGGCGTTTCTCTTTGCGCCATGGGCGTGCCATAGAACGCGAACCGGAACGCAGCATATCTGCTGCAACTCAGATCAGTTGATGCCCCGAGCGGCGAGGCGGATCAGATGGTGAGCATGAGACCGATTCTTGCGATGGCGCTGCTGGCGCTGCTGACCGTCTCCGCGTTGCCTGGTGGCGGGTTTGCCCAGTCGCGCGGCAAGCAGCCGGCCATGCCCGATAACTACAAGATGAACATGATGATCCGCTCGACGGTGATTGCGCTGAACCAGGCCAATCAAACCGGCAATTACACGGTGCTCAGGGATTTGGCCTCGCCCGGCTTTCGCCGCGCCAACGATCCCTCGCGGCTCGCCGAGATCTTCGCCAAGCTCAGGAAACGCAATCTCGATCTGACCCCGGTCATATTCTTCCAGCCAAAACTTCTGCGCCAGCCCGCGATCGACAAGCGCGGCCTGCTGACCTTGGTCGGCTTCTTTCCGTCAAAACCGGAACAAGTCAACTTCCAAATGCTGTTTCAGAACGTAAACGGCCAATGGCTGCTCTACGGCCTCGCCGTAAACACCAGCAAGGCGCCGCCCGCGACGGCACAGGCTGGGAAAAAGAAGCAGCCGGCGGGAAAATCAGGCAAAGCCGACAAGAAGTGATCCTAGGACCGGTGGCCGGGGCTAATGGCTCTAGCCGCCCTCGCCGAACGGCCACCAGCCGGAGTCATCCTGCTTTTCCTTGGCGGCACTGGGTGCCGCCGGCTGCGGTGCTGGAGCTTTAGGCCGCCTGGCGGGCGCGGGAACGGCAGCCCCTGCAGCCTGTTGCGCCGAGTTGGCCGGCTGCGGTTGGGCTGAATTGTTTGGCTGGGGTTGGGCCGGGTTCGCATTGGTCGCCCGTGTAGGAACCGCTGCTGCCGCGCCAGGGGCGGTTGCGGCCTTCGGAACCGAAGTGTCGACCCGCAATCCGAACAGCCGCCAGGCGCCGCCGACCAATTGAAAGGCAAATTCGAAATTCACCTGTTCGGGCCTGGTGGCGAAATAACCCTCCATCAGCAGCAGCCCATTCTTGGCGAGGATGGGTTGTTTGGTCAGCACCGGTTGGAACAGAACGGTGGGCGCCAGATCGATTTTCAGCTCGCGCAGTTTCTGGAAGATTTGCGCCAGGCGCGCCGGATTATTGTTTAGGGCGAAGCCGGGGGCGGCGAGGTCGCGCAATACCGCGTAGTTCCCGGTCAAATTGGCGTTGTTCAACGCGATCAGCGAGTTCTTGATCAGGATCGTGATCTTCAGATTGTCGGGAACCTGGGGCTGGGGCTGTTGCTGTTGCGCTACCGCCCCACCGCCGAGCAGAAGAACCAGCAATGCGCTTATGAACAGACGCTGGATCAAGGAGTTACCGCGCATTGATCGTTGCCTCGTGATCGCGCCACGGCGAGACGGCTGGATCTGTGCCCCTGCAAGAGAAAGGGCAGCGCCCGCAATCTCCGCGGGCACCGCCCTATTTAGCATCAATGGGCGGGCGGCCAAACCGATTTCGCGGGGCGGATCTTGTTAATCGATGCGCTCGATTTGGGCCGCCATACCGGCGATCAGCCGGACCCGGTAGCTGGCATCCTGGCATTGCAGCAGCCATACGGGTTCATCGGGCTTCGAGGCGGCTTGGTCGCGCTGGGCGCTTTGCGGGTCCTTGCAGGGATGGCCCTGGGCCCGGACTTGGGTGGCGACGATCTCCGTAGGCGTCTCCTGGGCGAGGGCCGCCGGCGTCGGTGCTGCGGCCACCATGACTACCGCAAGGCCAGCGATGATAACCGCCGGCTTCACTTCTTTGCTCCAGAGTCGATGACCCTGAAGGCATGACCGGACTGCGCTGCCGTTTTACCGGGATCGGCCTCTGATCCCACCGCCGACAGCAGCTGCTCGAAGTATTGAATGGTTCTCGCGAGCCCGGCGTCGAGCGCCACGTGGGGTTCCCAGTCGAGCAATTGCTTCGCCAGGCCGGTGTCGGGCTTGCGCCGGTAGGGGTCGTCGTGGAGCGCGGGCCGATGCTCGATTTTGGAGTTGCTACCGGTCAGCTCAATGATCGTTTCCGCCAATTGCTTGATCGAGATTTCCGATGGATTGCCGAGATTGACCGGTCCCGGTCGGGGTTCGGAGATCTCCATATAGCGCAGCAGGCCCTCGATCAGATCGTCGACATAGCAGAAGGACCGGGTTTGCGAACCGTCGCCGTGAACTGTGATCGGCTGGCCTTTCAGAGCCTGAATGATGAAGTTGGACACCACCCGGCCGTCGTCCAAATGCATGCGCGGTCCGTAGGTGTTGAAAATCCTCGCCACCCGGACATCCATGCCGTGCTGCCGGTGGTAATCGAAGAACAGGGTTTCGGCGCACCTTTTGCCCTCGTCGTAACAGGCGCGGGGACCGATCGGATTGACGTTTCCAAAGTAATTTTCGGGCTGCGGGTGCACGGCGGGATCGCCGTAAACTTCGCTCGTCGAGGCCTGCAGGATCGGGATCTTCAGGCGTTTCGCCAGGCCCAGCATGTTGATGCTGCCAAGTACCGCGGTCTTGGTGGTGTGAACCGGATCGAATTGGTAGTGAATCGGCGAGGCCGGGCAGGCGAGATTGAAGATGGCGTCGGTCTCGATATAGAGCGGAAAGGTCACGTCGTGGCGCAGCAGCTCGAAATAGGGGTTGGACATCAGATGCAAGATGTTTTGCTTCTGTCCCGTATAGAAATTGTCGATGCAGATGACTTCGTGCCCGCGCTCCAAGAGCCTCTCGCACAGATGGGAGCCCAGGAAGCCCGCGCCGCCCGTGACCGCAAAGCGCCTGGTCCTATTTGCTGACTTAGCTGGCAACGCGCTTATCCCGCCCCGAACCAATCAGTTTATGCAAAAACGCACTCTATCTGACATGGCGGAGGTCCGGTTCCGCCCATTAATGACGTGAACCGTTAATTTGCTAGGGATCGCTTGGCGAGACTAGCGAAAAATCGCTCGCGGTATTGCTCGGCCCACAGGGCCGGCGGAGCTGCGTCGGGTGCGGTAAGGCAGAATTGGCGGGCTAGTGCCGTGTTTGAGCGGAGTGATCGACGCGGCGCTGGAAGGCAAAGTCCGCGCGGGATTGCTCCGAGCGATTGGCCGGAGTGGCGGCCGCCACAGACACTATACCCTTGCGAACGGAATTGCGGGACAGCTCCGAGCATATCGGCCAGACCCTGGCGAAGGAGGAGACGCCATAGAGAACCCGCACCGGTGCTGCTTGCTCGAAGAGGTCGAGGGCGTCGCACTTGCCGGGCTCCCGCTTCATGGTGTCGCCGGTCCAGCACATGGAGCTGCCGAGAACCAACTGCTCATGGGCGTCCAGCATGGGGGTTCCGGCGAACCAACGAATGAAGTTGCCGGTACCTGGCTCGCCCGCAATCCTTGCCAGCGTCTCGATCAATTCGCGGAGCGCTGAAGCCGGCTCCAAATGGGCGAGGATCGCCTTTGCGCGGACGTTCTGCAGCCGGAGCTGCTCGGCCCGGTCGATCAGCGCACGAATGACGGGGGAGGCCGGCGAGCGGGCCATGACGAAGACGTGGGTGTCGGCGGAATTCGGTCTCTCAAGCTCGCTCAGCCAAGCGAGATAGTGATCGAAATACCGCTTCTGACGGGTGAAGGCAGCGGCGGCTGCGTCTTCCTGTGTTTGCGTTCGCTCCGACATCGTTTCCATCTTGGCCCCCAGCATTTGGCGTTTTCGTCTTTGCCTCGTGGCGGCGTCAGGTCTTCCCAAGCGCCGCGTGGTCATGATGGGCGGCAATCGGTTAAGGAAGCCTTGATGGATGTGCCAATTTCATCGCGCGTCTGCTTCTTTGTCCTTTGGGCCAGTTTTACCCGCTGGCTGCGGGCCGTTCGGGCAATAGCGGAGACCTCCTCGGGTGACGGACAATCAGGCAGTTCCGCCATTTGGGCCACGCTTGTCGGGGCCGGGCAGCGCAAGATGATCGTCCTCGCGCGCCTGATATGCGGTGTCGGGCGCGACCGGGTCGCCGGTCTCGCGATAGCCGTCCGGGTCGCCGCCACGGCCGGTTCCGTTGTGTCCACGGCCATTGGCGCCGCGCATGGCGCCGCTCATGTCTTGCGCTTGGCTGCCCAGCACCGCGTCCAGCACCAGTTTGGACCAGGCGCCACGCCGGAATCGATAGAGCCGGAACAGCTGTTCGTCGGCGAAAGGACTGCCCTGCTTGGCGAGCTTGCGACGCACCATAAAGCTTGGCGGCAGCATCGCGCGGTCGACGATGCCCTTGCCCTCCAGGCTGGTGAAGAGATTCACCAGATAACGGGCCTCGCCATGTTTCGAGCTTAGCGGCACCGCCGCGTAATAGTCTCCGACGAAATCGAACACCACGTGTTGCAGCGCCTCGAACTCGCGGGCCAGACCCGAGGCATGGGTATCGTGGAATTTGCCTAGCATTTCGGCCATCGGTGCCTCGCGGGCGTCGCGCATTAGCGAGATAAGCCCCTGAAAGCGGTTGATCGGCCGGTTGACCGAAACCAGCAGGATGCAGAAGTCGACGAAGATGGCGATGAAGAGCGGAATGTAATCGCGCGAGCCGAGGCCGGGCTCTTGCGCTAGAAGCGCAGGGGCGCCAGTGGGACCTTGCCCGGCCGACTGGATCGCCTTGCGCTGCAAGTCCCGCAGCTCGTCCGGGCTGGGCGGCAGCTTGAATTGGATCGCCCCGATTACGGTGGTGGTCAGCCGGCGGAACGCCTCGACAATCGCCTCGGCGCCTTCAACCGCCGCCACTTCCGTGTTCTCGATCTCCGGCAGGCCATCGACCGCCTTGGCGACGCCACGAAGGGCGGTTTGCAGCTGGATATCGGGGCAAGCAAAGGTGCCGCCGCCGCCATCCGGGAACACGGTGCGCTCGGCGCGCGCCGCCAGCATGTCGCGGTGCTCGATCAGCTGAGGATCGGAGCGCAGTGCGTTGAAGCGCGTAATGGTGAGGTCCAGCCGGCGGTTCAGCCCGCTAAGGAAATTATTCCGGGTGCCGGTAGCGTCGAATGTGGTGGGATCCTTGCTCACCACCCGGGCGAGATCGCCATTCAGCGCATCGAAGTCCTTTTCGATGGCTTGCGTTCTGGTGCGGATGAAATCGCCGACAAAGGCGAAGTTGGAGGCGTCGGCATCGCGCAACCGCCGCCTCGGGCCTTCGCCCGGTTTGCTGTTGGGGCAGGTATTGCCCTTCTCGCGCTCGTCGATGGCCTTTTGCTTGGAGACAGCGGTCAGCGTGTCGAGGGTGGTCCCAAGCTGCTCCAAGCGAACTTGGCCCTTCTGCAGGGCGCCCTGCACATGGGTGATGGCCGTTTCAGCCGAGCGCGTGGCTTCGGCTCGGGATTCCAGGAATTTCCAGAAATAGCCGAATCCGAATCCCACCGAGATCAGGGTCAGGAATACGTAGCCGAATATGTAGAGCGTGCGCAGCCACCACGAGACGGGCGAGAACAGCGTGTCGAGGATGTAGATGATCATCAGCATCAGGGTCGCGACCGCGAAGGCGATGGCGATCCGATAGACCAGGTCGATCTCGCCGGTGTTGGCCTTGATCAGTTCCAGCATGCCGGAATAGGTCGCGAACCAGGAGATGGTCGCCAGGCAGACGATCAGGAAGATTTTGACAAAGCCCGGGAACATCGCCTTCAGCCGTTGCCATCGCTGATTGCCCGACGCGATCGCGTTTATGGCGCGGTCAAGCTTCGCGTCCGCATCCGTGGATGGAAACTCGGAAGAATCGGTCATGACATCGGCTCCGGGCTCACTGTGGTTTCAGGTCGGCGCTGCTTTGGGCAACATCGGATGGTTGGGCCGGCGCGGCCTTCACGGACTGGGGCTTTGGCTTGGCAAGCTCGGCCAGGTCTTCCAGCAGGACGCGCAGAACCTGTTCGCTTGCGGTGCCCGCAAACAGATCCCGCGCCCAGGGTTCGCCCGGGCTGCCGGTTCCGATCAAAATGACGTAGGAATAGGCGGGGCCATTGGAGAACTGAATGCCGCCCGCGACCCAAAGGTCGACGGTGTCATGAGCGCTCGGATCACGCGCGCCGGTACCCCGCGTACCGGTCTTGGCGAAGTGAAGCCGCAGGTCGGGCCGGCTGGCGGCGCACCAGTCCGAAACCCGCCGAAGCGTTCCGTGTCGATAGCAGATTGGCGCCGCCAAAATCCCCTCCAAGAACGGCTTGCCGCTGTCCTCGATTAAACGGCCTGGCGCCGCCAAATCCTTCGGAATCATTTGGGTTTCGGGCGCAGCGTTCGTTTCGCCGTCGTCGAAACGCCGGACCAGGCTTGGTTGGGGAGGGGCGGTTTCAGGCTGTGAAAGCGCGTTGAGGACCATGCCCGCCATGCGGTGGACGGTCCGTGGGCTGGCGGCGACGTGGCCCACGACCAAAGCCTTGGCGAGCGGCGTGGAGGCATCGGGGAGCGCTAGCTCGAAGCCCTCGGCGATCCGCCGGAGTTCGTGCGGTTTGATCTGGCCGACCCGCCATTCCAGCGGCGTATTCAGCGAGCAGGCAAATGCCACTTCGGCGCGCCGCGATCTGCGCTCTCGGCCCCGCTTGCAGGCCTCCAGCCCAGTTCTGGGTGCGGCGACGTCGAGATAGCCGGTGGCCGGTTTATCCGTTGCCTGATTGGCGATTGCCACCGCGGCGGCCATCTTGGCGAGCGAAGCAATGAAACGGGGTTCACGGCTTGGATCATAGCGGCCCGTTCTCGAATCCCGCGCCGTCCCGGAGCCGAAATAGGCCGCGGTGTAGTTGGACTCGTAAAACCGGATAATCTTGCCGTCGGGATCCGCGGCGGCGATGATGATGTCGGGCACGCGCAAGGATTGTCCCTCACCCGGCGCCCGCGCCTTCTCGACGTTCAAAGTGTAGCGGGGATCGATCTGACCGCGAAACCGCGCCTGGGTCCGGGCGAGCGCCTGGTGGACCCGGCGGCGGAACCGCAGATTCTCCGGCACATCGAGGGTCAGGTGAACACCGCGCACCTCGGATCGCCAGGCATAGCCGAAGCGGTTCTTCATCTCGTCGCGCACGCCGTATTTGGCCGACGGTATCAGCGTGTTGCTGCGCCGGATCGGGCTGGCGCTGGCGCGCCGAGCGATGCCAGGCGCGAGCGGCGCCATGGCACGAGCGATGGCTATGGGCGTTATCGGATCGGGCGGAGTCTGGGCCAAGGCCTGCAGCTCGCCGACGGCCCGGGCGTGGCGTTCCGGATTGGCGATCAGCTTGTCCGCGCAATAGCGGGCGCGTTCGGCGACGATCCGGCGCCAGGAGCCCGTTCGGCGCGCATTCAGCCGTTCGCCCCCCTGCAATAGGATGACGGGTTGGTTCACGGCAGCCGCAAGTACATATTGCTGCGCCGCGCTCAAGGTCTCTGCGCTCTTGCCGAATAATATCAGGCTGGTCTGTTCGACGCCGTATAGCGGCTGTCCGCCGGTGCGCTGAGCGTGGGGGAAATGATTGGCGGCCCAGAGTTTGAGGGGTTGCCTGTCACCGCCCTTTGTCAGCTCCCAGTAGATCACGGGCGCTAGCCACCATTCCTTGAGCTTACGCTTCATTTTATCGATCGCGCTCTCGTCCGAGCTCGGCGGTGTCTTGAAGAAAATCCGGGCGAGCTGCATCGAAAGCGAGGAGCCGCCGGCGCCCATTCTGGGACGGCCCGCTTGAATCGAGCGTTGCACGGTCGAGAATGGAATCTTCAGGACGCCATACAGGTCGATGCCGAACGGGTTCACCGGCCCGCCCAGATGCCTATCCTCGTGCAGCACCAGGCACTGCCAATAATGCTCCGGCGCCTTGTTCACATGCAGCGATTTGTGGTCGGGATAGGCAATGTAGTCGGGCAGGCGGATTGGACGGCCGAGATAGTTGAAGTCCTCTTCGCTGTCCAGAACGGGGTCGAAAATGCCGACGAAGCGGTCGCTGGCGTCGTAGATCGCCGTGCCCAGCGAGCGCTCATTGGCATAGCGCAGCGCATCCCCCATCCAAACCTGGCCCGTGATCCCGCGGATCGGCGCGTAGAGGTAGACTAGCGCCAGCGCAAAGACGACATAGAGGATCACCGGGGCCACCAGAAATCGCAGCCGGCCAAGTCGCGGATTGAAGAGGATTGTCGATAGGAAGAGGCGGAAGGCGCGGACTGGAATCGCGACCAACGCTTCGACTACCCGGGCTGCTATACGCAGGAGAGCTAACATTCAGCGCCGGTTAGGCCTCATATGAGTTGCGCCCCCAATCAAGCAATGTGTGGTCGAATTCCGCGATGTAAAGGGAAAAAATCGTGTTCTGGCCGTACGGCAGCTTTAGAACGACGAGATACCGAATTGAGAAAACGGGATAAATGAGACCTGCTGGCCGCGCTTGATCTCGGCCTCGTCTTCGCCCACTTCGATCAGTCCATCGGCGGCGCGAAGCGACGAAATCAGCCCCGAGCCATCGCGCGCAAACTTTTCAACCGCGACAGTGCCATTGTCACCGGCGGTCAGAAATCCCCGCCAGAATTCGCGCCGCCCGGTCTTTTTCCTTGGCACCGAAAAAGCGGCCTGCAGCGGATAGCGCACGGGTTCCGGCCAATCGCCGCCCGCGAGCCGCACCAGGACCGGTCTCACATAAAGCAAGAAGCAGACGAACACCGCGACCGGGTTGCCTGGCAACCCCAAGACCACGCAGTCGCCGATCTGGCCGAATGCCATGGGGCGGCCTGGCTTGATGGCGATCTGCCACATATGCAGCCGCCCCAGCCGGTCCATGGCATTGACGATATGGTCCTCTTCGCCCCGGCTGGCGCCGCCCGATGTGATCACCACGTCGAACCGGGAGGCAGCGTCGCGAAGCGCTTGCCCCACCACATCCGCCTTGTCGGTCAGGATGCCGAGGTCCTTGCAGCTTGCGCCAGTTGCCTCGATCAGCCCGCGCAGCATCGGAGCATTGGCATCGTAGACCTGTCCCGGTTCAAGCGGTTGGCCAGGCCGGATGATTTCGTCTCCGGTCGAGCAAATGGCGACATTGAGCTGGGCAGAGCATTCGAGTGTGGCGAGGCCTGCCGCGGCTGCGGTCGCGAGGTCTTGCGGACGCAGGCGCTGGCCTGGATGCAGCACAACATCGCCCACATTGGTGTCTTCGCCCGCCAGTCGGCAGTTGGCGCCCTTTTTGAGGCCGGGTGGGATCGTAATCGTGATGACGCCATCACGCTCGACTGCCTCGACATCCTCCTGCATCACCACCGTCTCAAGCCCCTTTGGCATGGTTGCGCCGGTGAAAATGCGAGCGGCGGCACCCGGTGCGATCTTCACATCTTCCGCGACCCCGGCGGCGGCCCGCCCGGTGACCTGGAAGGTCGAGCCCTTCTTGGCGTCGTAGTCAGCAAAAGCGAAGGCGTAGCCATCGACCGCCGCATTGGTGTGGGCCGGAATGGCGCGGGGCGCCTTCACCGTTTCGGCGAGGTAACGCCCTGCAGCTTCCTCGGTGGCGATCTCCTCGATACCGACCACCGGCGTCATGCGCTCGCGCAGCATGGCGACCGCCTCGGCGTGGGTGAGGCGGTCCTCGTCGTGCAGGAAGCAGTCGTCGCGAAGCTTGAGTGTCATCGGCGTCTTTGCGGTTGCGGGTTTACGGGGCGATGGTTCACCGAGACGCGCCGCCCCGTCAAGGAGATGCCGCCCCGAGGTCGCTGCGGGATGGGGATCATGGGGACCCGGCAGCGATCAGCCGCTCGGCTTCTGCCATATCTTCCGGCCGGTTGGCGTTAAAAAACGGATCGATCTGGCCGCCCTCGCCGATGGCGGGCGGGAAGTCCACGAATGTGCACGTATGTCGGTCCGTCCAATCCAGCACTTTACGTGTGCCTGCGCGCAGGGCCTTTTCGAGATCGTCGGCCAACGCCATCGGCCAAAGCCCGAAGACGGGCTGGGGCCGGCCCTGATAGCTCGCGAGCGCGATCGCGGGATAGGTATCGCCCGCGGCGTCGCGCAGGCGCGTCACGAGATCCTTGGGAAAGAACGGCGTGTCGGTGGCCGCGGTCACAATCCATTTGGCCTCGGGCCGGTTCGCCCGGGTCCAGGAAAAACCCGCCAACACGCCGGCCAGCGGTCCCGCATAGCCTTCGACCGGATCGGCCACCACCGGCAGAGCGAGTTGGGAAAAGCGTTCAGGCTCGCCATTGGCGTTGAGAATCATTTCGCTGATCTGCGGCGCCAAGCGCACCATCGCGCGCTCGAGCAGGCTGCGCCCGCCAAGTTCCATCAGGCATTTGTCGCCACCACCCATTCGCCGCGATTGGCCGCCGGCCAGCAAGACACCGATGATTGGCTCGTTTGGCATGGGGTTTCAGCTCGTCGGTGATGCGGTTGGCGGGTCAGCCGAGGCCGGTGAATCGGGCACGCGGCTTGCCCTGTAGCGGATGGATAGGTTTTGTGGTCAATTAGCTGCGAGCAGGATCATGGGGTCCGATCCCGGATCGCACAAGTGCTAGAACGCTCACGCGACGCGCCTGGCCGGCAACAGACCGGCGCTGGCGTCGCGTGACGGAAAGGGTAGAGCTACGACATGTCGGTTAGTGGAGAGTCAATTGACAAGGGCCGGATTCTGGACGCGTTGAAGCGGGTCAAGGGTCCCGATCTCGACAGCAATATCGTCGATCTTGAACTGATTTCCGAGATCGTGATCCACAAAGATAAAGTCTACTTCTCCATAAAGGTGGACCCGGAGCGCGCGCAAGAGCTGGAACCGTTGCGGCAGGCCGCCGAGCACGCAGTGAGAGAGCTCGCGGGCGTCGAGACCGTGGCGGTGACGCTCACGTCAGACCGCGCACAGGGTGCGAGGGATGGCGGCAATGGCGCGGGCGCGGGCGAACCGCCGCCGGTCGCGGCCGGCTCCAGCGGCCATCCGGGCGTTGGGACTGGCCCCCAAAAAGTCGGCATACCCGGCGTCAAGCACATCCTGGCCGTCGCTTCGGGCAAGGGCGGCGTCGGCAAATCTACGACGGCCGTCAATCTCGCACTGGCCTTGCAAGCAAACGGGCTCCGGGCTGGCGTGCTTGACGCCGATATCTACGGACCCTCGATCCCGCGCCTGCTTGGCATCGCCGGCACGCCCGAGCAGGGCGAGGGCGAGTACCTAGAGCCAATGGAGGGCTATGGACTCAAGGTGATGTCCATGGGCTTTCTGGTGGATGAGGACACGCCCATGATCTGGCGGGGACCGATGGTGGTCTCGGCTCTCAATCAAATGCTGATGCACGTGGCATGGGGCGAGCTGGATGTCCTGGTGGTCGACATGCCGCCCGGCACCGGTGACGTGCAGCTCACCATGGCGCAACAGGTGCCGTTGGCGGGCGCCATCATCGTCTCGACGCCCCAGGACTTGGCCCTGATCGATGCCCGAAAGGGCTTGAATATGTTTCGCCGCGTCGATGTTCCGGTACTCGGGATCATCGAAAACATGAGCTATTTCCTTTGCCCGAAATGCGGCGAGCGTTCCGACATTTTCGGCCATGGCGGCGCGGAGCTGGAGGCCAAGAAGCTCTCGATCCCCTTCCTCGGTGGCGTACCGCTGCACATGGATATCCGCGAAAAGTCCGACGCCGGCCAACCGGTCGTGGTCTCGCAACCGGACTCGCCCCAAGCCCAAGTCTTTCTGGAGATCGCCACCAAGGCCTGGGACGAACTGGAGCGCCACCAGGCCGAAAGCCGCGGTGCGCCGCAGATCGTCATGGAGAAATAGCCGGCCAGATTGGACGCAATTCGCGCTGGCATGATGGAAGGTGGCGGGCGCCTACCAAGTCTCGTGAAACGGCCTGATCTCGACGTCGAAGGACCATGTCGAGCGCCCTTGGTGAGCCACGTGGAATATTTCGTCCGCTATCTCCGCCGGTTGGGCGAAAAACTCATCGGGCTTTTCGGGCCAAAACCGGTTGCGGGTCCAGGGCGCGTCGATTGCCGCATCGATCAGCACATAGGCAACATGGACGCCTTTGGGTCCCAAATCCCGGGCGAGCGACTGGGCCAAAATCCTCTGCGCCGCCTTGGTCGGGGCGAACAGGGCGAAATTCGGCATGCCGCGCATCGCCGAGGTATTGCCGGTGGCGATAATGACGCCGCTGCCGCGGTCGATCATGGCGGGTGCGAAGGCGCGGGCCAGGTAAAGCAGCACGGTGGCGTTGACGCGAAAATTCTTCTCGAAGTTTTCGGGCTCAGTCTCCAAGAACGGCGTGAAATTGCCCCGCGCGGCGTTGTGAATCACCACATGTGGCGAGCCCATCTCCTGGTGCACCGTATCGCAGACCTCCATCAGGTGATCCAAATCCGCGACATCGCAAACAAAGGCCCGCGAGCCCTCCAGCTCCTTGGATAACGGCTCGATCAAATCGGGTTTGCGGGCCAGCATCGCAACCCGGTAACCGTCCTGCGCGAAGCGGCGCGCGGTCGCCTCGCCAGTGCCGCCGCCTACCCCCGTTATGAAGCAAACGCGATCTGCCATATTCGTCTCCTAATGAGATGTGGACCCTGCCCGCAGCAACCGCTGGGGACCGGCGCGACGAGCTTGGCCACGGTGGTTTCGGGCCCGAAGCCGCCAGTGTCTGTCTGAGAGGAAACCCGCCCCGGAAAGTGCCTTATACCAAGGCTCGTCGATAATGACCTATCTCACCGCTGGTAGTTTGCCCGCCCGCCAGGCGCGGGGTGCGCCGTGGCGCCAACCCGCCACAAGCGGCCCGCAACGACGCGGGCGGGTAAGAGACCGCGGCCCGCGGTGGGCCAAATCGGCCCCCCGGGGGCGTTGCGGCGCTCACCCGATGCCTCAGCATCGCGCTTCGCGCCGCGCCTGCCCGGACGAGCCGATTTGCTCCCATGAGATGAGTCATTATCGACGAGCCTTGGTATTAGCCGCCGGTCACCGACATGTGCCGCGAGACCGCTGGCGCCTTGCGGCGCCGGTCGATGATGAAGTCGTGCCCCTTGGGCTTGCGTGAAATTGCCTCGTCGATCGCATCGGAAATCAGGTTGTCGCCGGCGCTCTCCCGCAATGGCGTGCGTAGGTCCGCGGCATCCTCCTGGCCCAGGCACATATAGAGCGTGCCAGTGCAGGTGAGCCTGACCCGGTTGCAGGATTCGCAGAAATTGTGGGTCATCGGCGTGATGAAGCCCAGCCTGCCACCGGTCTGCTGGACCTCGACATAGCGTGCTGGCCCGCCGGTCTTGTAGGGAATATCTTCCAGCGTCCAGTTGTCCATTAGCCTCGCGCGCACGACCGAGAGCGGCAGATACTGATCGGTGCGGTCGCCGTCGATATCGCCCAACGGCATGGTCTCGATCAGGGTCAGATCCATGCCCCTTCCATGGGCCCAGCGGATCATGTCGTCATATTCGTGCTCGTTGACGTCCTTAAGCGCGACGGCGTTGATCTTGACCTGGAGGCCAGCGGCCTGGGCAGCGTCGATGCCCGCCATCACCTTGTCGAAGTCGCCCCAGCGCGTAATCTCCCTGAAGCGTTCCGGGTTCAGTGTATCGAGCGAAATATTGACCCGGCGGACGCCGCAGTCGTGAAGCTCTTGGGCGAAGCGGCCGAGCTGGCTGCCATTGGTGGTGAGCGTCAATTCCTGAAGATCGCCGGTCTGCAAATGGCGCGAGAGCGCGTGAAACAACCACATGATATTCTTGCGCACCAGCGGCTCGCCGCCGGTAATCCGAAGCCTCCGCACGCCTTTTGCGACGAATACCGAGCAAAGCCGATCCAGCTCTTCCAGCGTCAGCAGGTCTTTCTTTGGCAGGAACGTCATGTCCTCTGCCATGCAGTAGACGCAGCGAAAATCGCAACGGTCGGTCACGGAAATCCGGACATAGCTGACATGACGGCCAAAGGGGTCGATCAACTCAGGCTTGGTGTTGCCGAGTGAAATCTCAGAAATCGACAATTGAAAATCTCCTCACGCCCGCAATTTAGCAGCGGCGGCGGTGTGCGCAAGTCATGCAAGTTGGACGGCGGGGGATTAGTCACGGAATCGGTATCGAGATGCCAGACGTGATCTGGAATTTTGGCGAATAGGCGAAGGTGGCCCCGAGGTCGCGGGGCCCGGGGCCACCATTAGAAATCGGGTGCTTAGTTATTGTCGGCAACCCATTCGAAGAATTTGTCGAAATCACCTTCATGGTCGGCGGACGCAGTCGAAACCGCGCCGAACATGCCCAGAACCACGGCAGTAGCCAAAAGGATCTTTTTCATCGTTTTGCTCCTTCGTTGCATCGGGAGCAGTCAAGTGCGGCCAGCCGATCGCCGACAGGTAATGGATGACGTCGGAGCTGGGAGACCGGTTCACCGGCGGTTGAAGAGAATTGAGGCGGGCGCCTTGAAACGTGATCACGCTGTGAGGCGGCGCCAGCGACCGGTCCTTGGCGGTGCGCACTGGCTTCCCGCCGGCCTCTATTGAATTCGGCAGTCGACCTCTCTACCCTCGGCGCGACATTTTGCGATGCACAACCCCATTCCGCGAGCTGAGCCATGACCGATCAATCCGAGCCTTGGCCGACCGAGATTCGGCTCAACAAGGACAAGAACGTCCTTGCGGTCAGTTTCGACGATGGCAAGAGCTTCGACTTCACGGCCGAGTATCTGCGGGTGCACAGTCCGAGCGCCGAGGTGCAGGGCCACTCCGCCGATCAACGGGTCACGGTCGGGGGCAAAAAGGGCGTCTGCATCTCCAATCTGGAGCAGGTCGGCAACTACGCCGTAAAGATTTTCTTCGACGACGGACACAGTACAGGGCTCTATGCTTGGTCCTATCTTTATGAACTGGGCGAGACCCAAGACCAGCGCTGGGCTTTCTATGTCGAAGAATTGGCAGCGAAGGGGCTGAATCGGGGTTGAACTTGCGGGGACGCAATAAACGGGTTGTCCTCGCTTGATTCCTGATTAGGCTATAATGCGAAACCCCGTTGGATCTTGAGCCGTCCGAATTGAGCGAAGCCCGGCGCCAACCGGTTCGTATTGCGAGACCGAGGGATGCGACCGCTATTCCACAATGTTGTCCGCCGAGCGGCGTTGCTGCTTGCCCTGGTGCTATGCGCGGTTAATCCGGCAAATAGTGTCGAGCAGCGCTTTGTCACGATCGGTACCGGCGGGGTGAATGCGGTCTATTATCCGACCGGTGGCGCAATCTGCCGCTTGGTGAACGAAACCCGGAAAATCCACGGCATACGGTGCTACGTGGAAGCGACCAAGGGCTCGGTCTTCAATGTCAAGAACATCCGGGACCGCGAGCTGGACTTCGCCGTCGTCCAGTCCGACGTGCAATACTACGCCTATTATGGGCGCACAGAGAATTTCCGCGAAGACGGTCCCTATAAGGACCTGAGGAGTGTCTTTTCGATTCATTCCGAGCCGGTGACCCTGGTTGCGCGCCAGGACAGCGGCATCCGCCACATTCGCGACGTCAAGGGCAAGCGGCACAATATCGGCAATCCGGGCTCCGGCACGCGGGGCACTTGGAACGTCGTTGAGCGGGCACTCGGCTGGAGGCGGGGCGATCTGCGGCCCGCAACGGAATGGACCTCGAGCGAGCAGAGCCAGGCGCTGTGCGACAACAAGATCGACTCCTATTTCTGGTTGGTTGGCCACCCCTCGGCAAATACAGAGCAGGCCACCGCCAATTGTCCCGCGGTGATCGCCGAAGTCAGCGGTCCGGAAATCGACCGGCTGATCAAAAACCACCCTTACTACCGATACGCGACCGTTCCCGGCGGCGTCTACCGGGGCAACCCCAGCGACATTCAGTCTTTTGGGGTCGCGGCCACATTCGTGACCAGGGCGGACATGCCGGAGGACATCGTCTATGAAATGGTTATGGCGGTGCTCAAGGAAGAGAACTTCGAAAACTTCAAAGCCCAGCATCCCGCCTTCAGCCGCTTGACCCGCGAGGAGATGGTTCAGGAGGGTCTAACGGCACCCCTTCATCCGGGCGCGGAGCGCGCCTTTAGGGAACTCGGCTTGTTGAACTGAGNCGGGCGCTGGCCCTCGTCACAAAAGCCTTAGGCGTCGAAGAAGAACNTCTTGCCCGATCCGACAATCTTGTCGTCCGGCGCGCCCACCACCTCGAAGTCCTTTTCGGGGTAGTCGATCGACGACAAAATATAGCGGATCACGTTTATTCTTGTGCGGCGCTTGTCATTGGCGCGGACCACGGTCCAGGGCGCCAGCTTGGTGTGGGTGTGGCGGAACAAGTCCTCTTTGGCTTCGGTATATTCGACCCACTTCGCAATGGCCGCTAGATCCATGTCGGAGAGCTTCCATTGCCGCAGGGGGTCGTGGCGCCGCCGGTGAAAGCGTTTGAGCTGCATCTCGCGGCCGATTGTCAGCCAGATCTTGAATAGAAGAACGCCGTCGCGCACCAGCTGGGCCTCGAAGTTGGGAACTTCGTGGAGGAATTTTTCTAGCTGTTCGGGCGTGCAAAACCCCATTACGCGTTCGACGCCGGCGCGGTTGTACCAGGAGCGGTCGAACAGAACCATATTGCCCGCGCTGGGAAGGTGCTCGACATAGCGCTGAAAATACCACTGGCCGCGCTCGATATCGGTCGGCTTCGACAGCGCGACGGCGCGGGCGTGACGCGGATTTAGGTGATGCATGAAGCGCCTAATTGTGCCGCCCTTGCCGGCTGCGTCGCGGCCCTCGAACAGGATCAGGATGCGTTGGCCGGCCGTTCGCGCCCATTGCTGCAGCTTCAATAGCTCGATCTGCAGCAGCTCCAGCTCCCGCTCGTAAGGCTTCCTTTTTATGCGTTTGCGATACGGATAGCCGCCGCTCTCCAACGCCTCATCGGCGATAGGCTCGGGCAGCTGGGGATCATCCAAATCGAAGGTGATTGTTTTGGATTTTCCTGGAATTTGAATGGTTTCGGAGACCATGGATCGGAACTCGTTCTGCGATTGATTGATACCGGCTTGCCGGCGGCTCGCTTGTCCGCCGAGCGAGCGTCATCGCACTTCTTGACTTGAGGGCGCGATTGGCGTCAAGCCTGATTTGGCATGGCAGGAAGCAACGGTGCCCGGCCCCTCGTGAAGAAACTATCGCAATCCCGTGCTAGAACGTCGGAATGATTTGCCATTCCGGCTCGATCGGCAGGTCCGGCGGCATGGCGGGATCTGAGATCTGTCCCAGACCGGCGAATTTTTGACCGGCGGGCGGAGACGCTGAAGCATTGACGGACGAAACCCAAATTCAGCCCCTGACCGAGCCTGCCCGGATCGCCGGAGGCGATCAGCGTACGGCCAACGAGTCGCGGCTGCGGCAGGCTCAAGCGCGTCTCAGTGCGCGAAAATGGCTCGCGATTGTGGTCGGTTTGCTGATGGCGGCCCTTATCGGTTTCGTAGGCCTGCCCTGGTGGCTGGGTGGAATTGGCTTCCTAACCTTCGCGGCGGCGGCGGCCCTGATCCCAGGCGATGCCCTGTTCCGCACATCTGTCCAGCCGCCAGCAGAACCGGTGGCGGAGAAAACGGCTGAAGGAAGCCGCTTGCAGCATTTTCTTGAAGCGATTCCCGATCCCGCGATCCTGCTCGATCCCGGGGGCACCATTTTGCATCACAACACCAAGGCCACTTGGCAATATCCGGGCATCCGGCGGGGTGCGAACATATCGGCAATCATTCGAAATCCGGATTTTCTCGATGCGGTCACCGCCGTGCAGCTGGATGGCGAGACCCTCGCCGTCGACTACTCGGAGCGGGTCCCGGTCGAACGGCGGATCAACGCGACCATCGCCTATCTGCCAGACTCAAGCATCGATGGGACCGCTGAACCGGCGGTGCTGGCGTGTCTCCGGGATTTGACCGAGCAGGAACGCGTCAACCAAATGAGGGCCGACTTCATCGCAAACGCCAGCCACGAGCTGCGAACGCCGCTCTCATCGCTTCTTGGCTTCATCGAAACGCTACAAGGTCCGGCCAGCAAAGATGCCGGCGCGCAAAAACAGTTTCTGGCCATCATGGCCAAGCAGGCAGAGCGCATGAAGCGATTGATCGACGATTTGCTGTCGTTGAGCCGATTGGAGATGAAGGCGCATCTGTTGCCCAGCGAGCAGGTCGAATTGAACGAAACCCTGCGTTATGTGGTGGACCTGATGGAGCCGCTCGCCAAGGAGTCGGGCGCTAGCATCAAGCTGGAGGAGAACAGCAAATCGGCCCGCATTCTGGGCGACCGAGACGAGATCGTGCAGCTGTTTCAGAATCTGGTTAACAACGCCATCAAATATGGCGGCGAGGGGGGCGTTGTTCACATTCGGCTGGAAACGGAGGCGGGACCGGACGCTGATAATGATCGCGTTGCAGTTTCGGTAATCGACGAGGGTCCTGGCATTGCGCCGGAGCACGTGCCGCGGCTCACGGAACGTTTCTATCGGGTGGACGTTGCCTCCAGCCGCGAAAAGGGAAGCACTGGACTTGGACTCGCAATCGTCAAGCACGTGGTGAACCGCCATCAGGGAGAGCTGCAAATACTCTCCGAAGCAGGCAAAGGCTCCACATTCAAGGTGCTGCTGACACGGGTAGACGAGGAAGCTCCCAAGCCAACCAGGGAGGATGCCGAAGCGACGCTTAATTGATTCGGTCGTTTCTCATTTTTTCTTTATTTTTCAATCATTAATACTGTCATAAAACCGCAATTGAACTGTCATAAAACAATTGCCAGTGAGTTCTAGTGTGGCGATTGAAGGCGGCACTCGCCTTTTTTCCAATTCTGCCTATCCGCAAACACAGGGAGAGCATCCGTGAAAACCAAGATTGTCGCCTTTACAGCAGCGGCGACCGTCGTTGGCGTGCTCGCGTCGACCCCGGCGCTGGCGCGCGATCAAATTATGATTGTCGGCTCCTCCACGGTCTATCCGTACGCGCAGGCCGTCTCCGAGGAATTTACGAAAAAGTCCGGCAACAAGGCGCCGGTTCTGGAGTCCACGGGCACCGGCGGTGGAATGAAGATTTTCTGCAAGGGAATCGGCGAGGGACATCCTGACATCACCAATGCCTCGCGCGCGATGAAGAAGGGTGAATGGAAGTTGTGCCTCGAAAACGGCGTCAAAGATGTCACCGAAGTCCAGATCGGTTCCGACGGTCTCTCCATTGCGCTGTCGCGTAACGGCGGCGACTTCGATCTGACCACGGAGCAAATCTATCAGGCGCTCGCCAAGCAAGTGCCGGTCGGCGGCAAGCTGGTGGCGAACCCGAACAAAAAGTGGAGTGACATCGACAAGTCCCTGCCCGACCAGGCCATCATCGTCTATGGCCCACCGCCCACATCGGGTACGCGGGACGCCTTTGTCGAGCTTGCGATGCATGAAGGCTGCAAGGGCCTTGACTACTACAAGGCGAAAAAGACTGAGCTCGACAAGAAGGCCTTCAAATCTCTGATCAAAAATGAATGCAGCCCCATGCGTCAGGACGGTGCTTTTATCGAGGCGGGCGAGAACGACAATCTGATCGTGCAACGCTTGGAGTCCGATCCCAAGGCACTCGGCATCTTCGGCTACTCGTTCCTGTTCGAGAACCAGGACAAGTTGAAGCCCGTCAAGGTGAAGGGCGTGGAGCCAAGCCCGGAGACGATCGCGGACGGCAGCTACGGCATTTCGCGGCCGCTGTTCTTCTACATCAAGAACCCGCACCGACGCGTCATCAAGGGTCTCGACGAGTACATCGCCGAATTTGTCAGCGAAAACTCTTTCGGACCGGATGGCTATCTGAGTGAGCGCGGTTTGGTGTCGCTTCCCCAAGACCAGCGGAAGAAAGTTCAGGACGCCGCTCTCAACGGAACCGGCCAGACTCGTCACACGAATTAGTCACACGCAGTGAGGGGACCGCGTCCCGTGTCGAACGCGGTCTCCTCTTCCAACCGCGCCGGCGGCGCGTTCACTTAGGTCGCAGTTGATGGTTTCCTACGTCTTCGCCACGCTGCTGGCCCTGACCCTGGTGAGCTACATCGTCGGGCGTCAGCGCGCGATCGGCGTGGCCAGCGGCCAACTTTATGATCTGCACTCGAGACCCACCTATCACGGCGCCTATGTGGCGCTGTGGGTCGGAATTCCAGCACTGCTTCTGGTGCTGCTCTGGTTGATATTGCAGGGCCCCGCGATCGAAGCGCTGCTGGTCTCCAGCCTGCCGCCTGAGGCCACTATCGGTAAGTCGCCCTCTCAGGTGAATTTGCTGGTCAGCGAAATCAAATCCGTCGCTCAGGGCAACATTTTCAGCGAACCGGACGCAGATGTGATCGAGGCCGCCGATCGCTACAATCGCTGGCAAGCCATCGCCGCCTGGGCGATGCTCGCCTCCGCGCTTGCCGTAGCGCTCGCCGCGTTCGCCGTAACCCGGAACCGCATCGAGAAACGATTCAGGGCACGCCACGGCGTTGAGCGGTTCATCAACTACATCATGATCGCCTGCTCGCTGATCGCCATACTGACCACGCTGGGCATCATCGTATCGCTGCTGGTCGAGGCCTTGAGGTTTTTCGACCGGGTATCGCCAATGGAGTTTTTCTTCGGGCTCAATTGGGAGCCCCAAATACCGATCCGCGAAGACCAAGTGGCGGCCGAGGGCGCGTTTGGGGCCATACCGGTTTTTACCGGCACTCTGCTGATCGCTGGAATAGCCATGTTGGTGGCGACGCCGATAGGGCTGCTGTCGGCCGTCTATCTGAATGAGTACGCCCATCCACGCTTCCGGGCCGGCGTGAAGCCGATTCTTGAGATCCTCGCCGGCATCCCGACCGTGGTCTTCGGCTTTTTCGCCGTACTGACGGTGGCGCCGGCGCTTCGGAGCTTCGGCGAATTTCTCGGACTTGGGATCGCGCCGAATAGCGCCATCGCAGCGGGAGCGGTGATGGGCATCATGATTATTCCCTTCGTCTCATCCCTGTCCGACGACGCCATCAACGCCGTACCCACATCGATGCGTGATGGTTCTTACGCCTTGGGCGCGACCAAGGCTGAGACCGTAGTGAGTGTTCTGCTGCCCGCGGCGCTGCCAGGCATCATGGGAGGCATCCTGCTCGGTTTCAGCCGGGCCATTGGCGAAACCATGATCGTGGTGATGGCCGCCGGTTTGATCGCCAATCTGACGGCCAATCCCTTCGAGGCGGTGACCACGGTGACGGTGCAAATCGTGACGCTGCTTATTGGAGATACCGCATTCGACAATCCGAAGACCTTGGCGGCCTTCGCGTTGGGGCTTGTGCTGTTCGCCGGCACCCTCGTTCTCAATGTGATGGCACTCAAGATTGTCCGGAGATATCGCGAAAAATATGAGTGACGGCACGGCAAACTCGCCCATCGGCACAGTTTGGGGTTCGGAGGTAAACGCGCGCCGGATACGGCGCCGCTACGCCGCCGACCGGCGGCTCAGAATCTATGGGCTATCGGCCATCGCAATTGCGATTCTGTTGCTTGGCCTGTTGGTCGCCTCGCTGGTCTACACCGGGTACACGGCCTTTGTGCAATCGAAAATCGATCTGGAGGTCTATCTGGATNCCAGCAAGATCGACGCGCAAAACCCGCGGGACGGCAATTACCGCGTCATTGTCAGGAATTCCTTCGACAAGCTGTTTCCCGATGTGACCAGCCCTGGTGAGAAGCGGCAGCTCAACAGAATTCCGAGTACCGAGTCACGCTTCATCGTGCGCCAATACGTGATCAATCACCCCGATATGATCGGCAAAACCGTCAAGTTTGCTTTGCCGCTCTCAGATCCCTTCGATCAACTGAACAAAGGTGTGATTCCTGCCACGATCGACGCGTTGACGAGGCGTGAACAGGAAGTTTTTCAGGGTTTGGTCAATCGCAACGTGGTCCAGGAAAGTGGCGGACGCACGACGCTCAAAATCGACGCCTATATCGATCCTGAAAAAGTGAGCGTGGAGGACCCCGCATCGGGCGATTACCAATCCATCGTCCGGGAGGGGATCTCCAACTTCTTCCCCGGCCGGAGCGGCACCGCCTACCAGAAAATTCTGGCGCCCAATGCAGGCGATGCGTTGCGGGCCCTCGTCCTGCAAAACACCGATCTGATCGGCAAGACGGCCTCCGTGGAGGTGCCAGTCTCAGAGGCCTATGACACGCTCCATAAGGGAGGCACGCCGAAGATCCCGAATCCGCGCTTCTCATCGGGCAAGCAGATCGAATGGTTCGATAGCCTCAAGCAGCATGGCCTGATCCGAACACCGTTCAATTGGGAGCTGTTCTTCAACTCAGACAGCCGGTTTCCCGAGCAAGCCGGCTTGGCGGGCGCGATAGTGGGCTCGTTCTACACGCTGCTCGTGTGCTTCCTCATCAGCTTTCCGGTTGGAATCGCTGCTGCCGTCTATCTGGAGGAATTCGCGCCGACGAACAGGGCCACAGACCTAATCGAGGTCAACATCAATAACTTGGCAGCCGTGCCGTCTGTTGTGTTCGGCCTATTGGGCCTTGCGGTGTTCTTGAGCTTTATGGGCCTGCCCCGCTCGGCGCCGCTGGTCGGCGGCATGGTGCTGTCATTGATGACGCTACCGACCATCATTATCGCGACGCGGGCCGCCTTGAAGGCCGTACCGCCCTCAATCAGGGAAGCGGCCTTGGGTGTCGGCGCATCCGGCCATGAGGTGGTGTTCCATCACGTGCTGCCTTTGGCGATGCCCGGCATCATGACTGGCACCATCATCGGGCTCGCACGCGCGCTCGGCGAAACCGCGCCGCTATTGCTGATCGGCATGAATGCATTCATCACCAGCGCGCCTGGCGGCATCCTGGAGCCGGCGACCGCCTTGCCAACCCAAATCTACAGCTGGGCCGATAGCCCGGAGCGGGGCTTCGTTTCCCGAACCTCTGCCGCAACTCTGGTTTTGCTGGGATTTCTGTTGGTCATGAATGGCGTGGCGATATTCCTTCGGCAGAAGTTCGAACGAAAATGGTAGTCTAAGGGGACGTTGGATATGCAAGTCAACTTAGAGGCGCGATCGGTGGATAGAGAAACGGCAGGCGTGGTCATGGAGCGTCCGCTGGTGGTGGAGGAAGCCACGCCGCCACTCAAAATGACGACCACCGACGTGAGCGTTTTCTATGGGGACAAGCAGGCTTTATTCGATGTGACCCTTGGTATTCCGGATCGTTCGGTGACGGCCCTGATCGGACCCTCGGGTTGCGGCAAATCCACCTATTTGCGCTGCTTGAACCGCATGAACGACGTGATCGAGGGCTGCCGCGTCACCGGCAGCATCGAGCTGGATGGCGAGGACGTCTATTCAGCGGCCGTAGATCCGGTCCAGCTGCGCGCCCGGGTCGGAATGGTCTTCCAGAAGCCCAATCCGTTCCCGAAATCGATCTTCGATAATATCGCCTACGGCCCCCGGATACATGGGCTGGTGTCCAACAAGACCGATACGGAAGAAATCGTCGTCAGCAGCCTGCAAAAAGCGGGTCTCTTTGAAGAGGTGAAGGATCGGCTGATGGAGCCTGGAACAGGTCTGTCCGGCGGTCAGCAGCAGCGGCTCTGCATTGCCCGCGCCATTGCCGTTTCCCCGGAAGTCATTCTAATGGACGAGCCCTGTTCTTCGCTGGACCCGATCGCCACCGCCCGCATCGAGGAGCTGATAGACGAGCTGAAGGAAAACTATTGCATCGTGATCGTTACTCATTCGATGCAACAGGCCGCCCGCGTTTCGCAACGCACCGCCTTCTTCCACCTAGGAATCCTGGTTGAAGAGGGCGAGACCACGCAAATTTTCACCAATCCGAATGATGAACGCACCCAGGACTACATTACGGGCCGGTTCGGCTAGGCCGATGCCCCCGCGTGAACCAGGCAGATCGCCATGACCAAGCACGAGCACATCGTCAGCTCCTATGAGGAGGAGCTGCAATCCCTCAACAACAAGATCGCCAAGATGGGCGGTGTGGCCGAAGAGCTGCTTGGCCATTCGATCGACGCCCTCGAGCATCGCGACCCGCTGCTGGCCGAACGTACCATCGGCGACGACAAGCAGGTCGACGAACTGGAACGCGAGGTGGAGGAGCTGGCGATAACCATGATCGCGCGCCGCCAGCCCATGGCGCTGGACCTGCGTCAGATCATGGCCGCAATCCGGATCTCCAGCGACCTGGAGCGGATTGGCGATTTGGGCAAGAACATCGCCAAGCGAGCCCTGGCGGTGGCCGAGGAAGACCAGCCCAAACGTCTTGTGCTGGGCCTGAAGCATATCGGCGAGATTGCGCTGGAGCAGCTCAAGGATGTGCTCGACGCCTATATCGAGCGCGATGCCGACAAGGCGTTGCGGGTCTGGTACCGCGATGAAGAAATCGACGCCATGTACAACTCGATATTCCGCGAGCTTCTCACCTACATGATGGAGGATCCGCGCAATATCGGCTTCTGCACCCATTTGCTGTTTGGCGCCAAGAACATCGAGCGGATCGGCGATCACGCGACCAATATCGCCGAGACCATCTATTACCTGGTCCACGGCACGCCCATTCCCGATGAGCGGCCCAAGGGCGACGTCACCAGCACGATGCCCGCGGATATGACTCACGCCGCAAAATCGAAGCCAAGGAAGAAATCCAAATGACCGCAAAGGTGCTTGTTGTCGAGGACGAGGAACCGCTCGCCCTGCTGCTGCGCTACAACCTGGAATCCGAAGGATTCGATGTTGATGTCGCGCAGAACGGCGAAGAGGCTCAGGTCTCGATCGAAGAGGTGCCCCCGGACCTGATCGTGCTCGACTGGATGCTGCCGGGCGTATCGGGCCTAGAGCTTTGCCGGCGGCTACGCGCTGGGCGCGTTACTCGGAGCATTCCGATCATCATGCTCACTGCGCGCGGCGAGGAGACAGACCGCGTGCGGGGCCTGGCGACCGGCGCCGACGATTACGTGACCAAGCCGTTTTCGCTGCCCGAGCTGATGGCACGGGTGCGTGCGATCCTGCGCCGGGCGCGGCCGGAGCGGGTAGCCAACAAGCTCGAGGTCGGCGAGATTGAGTTGGACAGGGATGGCCACCGGGTAACGCGCAATGGCCGTGAGGTTCGCCTCGGCCCGACCGAGTACCGGTTATTGGAATATCTGATGCAGAGCCCGGGGCGGGTCTTCAGCCGCGCCCAACTGCTCGATGGCGTATGGGGGCGCGATATCTATGTGGATGAGCGAACCGTAGACGTTCACATTGGCAGGCTGCGTAAATCGATCATTCGGGGCCGGGAAAGGGATCCCATTCGTACGGTGCGCGGCGCCGGATATTCGATCATTGACGAGGTTAGCGTCGAGGCCTAGCGCGTCCTCCCGTCTTTGATCAAACCTCACAAATAAACAGCTAGAGCAATCGACCCGTTCGGAAGGGGTCGGGATGCCTTACTGCGAGGCGCTGCGCTTGCGGCGCCGCGACTGCGGCGGTTGATAGGCCACGCGATTATGGTGATCGCAGTAGGGCGACTCGAGCCGCGCGTCGCGGCCGCAGAAATAGAAGTCTTCGTCGCCCGGGTCTCCGATCGGCCAGCGGCACTTGGTTTCTGTCAAGGTGAGGATGCTCGCGCGATCCTCGGGAGGAATATAGATTTCCTCGACAGGTCGCGGCAGCGGGTCCAATTCGGGATCCGCGTCCGTGTCGTAATAGGGCTTCAGAGCGACATTGCCGTATGTCACGTAATTCGCCCGTCCTTCACCGCGCGGCCGGCTTGGTCTGCGGCGCGCACGGCTCGATTTGACCCGCGACGTCGTCGCCCGGCCGGATAATCCGAGCCGGTGTACCTTTCCGATAACCGCATTTCTGGTGACACCGCCGAGCTGATTGGCGATCTGGCTTGCGCTCAAGCCATCCGCCCACAGCTTTTTCAGCAGTTCCACGCGTTCGTCTGTCCAAGACATGGATTGGCCTCCTCGTTGTTGCGAGCCGGAAGATCCGACTCGTGATCCATCTCTGGGCCGCGACGCGGCCCAAAGTGTAATCAACGCTTACGTGGAACCCCCGGCCGGCCAACGTCCTAACACGCGACATCTCGTGGCCGGCAAAGGGTACGCTACTATATCCGGGAATTGGGCGGCAAGCGTCCGCCGTGCCTACCAGTCCCTTTTCCACGAGATAATGGAATTCTGCCACGTCTATCCCCAGGAAATAAAGGGCTTGGTGGAAGAAAACTGCATAAGCTCTGGACGAGCCTAGTCAATTGACAGTCCGGGGCCACAATCGTAAGTCTGTTTCGCTGAAGCCCGCCGCCAAATCGGCGGCTTTTTTGATTTTTGGCTCTATTATTCTGATCCCATGTCCGCACTGATGCCAACATATGCCAGGGCCGCTCTCGCCTTTGAAAGCGGCAAGGGCGCCTATCTCACGGCCACTTCGGGCGAACGCTATCTGGATTTTGGCGCCGGCATCGCGGTCACCTCGCTGGGCCACGCTCATCCCGCCCTTATCAAGGCCCTCACCGAGCAAGCGGGGAAACTCTGGCACACCTCGAACCTCTATCGGATCGAGGCCCAAGAGCGCCTGGGCGAGCGGCTCGCCGCTGCCACATTCGCGGATCTGATGTTCTTCGCCAATTCGGGTGCAGAGGCGGTGGAATGCGCCATCAAGGTGGCGCGCAGATACCACTTCGCCAATGGTGCCGAGGATCGCTATCGGCTGGTCACTTTTGACGGCGCGTTTCATGGCCGCACGCTGGCAGCGCTGGCAGCCGGTGGTCAGGAGAAGCAGCTCGAGGGTTTCGGACCGTCGGTTGACGGTTTCGACAGCGTTCCATTTGGCGATTTGGAGGCCGCCGATGCGGCGATCGGGGATCATACGGCGGGCATCCTGGTCGAGCCGATTCAAGGCGAGAACGGCATCCAAATCGCTCCGGAAGGCTTCTTACGGGGATTGAGACACCTGTGTGACCAACACGGGCTACTCTTGATCTTTGACGAGGTGCAAACCGGCATGGGTCGGACCGGCAAGCTGTTCGCCCACGAATGGGTCGGCGTGGAACCTGACGTGATGACGGTCGCGAAGGGGCTTGGCGGCGGCTTCCCGGTAGGGGCTTGTCTGACAACGCGGGCCGCGGGCGAAGCGATGACGGCGGGCAGCCACGGTTCCACCTTTGGCGGCAACCCGCTTGCCATGGCGGTGGCCAATAAGGTGTTGGATCTGGTGTTGGAGCCGGAATTCTTGCCACGGGTCCAGGAGCGTGGTTTGCGGCTGAAGCAAAGGCTCGCCGAGCTGCAGGACGAACACGGCGAGGTCATCGAGGAAATCCGGGGCCAGGGGCTGATGCTCGGCCTGAAATGCAAAATGCCCAACATCGATTTGGTCAAAGCCCTAATCGGCCAACGGATGCTGAGCGTGCCCGCGGGCGGTAATGTGGTGCGGCTGATGCCGCCGCTCACCATTGGCGATACTGAAATCGATGAGGCGTGCGGAGCTATCGACGCCGCCTGCCGGA
>JGI24023J19991_10000552_pt1 | contig 28928 bp, 27 predicted proteins | sample Cruoilmetagenom1_FD_19991 | JGI IMG/M metagenome (IMG submission 19991) | reverse complement strand
CTCCGGCGACTTACACGGGTAATGCCAGTGACCAGGCAAAAAAGATTTGATCTGGCTAAACAACAGGCAATGCTCAAAAACAAACATGAACAACTAACTACGCATTCTGTGAGACAGTCCACAGTTTTATTTTTTATCATGAGTAGTATATGAATCTACATAGAGACTCTGTCCTGAATATCTCGCAACATTTCCCGCAGGGCAGATGATACTATGACCTCTGACCCGGACTGCTACCCGCATTGCAGTTCGGGTTTTTTTTGCTTTCTGTTATCATACACCCATGAAATCCTCTACCCTCCTGGGACATCTGCAAGTCGATGAGTTTTTGTCACAATACTGGCAAAAAAAACCGCTACTGATCAAGCAGGCTTTCCCCGATATTAGTAATCCCGTTTCAGCAGATGAACTGGCAGGCCTGGCCTGTGATGAAGACGTGGAATCACGCATTGTCCTGGAAAAAGATGGCACCCACCCATGGGAACTACGTTCAGGCCCGTTTACAGAAAGTGACTTTGCACAGCTACCGCACACGCATTGGACGTTGCTGATCCAGGATATAGAAAAACACCTGCCCGAGCTGGCTTATATCGCCTCTGCGTTTGATTTTATTCCAGACTGGCGCATGGATGATCTGATGTTCAGTTATGCGCCCCTCCATGGCTCGGTTGGCCCCCATGTCGATGCCTATGATGTTTTCCTATTACAGACTCATGGGCAACGGCACTGGCAAATCAACACGCAAATCGATGGCTCCGCCGACATGCTCGACAATACCGACCTCAGGATATTAAGCTATTTCGAGAGTGAAGAGGACTGGATACTGGAACCGGGTGACATGCTCTACTTACCTCCTGGGGTCGCTCATTATGGCGTCGCATTAGGGGATTGCATTACCTGTTCTATCGGTTTTCGCGCCCCCAGTCATCAAGGCCTGGTGCAAAGTTATCTACACAATGTGCTCGAGGGCATCAATAAAAATAAAATGTACAGCGACCCGGGATTAAAACGCCAACAGCATCCGCATGAATTAAGCCATGAGAATATCGACGCACTTAAACAGACGGTAGAACAGTATCTTTCACTCAATCCGCGGCAACTGCATCACTGGTTAGGTAGCGCACTTTCCGAGGCCAAGGAACAATTCCAGATTGATCCACTGGCAGATCCTTTGTCGGCTTCCGCATGGATGGATCAATGGCATCGCGCTGGAACCTTGTATCGNAATACGGCATTAAAATTTTTATTTATCAATACCACCAGTAACACCACCCTGTATGTCAATAGCGAAGCGTTTGAACTACCTGGTGGACATTCCGAGCGGGCTGAATGGCTATGTTCATCGTTACAAATAAGCTGGGATGAATGGGAATCGGCGCCTGATAACAAACAGCTGGCGGAACTGCTCTATCAATTTTATTGCAATGGATACTATTACCTGGCATGACACAAGCGAAACAAAAACAGGCGTTTACTATTATCAGAACAAACTGGCTCGCCTCTGAAAACGCATTGCGCAGTATCCGTGAACAGGTTTTTATTGTTGAACAAAATGTACCTGAAGCACTCGAGTGGGATGAATATGATGGCGATGCCATCCACATACTGGTACAAGACGGTGATAACAAACCAATAGCCACTGCCCGCCTGCTGACAGATGGTCATATCGGACGCATGGCGGTGTTGAGTCCATGGCGCCGCCAGGGTGTCGGCACAGCCATGTTACGGGTACTATTGGAATACTGCAGGGAAAAAAATATGAACCCTTATCTCGATGCACAAACTCATGCGCTTGGCTTTTATGAAAAAATGGGGTTCAAAACCATGGGTGATGAATTTCTGGATGCAGGCATACCACATAGAAGAATGATAAGTGATTATGGAATTGTCTGACTACATGCTGGGTGACACTGCTAAACTGCAAACCTTTGATGGCCGACTGGACAATCGTGAGGTCGTCCTGTCTCTGTGCGGACAGGCTCAGCATGAAATCAGAATTTTCACCCCTGATCTGGAAAGTCCTGTCTATGATCATCCTGATTTAATTCGTGCGCTCACTATACTGACAACAAAAAACCGCAAGACCCACATCAAGGTGCTAACAAAAGATTCCACCCAGGCCATCAAAAACGGGCATCGTCTGATCGAGCTTTCCAGGCGACTGACATCCAGTATTTTTTTACATCGCATGCCTGCCAATATAGAAAACAGGGATAGCGCTTTTCTGATTGCTGACAATTCTGGATATTGTCACAAGCATGTCGGCACTCTCTATCATGGCCAGTTCAATTTCAATGATAAGCTTAAAGTCCGTGACTTGATCAAGTTTTTCGATGATGCCTGGGAGCAGAGTCGAGCTGACCCGGAAATGAGGCGATTATTTATTTAAGAAACCTCAAGCATGGCAAAGCATTTACTCTTCAGAATAGAACTGAAAACCCTTTTCACTCTTCTTTTTGGCAGCATACATAGCCATATCGGAATGCTTGAGAAGCTCAGAGTCACTGCAACCATCATCCGGGAATAATGCGATACCAATACTAATACTTGATTCTATCTCATGCTCGCTGAGCTTAATGGGCATATTAAATTTTTCCAGAATATTCGAGGCGACGTAGGCAGCATTTTCCCGATACCTGATATCTTCCAGGATAATAACAAATTCATCACCACCCAGGCGCGCGATGATGTCTGATTGACGTAGACATTGCTTAAGAATATTGGCGACTGCAACCAGCAATTGATCCCCTACATCATGGCCAAAAGTATCATTGACTTGTTTGAAACCATTCAGATCAAGAAACATAATAGCCAACTTATCGTTGTGCCTACTCGCCAGTTTCATGGACTGATCGAGAGAATCCATCATTAATGCCCTGTTAGGCAGGCCGGTTAACGAATCATATTTTGACAGGTGTTCAAGCTGCTTCTGTAATTTTATGCGCTGACTGATATCCCTGACATTGGCGATAAACATCACTTCATCATTCACCACGGTTTCGTTTATGGCCAGGTCCATATCAAACAGGGAGCCATCCTTATGCAGCGCCTGGACCTCATAGGCCCCTATGCCGACTAATTTTGCATTGCCCGTCCGCAGATAGTGGCTAATATATGCATCATGGTGCTGGGCATGATTCTCAGGCATCAACATAGAGATATTATGACCAATGACCTCGTCACTTTTATAGCCAAATATGGGTTCGGCGCCATTACTGTACGTCTCTATTATGCCCAGCCGGTTTATACTGATAAGGCCATCCAGGCTGTTATTGATAATAGTCAGATAACGTTGCATCTGACTTCGATAATATCTTTCACGACTGACATCCTGTATCGATAGTGTAATGCCTGTTATCGTTGGTGTAATTTGGAGTTTTAATGATTTATCAGTCAACGGATAGAATCCGCTCACACTGTTCGCCTTCTTTTCTACCATTGACTGTCGCAACGGTTTGTAAAATGTACAGGCCAGGTCGGGGAGCAAATCTGACAACACCTTACCCAGATCCCTGTCACGCCTTAAATCGAGTAATTGTTCTGCCGCATGATTGAAATACCTCACCGTCCAGTCTGCATTTAAGACGATATAGGTAATGGAGGAATTTTCCAGTATTTCGTAGTTAACCGCATTGATGGCTTGAATACGACGAACTGCGGTATTTGCCATAAAACCCAACACCAGGAGCAATAGGGAAATAATAACCCGCATCCATAATTCGTTCGAGTCGTCAGGAAAAAATGCTTCTATAATAGTCTCGGTTTTACCAGGATGCTCAAATATATAATGATGCATCAGGCTTTCCAACAGCCAAAATACCAATACCAGGACAATACTGCTATGAAACAGGTTTCTGTTTCTTAAATATCGCGGAAGTGTCAAAGGACTCGTACTGGATATATTCATGGGAAAAGCAATAATGTGGCATTCATCCTGAATATATCGGCAGCAACAGGATATTTTTTAGCATCATGTGACAGTGGTCCCATGACAGATAATTTATTCTGCTGGAACCTATTCTATCCTTTTTATATTTATGGTTTATGGTCACACCTGTTGCATCAACAGGCCAGGCTCTCCCAGTACTCGCGCTTGAGAGCCTTGACACTCTTGCGAACTCCAGTGCTTCATGCAAATACACAATAAAGGATCACAAAAATGGAATCTTGTCCGTCTTTATGGGAAAATAGATTAATTTTGTTAGGTATTTAGTCGTCAAACATTCCGTGCATACCATCTCACCCTTACACCCCGTTTTACCTTCCCGAGAAAACCCTGTTATCCATTGGGGGAAACTCTACGGAAATAGCCCTGGCCTGTTATTGGCCTCTTGCACTCAGGAATTTGATGGCTTCCTGTTAGTCGTCACCAGCGACATGCAGCAAGCTAACAGACTCGAACACGAGCTCAAATTCTTCCTGTCTGGTCAACCAGGACGCACAATCCTATCCTATCCGGATTGGGAAACATTGCCTTATGATCTTTTCTCTCCGCATGAAGATATTATTTCCAAACGTTTACAGACTCTGAGTGCACTACCGCATTTCGAACGCGGTATTTTAATTGTACCCGTCGCCACATTGATGCAGCGTCTGGCACCACAAGAATACGTACAGGCCTCCACGTTTATTATGGAAGTTGGCCAGAACATAGCAGCCGACAATATCCGTAAGCAACTGGACAATGCGGGATACCATTATGTCTCTCAGGTAATGGAACATGGCGAATATACCGTACGCGGATCATTACTGGATCTTTTTCCCATGGGTAGTGATCATCCGTTTCGCATCGACATATTCGACGACGAAATAGAATCCATACGCAGCTTCGACCCTGAGTCACAAAGAACCATTAGCACTGTCGACAGCATTCGCCTGTTACCCGCAAATGAATTTCCACTGGATAGTGATGCAGTCACCTTGTTTCGTAAAAATTATCGCAAACGTTTTGAAGGAGACCCGCAAAAAAGCACCATCTACCGGGAAGTCAGTAACGGTCATGCCACGGGCGGGCTGGAATATTACCTGCCGCTGTTCTTTGAAAATACGCTATCCCTCACTGATTATTTACCGGACAACACGATATTGATCAGCCTTGATGGTGCTGAACAGGCAACAGAGCAGTTCTGGGATCAGGTTGAACAACGTTATGAATCACTCTCTCACAACCTGGAAAGACCCATACTCAAACCTGAAGAGATCTTCATACCACCCGATTCGATCAATCACGCATTGTCACAGCTGGCGCGCGCTAATCTGCAATGGTTTGAACATACCGAAACGGGTAAACAAAAAGACCCTGTCATCAATTATGACACCACTGCCCCGCCACCCCTGCTCATACAAAACAATGCACTGGAACCTCATGTCGCCTTACTGAATTATCTACAGACTTTCCCTGGACGCGTGTTACTGGCAGCTGAAACGACGGGACGCCGCGAAGTTATCCTTGAAATGCTGCGCAAGCTTTCACTATTCCCCAAAACAGTTAAACACTGGCTTGATTTTTATCAATCCAATATCAAACTGGCCATCACCGTAGCGCCACTGGAAGAAGGACTGGTTTTAGATGATCCGTCCCTGACCATTATTTCAGAGTCACAATTATTCGGTAGCCGGGCAGTACAAAAACGGCGGCGGAAAAAAGGCAAGACAGATGCCGAAAATATCATTCGTAATCTGACAGACCTGCATACAGGTGATCCGGTGGTTCATGAAGAGCATGGTATTGGTCGCTACCTGGGCCTGCAGAAGCTCAATGTCGGTAACATAGAAACAGAATTCCTGACCCTCGAATACGCCGATGCCGCCAAGCTCTATGTACCTGTGGCATCATTGCATTTAATCAGTCGCTACTCTGGCGCCTCACCCGAGAATGCCCCTCTNCACCGTCTCGGTAGNGACCACTGGCAAAAAGCCAAGCGCAAGGCCGCAGAACGTGCTCNTGATGTTGCTGCCGAACTGCTGGACGTTTACGCGCGCCGTGCAGCTCGGAAAGGCTACAGTTATGCTATCGANCATATGGAATACAATCGTTTTTCTGCTGCCTTTCCTTTCGAAGAGACACCTGATCAATTGTCNGCGATTGAATCGGTAGCAGATGATATGTCCTCGGGCCAACCGATGGACAGGGTCGTTTGCGGCGATGTTGGCTTTGGTAAGACTGAGGTCGCCATGCGCGCCACTTTCATTGCAGCACAGGCGAATCGCCAGGTCGCTGTCATGGTACCAACAACTTTACTAGCGCAACAACACTACCAAAATTTTCTTGATCGCTTTGCTGACTGGCCATTTAATATCGAGGTCGTGTCACGATTCCGCAGTAACAAGGAAACAGAAACCATCCTCGAACAGTTGGCCAATGGAAAAATCGATATTATCATCGGTACACATAAGCTCTTACAGAAAGACATCCGTTTCAAAGACCTTGGTTTACTCATCATCGATGAAGAACATCGCTTCGGTGTACGTCAGAAGGAACGCCTTAAATCACTACGCTCAGAAGTCGATATACTCACATTAACTGCCACCCCTATTCCGCGAACATTGAATATGTCACTGTCCGGATTACGTGATCTTTCAATTATCGCGACGGCCCCCACCGAAAGGGTGGCCATCAAAACATTTGTCGCCGAGTGGGATAACAACCTGCTACTGGAGGCCTTTTTACGTGAAATCAAACGTGGTGGTCAGGTTTATTTTTTACATAATGAAGTATCAACGATCGATAAAATCGCGACACAGCTTGGTCAGCTGGTTCCTCAGGCCAAGATAGCCGTCGCTCATGGACAAATGCGCGAACGTGAGCTTGAACAAATCATGCTGGATTTCTATCATCAGAAATTTAATATCCTGGTGTGTACAACCATCATCGAAAGTGGCATTGACGTCCCTTCCGCCAATACCATTATCATCAATCGTGCTGATAAACTGGGGCTTGCTCAGCTCCACCAGTTACGTGGTCGTGTTGGTCGCTCGCATCATCGCGCCTATGCCTACTTGCTCATTCCTGGCCGTAAAAGTATTACCGCCGATGCGCTCAAGCGTCTTGAAGCCATAGAGTCTCTGGAAAACCTCGGGGCAGGCTTTATGCTGGCCACACATGACCTCGAGATCCGTGGCGCTGGCGAACTGCTGGGTGAGGGGCAAAGTGGACAGATACAGGAAGTCGGCTTTACGCTTTATACCGATTTACTTGAACGCGCCGTCACCGCACTAAAGGCCGGTGATGAGCCTGATCTGGACAAGCCTCTCGATCATGGACCGGAGATCGATCTGCAAATACCGGCACTGATACCTGAAGACTATCTACCCGATATCCATAGCCGTCTGGTATTATACAAACGCATTGCCAGTGCCGCGGATGAGGAACAATTAAAAGATATCCAGGTCGAAATGATTGATCGATTTGGTTTGCTGCCTGCCAGTGTTAAGAACCTGGTGCGTATCACCGAAATAAAAATCATGGCTGTCAAATTAGGCATAAAGAAGATTGATGTTGGTGAACAGGGTGGTCGCTTGTTATTCAATGACAATCCCGCTATCAACCCGATCAATATTATAAAACTGATTCAGGAAAAACCGGATACTTACAAGCTGGACGGCAAAAATAAGCTTCGCTTTTATATGTCGTTAGAGGATAATGATCAACGTTTCAAGGCACTAGAGGATTTATTAGCGCTTTTACAAGCAGAATAATCGCACCCAAGCACAGGTTTTGTATATGACTTATAAATATTTACTCATTCTTCTGATATTGTCCATTTCGTCATCTCTGGCACAAGCCGCGAGTACAACAAAGTACCGCTTCGAAATTATTGTATTCGAATACACCAACAAGCAAAACTCTGCCACGGAAGCATGGCCTGATAATCCGGGTTACCCGAACTATGCCAAAGCAATATTTTCAATTTCCGGCAAGAAGACACAGGTTGCATCGAGACAAAACCCGAATATTAATTTTCAACTATTACAACCCAGCCAATTCATCTTGAAAAAAGAGGCCAATGTTATAAAACGCTCATCTTCAAGAAAATTACTATTACATTCAGCCTGGATACAAAGCATGCAGTCGAAAAGCAGGGCTTATCCTGTCAGTGTCAAGATTGGAAAATCATATAATAACCCGGGAAATGCATATAATAATAACGCGTTTGGCGATATGGTGAAGTCACCATCACTGGCACCCGCCACACTTAGACAACTTGAAGGCACTATAAAAATTTCTATAAGTCGCTACTTACATGTATGGACTGATCTACTGTATACCACACCGAACGCTTACGCTGGTGCAGATTCAGATAGCCAATCCAGTCTGAAATCGTATCGACATGTGGATCATAGAAAAATGCGTAGCAAGGAATTACATTATATCGACAATCCTAATTTTGGCATTCTGATTTATGCCCTGCCTGTCAAATAAGTCATTTCAGCTTAGAATAAAGGCTAGGGCCTGTGGTTATTGCAGTTTCGGCAAAACATGCTCGAGTATTGAGCGAGCACTCGCCATTCCCTTTTTCAGGTTCTTTTCGATATCATCCATGGTAATAATACCCTCGCTCTTGCCTGCCGCCCAGTTGGCAATAACAGCGCAACAGGCATATTCCAGGTTTAATTCGCGAGCCAGTGCCGCTTCCGGCATACCTGTCATGCCGACAATGGCACAACCGTCTTTTTCCAGACGTAATATCTCTGCAGCAGTCTCCAGCCTGGGCCCCTGGGTCGCAGCGTAAGTACCATCCACTACCGGATCCACCTGCGCCATGCGCGCACCTTCGATGAGTATCCGACGTATATTGTCGGAGTACGGGTAGGTAAAATCGATATGCTTGACCGCCTGATTGTCTTCGAAGTAAGTGTTCTGTCTGGACCAGGTGTAATCTATTATCTGGTCCGGGAAAGCGATGCGTCCAGGCAACATATCGCCACGTATACCACCCACAGCCGCGACAGCTATAATATTTTTAACACCACTCTTCTGCAGAGCCCATAAATTGGCGCGGTAATTAACCTGGTGAGGCGGGATTGTATGGCCACTACCGTGACGCGCCAGAAAAACGATTTTGGTACTACAAATTTCACCGAAAATTAAAGGTGAAGAAGGTGGTCCATAAGGGGTTTTGACCATTTCACGATGGGTTATGGTCAGGCCCTTCAGTGAATTGAGACCTGTTCCACCAATTATTGCAATACTTGCCATGTTATCCTCAACTGTTTGATAGTGACTCATTCGTCAACTGCATAAATACCCGGTGCATTTCTCAGGTAGCCCTTATAGTCCATGCCGAAACCAAATACGTAAACATCTTCCACCGCCAGACCGATAAAGTCGGCATCAGGACAGTTCGTTTTACGCTCATGATTTTTTTCAACCAGGACACAACTATAAGTTTTCTCTGCGCCTTGTTCGCGGCAATAGTCGAGTATGCTATTTAGTGTGATACCTTCATCGAGAATATCATCTATAATCAGGACCGTCCTGCCTTCGAGAGAATGTTGCGGTTTGACTGTCCAGTGTAATTGCCCTCCACTGGTCTCACCTCGATAGCGACTGGCATGTAAATAATCCACCTGCAGTGGAAATTGTAATCGAGTCAGTAAGTGACCCGCCGGAATCAGTCCGCCATTCATAACCGGGATCATTAACGGGTTGCTGTGTTCGAGAACCGCACTTAATTCAGCGGCCAACCGATCCAGTGCCTGGTGAATTTGATGGATGTCATATAAACAACGTGCCTTGTCCAGCACTGCTTGAGCCTGTGATGAAGTAATCGCCATTAGTAGGTAAACGTCACTGTGCCATCAGACATGGCTTCACTGATAATGTAGGCGGAACCAACCGTTTCAGAGATCTCGGGGATAAGATTATCACCCCAGATATCCAGAGTGGGTGTACACACTTTAAAGATCACTCCGGCTTCATGAGCATCTTTCATGTAATCATACACCGACTGACTGTTACCTTCACGTAAAACTATCTTTTCCGCAATACCGACTTTGGCCAGTTCCCCCGAGCGCCCTGTCAGGATGATCTCCACTTCATAGTCCATTGACGCGGCAACAGTCGCCTGGAAAAAAGGAGCGCCCAACTCACTGGGATTTGCCGGGTCTGTATTCACCATTACAATAATCAGTTTATCTGCCATTGTGATTACTCCTTGCCTGCGTTATTTCTCATTATCCATTGCGACACGTACTGCTTCAGGTATGTGCATGGTCGAAGTCGGGAAGGCACATTCTGCACCTTCTTGCTCAATAATATCAATGATTTTTAACAACACATCCTGTTTGATTTCATGATATTTCACCCAGTTAGTGGTATGGGTAAAGGTATAAACAAAGAAATCCAGCGAGGAAGAAGCGAATTTATTGAAATTCACAATCATCGTTTGTCCCTGGTCTATCTCGTTATGTTGCCTCAGCATCGCTTTTACATTGTCGATGATGACAGGCATTTTATTGACATCGTCATAACGAATTCCAATGGTTTCATAGATACGGCGATGCGACATTCGCGACGGGTTTTCTACAGCGATACTGGTAAACGTGGAATTAGGTACATACAAGGGTCGTTTGTCAAAAGTCCGGATCATGGTTAAACGCCAGCCAATGGACTCTACAGTCCCTTCTATTTCACGGTCTGGCGAACGAATCCAGTCGCCGACTGCAAACGGCCTGTCCATGTAAATCATCAGCCCACCAAAAAAATTGGCCAATAAATCCTTGGCAGCAAAACCGATAGCAATACCCCCGATACCACCAAAGGCAAGCACTCCCGATATACTGTATCCCATGGTTTGCAGTGCCACCAGAGAACCGGTAATCATAATTGATATACGTACCAGCTTGGCGATGGCATCAACCGTAGTGATGTCGACACTTTTTTTTCCTTCTCTGGCGTACTTGATAATATTTTGTTCTACGCGTCTGGCAAAACGAATCAGGAACCAGGTGATAGCGATAATGACACCGACATCCCTGACAGGCTGGACGGCATTAAAAATAACGGCATCCGTTTTCGCCTGAATAATCTCAGCAGCAAATGAAACACCCAATATCCAGATCAAAACCGATAAAGGCTTTTTCAACGCATCGATAAGCGAGTCATCCCAGGGGTTTTTGGTCGCTTCCAGTTTGACTTGCAAACGGCCCAGTAGGCGCTTGATCACATAATTCAATAGTAAGGCCAGGAAAATAACGATAAAAACCTGCAGGATCCAGTCACCACCCGACTGTAACCAGCCAATAAAATCATTCCAGTATTTTTCGATTGCCATTATCTCTATCTCATTAGTTCCGGTTATTCAAAATCCATATCCAGCAAGGGTTCCAGGTCATATTTTTTAATCAATTCGACGGCCTCGGTCCACTCAATTGTCTGGCGAAGCTGGCCCCATGACAGACTGTGTTTGCCATGCATACGGACCAGTCTCAAATGACTGGCGGGATTATCCAGGCTGGCGCAATTGGCCAGCACCTCGTTTCGACCTTCGGGAGAATTACACACTAGCACCATATCACATCCCGCCTGCAGGGCCAGCTGTGCGCGCTCACTATAACTACCCACACTATGCGCCGCCACCATACTGAGATCATCGCTGAAAACAGCGCCCTGAAAACCCATCTGGGCACGCAATATATCTTTAATCCAGTGACGGGAAAAACTGGCCGGGAGGCTGTCCACCTGGTCATAAATGACATGCGCCATCATCAAGGCAGCAATATCATAATGAATCATGCGCTCAAAAGGCAATATATCCTCGTTCACCAAATCAACGAAGGGACGCTGATCAACGGGTAAATCAGTATGTGAATCGGCCGAGACGGCCCCATGCCCGGGGAAATGTTTGCCAGTAGCAGACATACCCGCCTTACGCATACCGATCATATAGGAATGGGCAAGATCAGCGACGGCCTCGGGTGAACGATGAAAGGCGCGGTCACCGATCACCGTACTGACACCATAGTCAAGATCCAGTACCGGAGCGAAACTCAGATCAACACCCAACGCCAGCAATTCGGCGGCCATCAGCCAACCGGTTACCTGGGCACAATGACGAGCATTCGCCCTGTTGTCATTATAGAGCTCGCCCAGGCGCGACACGGGGGGTAAGCGTAGTAACTCATCGCGAAAACGTTGTACCCTGCCCCCTTCCTGATCCACAGCGACCAGGAGTCGCGGCGAGCGTATAAGATGTATGTCTTGTGTCAATGCCTTGATCTGTTCAAGCGATTCATAATTTCGACTGAACAATATGACCCCCCCCACCATGGGATGAGCGAGCATCTCTTTTTCTTCTTCATTCAGTGATGTGCCAAGCACATCCACCATTACCGGTCCTAGTGACATTGTTTAAATCCTTTCTTCAACCCTGTTTGTTTTTACATCGAGCCAGTCGCGCAAACGATCACCCGCCAGATTAACGGCCAGGACGACAATCATTAATGCCAGTCCGGGCACCAGTACCAGATGCGGTGCCACCAACATATAGCGGGTGCCATCCCGTATCATGCTTCCCCAGGAAGCATCCGGTGCCTGCACTCCCAGGCCCAGGAAGGATAACCCGGCTTCCGCTATCACCACAGAGGCAATCCCGAACGTCGCTTCTACTAGCAATGGGGTCGTAATCAGGGGAATAAGATGTCGAAAAATAATCTTGCTGTTACGACTGCCCATCACCTGCGCGGCAATGACATGATCACGGTGTTTGACCGACAGGGTTTGCGCCCTCGCCAGACGGGCAAAACCAACCCAGCCGACCACCGACAAAGCGATAACAACATTATCGATACCAGGCCCCATAATACCGGCCAGCGCAATCGCCAGGAGGATGCCCGGGAAGGCCAGAAAAATGTCGATAATCCTCGTGATCACCAGATCGAAAACTCCACCCAGATAGGCACTCATGGTACCCAATATGGTGCCAATAACAAGTGATAGAGAAACAACCGTCAAGGCGACAACACAGGAGGTATAGGAGCCTGCCAGCAAGCGATCAAAGACCGGCCGACCCAAATCATCATAACCTAACCAGTGAGAGCTGCCTGGACCTTGTAAAATAGATTCCAGCTCTATCTGATGAGCATCCAGCGGCAACCACTGCCCGAGCAGTGATAGCAGCAGCCAGAGAACAATCACCCAGAATGACAGTCCGTAACGTCTCATGACTGTCCACCGATACGGATTCGAGGGTCAATCCAGGCATAGACGATATCCGTTATCATATTAACAACGACATAGGTAATACTGATCAATAATACGCAGGCCTGCAGCACTGGATAATCTCGTTTCATAATCGCATCGATGGTCAATTTACCGATACCTGGCCATGAAAATACCGTCTCGGTAATCACCGCGCCACCCAGTAACACCCCCAGTTGTAATCCCAACAGGGTGATAATCGGCAACATGGCATTGGGCAAGGCATGGTGGATGACGACCTGTACATGGGAGCTGCCTTTGGCTCTGGCTGTACGGATATAATCTTCGCTTAAAACCTCGAGCAAGGTACTGCGTATCATTCGCGACAACACCGCTGCCAATGCCGTTCCCAATGTAATGGCTGGCAGTATCATCGAATCTATGCCGTTGCGGCCACTCACAGGCAACCACCCCAGGTATATTGAAAATACGAGTATCAATACCGGTCCGAGTAAAAAATTCGGTATCGACACACCTAACAGGGATACACCCATGGCGGTCCTGTCCCAACCCTTTCCTTTGTTCAAGGCGGCGACTATCCCCAGGGGAAAGGCGATCAGGCAAGAGATCAGTAATGAAACTAGCGCTAACTCAATGGTGGCCGGGATTCTTTCTGCCAGCATCTCAACAACAGGCACTCGACTATGTAGCGAGGTCCCCAGGTCGCCGTGCAGTAAGTTATTAAAGTATGTCAATAATTGTGCACCGATCGATTGATTCAAACCCAATGCCTCGCGCAGGGATTCACGATCGGCCATCTGCGCGTTCTCACCCAGCATCATGTCGACCGGGTCCCCGGGTACGAGGTGAATCAACAGAAAGACCAGGCAGGCAACGCCAAAAACGACAATGACGGTACTCAACAGGCGCGACACGATGATTTTTAACATGGCCCTATTCTATCTGATTCGCTGGCTGTTGATGAGATGTTTTCATGATCGCCTTAAGCCCGTCATAATTACCATCGAGCGCCATTTGATAACCACTGATTTCGCGATTGGCAGCATAAAAATGTTCTTCGTACCACAAAGGAACAAAAGGCAGATCCTGTAATAACAGTTGTTGCAGCTGGCGATAGTAGGCTGCACGACGTTGTGGGTCTATTGCGGACTCGGCCTTATCGATTAATTGATCCACCTCCTCATTCGCATACTGACCACGATTAGCCCCTTGCGGTGGTAGCGACTCACTATGAAAAACATAGCGGAAGATATCCGGGCTTTTGATACCGACCCAGCTCAATGTGTACAACTGAAAACGTCCGGCCTTGATATCACCATAAAATGTGGCCCAGTCGAAACTCAATAGTTTCACCTTGATACCCACTTCTCCCAGTTGTTGCTGGATGATCGTGGCAATACGGATTCGAAATGGATCATTGGTGGTTTTATATTCCAGGACAAGTGGTTTTTTATCGCTATAACCAGCCTCGAATAACAAGCGCCTGGCCAGGGAAGGATTAAACACATACCCGGAAGTATGGGTGATACCTGCCCAATGCTCGGGGCTTAGCAGGGCATTGGCCACCTGGGTCTTGCCACCCAGTAAATAACGTATCAATGAGTGGCGATCGATGGCATGGGCTATTGCCTGTCTGACACGGATATCGGTGAGCGCGGGGTCTTTCATATTAAAACCAAGATAACTGAAATTACTGCCTGCCCTGTGCTTCACCTGGATAGCGTTTTGTCGTTCCAGGTAATGAACCAGTTCACGTGGCAAATCATTTTGTAGTATATCAATCTCGCCACGCAGTAATTTCAGCACTCGCACAGTGGCATCCTGCACATGGATAAACTCAATGCGCAGTTTGTCCCTGCGTCTCTCAATAATCAGATGATCATTACTGGGCCAGGCAACAAACCTGAATGCGCCGCTACCCATTGAACGGTTATTCAAGCCTTGCTCTTTATCAATACCCATAGCCGGGACAATACCGATGACCAGATGAGCGGGGAATAAGGGATCGGGCTTTTTCAGCCTGAAGTCTATGGTGTTCTCGTCCACCACCTGTATATGGTCTATATTCGCTACCGAACCCCGATGGGGTGATGCATTTTTTTTATCAAGGATAAAGTCATAGGTCGCCTTCACATCGACTGCCGACAGTTTTTTACCGTTTTCAAACAGGCGCTGAACACTGTCCCTTAATTGAAAACGGAAGCTGAAGGGTGTGAGTTGCCGCCATTCTGCCAATGCCGGGATCGGTCGGAACTGCTCATCAAAGTCGACCAGGCGTTGATATAATAAACGATTGATGCGCGAGGACGCTGCATCAGTTGCAAACCGGGGATCAAGACTGATGGGGGCACTGGCCAATCCAAAACGGACCGCATCACTGACAGGGGAATCACAGGCGGCAAGATATAACGAGGCAATGATCAACAAACCATAGTTCAATCTGGTCAGGTGCTTCGCGAGCGCCTTCATTACCAATCCTTATAAGGGTGATTCACCAGACATACATTATAATAACGTTTGTCCTCCGTGACTTCCTCCCCTACCCATTGCGGGAGTTCGATGACTTCATCCACATGCAGCAACTCGACTTCAGCCACAATCAAACCCGCGTTATCACCCGAAAAAACATCCACTTCCCAGAGCTTGCCCTGATGATGAATGTGAAAGCGGGTTTTCTCGATCAACGGTTTGATGCAGACATGGTCCAGCATATGTTGGGCATCCTCCAGCGGTACTGGATATTCATATTCCAGTCGCGACATATTCAGTGTGGCACTCTTGATATTGATATTGGCCTGTTCACCTTCAATACGAATACGTACTGAACCCGGCCCTGCCTCACATAAATAACCTTGACGAAAGCGCGTGCCAGCATCGGCCAATGATCGCCAGTCGTTATTTCTCAGCAGAAATTTTCGCTCTATTTCAACACCCATACACTTATATTTTCTTAAGTTATTTAATTGCTTAGCTTAATATTAATAGAATTATTCTAACTTTAATCCAGGAATAATCCAAACCCTTTCAGGGGCCATTAATAACGCCCCCCAATGGCTCGAACCTAATCATCTACATAGGAAATTATATCATTATATTTAATAATGTTTATTGGCCTATCCTCAACTTTTTTTATCATCTACCCGATAAGCCATCTAGAGGTATCTTTAATACTCAGGCGCATGGGCGCTTCGACAGGCTACAGCCATTATATCTGCCACATGTAATCGCATAATTTAAATGGGTCGTATTTAAAACAGGACAACGCTAGAGTAAGATAACCAATAGAATGGAATAATCATTAAAAACTATGACAATACTTATGAAATTATCAAGTCACCTGATAACACTCTGCCTGGCCAGCCTGCTCATACTACAGACTGCCTGTAGTACTCCTGCGGACGAAGTCTATTTACAAAAAGCCGAAAAAATCAGCAACCAACTTCTCGATGCCATTGACAATAAACGTTATGACGAAGCGATCAAGATCTATAGTAAACGCTTTTATGAACACATCACACCCGAGGCCTGGAAAATTGATCTGAGGAAATTCGTCGAAAAACTGGGTCATGACAAGTCCAGAAAAATAACAGCCTCAAGTGTCACCCATGGCTTCAACAGGATGAGTGCTGTTACTACGGTACTGGTATATCGCGTCAACTACGAGAACAGCTACAGCGTGCAGAAATTCACCTTTATGTCGAATGAACAGGGCGATGAGATGTCCCTGGTCGGTCACTATATCGACTTTCCCGAGCAGAAATAACTGGCGCACTGACATCGTTGCGATGACTCTGGTCAGCCTGCCTGCAAAGACTGAGAAGCCCTAAGGCTTGATAAACAAGGCCATGGATTCGACGTGCTTCGTATGTGGAAACATATCCATCACTCCGGCGCTGGCCAGTCTGTAACCAAACTCATTGACCAGTACACCAGCATCACGCGCCAATGTTGCAGGATTACAGGAGACATAAACGATCCGCTCGGGTTTCATCCTGGCAACCATTTCCATGACCTCGAGGGCGCCGGGTCGTGCCGGATCAATCAGTATTTTATCAAACCCCTGTTGTGCCCACTCGGCATCCGCCAGATCTTTGCTTAAATCCTGGACATGAAATGCTACATTGTCCAGGTGGTTAAGACGGGCGTTTTCGCGCGCACGTTCTATCAAGCCGGCATCGCCTTCAACCCCAACAACAGACTGTGCACGGGTCGCCAGCGGTAACGAAAAATTTCCCAGTCCGCAAAATAGATCCAGGACCCGGTCCTGCTCATTCAGCTCCAGCAAATCGATGGCCTGTGTGATCATTTTCTGATTAATACTGGTATTGATCTGGGTGAAATCGGCAGGTAAAAATTGCAGACTGACAGCAAAGTCTGCCAACTCATAGCGCAACACCGACTCTTCAGGGTATAACAGACGGATACTATCCGGTCCGGCTGATTGTAAATACACATGAAAATTTTCTGCGCAGGCCAGGTCAATTAGTTTTTGCTGATCGTCCTCATCCAGTGGCACAAGATGACGAAATACAAGAGCGACGACATCGTCTGTGGTGGCCACTTCAATCTGGGCGATCTTAGTATTGGCCTGCATTGATTGTATACACCCGGCGATAGTGCTTAACTTATGTCCCACACGTGGATCAAGGACCTCACAGCGATCCATATCGGCCAGATAAGGGCTGTGCTTTTCACGAAACCCGACCAGCACCTTTCCCTTCTTGTTTACAAATTTAACCCCTAGCCTGGCTTTACTGCGATAACCCCAGTAATCCGCTACCAGAGGCTCTAGTACCTGTTGTGGCTCAACCTTGCCAGTACGTGATAACAAATCAAGCAACACATCCTGTTTGATATGGATCTGTTTTTCCGGTCTCATATGTTGCAGGCTGCAGCCGCCACACAGACCGAAGAACTGGCACTGTGGTTGCACCCGATCAGCCGATGGCTTGAATACTTCGACCACCTTGCCTTCATCATAATTTCTATGGGTCGCGACATACTGAAAACTGACTTCTTCCCCTTCCAGCGCACCATCAATAAAGACAACCTTGTCATCGATGTGGGCAATCCCTCTGCCTTCATGTGAGAGTGATTCAATGTGTGTGACTACAGGATCTAACTGTAGCTTGGCAGATTTTCGACGTCTTCTAGCCATAAGTGTCATGTTCCAAAAAAGAGTGGCCGCAGTAGTATACTGTTACTGGAGCATTGAGTTAATAATGGGAATATGTTGTCTGCTTCAGACCAGGCATCGGGCAAGACCAGATGACTTGATCACTATTCTGGAAAGACACCAGTGGATAGATAACGGTCGCCCCGATCGCAGATAATACTGACAATCACGGCATTTTCCAATTCCATGGATAGCTTGAGTGCGGCGGCAACGGCCCCGCCTGAAGAGATCCCTGCAAAGATACCCTCACGCGCCGCCAGGTCACGTGTGGTTTGCTCGGCTTCCTCCTGGGTCACATCAATGATCCGGTCTACCCGGCTTTCATCATAGATCTTAGGTAGATATTCCTTTGGCCAACGCCTGATACCCGGAATGGCAGAACCCTCACTCGGTTGCACACCCACAATCTGCACTTCACTGTTCTGTTCTTTCAGATAACGTGAATTGCCCATTATCGTTCCCGTTGTCCCCATGGCACTGACGAAGTGAGTGATCTTGCCGTGCGTATCTCTCCAGATCTCCGGACCCGTGCCTTCATAATGAGACAGGGGGTTGTCCTGGTTGGAAAACTGGTCCAGGATCAAACCGCTACCCTCCGCTTCCATTGCCCGGGCCTTGTCGATAGCCGCCTCCATACTGCCCTCTTTCGGCGTCAAGATGATATCGGCACCAAAGGCCTTCATCATTGCCCTGCGCTCGATACTCATATGTTCCGGCATCACCAACACCATGTGATANCCCTTGATCGCCGCNGCCATTGCCAGGGCGATACCAGTATTGCCACTGGTGGCCTCGATCAATGTATCCCCTGGTTTGATCTGACCACGCGCCTCGGCATGTTGTATCATACTGATGGCGGGGCGATCTTTGACAGAGCCCGCAGGGTTATTACCCTCGAGCTTTACCATCACGATATTGCTACTCTCGCCCGGTAGTCGTTGCAGTCTTACCAGGGGTGTATTGCCAACAAAGTCTTCGATCGTAGGAAACTGTTGATCATTCATGTTTATTTTCCAATATTCACGGAATATGGCTTGCGCCTTAAAAGTCAAGTAATTATCATTAATATTCAGGATGTTACTATATCTAACCATAGACTGAAACAGACATTATGATGAACTGGGGTTTTCGCACAAAAGTAATACTGGCATCCATTATTCCGGTGCTGCTGATGTCTGTCATTATCTCCACCTCGATTATCAACCATCAATTCAGTCAACAACAGCGTTCTTTTCAACTGCAGGCCCAGAGTATCAGTCGTTTGTTGGCTGGCGAGCTGGGCAACCCGGAGGTATTCAATGATATCAATCAGCTGGAAAGGATTATAAACCGCTACCTGGTCGAGGCCTACTTATCGGGCATTGTCGTCACGGGGTTTAAGGACCAGATCATTACCAAGACCGGGACGATCCCTGATACAGGTGACGTCAACTATTATTACACCTCATCCATCGTGCAAAATAATGCACGCAATGATTTACCTTTTCGTACGGCGAAACAACAACTCATTCTCGGTACTGTGAATGTTTATTTTTCCAATCAACATTTATCTATTGCCAGAAATAAATTAATCACCTACGCCTCGGTCGTTACCTTGCTGGCCATCGTACTCAGTACACTCATCGCCCTGGTCTTCTATAAGTCCATTGTGCAATCTGTCAGTAACCTCAAACGGGCCATCCATTTAATCAGCCAGGGACGATTTGATACACACATCCCCAGTACCTCCGACGATGAAATCGGCACGCTGGAAAAAGACATCAATGAAATGACGTCCGTGTTGCAAGACATACAGGATGACATGCAACAAAAAATCGAGGCCGGGGAAAACCAGCTACTGGATTCTCAGTCTGAACTCGAACAAAAAAACGAAGAGTTCCTGGAGGCTAACAAGAAAGCCATCGAGGCCGTGCGCATTAAGTCTGACTTCATGGCCAACATGAGCCATGAAATCAGGACACCGATGAATGGGATTCTAGGCTTTGCCAATCTGTTATTAAAAAGCAAGCTCACCCATGAGCAAAGCGAATATACACATACTATCAAAACCTCGGCGACAAACCTGCTTGCCATCATCAATGACATCCTCGACTTCTCCAAACTGGAATCCGGCGAGCTGATCATTGAAAACAGTGATATCAACCTGCGCGAAGTCATAGAAGATGTCATCAACTACATGGCTGCCATCGCACATGACAAGGACCTTGAGGTCCTGCTCATGTTCTATGACGATGTACCTGAACACATCGTCTCGGATGCTGTCAGGATAAGACAGGTGACATCTCATCTGATCGCCAACGCCATCAAATTCACTAAACAGGGACAAATCCTTGTGCGTATTATGCTCGAGGACGAAAGCAGCGATGGCTATGAAATAAAACTCAGNGTACAGGACACNGGCATCGGCCTGAGCCTGAAAGACCAGAAAAAACTCTTTACTGCATTCAANCAGGCAGACACCACAACGACCAGGGAATTTGGTGGNGCCGGGCTGGGCCTCGTCATCAGTAAAGGCATCGCCGAGCAGATGCAGGGTTCTATCGAACTCAGTAGCAAGCTGACCATTGGCTCGACCTTCTCGTTTACATTCCCGTGCAAGAAACAAACGGGGCGCCTTATCATTCAGACACAAGATGCCCTGACCGGTACACGCTGTCTTATCTATGACAACGATGCAACCGCCAGAAATGTATCCGCACATCACCTACGTAGCTGGAATATCGAACTGGTCGAAACCGATAAACAGGAAGATGTTGCACGTCTGGCCAATAACGCCCGTAACGACAGAGAACCTTTCCAGTTCATTATCCTTAGCCTGTCCAACCAGGAGATACATGACAACTCCGTCGCCATGATGCTGGAAAACATTATTGATGAACATCACTATGCCTTTGTCACATTGATCAACTCGACCAGCCAGGAAAATTACGATGCCTGTTATCGTATGGGGGCTGATGTATGTTTGCCGAAAAATGTTCGCAAAAAAGATTTCTATCGCAGCCTGTGCAGCCTCCTGCCCGACCACTTCAATCTTGCCGTCAGGGTCAATACAGAAAAACGGGAACTGTCCATCACCCCCTACGACCTGTCATCATTAAAAATACTCGTCGTGGATGATAATCGTATCAATAGAAAACTGGTTACAACATTATTGAAACAAAGCTTTGCCGAGGTCTACGAAGCAACTACGGGCAAAGAAGCCGTAGACCTGGCCCAGACTCGTTCATTCGACCTGATTTTCATGGATATCCATATGCCCGTCATGAACGGCATCGATGCCACCATCAAGATAAGATCATCAGAGCATGGTGGACAAAGAACACCCATAGTCGCCTTAACTGCCAATGCCGTACCTGGCGAACGCGAACGCCTGTCACGCTCCGGCCTGGATGCCTGCCTGATCAAACCTATCCAGGAACAGGATTTGTGGGGCATGATCATTAAATGGGTAGAACCTACCAAGATAAAACCCATCCAGTACCAGAAAATTGTACCGGCACAACAACCTGCAAAAACATCTCAGAAAATCAGCTATACACAACATGCACTCGCCACTATAGACGCGGATCAGGCACTCGAATTTGCAGGGGGTAATAAGGAACTGGCCAATGAACTCTATGACATGTTTATTGAAGACCTGCCCAACATGAAACAAAAACTGATAAATGCATTTGAGCGAAACGACCTCGCCCAAATCGAGGAAGAAGCGCATAAAATACATGGCGCTGCTTCATGCTGCGCCGTTTTTCAGATCAAGGACGCGGCTAACATGCTGGAAAAATCCACCATCAGAAACAAAACGGAAGAGATACCACAGCACTATCATTTTCTGCTCGATACGATTGAGCAAATGCTGGCTGACAGTAAAGTGGCGCGATAGTAATAAGTAACTGAAATAATTCGTTTGAAAATGTATTCTCAAGTCAGTGCTATTTTCCGTTTGTGATAATTCACACTCACAAAAAGGTAAGATAATACTGCACACCCATTCACTATTTTATAAATTACCTTGTAACAATTTTCCAAAAAAACCAACAAGGAGAATACAATGTTACTAAAATCCATTGGCATATACCTGTTAATCGCTATAAGCATGCTTCTGCTATCCCTGCTTGAGGCTGACGCAACCCCTTATTAACCCCTTACATAACCACCCGCCCCTTTGCATAAATAGCTGCGCTAAAATATGAGCAGAAAAACTTGAAAGACTTGCTGGAGTTGTTACCAAAGACTAAAATTAACAGGAAAATATTGTTCATTATCACTTGTATCTGGCTAGCCATTATCAATTAATTAGATAATAATAAGGCCATGAAACCTTATTATAGAAAGCGCTGGTTTAAATTATTCACGACTCTCCTCGTGCTAAGCTTGATGTTTGTCACCTTCTTACCTAATGCAGTCCGCTATGGCATTGAGAAATGGTTGTTGAAACAAGGCGTAGACTCCGCCTCGGTTAAAGATGTAGACCTCAACCTGTTTACCGGAAAATTGCTTATCAAAGACATCCGGGTGATCAAGGAAAAAAGAGAAGTACTGAATCTATCCCGGTCTACTGCTGATTTCGACTGGTTTCCATTGTTCAAAAGGCGGGCTTTTTTTCCACAAATAACAATAGATGGCTTGACCACTACTATCCAGCAACTCAAAGATGGTTCGCTCTACATAGGAGGCATACAACTCCCGCAAGCATCTGCCGCCACCAGTGAAGTCACTCCATCCGAACCCTGGGGGTTCGGGCTACAAGCCATCGCCATCCACAATGTGCACCTACAGGTAAAAACGCCACTACANGCAGCANATTTCACTATTAACAGTATCAATCTCGATAAACTGGAAAGCTGGTCCACNCAAGACAGCCACTTTGATTTCTCAGGAACAATCAATAATAGTGAAGTCGCCTCCAGTGCTACCCTGCGGCCATTTGCAGAACAACCCGTCTTTACAGGGAAAATCCAGGTAAAGGACCTGAATCTGGCCCCGCTCGCGATCCATCTTAAAGAGCAACTGCAAGAACTCAAAGGCCTGCTTAGCCTGAACACGGAATTCAATATAAAGCATGAACCCGGTAAAGGCTTACACATACAGACCCAAAGTACCTTGGGCCTGAATAACCTCCTGGTCAAACCTGCGGGTAAACAGATTTCTTTCGACAAACTAAGGTGGCAGGGTAAAACCAACGTACAACTATCAGACCAGCAGACCTTGCTTGCCTATCTGCTTCAGGGAAATATAAGTAGCGAAAATGTCTCGGTCACTCCCGACACACAGCACCACTATCATCATGACAATCTCAACTGGGATGGCACCGTAACATCAGCGGACAAGGCGGGTTCACTACCACAGGTTAATGGCAATATTGAAGCCAATGGTATCACCCTGCTACACCTGGCCAGCAACATGGAATTATTTCACAGCGACACCATGACCATACAGGGCCTGGATGTAAAAAGTACAGAACAAATCAGTAGCCAGAAAATCATCCTGCAGGAAATTCGCACTTTAGCCACGACGCATAGCGACAATAAACAAAAAAAACCTGCCCTGCTGCAGGCTAAAAGCATAGAAGTGGCTGCAAGCTCATTCACAGACGGTAAACGGATAAAACTGGGCGATACCCGCATTGAAGGTGCACTAATATCTATCGATCGGCAAAAAGATGGGCAACTACAGCAACTCGCAGTGCTTAAATCCAACGCACCACCGGAAAGCCAACCGAAAGAGCAGGGCAAGGGCGTAAGCCAAAAGGAAGCGCCACTTCAATTCTCTGTCGATCAGTTTTCTCTTGGTGCTAACAGCCGTATCCACATAGTCGATGCCACCGTTACACCCGTTTTTAAAACAGAGCTACTGCTTAAAAAGGCCTCTATCAGTCATATGATTCAGCCAGTCCAAATAAACCAAGCCCATATGTTATCGATGCCAACCTCGATAAATATTCTTCACTGCATTTTGACGGAGAGTTACTCCCTTTCTCAAGTCCATTAAGCCTCAAGGTCAACGGGAAAATAGTCAATGTCAGCCTTCCTCCTGTATCAAGCTACACCTCCAGCCTGATTGGCTATGACCTGCGCAGTGGCCAATTAAGTGCAGAGATTACTGCGAATATCGTCAAAGGTAAACTGGATGTCAGCAATACGCTGACCTTGTCTAATCTTGAAGTGAAATCCAGTGATGCGAAGAAATCCGAGAGCCTGACTTCACAATTGAGCATGCCTCTCAACAGCGCATTATCACTCTTACGTGACAAGAACAATGATATTAAACTCAGCATACCCGTTTCTGGCAATATCAATAAACCTGATTTTGATATCAGTGGTGTCATCAATAAAGCGATTGGCACAGCAATGAAACAGGCCTCACTCACCTATTTGTCTCAAGCCTTGCAACCCTATGGCAGTCTGATTACCCTGGCAAAACTGGCCAAGACCGCCGCAGACTATGTCAGCCTGAACCCGATCATTTTCGCCCCTGCCTCTTCCCTGGCTGACAATAACGCATTGGCATACAGCGCCAAGATTGCAAGCCTGATGCAGGAACGCCCGAATCTAAGAATCAAATTATGCGGTTTCGCAACGTCACAGGATTCACAGGTATTAAGCCAACAAAAAATGGATGTCTGGAAACAGAAACAGGCTGCCGCAAATAGTAAAGCAAAACCACCCAAGTTCACGACAACGGACGAAGAGCTGCTGGACCTGGCCTTACAGCGATCGACTGCCATCAAGGATGTCCTGATTAATGAGCACAAAATAGCTGCCGCCCGCCTGTTTCAATGCCAACCGTCTATTGATAGAGACAAGGACAGCAAACCACGAATTGACCTGCGTATCTAGTTTATCTTTGCTGACGTCATTACAACCTGTTTTTGTTTTTTATAAACTCATACGCCCTACCCCATCTTAGCTCAAATTTTCGCGAGCGAACCTCCCTCCTTTCGCGAAGTGATACTTCACTTCGCGATCTTTTAGTGATGTCGTCCAAGCTTATGATTTATTAAAATATTCTCTAACTCCTTGGTGGTAGTGTTCGAAACTGTACTACACACCTTCGCAAACCTGCCAGACCTTAAGTCAATGAAACAATTAACAAATTTAAAATGGCATACAAGTTGCTCCTAGTGAAGTGTCTTCATAGGTCGTGGTGCGGCCTGTAGACATTATCCAGACCACACACATAGCAGTACGAGGAGATAACATATGACTACCCTGAAAGAACAATTGGAAAAGCGAGTTAAAGATACCACTGAATGGGAAACACGACGCCAGCTTGGTGCCGATGGCCCGAATATGGCGAATCTATGGGTGCTGGCATGCATGGATGAACGTATGCCTGTTGACGAAGCACTCGGTATCCGCGCAGATACACCGGTAGGTGGTGGTGATGCACATCTGTTTCGTAATGCAGGAGGAATTGTAACCGATGATGCCATTCGTTCGGCGATGTTGACGATCAATTTCTTTGGTACACGCGAGATCGTAGTTGTCCAACATACCGGTTGCGGTATGTTATCAGCCAATGGCCATGATCTGGAAAAGGCGCTGACTGGCCAAGGTATCGATGTAGACAATATACCTATTGACCCCTCCCTTCCAGAATTGACTCTGGATAAAGGCGCCTTTGCCAAATGGATAGGCATGATGGATGACGTAGACAAAACCTGTATCCAATGTGTCGATCAACTTCGTAATCATCCATTGATTCCTAATGACATCATTATTAGTGGCTGGATTTGGGAAACTGAATTCAGACGACTTCGTGCACCTGACCTGAATGCGCCGACGCGCGTCGTTTCACAAGCAACGGCTGCTTCCATGGGAGTGAAAGGAAAACAACCTCCACGTTGGAGTTAATAATGAGCGGTTAGTTTTTTAATTCCATTTTGTGATCAGGATACATGGAGGTGTCTTGTCACACTACTTTTTCATTAAATATTACGTGAGATAAACACCATGCCTATCTATGACTTTCGTTGCAAACCCTGTGGACAACAACGCGAGGTACATCAACCTATGAGTGCATCACCTCCTGTATGCCCGGATTGTGGACGTGGAATGGAACTCTGGTTTCATACCGCACCTGTCGTGCATGGCGGCGCAGCCGCAGGGCGAGAACAGGCAGTACGTTCCCTGCCACAATGCGGAAAAGGTTGCCGTTGCTGCCCCTGATAGCAGAACCCCAATCCTAATTCCTGTCATTAAATAAAAAAACGAGTAAGGAAGGAGTTTCAATATGAATATCACAAGCCAATCGATAACTTATCAAAACCGTTGGGATCATGCCGGCATAGGTGCTTCGTTTCTCTGCGTAGTACACTGTTTGGTAACTCCATTTCTCATAACGGCCCTACCCGCCCTTGCAGCTACAGAGCATCAAACACACAGTATGTTCGCCATCATGATTTTATTATTCGGATTGCTGGCATTTATTCCTGGTTACCGTAAACATCAAAAGAAATCCATCCCTGCGATTGGCATCACAGGTGCCTTCATGATTATTCTGGCAGCCGAACTCCCGGAAATCGCCCATGCTGAGATGATAGAGACTACTCTGGTTATCATCGGTGGTATCACGCTGATTTCTGCCCATCTGCGTAATGTTTACTGGTGTCGTTTTTGCAACCAATGCAATGATACATGTTGTGCGGTTACTGGAAAACAATAACTCAGTACAGCCCAGGTGATTCACATCGGTAATGATAATAACATTCATGATCCCTGGATAAGCCATATGTTAAAAACGAATACTTATGGCGTTTACTACATTGCATTTTGTTTCAAATGGGTACTGTACGCGGGTATCTCGCTAGCGACCAGTAACGCCCTGGCCGCAAAAGATGAGATGGCAGGCCTTCACCACCAGATGCAACACCTGCGTGAGCAAATGCAGCAAACTCAGGAACTTATAAGTCACAAATTAATGTATTGGAGCAACGTATCCTGGAGCTTGAAAAGGCTAACAATTATCAGCAAAGAAACAATACCCTGCCAGTCGCCAGTGTACCTGAGTCTGATGAACATCACTCACAACCAGCAGGACTTCAGTGGTCGTTGTCAGGTCTTGTTGCCATGGGTGGATCGACTGCCAATGGAAATGAATTGAAACAACTGCAAGCGGGTGCACACGACCCACGAAAAAACGGCTTTACTATCCAGGCACTGTCCCTGGCCATCCATGCCAGGTTTAATGAACAGCTTGACGCGACAGCCAGTATCGTTTCACATATCGAGCCGGATGGTGAAAGTCTAGTCGAGCTTGAACAAGCCTTTATTCAGGCACAAGGTCTCACTGACAATCTGTCAGTAAAGGCAGGTCAATACTTTTTGGATTTTGGTGAAGAAAACACGCGTCATCCAGATGATTGGGATTTTGTCGATGTCCCCTTCCTCATCACCCGACTATTCGGGGGGGACAAGTTGCGTAGTCAGGGTATTCACCTTACCTGGCAAGCGCCAATGCCCTGGCGTTCTACCCTGTCCTTAGGTGTCAGCAATCCCGTTGGTGAAACCGCGACCAGCTTTCTATATGAACAAGGTGAGACAGTGGGGGGGCATGTATTGCAGGCGCGTGATGTTGAGAGTCCGGGTGACCTGCTTTACTTACTCAAATGGTCTCACCGACTTCCTGTAGCTGGACCACACCATATCGGTTTTGGTGCCTCGGCCTTGTTTGGCCCAAATGCCACAGGCGATTCCACCGATACACAAATCTACGGACTGGACTTTGAATGGACGAAGTACGCTAACGCACACAACCAAAAACCTTTATTCAATTGGCGTACAGAATTGATGTTGCGGCGCTATGAAGCGGGAGATAACAACGACCCCACCCATGAAACTCTAAAAGATTACGGCCTGTTCAGTCAGGCCGTCTGGCAACTGGATAACANATGGGCACTCGGGTTACGGGCAGAGTATGCAGATAGTAATGGGGGTAAGGTTAATGATCCACTACGNGATAACAGAAAACGCTTGTCCCTGAACATCACTCGTCCATTAGCGAAATCAGTTAAATGGCGTCTGCAATATAATCACGACAGGGATAATACACTCTCCGACAATAACGCAGACAGTGTCTGGTTACAGTTGGTTTATCAAGCAGGCTCCCATAACGAACATGAATAGGATATCAGATGCCCGATATGAAAAAATCACTTGCTTATGCCTGCCATCCGAAAACCGTATGGAGAGCGCTGCGTGTGTCAGCCGTCGTCGGTACACTACTGGCCATTATCAATCACTATGATGAATGGTTCTCAGGCGAAGGATCAACTGTTAACGTCATCCAGATTGTTCTCACCTATCTTGTCCCCTATCTTGTATCCACTCACGGGCAGGTATACGGGAACCGTGACCACTAACTTCATGTTCGCTCNCCTTATCGATAGACNANTACATCTGCAGGGATCTTATTATCACTTGAATGNATTTAAACNGGAGAACAGTTATTGCGCGCAGAGAATCAACACTTCTCGCTTTCAGCGTGGTANCAATTTATAAGGTACTGATTATACGAAAAAGACTGTGTTGGCACATTGCCTGCATATAGCTAATTCAACCAATATGGGGGAGAACAATGATGAAAAAAATT
>JGI24023J19991_10000549_pt1 | contig 29018 bp, 28 predicted proteins | sample Cruoilmetagenom1_FD_19991 | JGI IMG/M metagenome (IMG submission 19991) | reverse complement strand
TTGCTCCTCAGCAGAGCTTATGTCCTTTTCGGATTAACTCGTGAAATATAAAAAATAGTATTGGAAAAATTACCAACTATTTTTGACCACATTACCTTTTTTTAAATATATCTAACTTATAACGCATCGTATCGAGAACTTTTTAACTTCTAAAATTTCTTTTTAGGAAGATTGGATAATTTCTCATACTATTATTCATTAAACCTTATCGATACATTTTTCTTCACTACCGTTACAAAAAATACTCGAAGTGACACCTGCAAACCAATTGTCAGTTCTAACCAGATGATTAAAACTTTATCGCCAAAACTTCTTTAACCAACTTATCTAAATCGTAATATTCAACAATCCATTGGTTATTTTCTTTGTATACAATTCCTTTTTTATATCTCAAAAAATAAATGTTATCTTGACTAGATTTTAGTAAGACATAAACTACCTTTGGAGTACTATCAACCAATTGATAGCCTAAAGGATTGGCTTGAGCATATAAAATATTCCCTTCTAAAACATCAATTTGAGAAGAAGTTTCTTTAGGCATTTCTATACTTGTTTCTTCAATTTCTGTAATTCCAATTTTATCGGTACTTTCATCTTCTGAAGTTTCAGTAATTTCAACTTCTTCTACCTTTTCTTCAACTTCTTGTGTGGCTTCTACGGCATTTCCAGCGGCTTCTGTTACCGCATTCTTTGCATCTTCAATGGCATTATTAACACTGATAGAATTATCTTTTCCTGAATAACTATAATTTTGAGCAGTTACAGACTTAAAAGCATTTCGTAATGCTTCTTGAAAACCTTTTTTATAATCTTTTTCTTTACTTTTTCCTATTTCACTTTGTAATATTTTTTGATTCTTACAATTGGTCAACTCAATAGATAATTTGGTTGTAAACATTCCAGAATCATCAAATACATCTGCTGTCAATCCTAAACATGGGTTATTTGATAAATCAGCAGGTCTTTCTAAATTATCATAAATAGTTTTAAAACCTTCTTTTTCAAATAAAAATTTGGTCAATGAGTTCAATTGATGTTGATTTTCTGATTTTAAAAAATCGAATTTTGAAGGTATAATTATGTACTTATATTCATTTAAGGATTGACCTATAATTGCGTTAGAAATAAATATAGCTAAAAGCAGCGTAAGTAATTTTAATTTCATGAGTTTTGACTTTTTGTTTTTTAAAGGTAACTCATAGTATTCGCTATTAGACATCTCAATATCTGTCAAATTTGGACTGGGTCGTTTCATGTGTTAGAATTTAATTTAGACTATAAATATAAGTAATATTATCACTCAAAAATCAAGTTCATCCCTAAACTCATAGATATTTTTTTTGAATTGTACACATCGGCTACGCCTAAAAGGTTATCTGCAGCAGCATAAAAATTAAATTTGCCCAATTGCAAAGAAGCTCCTAAGCCTATATTATAAAAGGAATAAGAATCAACCGTATAAGTAACCTTAGCTTTTAAAAAATTAGCAATATGTCTTGTATAAAACAATGAAGCTGCGACTTGTGGTTTTACAGGTCTAAAAATAGAGTATAATTGTATACCAGCTTCATTTAAGTACCCGCTATAATTTAAGTTTGGTGTTGTACTACATGAACCTTTTCTTCCATGACTTTTTCCAAACTTATAAAAAAGTGATGTGTTTATTTTAGGTGATCTGAATGAAACGTAAGAAGAATGTATAGTATCTATAGATAATTGAGAGTCAACATCCACTCTTATACCTTCCCAATAATCTAAGGGTTTATCAGTTGGCGGATTCAATATATTAAGTCCATTAATTTCAATATCACCTTTTATACTATATGTTTTTATGTCTTTAGAATAATGTATAAATCCTAGATCTAAAACACTTCCTGAAAGGGTTAAATTGTCTTTAAAGTGATAGGTAAACCCAACATCTAAACCGAGTCCTAAATTACGTCCTGAAAGTCCGTTTTTAATGGCATTACTAATTGAATTACCTGTTGAAATTCCAGTTAGACCTGAGGTCTTGAATTTTGCATCTAGGTTATTTATTACGGTTTGAAGGTTATTATTGTTGTCTTGTTGTGTATTTATTTCTCCATTGTTATTAATTGATTGGATATTATAAGCACCAGAATACAATTTTATTCTAGTACCTATATTTAATTTTTTGTTTATCTTTCTAGAAACCCCAATATGAAAAACACCAAAAGCTTCTCCTTTATAATTGATATCATTAAGATTAAAATTTCGATTTAAATCAAGATTTCCATTACTATCATTATTACCTTGATAGTATAAAATAGCAATATCTTTGGGGTGATAAGCAATCAAATCTAATTCTTGATAAAATCCGAAACTGATATAATCTTTAGTATTCTTTAGGCGATAACCTATATTGAAAACTTCTATTTGTTCATTTATAGTGAGAAAATCTTTAGTAGTTAACTCATGAATTACAGTTTGATATTTATCACTTACATCAACACCATCATTAGCAAACAAACTACTTATCAATTTGTTACTGGTTGCTGCATTTAGATAAATTCCTGACAAAAAAGGGATGCCAATATGTTTATTAAAATCAACTTGACCACCAGGGTTTTCTAATAAGGATTGAGGAATCTCTTTAAATCCGTAGAGAAATTGTTTGTTTTGAGCTTTTACGCTTAAACAATAGAAGATTATAAAGATAAAAAACAATCTTTGAATTTTCATTATGAATTTAACGCGTACATAATTATAGATATTGCTTAATTTCAATAAGATTATCAACAATAATTGACTTATGATTTACTTCCTTTTTATGAGAATTAAAAAAAATGGTTTGCATGCCAACCTGTTGTGCACCTAAAATATCTGCTTCAAAATTATCACCAATCATTATACTCTGGCTAACATTAGCATCGGCCAAATTTAATGCATGATTGAAAATTTTAGGATTTGGCTTCTTAAAACCTACACTTTCAGAAGTAATAATTTTATCAAAATAATGTAGAATACCAGATGAATTCATTTTTTTTGTTTGCACTTCTTCAAAACCATTAGTAATAATATGTAACTGATAATTTACCTTTAAATAATTCAACAAGTCAGTAGCTCCGTCAAACAGTGTGTTGTAATTAGGTAAATTATCAATATAAACCTTTGCTAAATGATCTATCATTTTATCAGAAACATGATGATTCAATCCATTAAATGAATCTTTTAATCGTTGATAACGAAGTACAGACTTTGTAACTTTTTCTTCTCTATAAAGTTTCCAGTACTGATGATTTATAGGCACATAATGATGTAGAAAATCATCTAAAGCGACATCAATATTATTTTCTTTAAAAATAAATTTGAAGGTATTGGCTGAATTAGTTTCAAAATCCCACAAGGTATGGTCTAAGTCGAAAAATATATGTTTTATGCTCAATTTGTGCTTTTTAATTAAAAAGTGTTTTATTTTAGCTTGCTAAAATACACTAAAACACTTTACTTGAAAAGTTTATTCAATTTTCTATCCTCATTTTCAAGAAGATCCGGCAATTATATTTTAGCCGCTTCTATTATATCAAGACTTTTATCTTTTATTGCTTCTTGGATCGCTTTACAGATTATCCTAGATGACAAATTAGGTGTTGTTATTTATGCCTTTCAAATTGTACTATTCATTTCACCTATTGCAAGTTTAGGTATCAATCAAGGGTTAATCCGCTATGGTTCATTTTTAAAAACTAATGAAGAAAAAAACAATTTGTTTTCTTTAATCCTTAAAAAAGGATTACTCATAAGTGTCATTTTTACTGTACTAACTATACTCATTTCAACATTAATAACCTTTAACACTCCAATTACTTCTTTTTATTTAAAGCTCTTAGCTTTGGTTTTTATTAGTCAATTTTCATTTGAAATTTTACAGATTCAATTTAGACTTTTAAAAAAGAATAAAACTTTTGCTTTTGCTGAATTTATCTATAATATTATACTTGTATTATTAGTCTTTAGCCTGAGTTTTTACCTTAAAGAATTAGGTTATGCTATTGCTCTTGTTTTAACTCCGCTACTTACTTTTTTAATTTTTATAAAAAGGATAAAATTTAACTGGAAATTAACCAAACATTTTGATTTTATTGATTTTTCATTTTGGCGATATGGTGTTTTTGCNAGTATGGCAAATGTAACATCAGTATTACTTATTTCAATTGATATTCTTTTAATTGGTAATTTAATGTCNNATATGGAATTGGTCACAGCCTTTAAATATGTAAGTATAATACCTTTTAGCATCTTGTTTTTATCTAGAGCTGTTATGGCTACTGACTTTGTAGAGTTTACAGAAAAACTCACCAATAAAAACTTTATCTATTCTTATATAAAAAATTACATGATACTATTTAGCTTTATTAGTATTGGTTTTTTAATTGTAATCTTTTTGTTTGGCAAAATTTTTCTCAAATTTTTTGATGCTAATTATGTTGTACATTATCCAACATTAATTGTTTTGTCTATCGGAATATCTGGAATATTAATCTTAAGAGGAATTTTTGGAAATTTACTTTCATCTATAGGAAAATCTCATATTAATTTCATTATTATCTCATTTGCTATACTATTAAACATAGCATTGAACTATTATTTAATTCCAACTTACGGAATTTTCGGAGCTGCAATGACATCTGCATTCTTAATGTGGTTTACGGGTATTTTATGTATGGTATTTTTCTTTTATTTTTATACTAAGTTTGTCACTCAAACACCTCATAAAGAATGAAAGTAGCTATCCTATCTTCAGCACATAAGCATAATGATGACAGACACTTTCATCATTTCGCCAAGACAATAGCCCAACAAGGCTATTTGGTTACTATTGTGACTAGTGATTGCGACTTGGAAGTAAAAGATACTATTTCAATATCAAGTTTTAATGGATTAAATTTTAACAGAAAACAAAAAATTGACATCTACATAAAAGAACTATCAACCATTACTCCTGATGTGATTATATGCCTTGAACCGCTACCAATTATTGCTGCAAAAAAATATGTGAAGGATAAAAATGTCAAAATAATTTATGACATTACTGAATGGTATCCTTCAAAAAATCAACTAGAAAAGCATTCTTATGCTCTAAGAATGTTTTATGCAATACCATATTTCATGGTATTTCTATATTCTTGTTACCTTGCTGATGGTTTTATCATTGGAGAATATTACAAAGGCTTGATTCCTAAGAAATTATTTACAAAAAAGAAAAATATACAAATTTCTTATTATCCTAAAAAGAAATACATCACAACTACAGAACCAAGTATCAACACTCATTTACTAAGGTTAAGTTATTCTGGTACGTTGAGTAAAGAAAAAGGGTTTGTCAACTTTTTAAATGTTTTAAAAGAATTGATTAGAAATGATAATAATCTTATTATACAAGTAAAAATTATAGGGAATTTTAAGCTTAAAGAAAAAGAAGAATGTTTGAATTTGATTGATAAATTTGATGAAAACGTTAATTTTTCTATCTATGATTTTCAAGAACTTTCAAAATTTATTGAACTCATTAATGATACTGATGTGTTTCTTGATTTAAGAGCAACTGATTTTATAAACTCGCATTGTTTGCCTATAAAACTATTCTATTTTATAGCTCTACAAAGACCAATAATTTACTCTAATTTAAAAGCTATTAGAAAAGAAATTGATACTAAAAAATTTGGACATCTAGTCAATCCAAAAAATGATAAAAGCATTGCTAAATTGATTCAAAATTATCAACAAAACCCAAAACTATATTTGTCACATTGTACAAATGCAAAAGAAGCATTTGAGACAAAATACAATTGGAATATTTTAGAAACAAAATTTGTCAATTTTATAGAAAGTTTCAACTCTTAAAATAATTTACTTTTTCCAAACTCCCTTTTTATACCAATAATACATTTCTTTTTCAGCTCCGAAGCTTTTGAAAAATGATGCCAACGGTTGTAGTACAGATCCTTCAAAATCGAAAATATAATTTGTTTCTGCATTTGTTTTAATAACAGTATCTATCAGAAAAGACATAGCATGTTTCTCTCTGCCCTGAACATTTATTGCTGAAAAAAGATACGTAATTCTATGCTTATCCATTAAAAAAAAAGCTCCACCTATAAGCACTTTATCCGTAGTTACAACAGCATAACATTTTACGTGATTTATAGACAGTGCGTGATTGACTAATGCACTCAAAACTTCATAATCTGAATCTTTTTTATTTAATTCAGCTCCTTTATTCTCCTTAAAAAGCTGAATAATCTCAACAGGACTATAACTTTCAACAACTTCTAAATTAAAATTTTCAGCCTGCTTTATACTGCTCTTTCTACCTTTACTATACTGCTTTCTAATAGCTTTATAGCTATTATTTAAAGGCAATACAAAATTATCTCTTATTGTAATGTGTTTAGATGTAATAGTGTTTTCTGAATTCAAAAAAACATCTATGAGTTTAAATTTTTTAGGAATAGCATTTATAAACTCCTGAACTAAATTTTCTTCAATTTTATCCTTTGAAAAAACACCTAATTGCTGTATCCAAGGAGCTTGATACACATAATTAATTCCATATTTTTTACGCTTTGGCAAAGGCATGACTGATTGATAATCATTCATAACTAAGACATCAAAATCATCACAAACACTATTTAAAAACCAACTATATGCATAAATTCTTGTATTGAATGCTTTTGCGATACAATTATCGTATTTTTTAACGTTTAATTGATTTCTTGTTAAATATTCTATCATTTAACCGTGGTAAGTTTTTTAAATACATCAATATAGATTTTCCTCCACCGTCTCCATCTACCTCTGTTACTAATGGTTTCGTTGTGAAAAAGTGTAATAAAAGTACCATCAACTTTTTTTACTTCATAAGCCAAATTTATAATTTCTTCATAAGATCGTTTATTAGATAATTCTAAATAATCCTTTAGTGTACCATCCATTACCGCAAAAGGAAAGACTTTTAATGGCGTCTGAATTTCATATTCTAAATCATAAAAATAAAATGGTGTACAGGTGCTGGCTCTAAAGCCATAATGAGATGCATAACCCATAGTATGATCTTCTTTGACTTCTAAATTAATTAAATTCTGGTACGTCTCAGGTATTGCCAAACGTAAATAATGTTGACGTGATTTTTCAACAGGTCTATTAAAAATAGATTCTAATCTTAATTTTTCCTTTTGTAAGAGTGCTTCGTCTTTATAAGAAAAATAAGATGGGTGTAAACCAACTTCAGCATAATCTGCCACTGATTTTATTAAAGATTGGTAACTTGAATTCCTAAAAGATGTATTTTTATCATAGGTAGTATAATCACCCAAAGAAAAGAAAAATAGCGTTTTTATTTTGTACTGCTTTTGATAGTTTAATAATTCTTCAAAAGTATCGTAGGGATCTTTTCTAAATCCTAAATTTACAATTGTTCTATACCAAACATCATACAATCTAAACTTTGATAAATCGGTCAAATACCCACTTAGACCTCTTATTAAACCCTTATGTTTAAAGGCATAAGGTATATCAACATCAATAGTTGAGAGGTGTTCAAACTCTCTTTCAGAAAATTGAAATTCAGGAAACTTATCTTTTATCAAATTTTTGAATTTATAAGCCCAAATATCTATCAAAGGTTTTTCTAAAAAATTATATGTAAAAGCGATGCTTTCTTCTGCGGTAAATCTTTCATGTTCATCTTTAACATGAGGTAAATACTCTTCATACCTACTTAATAAGTAAAAAGTTGCTGCAAAAATATCAAAAGGCACAGTAGCATCTTGTCTTGTTTGAAAGAAACAATCTATACCATCCCATTCTCCCATGACTATTTCTATATCATTGATACCTTGTTCAAAAAGTAAGTTGGTACTTCTAATAAAAATTTCATTACCTAAAGCCTGTTTCGAATAGGTTAATTTTAATCCTTCGTGAGCAATAAACTCTTCTACTTTTGTTGTAAACTTGACCTGAATCTGTAAAATTCTAGTAAAGAAATGTTTAAAAGTATAGGTTACTCTCGGTGTTATTTTATGTGTATAAACTAAAAGCATTACATCAAATTATTATCTGCAAAGCTAAAATACTCTTTTTCGGTAATTATTAAATGATCTAACACTTTTATATCTAAAACTTCTCCAGCTTTTTGAATTTTCAAGGTTAAGTTTTTATCAGAAGCACTAGGTTTCAGACTTCCTGAAGGATGATTATGACTTAAGACAATAGCAATTGCAGACAACGCAACCGCTTTTTTAAACAATAACCTGACATCTACCATAGTACCTGTAATACCCCCACTACTCAACTGATTTCTATAAATAATCTTATTTGAATTGTTTAGATACAACACCCAAAATTCTTCATGAGACAAATCACCGATAATAGGTTGCATAATTTCAAATACAGCTTTACTACTTTTTATTTCAGGCTTTACTAAAGCTTTTTCTAACCGTCTTCTTCTACCCAATTCTAATGCAGTAATAATTGTAACAGCTTTTGCTTCACCTATTCCTTTAAACTGCATAAAATCGTTTAATGATAGTTTACCTAGTTCATTTAAATTATTGTTTGCATAGGTAATAATCCGTTTTGCCAAATCAACAGCACTTTCTTCTCTACTACCAGAACCAATTAAAATAGCAATCAATTCAGCATCAGAAAGTACTTCTTTACCTTTTGATATTAATTTTTCTCTCGGTCTATCGTCTTCTTTCCAATTTTTTATGGAAACAGATTTTGACTTTAAATTCATTTATAAAATTTCTTTAAAGATATAAAAGAAAAAAATAATACTTTTGTTGTACCAATTTGATTTTATAATTATATGATTAAATTTGGCGTTACTACTTATATTTTAAATAAAATTTAATGAAGATAATTATTGCTGGGGCTGGTGAAGTTGGTTTTCATTTGGCAAAGCTACTTTCTTTTGAGTCTCATGACATTACACTTATTGATAGAATAAAAGAACGTTTAACTTATGCAGATACTCGCTTAGACATACGAGTAATGAAAGGAAATGCTACATCTATTTCTAAATTAAAAGATGCTGATGTTGCCAATACAGATTTGGTCATAGCTGTTACTTCTAATGAAACAGTTAATATTACCATTTGTGTTTTAGCTAAAAGATTGGGTGCAGCACGTACCATTGCTAGAATTAACAATTCTGAATTTATTGACAATAAAAATGAAATTAATTTTTCTGAATTTGGTATTGATGAACTTATTTCAACTGAAGAATTAGCTACTAATGACATAAAAATGTTACTCAATCAAGCTGCATTTAACCATATGCATGAATTTGAAGATGGAGAATTAAGTATGTTAGGTATTATTTTGTCAGAAACAGCTCCTTTTGTTGGCATGTCAGTTATGGAAGCCGCAACTACATTCCCAGAAATCCACTTTATGCCTATTGCTACACAAGGTGAAAATTCTGATAATATTGAAATCCCTCGTGGAAATACAGTTTTTAAGGTTGGTGATTTGGCTTATTTTATTACGCTTAGAGAAGGCGTTAATGAACTGTATAAATTGACAGGAAAAATAAAAAAAGAGGTTCATAATGTTATGATTGTTGGTGGTAGTTCTATAGGAAAAAGAACAGCTAAAGAATTGTGTGACAAAAAAATGAATATTAAAATAATTGAGGTCAATAAAACCAAAGCCTTTGAATTGGCAGATGAATTACCAAATGCATTAGTGGTTTTAGGTGATGGTAGAGATCTCGAATTATTACTTGAAGAAAATATTGAAGAAATGGATGTTTTTATTGGTGCAACTGATAGCCCTGAAACTAATATTATGACTTGCCTAGTTGCTAAGTCTAAAGGTGTTGCCAAAACTATTGCATTGGCTGAAAATGTAGATTATTCTAAACTTTCTCACTCTATTGGGATTGATACCATTATTAATAAAAAATTATTAGCTGCAAATAGTATTTTTAGATACATAAGAAAAGGTGATGTATTAGAAATAACTACCTTAAACAACCTTGATGCAGAAATTCTAGAGTTTCAAGTACGTGAAAATTCTAAAATCACAAATCACATTATTCGAGATTTGAACTTCCCAAAACATGCAACTATTGGTGGTGTTATTAGAGATGGTAAAGGTTATATTGCCTTGGGAGCCTTTAAAATTCAAGCTGGTGATAAAGTAGTTGTGAGTTGTCTTGCAGATGCAATACCTACAGTAGAACAGTTTTTTGATTAATTTTCATGAAACGAGTATGTTAGAATTTTTAACACTTAAAAAAATCATGAATAGCGAACTGCATGTGACCGTTAAAAAAATAATAAATATAAACACATGAAAAATCTTAACATAAAAATCATTTTTCAGATGATGGGCTTATTGCTCCTCTTTAATGGTTCTTTTATGTTTATATCTAGTGGAATTGGTTTTTTATATAAAGATGGGTCAAGCAAAGGCATATTATTTGCTGGTTTATTAACCATTGCAATTGGCTTACTATTTAGATTTGCGACCAAAGGATTTAAAAAAGAAGTAAAAAAACGTGAAGGTTATCTCATTGTTACCCTAGGATGGGTTTTTATGTCTTTATCTGGTGCATTACCTTATTTATTTACAGGATCAATTCCTACTTTTACTAATGCCTTCTTTGAAACCATGTCTGGTTATACCACCACAGGTGCTTCAATTTTAGACAATATAGAAGGTATGCCCAACGGTATTTTATTTTGGCGTAGCACAACACATTGGATTGGTGGTATGGGTATTATCGTTTTAACCATAGCTGTTTTACCTCTATTGGGTATTGGTGGTATGCAGCTTTTTGCCGCTGAGGCTCCAGGACCATCTGCTGATAAGCTGCATCCTAGAATTACCGATACTGCAAAACGATTGTGGTATATTTATTTCGGATTAACAATCGCTGAAACTCTCTTTTTAAAACTAGCTGGTATGAGCGTTTTTGACGCTGTAAATCATGCCATGAGCACCTTATCTACTGGTGGATTTTCAACAAAAAATGATAGTGTTGCTCATTGGAATGACAATCCTGCCATACAATACATCATTACCTTTTTTATGATTGTAGCTGGTACAAATTTTGTATTGAGTTATTTTGCTTTTAAAGGTAAATTCAAAAAAATAATTCAAGATGAAGAATTTAAAATATACATTATTAATACTATTGGTATTAGTATCATAGTTGCTTTAGTTGTTTATTTTTCAGCAAATGTTTCTTTATTAGCTACAGATACACAAGTTATAGCTCATCCTATGGTTTTAGGGCAGTTTGAAAGTGCTTTTAGACATGCTATTTTTCAAGTAGTTTCAGTTATCACCACAACGGGTTTTGTGTCGGCTGATTTTACCATTTGGACACCCTTTTTAACTATGGTTTTTTTCTTTTTAATGTTTTTTGGAGCCTCTGCAGGATCAACCTCTGGTGGTGTAAAATTTGTACGTCATATCATTATGATAAAAAACGGATTCTTAGAATTTAAAAGATCTATACACCCAAATGCAATAATCAGAGTTCGTTACAATAACAAGTCAGTCTCTAGAGATATTGTTTTTAACATCATCGCCTTTTTTATATTGTACCTTATCATGTTTGTATTGGGTGCTTTAGTCTTTAGCATGCTTGGTTTAGATTTTACCAGTGCAATTGGTGGCTCAATATCTTCTTTAGGTAATGTTGGTCCAGCTTTTGGCTCGTTAAGCCCTGTCAATAATTACAACAGCTTACCTCTTTTAGGTAAATGGTGGTCAGCCTTTTTAATGCTCTTAGGCAGATTAGAATTGTTTACTGTATTGATTCTATTCACACCCTACTTCTGGAAAACCAATAGGTTTTAAGTTTCAAATTTATCATAAATTTATTACGTATTTATCCTAAAAACCAGAATATGGCACAGAATTAGCTATAAATATGTTGGTTATCAATTATAATAATAATGTTCATTTCTTGTTTATAAGTAAACTTAAACATAGAGACCAATGCATAATTATTTATTAATTTGGTCGTTATTAGTTTAAGTATGTAATTTACTTACACATTCATGTTATGATTTTAATATCAAAATATATCATCCCAAAAAACTATACTGGTCTTGCAGTATATCCTTTTATATTTTTAAAGAATAAATCTTTATCAGATAATTGGGTGCTTATTAATCATGAACGTATTCACTTAAAGCAACAGAAAGAGTTATTATGGATTTTCTTCTTTCTATGGTATGTCATTGAGTTTTTCGTTCATTTAATTAGGCTTAGAAATTGGAATAAAGCTTATCATAATATTAGTTTTGAAAAAGAAGCTTATGACAATGAAGGTAACCCTAACTATTTAAAAGATAGAAAGGTTTGGTCATTTATGAAGTATCTATAACACGACCTTTTCCATAAATTTTAATTGCTTATTTTAGTTAATTGTCTTAAATACAATAAGGCTATCATACATAAAACAGCTACTCCTGTAAATATAAACCACGTTGTATCAAAACCCTGTGCTTCTACCAATTGCATACCTGCGTTATGACTAAAAATATGTGCTATGGAAAAAGAAATGCTATATAAAGCCATATATTCTCCTTGATTTCCTTTTTTTGCTCTTTCCATTGCAAAAGCATTTGAAAAAGGGAATGCAATCATTTCTCCTAGTGTCATCAATAGCATTCCGATGATGATAATTCCCGTCCAAGAAGTTAAATTCAGTACTAAAATACTTAACCCTACCAACAGTGCACCAAAAAACATTAATCCTGATTTTGTATAATTTGTATTTTCTAACCATTTAATCAATGGCATTTCTAATAAAAAGATAATAAATCCATTCATACCCATTAACAATCCTATATCCAATTCTGATAATATATGCCTGTCTTTATAATAAATTGGCATTGTAGAAAAATATTGTAAAAACATCAACCCGAATAAGGTCATTGACACTAAGAAAACCCAAAAAGCTTTATCAGAATATGCTGAAACAGGATTTTCAACTTTTATTTCATCTTTTGCTTTTGCTTTTTTTGGATGTAATACATTCAACAATAAAATACTAGCCAAGACACAAGTAATTCCATCAATCCAAAACAAACCAGTATATCCGATAGTAGTAATGACAAGACCTCCAACAGCTGGTCCAGCAGAAAATCCTAAATTAATTGCCAGTCGAATTAAAGTTACAGAACGTGTTTTGTTTTCTGGTTTACTATAAGCACTTAATGCAACAAACATTGCAGGGCGAAACATATCAGCAACAATCATTAAAACAAAAATTCCAAAACAAAAAGCTGTAAATGTTGTCAAAAATTGTAAGACAACAAATAAGACACCAGTAGTCAACAAGCTTCTAAACATTACTTTATAATATCCTATTTTATCAGTCATCTTCCCTCCTACCCATGAGCCAATAACCGAACCTAAACCAAAAGCAGACATCACCCAACCAACATCTTTTAATGTAAAATTTAAACTATCTCTTAGATATAATGATAAAAAAGGAATAACCATAGTACCAGCTCTATTAATTAAAGTAATCAAAGCTAGCCACCAAACTTCTTTTGATAAACCTTTAAAGGTATCAAAATAGGGTTGAACAATTTTAGTATTTATATAAGTAACCAATTGCATTAGTTTCTAAAAACAAAAAACCCGGCATAAAGCCGGGTATATATTATTTGATTTTTTATATATCAAGTAATTATATACCCAAGTCTATTCGATGTTAAACGAATAATTCGGACATTTTTTATTGATATATACATAAGTTTTCTTTCTTAATTGGTCAAAGCTACAAAATATTTTGATTAATTTTTTATTAATCATTATATTTGGGTAAAATTCTAAATCATGCAGAAAATTATCTTTATTTCTCTTTTAGCAATTCTTATTACTGCCTGTCCACAAAAAAGAGAATTATTTGATGACTACACCGCTTCAATCAAAGATTTTCAATACAAATTGAATACCGAATTTTCAGATAGAAAAGAAAGTCCTTTGACAGATGAAGGATTTAAAAATTTCATTTCTTTAGATTTTTTTCCTATTGATTCTACTTTTAAAATCACAGCAAAATTTGAATTAGAAAAAAACCAAGAAACTTTTGAAATGCCTACCACAACTGAAAGGTTGCCAATTTATAAAACATACGGAAAGGCATTATTCAATATTGATGGTAAAGAACTGGTCATACATATTTATCAGAATCAAGATTTAATAAAGGAAGATAAGTACAAAAATCATTTATTTATTCCGTTTATGGATACTACTAACGGAAATGAAACTTATGAAGGTGGCAGGTTTATTGATTTAGAAATTCCTAAAGGTAATACCATTGTTATTGATTTTAACACAGCCTACAATCCGTACTGTGCGTATAATCACAAATACTCTTGCCCTATTCCGCCCAAAGAAAACAAATTAGAAGTTGCCGTAAAAGCTGGTGTAAAAGCTTATAAAAAATAAGTTATGAATATTAAAGAAGACCTTATCAAAGCACATCAAAGGATACAACCTTACGTACATCATACACCAGTAATCACCTCTCAAACTTTAAACAAAATGGCAGGTACTGAACTGTTTTTTAAATGCGAAAATTTTCAAAAAATGGGAGCTTTTAAAATGCGTGGTGCTACACATGCTATTTTACAATTAGCTTCTGTGCAACAACAAAAGGGTGTAGTTACACACTCTTCTGGTAATTTTGCACAAGCCTTGGCTTTAGCAGCACAAAATTTAGGGATCAAAGCTTATATAGTGATGCCTAAAGATGCACCAGAAGTAAAAAAAAATGCAGTAAAAGATTATGGTGGCATCATTACAGAATGTGAACCCACTTTAACTGCTAGAAAAACAACAGCTCAACAAATTCAAGAAGAGAAAGGAGCTACGTTTATTCATCCTTTTAATGACTTTAATGTCATTTTAGGTAATGCTTCAGCAGGAAAAGAATTACTAGAAAAATACCCAGAATTAGATATTATTGTAGCACCAGTTGGTGGTGGTGGCTTAATTTCTGGTACAGCTTTAAGTGCAATGGCTTTTGGTAATAATTGTAAAGTTATTGGTGCTGAACCTTTTAATGTTGATGATGCATATCGCTCTTTAGAAAGTGGAAGCATAGAGCAAAATACCACTATTGATACGATAGCAGACGGACTCAAAACTTCATTAGGTGATATTACTTTTAATATCATCAATAATCATGTAGAAAAAATAATTAGAGTAACCGAAAAAGAAATTATTGAAGCTATGCAACTTATTTGGGAACGTATGAAAATTATTATAGAACCATCTAGTGCAGTTGCCTTGGCTGCCATTTTAAAATCTAAAACTGACTTTGCACATAAAAAAGTAGGGATTATCCTTTCTGGTGGCAATGTAGATTTATTGAACTTGCCTTTTTAAATTAATTAGAAGTAATTTAATGCATAACAAAATTATATTTTATAAATTATGAATAAAATACCTAACATACTATTACTACTTGTAATCTTAGTTTCAAGTTGTTCTAATCCTAAAAAAGAAAACCCAAACATATCACTACATGAGTTGACTATTAGTCAAATTCACAAGGCATATCAAAACGGAGATTATACTGCTGTACAATTAGTCAAAGCCTATTTTGATAGAATAGATAGTTTGGATAGTAAAACAAATGCCATTACATTTATCAATAAAGAGGCCCTAATTACTGCTGAAAAATTAGATAAAGAATTTGCAAAAACTGGCAAACTGAAACCCCTTCATGGGATCCCGCTTATTGTAAAGGACAATTATAACACTAAGGGAATGCCAACTACGGCTGGTGCATTAGCTTTAGAAGATTTTATACCAGACAACAATGCTTTTGTTGTACAACAATTGATAGATGCTGGGGCAATTATCATTGCTAAATCTAATATGGCAGAATGGGCTTTTAGTGCAAAACATACTGAAAGTTCTACACATGGAACAACTCATAATCCATATCACTTAAATTATGTTCCTGCGGGTTCTAGTGGTGGTACAGGTGCTGGAATTGCTGCTAATTTTGGCACTATAGGTTTAGGTACTGATACAGGAAATTCTATTAGAGGACCATCTTCACACAATGCTTTGGTTGGGTTTAGAACTACATTAGGTTTGGTTAGTAGAAGTGGTATTATTCCTTTATACATGCGTAATGATGTTGCAGGCCCTATGTGTAGAACAGTTGAAGATGCCACCAAAGTTTTGGAAATAATTGCAGGTTTTGATCCAAATGATAAAATAACCAACTATAGTAAAGGAAAAGTTGAAACGGATTATCAACAATTTCTTGAAAGTAATGGATTAACAAATGCTAGAATTGGTGTATTAAATCAACTCAGTAATGTTAACCCTGACCCAGAAATAAAAGTGCTATTTGAAAAATCAATAGTTGATTTAAAACGATTAGGTGCAACAGTTATTGATATTCATGTTCAAGATTTTGATAGTTTAAAAAACAATCAATGGTGTGCTAATTTCAAACAAGATATTGAGGCATATTTAACTGAATACGTGAAAAATGACACTATAAAAACCCTAGATGATATTATTCGCATTGGAACAAAATCTGATTATGCAAAAGGTGTATTAGACTATTTTTCTAAAAATTCAGGTAGAGAAAAACATCAAGAAATAGCTTGTGAAGACCCATTTACAGACACACATCGATTAGCGTTTCGAAATGCTATAGAACAACAAATGGATAGCCTAAAATTAGATGCCATTATTTACCCAACATGGAATAATAAACCTGCACATATTGATAAATTTGAAGAAGAATATTTAGGTGATAATAATCAAGTAATTGCTCCGCATACAGGTCAACCAGCATTTACAGTACCTATGGGTTTTACTAGTGAAGGTTTACCTGCTGGATTACAATTTTTAGGAAGAATGTTTAGTGAACCAACCTTGATCCGTTTATCATATAGCTATGAACAAGGTACTAAGCATAGAAAAACTCCTAAGTTTAAGGATGATTAAAACAACAGCCTCGGTTTATACTACCCACTACTAGCAAGGATACGAGATGTACCTTTGATAAAAATATTTTTGAAGTTGATTTTGGATTAATAAACCATGTATATCCGTAAATAGTAATAATATAGCGTAACGTCATGCTGAACCAATTATTTCACATTACGGACAATCTGTTAAACCCTCTATGATAGGTTAATTACAAGTAATAACAAAACTATTTAAGTCTCTTTCTTTCAATATGGCAGTATATTTAAGACTAGAAGCTTTCTGACAAACAGTATTTAAAAAATCGCTTTCACTTGTTTCATCAGTATATTCTGTAGCAAAGACTGCTTTATTTTTAGTGATATATATTTTAGCTTCCTCTTGAAAATTTTGTTCAAAAGCATCTTCTAATAAAATCCAATCAAAAGAATCTACCAATTGACCTGCTAATTCAGTTGCATTTTTTTGTCCGATAGACAATCCTCTGCTATGTGCTTCATTAGCCAACCATTTACAATAATTAATAACATCTTGTTCCGTAATATCAAAACCTGTATCATTGGTATAAGAATCTATATTATCAGGTTCTATGGCATCAAATCCTTTTGCCTTAATCATATCCAAACGGGCCTTCATTATAGGTGCTAGAGCATCAATATTCCTTATATCTAAAAATTTTTCACCTTCCCAACCATCATAATTATTTCCAATTACTGATGCAGGAAAATTAGCAGCATCTGATCTCCAATTTTCAACAGAACCTACAGAAATGTATGCAATCACTTTTTTACCTTGACTATGTAATTCTGAAACTAATTCGGCAGAATTATCAAAAGCATCTATATCAATAACTTCAGCAGCATATTGAGAATTTATAGGTAATTCACTTCTCAAATCCCAATCAAAAGTCATTTGAGGCGTAAATTTGACAATATTTTGATTTTGAGGAACCTCATTATCATCTGATTGACAAGAAAATAAAAAAAAAGAAAAAACTAAAAGAGAAAATTTATAGAAAGTCATAGAAACGTTTACTAAATAAACGTAAATATAAATTTATTATTATATTAATTTAGACAAATAAATTCCTAAAAATACAGCTGCAAAACCTAAGGCAAAACTACCTACCGTGTAGATAAAAAAGTTGGTAAAATCACCTGATTTTAATAAAATATGATTCTCATAAGCAAAAGTAGAAAAGGTTGTAAAACCACCACAAAACCCAGTAGCTAACAATAAGGTTTGATTTTGAGTTAATGCATCATTTTTTGCTGCCATTCCTAATAATATCCCTATAAGCAAACTACCCAAAACATTGGCTAAAAGTGTTCCATAAGGTATTCCGTTTGCCGTACTATTAAAGNATTTTGACAGAATAAACCTTGCCATACTTCCAAAACCTCCACCTACAAAAACCAATATGAGTTGTTTCATTTTTGATAATTATTTTTTACAAATTTTTTACTTAACTCAAGAAGGAAAGACATTAAAACTTAACACCCCTAAAGTCCCCTCAAGGGGACAATTACTCAAATCAACACTACTACAAATTGGAAACGTTCTATTCTTTTGAATTTCATAATTTTACTTTATCAGCATCTCTAGCATTCCACTTCCCTGTAATTGTTCCTTTATTTAGAGTCACAATACCTGGGTTAGCTCTTATCATGGTTTTTAAAGCTATATCATCACAAAACAACAGATTAAATTCTAATTTGAATTGCTCTTTTATCTTTAAAAAATCTTCTTCTTTTGAAGATGATATCGCATAGACATCATACCCTTCTTGCAAAGCTTTTGTAGAAAATGTTACAATGTTTGTCAGTAAATCAGTATTTGTTTTATCCAAATTATGCATTACTATCAATACCAATCTTTCCTTTTGGAATAATTGTTCTGAGATATCAACGCCATCTAATTCCATAGTAAAATCGTGAATTGGTGGTTCGTATCCTTTTTCTATCAAAACCGTTTTTCTATCAACGAAAGTAGAACCTTCAATTTCCCAAGGTTTTTCTTCAGTAGTATATTCATTATCTTTTCCATTTACTTTATAGATCCAAGTATCTTCATACACGTCTTGTTTTGCTCCTTCAGGAATAATCATCCCTTCTGGTATATTTTTACCAATCGCATAAGCTCTAAAGTCTATTATTGGTAAATGTTGTAAAACATAGTAGGTGGTCAATAAAAATGCAATGAATGCCGTAAAAGAGATCCATTTCACAAAATTATTACTAAAAATTGGTTTAATATGCTTAGTTGTAAATAACAAAAATAGAATTAAAACAGCTAATATTATATTTTTATAAAAAGTCTCCCATGGCGTNAAGGTAATTGCATCACCAAAACAACCACAATCTGTTACCTTATTGTAATAAGCTGAATACCATGTTAAAAACAAAAACACNAGCGTTAATAACATCAAACTCCTAACCGTAAACTTAGATTTATANCCTACTAACAGCATCACGCCTAACATAATTTCTGCTACAATTAAAACAATAGAGAANGGCAAGGCATACGGACTTAAAAACTCTAAANTCAATACATCAGCAGCAAAATAATCTTGAAATTTATACGCAGAACCTAAAGGATCTATCAATTTTACAAATCCTGAAAAAATAAACGTTGCAGCAACTAATAATCTAGCAATGTGTGTTAAAAATTTCATTCTGAATCTTCTTTTATTAAAATCAATGCGAATACCGCATAATTAATCATATCTTGATAATTAGCATCTATACCTTCAGAAACTAAGGTTTTACCTTGATTGTCTTCAATTTGTTTGACGCGTAATAGCTTTTGTAAAATTAAATCAGTTAAAGAACTTACTCGCATATCACGCCAAGCTTCACCATAATCATGGTTTTTATTTTCCATTAAAACCTTTGTCAAATTCAAATGCTTATCATACAAATCTGTCGCTACTTTAACTGATAAATCTGGCTGTTCAACAACTCCTTTTTCCAATTGAATTAAAGCCATTATCGAATAATTAATAATACCTATAAACTCAGGTATTTCATCTTCATCAACTTTTTTCACTTCGTTTTGTTGCAACTGACGAATTCGTTGGGCTTTGATAAAAATTTGATCAGTTAATGATGGCAATCGTAAAATACGCCATGCACTACCATAATCCTTCATTTTATTTACAAAAAGGTCTCGGCATTGTTGAATAACAGTATTGTATTGTTCTGAGGTCTTCTGCATAATTGATTATCTTCTTCTATTTTTTATTATGAAAACTATTCGACGAATTTATGAAAAAACTTACCAATTAGTCTTTATCAATTGTTTATTTTTACAACGATAATTAAATAATAACAAATTATGAAACGTATTGCTGTTTTTTGTGGATCGAGTATTGGTTTTAACAATCAGTATGCTGATGACGCAAAAGAATTAGGTACTTACATGGCAAAAAACAATATTGGGTTGGTTTATGGTGGCGGAAAAATAGGAATGATGGGAGTTTTAGCGGATACAGTTTTAGAGCATAACGGAGAGGTTATTGGAGTTATACCACATTTATTACGCCATAAGGAAGTAGCTCATACTACCATTACTGAAATGATAGTGACAAAAAAAATGTCTAAACGCAAAGTAAAGATTAGTCGCCTAGTAGATGGATATATAGCTTTAGCAGGTGGGTTTGGCACCTTAGATGAACTCTTTGAAGCCCTTACCTTAGGACAATTGGGTATTGAAAATAAGCCCATTGGTATTTTAAACACCAATGGTTATTTTGACCATAGCTTACAACAATTAGAGGTAATGGTAAAAGAGGGTTTTTTAAAACAAAATAATAAAGACATGCTTTTGGTCAGTGATACTATTGATGAATTAATGTATAAGATGAATCATTATACCGCTCCAAAAATGTCTAAAGTTGTAAATACAGTTGCAAGTAAATAATACCCTGTGTTTTAATAATTCAAATTTTTTATCTCGACGAACATATGAGCATTAATTGTAAAGGGAAACTTATCGATTTATCTTCACCCAAAATAATGGGAATACTGAACATTACACCTGATTCCTTTTACGATGGCAATACCTTAAAAAGTGATAAAGACATTCTTTCAAGAACTGAAAGAATGTTAAGTGAAGGTGCTACTTTTATAGATGTAGGCGGTTATTCTTCAAGACCTAATGCCAAAAACATCAACGAAAAAGAAGAGTTAGGAAGAATAGTTCCTGTAATTAAATTATTGAGCGAAAATTTCCCTAAAAGTTTAATTTCCATTGACACTTTTAGAAGCAAAGTAGCTTTAGAAGCTGTACAAAATGGAGCTTGTATGGTAAATGACATTTCAGCAGGTTCCATTGATAAAAAAATGTTCAATACTATAGCTGAGCTACAAGTACCTTATGTCATAATGCATATGAAAGGCACTCCACAAAATATGCAAAACAATCCAACGTATCAAGACATCATAAAAGAAATCCTTTTTTATTTTTCAGAAAAAATCAGCCAATTAAGACAACTACAGGTAAATGATATTATTATTGATGTGGGATTTGGTTTTGGCAAAACTTCAACACAAAATTATCACTTACTAAATAATTTGACGCTGTTTAAAAATTTAGATCTACCCATTTTGAGTGGTCTTTCAAGAAAGTCTATGTTGTACAACTTATTAAACATCAACCCTAAAAAAGCTTTAAATGCTACAACCGTAGCCCATACAATTGCTTTAATGAACGGTAGTAACATCTTAAGAGTGCATGATGTAAAAGAAGCTAATGAAGCTATCCAAATAGTTCAGGCTTTAAAACTTTAAGCTTACGCTACTTACACTTCGGCATTATTTTTGTTAATATTTTGTTAACCTCGCCTTAATTTTTTATTCTAATTCTCTATTAGAGTCTTACGTTTAACCCTTTAAAAACAAAATTATGAGCGACAGAAATCCTTCCGAAATTAATGCCGGTTCTATGGCAGACATTGCATTTTTATTATTGATTTTCTTTTTAGTTACTACAACACTTGATACCGAAATTGGTATTTACAAACGATTACCCGAAAAACAAATTAAAGCTCCTAAAAGCACTTTAAAAGAAAAAAATGTATTTGAAATTAGAATCAATTCTAATGATGAAATACAAATAGAAGGCAATCAAACTATTAAAATTACAGATCTAAAACCATTACTTATTGAATTTATAGATAATGGAGCAGGTACAAATGTAAATGGCGAAAAATGTACTTGGTGTAACGGAAAAAAAGACAATAAATCTTCAGATCATCCTGAAAAAGCAATCATTTCGTTTCAGTCAAATAGAAACACAACTTATGCTACATATATTGCTGTACACAATGAAATTTTAAGTGCTTATGGTTCATTGAGAAATGATTTATCAAAATCGCTTTATGGTAAATCTTTAGATCAATTAGAAAGTGATTATAAAAAAGATAAATCAAATACTCACTTAGCTGAAAACATAAAAAAAATAAAAAAACGATATCCTCAATTGATTTCTGAAGCTGAACCTCTAAGTGCAAATTAATTAGAGTTATAGCTGTTAAAAAATTATTTAAATTAAATAAGAATAGTGCTTGTAAAATAGCCTAAATTATGATTACATTTACCAAAACCTTAATTTTTGGATGCACTTAATTTTTTAGAGTTTAGATTTTTAGATATTCTAGATATCGCTTTGGTAGCCATTTTACTTTATTATGTCTATAGATTGATACGAGGTACTGCGGCTATTAATATTTTTTTAGGAATTGCTATTGTCTATTTGATATGGAAACTTACCGTTGCTCTTAAAATGGAATTGCTCAGTGATATATTAGGCAAATTTCTTGGTGGTGGTTTTATTGCCTTAATCATTGTTTTTCAACAAGAGATTAGAAAATTTTTATTAATGGTAGGCTCTACCAATTTCGCCTCAAAAAAAGGATTTTTTAAACGTTTTAAATTTTCAAACAATTTCCGTGATAATCATGTTTCCACTGACGTTGAAAGTATTGTATCTGCCTGTGATGAGATGTCTAAAACAAAAACGGGTGCATTGATTATTTTAGAAAGAAACAATAGTTTAGATTTTGTAAAACTTACAGGAGATAAAATGAATGCCGAAGTAAATAAACCTTTATTGTCTAGTATTTTTTATAAGAATAGTCCGCTGCATGATGGAGCCATCATTATTGAAGATAATTTTATTACTGCCACTAGAGTGATTTTACCTGTAGAAAAAGATATTTCTATTCCTGCTCGCTTTGGGTTGAGACATAGAGCTGCTTTAGGGATAACACTACGTTCAGATGCTGTCGCATTGGTTGTTTCAGAAGAATCTGGACAAATTTCGTATATAAAGGATGGTGAATTTATTCTATTTAACGATATCGATAGATTAGCCGACATCATTAAAGAAGATTTGGAGTAGTTAAATGCTTGATGTTAAATGTACAATGCTTAAGTAAAGAAAAATAAAAGGCTAGTTATCAACTTGCTTTAGCTGTTTCAAATTGAATTTCATACAACTTACTATAATATCCTTTCTGTTTTAACAATTGTTGATGGGTACCTTGTTCAACAATTTTTCCTTTTTCCATGACAATAATTTTATCAGCTTTTTTTATCGTTGCCAATCGATGAGCTATAATAATAGAGGTTCTATTTTCTGTTATGGTATTGGTCGCTTTTTGTATCAACTCTTCTGATTCAGCATCAATAGAAGATGTTGCTTCATCTAAAATTAAAATGGCAGGTTTACTTACATAAGCTCTTAAAAATGCAATCAATTGTCTTTGACCAACTGACAACATCCCTCCTCTTTCTTTTACATTAAAATGATAACCATTAGGTAATGACATGATAAAATTATGAATACCTATTTTTTTTGCTGCATCTTCTACTTCTTCAAAACTAATATTTTTATTATTCAACGTAATATTATTTAAAATGGAATCAGAAAATAAAAATACATCTTGTAAAACCACACTTATTCGATTCCTTAAAGACAATAAGGTAAATTCATTTAAGTCATTACCATCAATAGTGATACTACCAGAATTAATTGTATAAAATCTACTCAATAAATTTATAATGGTCGATTTACCTGCTCCAGTTGCTCCAACAACAGCAACTGTCTCTCCTTGATTAACATTAAAAGATATGCCTCTTAATACAGGTTCATCTTCTAAATATCTAAAATATACATCCTTAAAATTGATATTTCCTTTTAAATTTTTAGCTTCAAGCTTTCCTGTGTCAACTTCTTCAGCATCTTCATCTAAAACAACAAATACTCTTTCTGCAGCAACCATCCCCATTTGCAACGTATTAAATTTATCAGCAATCTGACGTAGCGGTCTAAACACCATACTTGTCATTGTTATAAAACTTGTGATTGTACCAAATGAGGCACCACCATCTATAGCTGCTGCCAATCCGCCATACCAAACAATTGCACCTAAAGTAATTGACGATAAAATCTCAACAATCGGAAAGAAAATAGAATAGTACCAAACCGTTTTAATATGAGCTTTTTTATGCTTCTCATTAATCTCTAAAAATTTATCATACTCAATCTTTTCGCGAGTAAATAATTGTACAATTTTCATTCCTGAGATCCTTTCCTGTACAAAACTATTCAAATTTGCTACCTGATTTCTAACATCTTGAAAGGTAGATTTTATCTTTATTTGAAAAATTTTTGTTGCGTAAACCATAATTGGTAATGCTGTAAGCACAATCAATCCTAAACGCCAATTCATCACCATCATAATGATAATAATCACTGACACTTGTAATAAATCACTTATAATTGCAAATAAACCTTGCCCAAAAATACTGGCAATAGTTTCTATATCTGAAACCACTCTAGTTACTAATTTCCCAACAGGTGTTTGGTTAAAATATTGCATTTTAAATTTTAACACCTTATCAAATAGTTGTGCACGAATATCTTTAATGATATGCTGTCCCAACCAATTGGTAAAAAATATAAATAAAAATTGAAAAATGACTTCTAACATTAGTACTCCTAAGAGTATTAAACTGAAGTTTAAAAGTTGCTGAGCATTTTTACTCATAATAAAATCATCAACTATCAAACGCAATAAAACAGGACGGACAGCTGCTAAACCTGCTAGTAATAAAACGGAAACTATTGAAAATAAAAACTCTTTACGATAATGATTTACATAGCTCATTAATCGCTTAAATATTTTAAAATCAAATGCTTTACCTGTTACTTTTCCGCTCATTTATAGTTTTATAATCTCTTTAGGGTAAATAATTTCTGATAAAAATAGACCAAGTGCTGGTACTGAAACCCCTGCTTTACTTCTATCTTCACTTTTTATAATAGCAATTATATCTTTTTTTGTTATTTTACACAAACCTACTTCAATCAAAGTACCAACAATAGCCCTAACCATATTTCTTAAAAAACGATCTGCTGTAATATAAAAAGTTAATCTATTACCTTCTAACACCCATTTGGCTTCTGTAATTTTACAATTGTAAGTTTTAACATCAGTTTTAGATTTAGAAAAACATTTAAAATTAGTATAATTTAATAGAACTTCAGCAGATTCATTCATTTTATTCACATCAAACTTTTGTTGATGAATTTGCCAGGTGGTATCTAATAAAAACGGATTTCTACCCAACCAAATTCTATACTCATAACTTCTACTTACAGCATCAAATCTGGCATGTGCATCTTTATTAACTAAAAAAATTGACGCAACTACAATATCGGCAGGTAAAAAAGCATTTACCTTTTGTTGAATTACTGTTACATCAAATTCAGTATCAATATCAAAATGGGCAAACAATTGCAAAGCATGTACACCTGCATCCGTTCTTCCTGCACCAACAACATCTATTTTTTCTCTTAAAATAACAGAAAGTGCTTCAGTTAATTTTTCTTGAACTGTCACAACATCAGGTTGTACTTGCCATCCGTGATAATTTAAACCATGATACGATAATTCAATAAAATATCTCAAGAAGTCTTATTTTTGTGAACGAGCAAAGATAAGGATTCCAATTTTAAACACTAATTGATTACTAGAAACTATTATTTTGAAAAAAATTCTATTACTTTCTGATACACATAGCTTTATTGATGAGCAAATACTAAAATTTGTAAAACAAGCTGATGAAGTTTGGCATGCTGGCGATATTGGTGATACTAAAGTTACCGATACGATTAAGAAATTAAAACCACTACGTGCAGTTTACGGTAACATTGATAATACTAAAATTAGATCTGAATTTCCGTTAGACAATAGATTTACTGTAGAAAATATTGAAGTTTGGATAACTCATATTGGTGGCTATCCGCACAGATATAATTATAGAATAAAAGAAGAAATTGCTCAAAACCCTCCAAAAATTTTCATTTCTGGACATTCACATATTTTAAAAGTAATGAATGACAAAAAGTTAAATTTATTACATCTAAATCCTGGTGCCGCAGGAAAACATGGTTTTCATCAAATAAGAACTATGCTACGTTTTGAAATCAACAAATCAAAAATTGAAAATTTAGAAGTCATAGAATTAGAAAAAAGAGTTTAAAACCTAGGTTAAAATTCAAGTTTTAGGAATAGGTACTAAAATAAAAATACTAGTTCCATTTTCTTTAGAAGACTTAACATTAAAAATTCCTTGCATAACCTTTACTCTAGCTTTAATATGACTTAAACCTAAACCATCATTATTATTAACTTTAACGTTAAAACCCTTACCATCATCACTCAACCTAACACTTAACATATTATCCTCTCTATGTACTAACATAATTGTAGCATTAGAAGCATTACTATGTTTTAAAACATTATTAACTAACTCTTCAATGATACTATAAATTTTAATTTCAAAATCTTGATTATATCTTCTTATATTTTTATCATCACTACGTAATGTAATTTCTGAGTTAGAATATTTTTGACAGATATCATGTACTGCAAAGGCAAGTCCAAATTTCAACAGTATTGATGAAATCAACTCATGTGACAAATCTCTTATCTTAACAGATGCTTCATTAACAATTAATTGTGCTTTTGATATTTCTTTTGGTGTATTTTCTTTTAATTGCGATTTTGTTGCTTGTAAATGTAAATTTGCAGAAGATAACAAAGCACTCACACTATTATGTAAAATTTCTGCTATAGATTTTCTTTCTTTTTCCTTAGCATCAATAGTTGCATTAATTATTCTAGTCTGTATTTCATTTTCAATTTGCTCAATTTTATTACGTTGTATCAATCTATAATTTCTATAAAAAATATAACCTAATATAATAAAAGCTAAAAAAGCCATTGCAGATCCGTAAAATAAGAATTGGGTTCGTTGCCTTAAAGACTTCTCAACTTCTAACTTCTGTGCTTGCTTAACTTCATTGTATTTAGCTTCAGCTTCAAAAATATTTTGTTTAATACTTGCTTGCCTTAGACTATCAGTCAAATCGGTTGCTTGTTTAAGAAAATAATAGGCTCGTTCAAACTCATCAAGTTGCTCGTTTGTATAAGCCAATTTATAAAGCACACGTTCTTTTAATTTAATAGCTCTACCAGATTTTATTTTATTTAAAAAAACATATGCTTGATAATAACTATTCCTTGCTTCTACATATTCTTTTTTATTATAATAAACTGAGCTATTATTATTTTTATTCAAATGATCTAAATCTTCTTCTACTTTTTTTAAAGTAAGTTGATCTTCTTTATTTTGTAAGTTTTTTTCTAAAGGATTCTCTTGAGCATAAAATAAAGCACTTATCAAAAAGCAAGCTATCGAGAATAATATTCTTATTTTTAATATGTTTAACTGAGGAGATAACATCACAAATACAAATGTCAGGAGTTGGCAATACTATTGCTAAACAATTTCATTTTTCATTGCAAAAATAGCTAAACCAACACTATTTTTAACATTAATTTTCTTAATTAAATTCTTACGATGAGTTTCAACAGTACTTTCGCTTATTCCTAAATTATCACCCATTTCTCTTGTAGTATATTGCTGGGCAATAAGTTTTAATATTTGATATTCACGTCTTGTTAAAGAATTAATCAACATACCTTCTTGGCTACCGCTATCATGTATAGGCTTACCCATAAATGTTTTCATCATCTTTTCTTTAACTTCATCACTAAAGTATTGATCGCCTTGGTGTACATTTCTAATCGCTTTTACGATGTGTTCAGCTGCAGATTTTTTGGGTACAAAGCCTAAAGCACCCATTCCTAAGACTTCTTTTATTAACTTAATATCATCATAACTAGATAGAATTACAATTTTAGGCACATCTTCAAGTTCTTTAAATTTTTTAAGCACCTCTAAACCATCAAGAATTGGCATACTTATATCTAAAACCAATACATCTGCTGAATGCTCACTGAACCAATTCAGGACTTCCTTTCCATTTAACGAATAACCTACCACATCAATATTTCGCTCTTGGCCAAGTACAGCTATTACCCCATCAATAAGTATTTGATGATCGTCAGCAATATGAACCGTAATTTTTTTGTCTAGAAATTCTTCTAATTCAACATTGACCATACTTTGGTTAGTTCTAAATTTATAATAATTAAACTAAATATTTTGATATATATTGCATCGCTATCTATAACAAATACAAATATCAAGCAACAAAAACACATCTATTTTAATAAAAAATTCAATAAAAAATTTCTTGAAACCGACTATCCCCGAGGCAAGCCATAGAGGGTGTTTCGCCAGTTTTATTTTGACTTCAGAGCCAAAAACAAAATTTTATATTTTACCTCACCCAGAACTGCCAAAAAAAGCAGTTCTGACCTCTCCGAAGGAGAGGTGAATAGGTAACCTCGACCCAAGGGTCGGAGAATTTTTAGATTAAATTTTTTCGATATTTTTTTATTTAATCTAGCAAATCAAAAGTAACATCTTAATAAAACAAAGTCAATAGTGAAAATGGGTGTTTTTAAAACTACCCAAAAACCGCTAGTTTTCATAAAAATAGTGAAAATTTGACTATTTTAATTAAAATAGTCAAAATATCATTTCATTTAATAATCACTTTAAAAAATATAACAT
>JGI24023J19991_10000547_pt1 | contig 29065 bp, 24 predicted proteins | sample Cruoilmetagenom1_FD_19991 | JGI IMG/M metagenome (IMG submission 19991) | reverse complement strand
ACCCGGAGAGGTGAGCCTGGCTCATAACGGGGTATTGTTCCTGGACGAGCTTCCCGAGTTTAAAAAAAATGTTCTTGAGGTTATGCGTCAGCCTCTTGAGGACGGAATGGTGACAATATCAAGAGCTGTCACCTCTCTTACTTATCCCGCAAGCTTTATGCTGATTGCCGCCATGAACCCCTGCCCTTGTGGCTATAATGGGGATCCGCAGAAGGAATGCTCCTGCAACCCGCTTCAGATCCATAAGTACCGCTCCAAGGTCTCGGGGCCGCTGCTGGACAGGATTGATATACATGTGGAGGTGCCGCCCGTAAGATACAAGGAGCTTTCAGACGAGTCGGGAGGCGAGACATCATCTGATATAAAGGGCCGGGTAAACAGAGCAAGGGAAATTCAGATGATGCGCTTTAAAGGCTCTCCCATACACTCAAACTCTCAGATGAGCCCTACGCAGGTGAAAAAATATGCGAGGCCGAACGATGTGGGAAGTAAGCTCCTTGAGACTGCGATAGACAAGCTCGGCCTCAGCGCAAGGGCTTATGACAGGATTCTAAAGGTCGCACGCACGATAGCAGATTTGGAAGATTCAGATACTGTGCAGTCCAACCATATATCCGAAGCCATACAGTACCGCTCGCTTGATAGGGGTGTTGTTTAGAAAGGATGCGAACTTTGCAATAATAGTGAGGAGACTACAGTTTTGGAGGAAGCAAGTCTTCAAGGAAAAAGGCTGATAAAGCAGAACGGCCTGGGAGCCCGGACTTGGAATAGATAGAATTCGCCTGTGTGCGGACTGTTTTCTCACTTGTTTTTCTCAAATCAGCTATTTCCTTTATACTAAACCCTTTTAACAGCAGAAAGGCGACCCGTTTTTCGGCTTCGGTCATCTCCCATTTATTCAGCTGCTTGTTAATTTCAACACTCAATCCGTCCAAGTAGGTCTTTGATACGCGCTTCCATTTTTGTGCTTCGAGATTAAGCTCACTCGAGAATTGCTTCTCTTTTTCAAGTGTGCGCTGCATCGTAAAACGGCTTTTCATCAGGTAGTAAACCCCCGCCAGTGCAGTTAATCCCACTATGGTTTCAATTGAGATATGCCATAACGCTACCCCGTCTAAATAGTCATTAAAGATATCTATAAAAGTCAGAACAGCTATAAAGACTAAAATAGCGGATATTGTCAGTCGTTCGTTTTTATTCATTTTATATGAACTCAGTCGTCATCATGCTCTTCGTCATGGTCTTCATCACCAAATTCTGATTCATGTTCTGCTTCACCAAGTCTCAGCTCGGTTCCCTGCAAATTCAAAGTCTGAGTGCTGCTGTCGTAGTTAGTAATTAAATATCCAAGCCATGATACAAAAACAATAACAAAAAGTAACCCTACAACCGGTCTCGTGCTGGCAATTCCAGAGGCATCCGAGCTTGTCTTCTTTTTACCATCCAGCATGCTGGACCATAAAGAATCTCTGTGTTTAAAATGGTGAAAGACAATTCCGACTACGTGAATAATAACAGAAATTAGGAATATATTAGCCAGTAACTCGTGGATCTCCTCAAGACTATCATTTTCGCCGCCGTTAGCCATTAATATACCCGAGATAGCCAGTCCAATAGCACAGGCAAACATGATCACCGCCGCGTAGCTGGAAGCCGGGTTATGACCCAGATAAGTTTTGGTTTTCGTGATAACTGCGTCTTTAAAATACCTGATCAGTTCAATCGGGTTTAATTTAAAAGATGAAAAGCGAGCATAGGTCGTACCTATAAATCCCCATATAATTCTCAGTACAAGTAAAAAAACAATTCCCAGTCCCGCCAGCATATGATAGCTAAAAAGCGGGCTTTCATCGTCCACAATTTTTACAATGGCAAAAGCTGCTATAAAAAGGAAAGCGAAAAGCCAGTGAAAAAAACGCGCGGGCAGGTCGTAAACAGAAATCTTTTTCATAGTAAACCTCCTAATAGTTATCTTTTGCTATTAAATATATGGAAGAAGGATTAATTCCGCATCGGTCAAATGGTGTATAGAGCCATATTTACTGTGTTTAGTGTATAGGGCCTATGGCAGGAATCTTAAAGTCGCCCGCACGATAGCGGACCTTGAGGATGCGGACGCCGTGCAGTCAAACCATATATCCGAAGCCATACAGTACCGCTCGCTTGACAGGGGAGTGGCCTAGGACTTATCTTAAGTAGATTCTGAAAAGCAGTATCTATAATACAGACAAGGAGCCATATTATGAGTGATGAGAAAACTTATTCAGGCAAGTGCTTTTGCGGAGCGGTTGAGTTGACCGTAAGCGGTGAGCCTATTGCAATGGGCTACTGCCACTGCGACTCGTGCCGCCACTGGTCGGCATGCCCTGTTACCGAGTATACGTTATGGATACCCGGTGCAGTCCAAATTACAAAAGGCGAGGATAATATCGGCACTTACAACAAAACTCCTCAAAGCTATCGGAAATGGTGTAAGACCTGCGGAGGCCATATCTTTACCGATCATCAGACAATGGGACTTTTTGACGTATATCCCGCTGTGATTCCGGAACTCGTGTTTAAACCCGATGCGCACGTTCATTATCAGGAGACGGTGCTGCACATTAAAGACGGCTTAACCAAATTTAAGGATCTGCCGAAGGAGGCCGGGGGCACAGGTGAAGTGCTGCAGGAATAGCTTGAGCAGGTAATGTTGATTCGACCTGAATATAAGTAGATTATGTTTTAAAATAACCGTGAGTAATTCTATTGAATACCGGGTTGGTATACCCGCGTCATCCCGCAGAAGAGCAGCTGAACTTTATAAAGATGCTTTCCATCAGAAATTCTTTCCAGTAGTTAAATCCCAAGAGAAGATGGTTGAGATTCTTACTGAGTCTATCAAGCCCGAATATGCCGTAGCTGCCTTTGAAGGAGAAAGCTTAGTAGGACTTGCGGGATTTCATCATAGCGGAAGTTCTTTCACGGGCGGCGGCAACGCTTACGGACTGATCAAACGGCTTGGCCTGTTTAAGGGTCTTTGGGCTATATTCGTATTCGGAATATTATATGAGAGGAAAGCGGGTCCGGGGGAGCTTCTGATGGACGGTATAGTAGTGGATCCTTCGATGCGTAGTAAGGGGTATTGGGACCGGGCTTCTCGATAAGCTCAGTAAATTTGCAGCCGAGAAAGGCTACAGCAAGATCAGACTGGATGTCATTGACATCAATGACAGAGCCAGGCAGCTATACGAAAGCCAGGGATTTAAAGCTACCAAAACAGATTGTTACCCATATCTTGAGAAGTATATCGGCTTTTCCTCTTCAACTACTATGGTGAAAGAGCTTAAATAATGAAAAACGACGATGACTAGGAGCCGCTGGCACTCTACTCCCGTACCGTAAAAACGTCTGTATGACACATTAACAATGCAGAGTAAGATGTTGAGAANTATTAACAATATTTGTGATTTTCAGCCAAATTTTGTTGATTAAGCTAATTGCCGTCCTCCGGATCAACCGAATATTCCCTCTAAACCCCCTTTAGATACAGTAGTTTGTTAAATTGTCGGTCTTCGGCACACATATTGCTTTTAAATACTAATCACACTAAAGATAAGGACCTTTTAGATACATACGGAGATAAATTATGACTAGCAACTGTGCCCACTTACGTAATCACGCGAACCGGGTAATTTTATGTTATCACCTTAGGAACAGCGAATCCTCAACGCTCGAATATAAGCTTCAAAACATTTCGTCAATTTCACTATAATGTTCATATCTAAATTTTAATTAGCTACAATGAGGAGAGATGATGAGGATACTGCCCAGCTTTATTACAATAATACTAATCTCATGTCTATTAGTAGGCGGCACAGCCAATGCCGTAGAACCTGACGCCGATCTGACAGAGCTCAGTCTTGAGGAGCTAATGGGTGTAGAGGTCACGACGCCTTCTAAAAAAGAGGGGTCATTATTCGATACACCGGCAGCCGTATACGTAGTCACGGGTGAAGAGATACGGCGCTCTGGAGTTAGGAGTATTCCAGACGCGCTACGCATAGTGCCCGGAGTGGAAGTAGCGCAAATAAACGCAAACGAGTGGGCGGTTACCATTAGGGGCTTCAATAACAGTTTTGCAAATAAGCTCCTGGTCCTGGTAGACGGCAGAAGCGTTTACGACCCTTTCTTTTCAGGAGTATTTTGGGATGAGGTAGATACCCTTTTGGAGGACATTGACCGTATAGAGGTTATTAGGGGTCCGGGCGGAGCTATTTGGGGGGCAAACGCGGTAAACGGTGTTATAAATATAATCACAAAAGAAGCTAAGGATACGGAGGGGATATTCCTGCAGGGAGGGGGCGGAAATGTGGAACAGGGATTTGCCGGTCTTCGTTACGGTGGAAAAGCGGGAGAGAACTTGTACTATAGGGCTTACGGAAAATTTTACAACCGGGACAGCTTTAAGAGCCGGAACGGAGGAGACGGGGACGACGACTGGAAATCCTATAGGGGCGGCGTAAGGGTTGATTGGGACAATAAAGACAGTGACGTTGTGACTCTCATAGGAGATATCTATAAAATAAATGCAAACCGCTCGCTTACGATAAGCTCTCTATTCCCACCCTTTGAACAAACATCCAGAGTCGATTCCAACACTACTGGAGGAGATGTACTCCTACGCTGGACACATGCGTTTTCTGAAAATTCCAATACCGTATTTCAAACCTACTATGATATTGCAGAAGGTGAAGTAGGCTCGTTCACAAAAGAGAAGCGGCAGACATTCGACGTCGAATTTCTGAACCGATTTAAACTTAATTTCCTAACCGATCATGATGTTATATGGGGACTCGGCTATCGTGTTGTAAATGAAGACTTAAACGGCAGCTTTGTATTCGATCCTGGCCAGGAAAACCAGACTGACAATCTTTATAGTGCGTTTGTGCAAGACGAGCTTACTCTTATAAGCGAGAAGCTTTTTCTTACAATCGGTTCAAAATTTGAGCGTAACGATTTTTCGGGTTTTGAGATACAACCCGACGCAAGGCTTCTATGGGCGGTGAACGAGACCAACAGAATATGGGCTGCCGTTTCGCGCGCCGTGAGAACCCCTTCACGCACCGAAAAAGACGTCAGTTTTGTAGCGGACGCATTCCTGAACCCTGAAACAGGACTTCCGACTCTGATTGTGGCTGAAGGCAGCGAAGATTTTGAATCAGAAGACCTTCTCGCTTTGGAAGTGGGATACAGAACCCGCCCGTTAAATTCAGTGTTTATCGATATTACCGGCTTCTATAATCATTATAAAAATCTTGAATCCATAAAACCGGGAGAGCCGTTTATAGTTAACGAACCCGTACCTCACCTGGTGGTCCCGCTCATTTTTAATAACGGACTAAAAGGAGACGGTTATGGATTTGAGATAGCAACAAAGTGGAGCCCTGTTGATTATTTCAGGCTCCATGCAAATTACTCGTTTCTAGAGCTTGATCTGGAGAAAGATTCCGATAACCCGGAGCCAAGATTCAGAGGAGACGCGAGCCCAAATAATCAGATAAAAGTTCAGTCATTTATTAACCTTCCCTATAACGTAGAGCTCGATACTTCTTTGTATTGGGTAGAGAAACTGCCTGCGCTCGATATACCCTCATACACGAGGCTCGATGTCAAGCTCGGGTGGGAGCCGCTTGAGGGAGTAGAGATAAGCGTAGTCGGACAAAACCTTATTGAAGAGCATTTTGAGTTCAGTGATTCCTTTATCGGTAATGCTACGAGGATACCGAGAAGCGTATTTGGAGTCCTTACAATAGAGTTTAAATAATAGGGTTTAAAACTATTATATAGGCAGGACAGGAAATATATTGTTAAAGAAATATTTTAGTGTTATTCTTATCGTTTTACACTTGTTAGCGGTTGACGGCGTTGACTATGCACACGCTCAGTCCGCTTCACGGGAAGATGTTCAAGCAGCTTTCATACATAAGTTTATAAAATTCATAGAATGGCCGGATACTGCTCTACCTTCTGACTCTAAAGTTATTGTAGTCGGTATTATCGGTAAGGGGCCAATGGTTAATGCCATGGTTAAGATCGAAGGGAAGGAAGTCGGAGGACTTAAAATAGTAGTCAGGCAGGTGGAGAGACTTCGGGAAATTGAAAGTTGTAACGTTCTATTTATCAGTCCTTCAGAAGAGAAGAGACACGAGAAGATCTTAAATCATGTAAAGGGGTCGAATATTTTAACCGTCGGACAAACAAAGGGTTTCGCTCATAAGGGAGTGATTATAAACTTTGTTATAGTGGGTAATAAAATCAGGTTTGAAATAAATCTAAACGCCGGAGCAGAGGCAGGTCTTAAGATAAGCTCTAAACTCCTTAACCTGGCTACTAATGTAATAAGGTAAATTTCGCATGACGGGGTATATAAAGTGCAGTTTATAAAAAACCTATCCATAAAAAGAAAATTAATATTAATAGTTCTCATAACAACCGGGGCAGCTTTGTTCCTGGCTTCGATCGCGCTTATCACTGACGATTATATAAGGTTCCGCTCTGAAATAAAAAGAGAGCTTACAAGCACTGCAAAAATAGTGGATTTGAACAGCACTGCCGCTCTTGAGTTCGGAGACCCTGAAGCGGGAAAAGAAATACTATCGGCACTAAAAGAAGATCCCCGGATAGTATCCGCCACTATTTACACTAGTGAAGGAGAGGTATTCGCTTCATATAATTCCCAAATTTATAAAGTAGAAACAGACACAAGCTCAAGAAATAAGACAACCGTAGACATAAATTCAGCGCAACCCAGAGCTCCCGGAACTTACATCGAAAACGATTTGATGATGATATATCTCCCGATAACTCTGGATAATGAGCAAATCGGAACAATGTACATAAGCGCCGACATGAATGCTGTCTACTCCTCGCTATGGCAGAACATCGCAATTATCTTGATCATTTTTCTCATATGCTTCCTTGTAGCGTTCATGCTTTCGACAGCGCTTCAGAAACTGATCTCTCAGCCCATACTGAACCTGGCTGGCATAGCAAACCGTGTATCGGAAAGTAAAGATTTTTCGATTAGGGCTACCAAAGAGAGTGATGATGAATCCGGCGTACTCGTCGAGCATTTCAACGATATGCTCTCACAAATCGAAGAAAGGGATCAGGAGCTTCAGAGGGCGCAGGACGAGCTTGAGAAAAGAGTAAGGGAAAGGACAAAGGAGCTGGAGCTAGAAATATCCGAGCGAAAAAGGGCGGAGGAATCGCTTAAATACCGCTTCGAGTTCGAGAAACTCATTTCAGGGCTTTCAAATCTATTTATAAACCTTTCGCCGGATCAAATTGAAGGAGGCATTAACTACGCCCTTGGGGTAATAGGGAAATTTGAAGGTATAGACAGAAGTTACATCTATCAGTACAGAGAAGACTCAGGAATCCTGAGTTGTACTAATGAGTGGTGCAGAGAGGGTATTGAGCCAAGGACCACAATTCTAAAAGAGAAGAGCTCTAATAGTCTTCCTTGGATATTCGAGCGTCATATGAGAGGTGAAGTAATATATTTCCCCAGCATAGAAACTCTACCGGAAGAAGCGACCTATGAAAAAGAGGCATTTGTCATGGCCGGCATAAAATCCATGGTTGCAGTCCCCATGGTCTTCGGGCACACGGTAATAGGTTTTCTCGGACTGGAGTCTTTGAAAGAGAAAAAAGTTTGGCCCGAAGACATCATATCGCTACTAAATATTGTCGCAGAAATATTTGTTAATGTGCTTGAGCACAAAAAAACGGGTACTGAGCTTAGAGAATCGCAGGAGATGTTGAAGCTCGTAACGGAGAATATACCGCAGGCAGTTTTCTGGAAAGATGTTGATTTAAAGTATATGGGGTGCAATAAGACATTTGCCTTGCACACCGGCATAAACTCCCCCGAAGAGATAATAGGAATGATGGACAGTGACTTGGTATGGAGAGAGGGAGAAGCTCGGTTATTTGAAGAAACAGATAAGCGAGTTATTGAGAACGACAAGCCCGAATACCATATTATCACAGCTCAGCTTCAGGCAGGAGGTAAGGATGCATGGGTTGATATGAACAAAATACCCCTTCACGATGACACTGGGGCGGTTGTGGGTATTCTTGGCACTTACGAGGATATTACGGAACGAAAGATGATGGAGGAAGAGTTACTCAGAGCTCAAAAATTGGAATCCCTGGGTATTCTAGCAGGCGGCATAGCACACGATTTCAACAATCTTCTAACAGCTATTTTGGGGAATATTTCTCTTGCAAAATCATATCAGGATTCTCAGGAAAAGCTTGTCAAAAGATTATCTGAGGCCGAGCGGGCTTCTCTTCGCGCACGCGACCTGACCCAGCAGCTCTTAACATTTGCTAAAGGCGGGGTTCCGATTAAATCCGTCACGTCCGTAAAAGAGCTCCTTAAGGAATCGGCTGAGTTTGCCGTCAGGGGATCAAACTCCAGGTGTGAATACACAATCCCTGAGGATCTTTGGTCAGTAGAAATCGACGAGGGACAGATAAGCCAAGTCATAAATAATCTGGTTATTAATGCAAAACAGGCAATGCCCGAAGGAGGGATTGTAAATATTGCAGCCGAAAACCTTAAGATTAAGGAAGTCGGTCATCTCTCAGGAAAAAGATACATAAAGATATCTATACAGGACTCGGGGGTCGGTATACCTCACGAATACCTCTCAAAGATATTCGATCCTTATTTCACGACAAAACAGGAAGGGAATGGCCTTGGGCTTGCAACTTGCTACTCGATAATTAAAAAACACGACGGATCGGTAACCGTTGAGTCGGAACCGGGTCATGGTACTACTGTTAAAGTCTTGCTGCCTGCATCATCCACAAACTACAGCGTCGATGTTGAATCTTTTGACAAACATATCAGCGGATGCGGAAGAATATTGGTCATGGATGATGAGGAGCTTGTGAGAGAAGTCGCAGGAGAAATGCTCATTAGTCTTGGGTATGAAGTCTCATTTGCTAAAGACGGCTCTGAGGCAATCAGTATGTACCAGGGCGCGGGGCAAAACGGCGGGGACTACGACCTGGTAATACTTGACCTCACAGTGCCCGGGGGTATAGGGGGGAAGGAGACTGTGGTGAAGTTAATTGAGATTGACCCCGAGGTAAGAGCAATTGCTTCAAGCGGCTACTCGCACAACCCCGTGATGTCAGATTTTAAGATGCATGGCTTTTTGGGGGTTATAGCTAAACCCTATAAGCTGAAAGAACTGGGCGAAGTCGTAAACAGTGTCATACAAAAAACAGACGCTTAGTGCATTGCAGCATCTAAAGAGAAGTCGACAAGTACTTTGTATTCGCTACATCTGCTCTACACTGTACCCCTTCTTACTAAGAAGTTTAATGAGCCCCTCCTGACCCACAAGGTGCCCTGCGCCCACAACAACCAGGTAATTTTTATCCCCTCTCAGATAGCTCTGGATCTCTTTAAGCCAATTCTTGTTACGATTAACGATGAGCTTGTCATACACCTGGGGATATTCTCCATAGCTTCTTAGAATTAACTCCTGAAACTCTTCTTCATCCCCCCTTCTCCATGAGTCGATTAAGCTTGAGAGTTCAAGCTCAATTACATCCAGGTCTTTTAGCGTATGAAGAAGTACCTCGTCCTGATGCTCCTCTCCCAAAGACGCAATTAAGTCGATTTGGAACTCAGCTGTCTCTAGGCCCCTCACTTCTTTGCTGGATTCCTTAGCCTTATTATAAAAATATTGATCTACTCCGTATTCAGGGTTAAAACCCATCTTGGCGAGCTTTAATATCGTCACCGTTACCGCTAAAAACCAGGGCTTGGTAACCGAGAACATTTTTATATCGACCCCAAGCTCTTTGAGCTCATTTTTAGCAAGTTGGTATGTCTCAGGTGAAACGGTATCTTGGAGTGTCTTCCCTTTTTCAAGCGCTGCCTTTGCGAGGACCATTTTTATTGTTTCGGGCCTGTCCAATTCCCCGGGATCAACCTCGAACACCACTACCTCAGAATCCTTAAAAGCCTCCTCGTATGCCTCTCCGAGCGGATAGCTGTCTTGATTGAGCAGGTGTAAAGAACCAAGTATATATACGGTATTGCTATCTGATTTAGCACTCCATAGAAAGCTCTTTTCCCCAGAATGGGCAGTGTTCTGAGCAAACGCCGGGCTTTGGGTAACAAGTATTAATAAGAGCGCAATAAAGCACTCAAGATACTTGTGTGAATCTCTTTTTCTCAATGTTATTTTCTCCCTGACTCAAGTAGAGGTAAAAGTATAAAGCATTCAAACTCCCTTTGTTAGAAACATATAGGAAATGGTTAGTAAACTATTATAGTCGGAATGGAGCACTGTCAGATGCGCTCAGACTTAACCCAGATAATCGCGTCCTCGAGCCTGTCGTTACCCCAGAACAGCTCATCACCAGCCGAAAACGTAGGAGCGCCGAATATGCCTTTTTCCATTGCTTGCTCGGTTTGGGCTCTTAGCTTTAGCTTAGTTTCATCTGATTTAGCTCGCTCTATCACTTGGGCACTGCTCTTGCCGATTGAGTCAAGGATGGAAGCTATAACAGCCTCATCGGATATATCTTTATCCTGGGCAAAATTAGCTTGAAATACCTTTCGTGAGAACTCTTCGCACCAACCCTCTTGCTCGGCAACGAGTGCCACTCTTGAAACCCTGAGCCCGTTTCTGGGAAACTCAGAGGGTTTCTCCCATGGGATACCGTACTTATCAGCAAGACGCTCTATGTCGCGCCACATATAACGGCCCTTTGACTCGTATATATTAAAGGGGGAAGTTGCCCATCCCTGGCTCTTGAATATAGGTCCGAGAAGAAAGGGTCTCCATTTAATCAAGACACCTTCCCTCTTTGCCAACTCATCTATTCTCATCACTGAAATATAGGAGTAAGTGCTGGCAAATTCATACCAGAACTCAAGCTCTGGTTTCATAAGAGACTACCTTGTTCTTTACAACGTTTGATTGTAAATAGATTATATTGACCCTGAGCTGCTAAGCTTCTTGGGCTGCCCCGCTATCAGCAAGCTGCCCGTCCAGTATCAGTAGAGCAGAGCTGCTGTTTCCGGCTATCTTTAGCTTCTCAAGTACATCTTTAGCGCTCTTTTCTTCTTCCACCTGCTCCTGTATGAACCACTGCAGCTCTACAGCGGTTGCGTGGTCGTTTTCATTTATCGCCTGCTCATAGAGCTTATTAATCATCCCGCTAACTTCCCTTTCATTATCCAAAACCTGCTGGAACATGTCGATCAGAGATTTGAACTTAGCGTTTGGTTTATTGATTGACTGGAGTGTTACCTTTGCATCTCTATCAATCATATAATCAAAGAGTCTCATAGCGTGCGTAAGCTCCTCTGCGCTCTGTCTGCGGAGCCAGGCCGCAAAACCCTGCATATTAATAGACTCGCAGTGAGCCGCCATCGAAAGATAGGTATATGAGGCAAAATACTCGTTTTTAATCTGATCATTAAGTGCGTCCTGAATATGTTTACTCAGCATAAAAACCTCCTTAATCTAGTGTGAATTGAATTGTATGCAATTTCCTAATAATAGCCTATTCTTATTTATAAGTATCGCATAATCGTACACTCAAATCAAGTGACTACTAGGTGGGAATAATTACCATTTAAGCCCCTCAGGAACCTTAAGTTCAACAATTAAGCTTCTTTTTGTTAGCACAGAGAGTATACATGCTGACGTTATGTACCAAATATTCACAATTGAGATATATAGTTTTCGAGTTGGTTTTTCATGTATAACCGATAATACTAGAGGATTGACTCGAATCTATAATACGACTTAGATTATCTGAGATATGAAATGGTTGAAAAAGATAAGCAAGTGAGAAAACGGGGAGAGACTCTAAGCTGGAGTATGTACGACTGGGCAAACTCCGCTTTTGCTACAACCATTATGGCGGCTGTGCTCCCGATCTACTACAGCCGGGTCGCCGGGACAGAGCTTGGCGCTAATACCGCAACCGTGTACTGGGGATACACCCTTTCAATTGCACTCCTGATAACTGCCGTGCTGGCCCCTGTCATGGGAGCGATAGCAGACTACTCGGGACTGAAGAAAAAACTCCTTTTGACTTTCGCCGGGTTAGGCATATTTGCCACTGCGCTTCTATATTTCGTCACCACGGGAGACTGGTTTATAGCCTCACTATTTTTCATATTCGGGAACCTCGGGTTTTCAATGTCCGATGTGTTTTACAACTCTCTTCTTCCAAGCGTTTCGACCCCGGAGAATATAGATAGGGTATCTACAATGGGATACGCACTTGGATACCTCGGAGGGGGGATACTACTCGGGATAAATATCTTAATGATCGAGTTAATACCGGACAAGATACTAGCCACTCGTCTTTGCTTCGTCTCGGTCTCGATTTGGTGGGCGTTGTTCACGATCCCGCTTATTTTAAACGTAAGGGAGCCAGAGATTAAACCTGACGACTCCCAGCCCCGTGCAAACCCGGTAAGGGTAGCCTTTAGACGAATCTACGTTACGTTCGGAGAGCTCAGAAAATACAGAGAGCTATTTTTATTTCTCATTGCATTTTGGATTTATAATGACGGCATAGGAACGATAATAAAAATGGCGACTATATACGGAGCTGAAATCGGCATTGATGAAACGGCGCTTATCGGAGCTCTGTTGATGACCCAGTTCGTAGGTATTCCCTTTACCTTTGCGTTCGGTCGTCTAGCAGGTTATCTGGGAACGAAAAATTCCATCCTGCTCGGTCTCACTGTTTATACCGGGATTGCCATTGGAGCTTACTTCATGGAGAGTGCTATTCATTTCTGGATACTCGCTTTTTTGGTAGGCACCGTACAGGGTGGTACACAGGCGCTCAGCCGCTCGCTTTTTGGCTCTATGCTCCCAAGAGATAAAACGTGTGAGTTTTTCGGGTTTTACGGTATGAGCTCAAAATTTGCGGGCATAGTAGGACCTCTTGCTTTTGCCCTTGTATCACAGATCATGGGCTCTAGCCGTCTTGCCATCGTAATGTTAGTCGTCTTCTTTATCGGAGGGGCGGTTTTGCTTGTGAGGGTCGATGAAAAAAAAGGCATAGAGCACGCGAGCAGCACAGCTTAGCAAATGAATGCGTTCTACAAGTAGACCTAAATATTTAATGATTACACATAGTTAGAGATGCATATAGACCATCTCGGGCATTCGAATGAACTATGTGAATTCAAGTATATTACTTTCACACACCCGGTCGATAGCAAGATTTTGGTCGTGCAAATCACTGCAATCATGCGATTAAATCAAAACACTTGACAACGTATTTTGGTATCTGTTAGGATGTAACTTACGGATCTGGGTGGGGCCAAACAACACATTTAATTTTAGAGTAAAAGTTATCCACACCTGTGTATAACTTGTGGATGGATTGTCTTTAAATTTGGAGGATCGAAGTAAAATTGACTGCTAAAAGACTACCTCTTAAACATGATTTGAGATCTCTTTTTTCAGACTCGGCGGAAGAGGGTAGAGGTCTGGAACACTTTATAGGCTCATCAGTATTGGAGCAAAATCCTGTAGTAAAAAGAGATAGACCTAAAGCCGCAGACGACAAAGTCCGGTGGCAACCCGTGCTTGAGAGAATCAAGAAAAAATCTAACCCCCAGGTGTTCTTCTGGTTTGCACCGCTTGAGCCGCTTTCTGAGACCGAGGACTGTCTTGTGCTCAAAGCGAACAGCGAATTTGACAGGGACTGGATAAATAACCACTACCTTGAATTCATTAACGATACTATAAAAGATGTGTATGGTAAGAGAGTAAGCCTGATGATTGAAGCGCGCGAGGAAAGCCGGGTAGTCAAAAAAACCGAAAGCGCGTACAAACCAGAGGTTCGCATACCCCCAAAAACCGATAAGCTTTATAGGGGGGTTCTTAACCCCAATTACAGCTTTGATCGCTTTATCGTAGGATCGAGCAACCAGTTCGCTCATGCTGCCTCGACAGCCGTTGCAAGTAAGCCAGGAGAAGCCTATAACCCGTTATTTATCTACGGCGGAGTAGGGCTTGGTAAAACACATTTAATTAACGCTATAGGAAATTATGTTCTAAGAGCTACATCCAATATGGCACGGGTGTGCTGCATTTCCGCCGAACATTTTACAAACCAGGTAATTAACAGCATTAAATCAAACAAAATGGAAGAATTCAGAAACCGCTACCGCTTTGGGTGCGACTTGCTTTTGATTGACGACATACAGTTTATTGCCGGAAAAGAGAGCACACAGGAAGAGTTTTTTCATACATTTAATACTCTTTATGAATCTAAAAAACAGATAGTCCTCACAAGCGACAAATCCCCCAAGGACATGTCTTACTTAGAGGAGAGGCTGCGATCAAGGTTTGAGTGGGGCCTCATAACTGATATTCAGCCCCCTGAGACAGAGACAAGAATTGCAATAATTAAAAACAAAGCCGAAACTGAAGGGCTTTCTCTTCCTGACAAAGTAGCCCTCTACCTAGCCGAAAACACAACTTCAAATATTAGGGAGCTTGAGGGAACGCTTACGAATTTAATGGCTCACGCAAAGCTTCTTAACGCAGAGGTTTCACTTGATCTGGCAAAAGAAGTGCTTAAGAATATCCTAAAGAAACAGGACAAAAAATTCCTCAGCATTGAGAGCATCCAAAAGGAAGTAGCAAGCTACTGCGGGCTCAGGGTCCAGGATCTAAAATCTGAAAGGAAGCAGAAGAATATTGCTCTCCCAAGACAGATTGCCATGTTTCTCGCTAGGAGATACACAGGGGCTTCCTATCCGGAGATAGGAGAGAAGTTCGGAGGAAAGGATCACTCTACGGTAATCCATGCTGTTAAGAAAATTGAAAAAAATATGGGAAACGACCCTACTTTAACAAACACGGTGAAAACTCTTTCGCGTAATATTGAGAGTTTAATGAGTGGATAAGCGGTGTATAAAGCTGTGAACAAATCTGTGGATAATAAGTAGTTAGCAAATTATTGGAATAAACTGTGGATAGATGTTGATAGATACCCAAAATAGTAAACAGGTTTATCAACACAAGGAAATTAATAATTACAAGTAGTTAGGATGGAAAACAAGTTACCAACAGGCCCTACTACTAATACTACTATTAATAGAGTATATTGATTATTATTAGTACACAGGAGTAGACAGAATGAAATTTAGGACACAAGCAGAAGCGTTTTCGCAAAAACTAGGTATAGTGCAGGGGATATCGGAAAGACGTGCTACAATGCCAGTTCTCTCTCATGTGCTTATTACTGTAAATAAAAATAAGATTGAAATTTCCGCAACCGATCTGGAAACCACAATGAGCACTTGGTGTGATGCCGAGGTATCCGAGGACGGCAGCCTTGCAATACCCGCAAGAAAGCTCTTTGAGATAGTTAAGGAGCTTCCGGATGGGGAATTAGAGATAGAGGAGATCGGAAATCACTGGGTCGAGATAAGGGCCTCATCTGCGGTATTTAAAATTGCGGGTCTTCCGAGTGAGGATTTTCCGATTATTCCCGAGCTGCATTCGGATCAGCTATTTTCAGTACAAAGCTCTGTAATCGAAGAGATGATCTCAAAAACTATATTTGCTGTTTCCCCTGATGAGCTCAGAAGAAACCTTGCCGGTATTTATTTTGAAGAAGCAGGTGACAAGGGAATCAGACTCGTAGCAACAGACGGGCACCGACTATCACTCGTAGAAAAAGAGATTGATACCAAGGTTAAGTTCGACAAGGGGTTTGTGGTTCCGAAAAAAGGAGTAGGCGAGCTTAGAAAAGTGCTTAAGCTCACAGAGAAATTAAAGATAGGGGTCGGCGACAATTTTTTTATGGCTGAAGGAGAGGATATTATACTTGTGGCAAGGCTTATAGATGCAGATTTTCCTGATTATAAACAGGTGACTCCCGAATCTACAAAGCTTTCGCTTATCTTAGAAAGAGGCAACTTGTTGAGCGCCCTTAGACGTGTATCTATTCTTTCTTCGGAGAAAACGAGGAGTGTTAAATTCAATATAGATAAAGACAGTCTGACTCTCGTTTCTGTTTCTCCCGAGGTGGGCGAAGCCAAAGAAACTGTTTCCTTAAGCTACTCGGGAGACCCGGTGGAGCTTGGGTTTAACGCCAGGTATCTGATGGACGTACTTGAGGTTATTACAGAGGATAAAGTTGAGATCGGGCTCATTGATGAGCTCAGCCCGGCCGTAATTAAGCCCGAGGGAGAAGATGTATATCTCTCGGTTATTATGCCAATGAGGGTATAGAGCACACTGAATATCTATGGGTAATATCCTTCATTAATTTTATGATATGTGCAGATAGCTCTGGTATCGACACTACGCTCTTTATTCAAACCAAGAACTCATATATGAATTACCTGCTTTGATATGTTAGAGCTTTTATTTCCAAATTTATGTGCTTCCTGCGGTTCAAAGCCCGTGGCCGGAAAAGAAATTTGTAATAAGTGCGAAGAAGAAATCGATTTCTTGGAGGAGTTCTCTGTTTGTGCCCAGTGCGGAGTCCCTTTTGGTTATTTTGATTCAAGAGCTTCTCAATCAATGGATATCCCTCAAGAGGCTGAGAACCCGCATTTATGCGCCAAGTGCTTAAAGGGACGTTACAGCTTTAATAGAGCCCGCTCAGTTGCAGTTTACCGAGGACCGATACGGGAAATGTTGCACGCTTTTAAATATGAGGGGAAGTTGAAACTTGCCCGATCTCTCAGCGATACTATGATAGAGCATATGCCCTTTAATATGGAAAATGTAGATGTTCTTGTCCCGGTCCCTTTATACATTGGGAAGCTCAGGCAAAGAGAGTACAACCAGTCTTCGGTGCTGGCTGCTGATATAGCTAGGCATACAGGGGTATGTGTTAATCTCATGGGGCTTGTTAAAGTAAGAGATACCTTGCCTCAGATTGAAATAAGGGATGAAGCTGCCAGGAGGAAAAACGTCAGGGGTGCTTTTCAAGTAAGGGATAAAAACACATTTCAAGGATGCTCAGTACTTCTTATAGACGACGTGTTCACAACTGGGAGCACGAGCAACGAGTGTGCAAAAACTCTTTTAAAGTCAGGTGCTTTAAGCGCGGAGGTATTAACACTTGCACGGGCACGGGGTATATAAATATATTTGACTTTGAAAAGGACGTGCTTTAGATTTATGGCTGGGATTAAGTAATTTACTTAAAATTATGTACGGAAGATTTGTCGGACTAGATATCGGTAAAACGGCTGCGCGCGTCTCTCTAATAAAAAGGGGCCTAAGAGACGTACAGCTTCTTCAAACTTTAAGTGTTCCTATAACCGAAGAGCAGCTGCAAAACCCCGAATACTTAGCAGAGCTGTTTAAGGAAAATTCACTACCGAGGGGAGATGTAGCAGTCTCTCTAAATGATAATCCGATCTCTATTAGGATTATCAAGTTTCCCTTTTCAGACTCAAAGAAGATAGACCAGGTCTATGAGTACGAGCTTGAGAATATATCCACTTTTGATCCGGCCGAGAAAATCCACAGCTATCACCTGGTAAAGAATGAGGGCGGTAGCGAGGCTATCGCATGTATATTTGAAAAAGATCAGGTGGAGACGCTGCTTGATTCCTTAAACTCGGCAGGCATAGATCCCAAGGTTATTACTTACTCACCGCTTGTTTTTGGGGCCTTAAATGACGAGCTTGAGGGTAAGAGGCCGCTTCTTTTAATAGATGTAGGAGAAACAGAGCTTGAGTTTTCTCTTTTCGATAGCGAAGGGCTTTTGCGCGTTAGATCTTCCACTCAGCCAATTGAGCTGTTTTATAGGAATGTAGCAGACAAAACAGGTGTTACGGAGCTTGATTATTCAGGCGCTTTATTCGGTGAGGGCGCAGAGGCCGATAGAAAAGAATGTATGTCACCGATAGTAAATGAGATAAAAAAGACAATCCAGTTTTTTGAACTAGAGGTAAAAGAGAAGATAAACACCATTCTTATATCAGGCCCACTTTCACTTATACCCGGAACACAGGAGCACTTGAGCTCTGAGCTTAATAGGGAGATAAAAAAGCTCTATATTCCGGAGCTCGGTGTGGATAAATCACCTCTTTTCGCAAAGTCCTATGCCCTTTCTCTTTACGGTAGCGCTCATAGAAGCGGGTACCTGAACTTCCGCAAGGACGAGTTTAAGTACGTGGGTATGGACAGGGAGCTTAGAAAGGTATTCACGGCTCCGGTAGTGCTGGCAGCAATTCTAATTCTTGTACTGATATACGGCTCCGTATCTAACTACTTAAATCTTAAAAATGAAGTAAGGGAGCGCGAAGCCAGGATAGCTGAGGTTGTTAAATCCGCTTTTCCCAATGTGAGGGCAATCCCGAGGCCTGTGCAGTATATGGAAAGTGAAGTTCAGAAGGTGAGGGAAAAGCTTGATCTTATTCAAGGTGTAGAGGGGGGACCCACTCCGCTTGATGTATTGAGGGATATATCCGCAAGTCTACCGTCCTCCATGAAGCTTACAGTAAATGAGATAAGGTATGAGAGCGAAAATAGAGTGAAAATAAAAGGTGTCTGCGATTCGTACCAGGAGGTTACCGAGATTGAAGAGGCGCTCTCAAAATCTGAGATGTTCGAGAGCGTAAACAGGGATCAAACTGGGAGCGCTGCTGACGGGAAAACAAAGTTTGAGATATCCGTGTATTTAAAATCAAACGTGTAATATGGATCTGCAAAACATAATAGAGAAAATAAAAAGCTTTATCGCACTTGGCCGCGAGAAAATAGAGACGGTCTCCTCCACCCAAAGGGACAGGAGGGCCATGTTGCTCTTGGGTGTAGTGGTGTGCGTGTTAATCTTTTACTTTGTTATCCATTTTTTCTCATCCGGGACAGAGCGCCTGGAAAAAAGAGCCACAGTACTTGAGTCTGAGCTGAGGAAAGTGCAGACACTGAGTGCAGAGTATGAGCAATCTAAAAAAAGAATGTCCGAGCTTGCCGGGAAGATTAAAAAAGGGGATGAGCCCTTAATATCGCTGTTGGAAAAAGTACTTATAGCTGAAAATATCGAGAGGCAGAACTTTTCAATCCGAGACGTTAATACCAGGGGTTCGGATAATGAAGAGCTGTTTGAGGAAAAGAGTGTAGATGTGGAGCTTAAAAGAATTTCGTTGGACGATTTAGTGGATATACTATATAAAATACAAACAAAGCAGTCGTTTCTGAAGGTGTCGAATCTGAGTATCATAACGAAAGTAAAACAAGCAGATTCTGTAAACGTAAAGCTAAGATTGTCCACATTCGATTTCAAGCAGGTGATATGAGATGCAAACGGGTGATTTGAGATGAAGGAAAGACTGAGGAATTCAAAGTACGCAAAGCCCTTTTACTATATTGTATTTTTTGTGGTTTTGTTTTTCGTATTTCTATATACCTCTTTTCCCACAGAGGGGATTAAGCAGCAGATTATTTCACAGATAACGGATAACACCCCTTATCAAGCCGAGATCGGGAGCGCTAGTATAGCAGCACCTTTTAGTCTTAAATTACAAGATGTGACTCTTTATCGCTCTAAAGACAATGTGCTTAAGATAGATAGCTTGAAGGTTAGTCCTTCAGTGTTTTCGCTATTTTCATCAAGCAATATCATTCCCTTTAAAGCCAAGCTTAACGGCGGTGAAATAAAAGGCACCTTGAGCATAAATAAATCGGGCAGCGGTCTTGATGAAATAGATGCCGAGGTAAAGCATGTAAACGTAGATAACCTCACGGCCTTTATAACAGGCTCTGAAGATGCACTTGCTCTAAGGGGCGCATTGGACGGGAATCTGAAAATCGATTTTTCTCCCGAAGCCCTCGGAGAGTTTAATTTCACCGTGGACGAGCTGGAGCTGGATAACATCATGGTGAAGGGTATCAAGCTTCCCGCTCTAAAGGGGCTTCAGTCAGTTTTCAGCGGCAATATAGAGGGACGTGAAACCAATGTACAGGAGTTGAATCTAAAAGGCGACGGTATCGATCTTCAGATAACAGGCAAGGCGCCGCTTATCTGGGAGTTTTCAAAGGGCGGGGTTATTGATCTTGGGTACCGCCTGGAAATAACAGGTGGGGAGTACGCCAAGTACAAAGGTATGTTAAGTCCCTATCTAGCTCAGCAGAGAGACGGGAGTCTGGGCGGAAAGATCATAGGCACCGTAAGTAACCCCAAGTTTGAAAAAGGCTCAGTAAAAAGATTTTAGAACCCTTAGCACTATAAAGCTTTATCTAATAATCAAATCATTCCGCGTGTGGTCAGTCATGCAAGCGAGGTTAGTCATGAATGAAAAAGAGCTTGAAAACTTACTAAAAGATGAGGGCTTTTCAGGAATATTTGTACATACCGACCGACCCCGTGCCCATTACCCTGACCATACCCATAGCGGTGTTACAGCTCACATAGTGCTCGAGGGTGAGATTACTGTGAGCTCAGAGGGCGCTACGAAAACTTACAGGGTCGGAGATAGGTTTGATGTTCCCGCAGGCGCTGTACATTCGGCAAAGATCGGCCCTTCGGGCTGCCGCTACATGATAGGGGAAAAATAATCTTTCGTCTCAAACCCAATAAAGTTTCGTAACTATCTCACATTCTCGCTTTTCCCTTCTTTACTCTGTCCTTTCAATTATCACGCTTGCTTTGAACATCCGTATTTATGGATTACCCCTCTTTGTGATATTCTTAAAATTAGGAGGTATTTGTCATGCGTATGTCAATATTCTCAGCCCTTATCGCCATACTTTTTATTGTAACGTTTTCCGTAAAAGCGGAAAAAACACCCGTAGGCTCAGAAGAAGAGATGGTGATTAAGAGCATTGTGTTTGACCAGAACACGCAGGCCCCTGTGGTGCTGCTTACAGACGAGGAAGATAGTGTCGTGCTTCCAATATGGATCGGTATTTGTGAAGCGCGCTCAATCGAAATAGGGGTTTCCGACGTCGTGCTGCCAAGGCCCATGACATATGATTTGATAGCTGCTGTCTTAAGGACTCTTAACGCGAAGGTCGAGAGGATTGTGATAGTGGATATACGTGACCAGGTTTATTATGCGCAGGTCGAAATATCGGTCGATGGAAAAGTTTCCAAAATAGATGCCCGCCCGAGCGACGCGATCGCTCTTGCGTCTAGAATGAGCGCGCCGATATATGTAAAAAAATCAGTATTAGACAAAGCTGCATTGCTTGACCCCGGGAAAGAAAAAAGGGGACTTTAAAATATCCTGGGTAATAGCGATATTCGTGAGATCGGGGAATTTGCACTTATAGTTATCGCCGCCACTATGCTGATTTGACATCTATTTCCCTGCTCGCTATCATTTGTGCCAAGACCTGATTAGTACCGGTAAATTATGGGCTCCTCGCAAAATCTAAACAAACTTAGAAAAGAGATTGACAATATTGACAAAAAGCTGCTCGAGCTTTTAAATGAGCGCGGAAGCGTGGCTTTAAATATAAGCGAGCTAAAGCGCGAGAACTCTTATAGCGTCTATGACCCTGTGAGGGAAAAGGAGATAGAGAAGAAGCTCGCCCGATTGAATAACGGCCCCCTCACCGGGGAATCCGTACTCAGTGTATACCGTGAAATAATTTCAGCCTGCCGAAAACTTCAGGAGCCTCTTAAGATAGCGTACCTGGGCCCGCGTGGGAGCTTTTCGCACCAGGCTTCATTCAGGGAGTTCGGGGGCTCAAACGAGCTAATTCCCCTGGGAAGCTTCGATGAGGTGTTTCAGGAGGTCGAGACTGGTAGAGCAAACTATGGCGTGATACCCATAGAGAACTCGGTAGAGGGCTCGGTAGGAGCGGTGCTCGATTTGCTCTCACACTCAAACCTGGTTATTACAAACGAGATATTTGAAAAGATACATCATTTCCTTCTCTCTAATTCAAAATCGCTTAAGGATATTAAAGTAGTGGCGTCCCATCCCCAAGCCTTTGCTCAGTGTAAGGGGTGGTTAGGTAAAAACCTCGGACATGCTGAATTGGCCGAGGTTGCAAGCACTGCCGAGGCCGCAAGGCTTGCCTCGCGCAAAAAAGGCTACGCCGCCGTAGCAGGCAAGTATGCTGGGGAAATATATAAACTAAACGTTCTTAAAAAAAATATTGAGGACAGCTCTCAGAATACAACGAGGTTTTTCGTTATCGGTAATACTTCCACACAGCCTTCAGGAAACGACAGAACCTCGATAGTTTTTTCACTTAAGGATAAACCCGGGGCTTTACAGAAATCCTTTTTTCAACCCTTTGCCCTGGAGTCCGTTAATCTTAGCAAGATCGAATCGAGGCCCTCAAAAGAGAGACCCTGGGAGTATTTATTTTTCGTCGATTTCGAAGGGCACACTGAAGACGCAAATATCAAAAGATTACTGTCCAAAGTAAGGAAAAACTCGGTTTATCTTAAAATTCTCGGCTCTTACCCTGCCGGAAAGCAATAATATCAACATTACAGTAGTTTAAGAAAGCACCTGGTTGAATAGGATTGCAAACGATCAGCTCAGAGGTCTAACGAGGCAAAGTAATGGTAAAACTGCTGCCCTTACCTTCCTCGCTTTCTACATCGATAGTGCCGCCGTGAAGTATCACTATATGTTTTACAATGCTCAGTCCGAGCCCCGTGCCGCCGATCTTTCTGGATCTGGTTTTATCCACACGGTAGAAACGTTCGAATATTCTGGGTAAATGCTCCTTAGGAATTCCTATTCCCGTGTCGAATACCTTTATATATAGATTCCCTTCTGGGTTACTTAGCTCGATCCCAATTGTGCCTGAGTCAGGCGTATACTTAACAGCGTTATCTATTAGGTTTAAGAACATCTGCTCCAGTAAAAATCTGTTTCCCTTTACAGTATGATGCTCTGCCCCGTTGTTAAATGCTATGTTGAGTTTTTTCTCAGAGGCTTTTGTCTTTATGGCTTCGAGGGATGAGGTAATTATTTCCTCGACATCGATCCATTCAAAATCGCTGTCGGGCGCAGAGCCTGAAAGATAGTCCCTGCTTTCTACCTCGGACAGTACCAGGAGGTCTGAAACTATATTAATAAGTCTGTCTGTGTGTCTTTTGATTATACCTATAAAGTGTTTAAGATCCTCGGTGTTTTCATACGCGCCTTCTTCAATCGTTTCGCTGTAGCCTTTTATAGCCGTAAGAGGGGTCCTGAGCTCGTGTGAGACGTTTGCAATAAAATCGGCTTTTATCTTCTCAAGCCTCTTAAAGTCCGTTATGTCAAACATAACGACAATTACTTCTTCTTCTGGCGATTCAAGCGGGATGACATTGAGCAGGTAGTAGCGCTCCTCGGGATAGAGATAGAATATCTCTTTAGTGTCGGGTCTGCGCTCGGAGAGTACGTTCTCGATGAGCTCTGTAACCTCTCTATTCCTGAGTATTTCCCAGTACTGCTTCTCCTTGGGATTGTCCTTGATGTTAAACATCTCCAGGAGTGCGTTGTTAGTGATAATTGCTTTTCCATCCCGAGAGAGCACCATAACGCCTTCACTCATTGCGCTTAATACTGCTTCGAGCTGATTTTTTTCACTGGAAAGCCGTTTAAATAGCTCATTTAATCTTTGCGCCATTTGATTAAGGGCGTTTGAAATTTTGGGTATTTCACCCTTTAGCTCTGAAATCGGGATATCCACGTTAAGATTACCGTGCGCTAATTCCTCTGAGATATTGATTAGGGGGTTAAGGGACTTCCTTAGCGATTTGGAGAGCGCAAGCAAAAGAGCCGCAGCTATAATAGCGATTATGAGGGATATATAAATAATCCTTTTTTCTATTGGCAATATACTCTTCTGAAGGATATTCAGAGGCAGTGAGGTTCTTACTACATAGTCGGCATTACCCCCAGGGCCTAAAACGGGAATGGCTACATAGAATAGCTCTTTCTGAAGGGTGTTGCTGTAGCGTGTGCTTTGTCCGGTGTGCCCGTTTATCGCCTCTTTGATCTCAGGTCTTTCCGAGTGGTTTTCCATTTCTCTTGGGTTTTTATCTGAGTCCCCGAGAACCACACCGTGTTGATCTATTACTGTAATCCTGACGCCGCTTTTTTCACCGAGCCTGGTTACTAAGTCCTGTACCTGTTCTATGTCCTTAGCCCTCAGCGAAGGTTCCAGCACTGCGCTTACCATGTTGGCCGAGCGGACTAAATTCTGCCGGGTGAGCGAGTGGTCATATTTTCCGAGCTGTCCGATTACAATGACGGTGAATAAAAAAAGTGCCAGGAATACTATTATGAAGGAGGGAATGAACTGTTTCCGGAATATACTCAATAGATTTCTACTCTTCTAATTTATAACCTATACTCCTAACAGTTTTAATCAAATTGCCGGCAATGCCAAGTTTTTCTCTTAGATTTTTTATGTGGACATCTATTGTTCTGTCGTATACAAGCTTGTCGTCTCCCCAAAGCCTCTTCTTTTTAAGGAGTTGATCCCGGGTGAATACCCTGCCCTTTCCCTCAGCCAGGACTTCAAGGATCTTAAATTCGGTTGTGGTAAGAATGATTTTTTTGTCATCTACAGTGACCTCGTATTTTTCTAGGTTAATCGCAAGCGGGCCCGCTTTGATTATATTGTCCTTAATCTCCATTGTCCCGATCCGCCTGAGTACGCTCTTACATCTGGCCACGAATTCTCGCGGGCTGAAGGGTTTCACTATATAGTCGTCTGCGCCAAGCTCAAGCCCCACAACTACGTCTGCCTCCGAAGCTTTTGCTGTCAGCATAATAATAGGTACCGATGCCGTAGTACTTTTTTGTTTCAGCATTCTGCATATCTCAAGCCCGTCTATTCCGGGAAGCATTATGTCGAGTACCGCAAGATCGGGTACTACGGATCCGACGTAGGAAAGAAAATCCCTTCCGTTGTGAAACTCCTTTACCTTAAAGCCCTCTCTTTTTAAATGATGGCTTACAAGCTCCACTATATCTTCTTCGTCATCCACAATGGTTATTAGTTTTTCACTCATTTAAATATCCTAACTCCCGTTTATCATAAGCAATTTTATCTATAGATTATATAAAAGGTTTATAGTTGCAATAACACCCTTCTTGTCTTAACGCAATCTTAACACTTATTTCACAATAGCTTAACTCTACTTCTATATCTTCTAGGTCAAAATATATTTGTACAAAGGAGGAAGTTGAGAGATGAAATTTCTATTAAAAATGCTTATCTTGGCTGTGCTCGTTTTGCCTTTTAGCGGTTTAGATTCGAAGGCCCAGTCTACGAAGCAGCAGATCGAGGAGCTTAAGCAGCAGATAGAAGCAATCCAGCGCCAGAATCAGCAGCAGATACAACAACTACAGCAGCAGATAGAGCTTATGGAGAATCAGAGAGCTGCAGACAGCGAGAAAATGGCGGAAGTCGTGGAGAAAGACAACGACGCATGGTACAACAAGTTTAAGGCCGGCTATAACAAAGGTCTCACTTTTTCAACCACCGACGGGAACTTTAAGATGAGGTTCAGGATACGCGGACAGTTCCAAGTTTCGGTAGACGACACAGATGGAGAAAATACCGCGACTAACTTTAGCGTGGCCAGGCTCAGAATGAAATGGGATGGACACGCCTTTAGACCCTGGTTTCTTTATACTCTTCAACTGGGGGCAAGAGACTCTGTAACATTGAGAGACCTTTATTTCACTATTGCGTATAACAAAAATATAATGCCGAGAGTGGGGCAGTTTAAGGTTCCCTTTAGCAGGGAAACTTTGAACTCCTCATCAGCTCTTCAGTTGGTAACCAGATCAATTGCGGACGCAGAATTTACATATGCAAGGGACCGCGGAGTGACGTTAAATGGCGGGCTTGGAAAAAATTATAATTTTTCCTATGCCGCCGGAGTATTTAACGGGGACGGTAGAAACGGGAAAAGCACAGACTCTAATCTACTATATGCAGGAAGGATTCAGCTAGGCTTGGGAGGAGAGGAGTCCAAGTTTAGTCCAAACTCGGCGTTTCCAACGGCTAAAGCATATAAGATCGTACCGAACTTTGCTAAAAAGCCCACTTTTGTTGTCGGCCTGGCTGCAGCCGGTATACCGGGGTTAAATATAGACAGAAAGTCACCTAATTCGCTTTTAACAGACAGATTTGAAGAGTTAGGAATAACGCAAGCGAATTTGACTTCCATAACAGGGGATGTGAATTTCAAAATGCCTGTCTTTAATGTTCAGGGATCGTATTACAGCAGGTGGATAGATCCTGAAGAAGGTGGTGGGAGTACAGCTTATGACCAGGGTTTCAATGCTCAAGCAGGAGTATTTGCACTGCCAAAGACCCTTGAGTTTGTCGGAAGGTTTACTTATGTAGATTTCGATACGGGCTCAGGTGTTGTACCTGCTAACACCAGCGTTCAGAATACAGCATGGGCTGTCACACCAGGAATCAATTATTACATATCAAAGGATCACAGATGGAAAGTTCAGCTTCAATACTCATTCCTGCGCCAGGAGTTTACGCAGGGCGAGCCTGATATTGACTCAAATGTAATAAGGGCTCAGCTCCAAGCTTACTTTTAAGATACAAATCGGACAAAAGGAAATAAACATAATTTAATCATCTCTCCTTAAATTATAATCATCTCCCTTTTTGTTCTGGCTCCGAAACATTTAAAATCCGGCACATGATACCAACTCATGTGCCGGATTTTTTTAATATCNCTATTCTGTGGAGCTTCATTGTTTTTTCTTTTGATTTTTGGGTGTTAACATAAACTGGATGGACCCAGTTGCGCTAATAAATATTTATTGGGTATATGTCTATTGACAGGCCTATTTTGTTACTGGTTTTTCAAAATGTCCGATGGATCAGCCAGAGGGATAACGGTTAAATGCTCAGCAAAATGATTTTAATCTTGTTACTAGCTATTTTAGTATGCCTCTTTACATCTACGACTCTACCGGGACTTTGCTTAAAATCTTTTGCCCAGGGGTCTCAACAGAACGGGGCGTCAATACCAGAATTATCCTTATCTAAGCCGACAAAAAAAGTGATAACCGAGAAAGTAGGGGAGAGACTCGCAAATCCTGTGGCCCCAATATGGAGTATTGGGTTACGGTATGATTTTACCTTCCTTAGTGGTGATCCGTCGGAAAAGACCCGCCATAGTAATACCTTAAATGTTCAGCCGGTGATTCCCATCCCAATAAAGGATAAGTGGTTCTTAGTTATCCGTTCCGTCATTCCATTTATAGCCAGCACGCCCGTAGTGCAAGAAGGGGGAGGTTTTAAAGGGAGAACAGGGCTCGGGGATATGGCTATAGCTACTGCGCTCACGCCCAGAACAATAGGGGGTTTCAAGTGGGCCGTCGGAACTACTTGGATTCTCCCCACAGCCAGCAAAGAAAATCTTGGCCAGCAGAAGTGGCAGTTAGGCCCTACCGGATTTGCCGGATATTTTGGTAAGAAATGGTCAGCAGGTATTTTTCCGCAGCAATGGTGGTCAATCGGCGGTAAGGATAACAGGTCTGAGACCAGTCAGGCAAACATCCAGTACTACCTTTGGCGCCTTCTCCCGGATGGTTGGGAAGTGGGGACCGGGGCTCCGAACGTGTTAATTGACTGGAAGGCTGATGACGGTGATAAAGTAACGCTGCCTATCGGTCTTGGGGTAGCAAAGACAGTTAATTTAAAGAAAGTACCGTTTAGAATTCAGCTTGAAGCCAGCTACAGTGTCGTGCAACCCGATACGCTCAGTTCAGAATGGAATATTCGTTTGGTAGTGACGCCGTTTTTTCCGGGGCTGATAAAAAAATCCTTTTTTTAGAATTAAATATCGCTGAAAAACGAAATTCCCTTAAGTAACCATAATTTTGATTCTCAAACGTCCTAAGCTAAAATCATATTACGCGGCAGGATTAAAACATGAAGTATTTACTACAAATAGTGGTTTATACATCCGTATTAGCGGCTATGACCGGGGCTTTTTCCCATGCGCAGCCACAAGAAACAGATGATCCTATCGTAAGTGAAGAGGCAGCTTCTGAGCAAAATAAGAGCGGTCACGAACCTGTTAGAGAATTAATCTCCAAGCCCAGAGNATTCTATCACTTCTTAAAGTCTCATTATAACAACGGTCTTGTTTTCGAGACGAAAAGAGGAAATTTTAGAGTCCGTTACAAAACGCTCATCCAGTTCCAATTCGCTCTAACAGATAACAATAATGTTACGGATACGGATTTGTTTTTCAGAAGGATTAGGATGAAGTTTGACGGATACGTATTTAGACCTTGGCTTAAATATGTTCTCCAGCTCAGTAGAGATAATGTTAAGCTTGGTCAGAGTGGGAGTAGCAGCGGCGTAGAGTTTAAGGATTTCTATGTGGACGCCGTCTATTTTAGCAAGATTTTTCCCAGGATCGGACAGTTTAAGGTCCCTTTTAACAGAGAGCAGTTAAACTCTGGGACGGCCCTGCTACTCGTCGAGCGCTCTATTGTAAATTCAGAGTTTTCTTTAGGCAGGAAAATTGGGGGCGGTCTTTACGGTATTTTAGGTAATCATTTAGCATATGGTACAGCTGTGTTTACCTCTCCCGCAACAGACGATACGGCAGATGCGTCCTCTATTGATTCTGAAACAATTGCCGCAAGAGTCCAGTTGAATTTTGGAGGAACACTAGAATACGGCAGTGGAGGATTTCCCACAGGCGGGGACTATGCGCTTGTGCCGGACTTGACGAAAGTGCCGGTATCTGTATTAGGAGCGGCTCTGGTCTACTTACCTGATTTGAGTGTTAAAGAAAACGACGGTGATTCGGGGGCATTAATCCAAAGATTCATCGAATTGGGTATAGAGAAAGGCAATGTAGTATCGATTACTGGGGACGCGGCGTATAAGCTTCCGATGTTTAATGTTGAAGCCGCATACCTGGGCAGGTGGATAGAGCCTGAAACCGGCGGCAGTGAAACTGTGTACGATCAGGGGTTTCGTTTACAATCAGGAATATTTATGGTCCCTGATTTGATTGAGATAGCAGGAAGGTGGGCTTTTATAGATTATGATACTTCCCCCGGGGAAGTGGGGGT
>JGI24023J19991_10000546_pt1 | contig 29071 bp, 35 predicted proteins | sample Cruoilmetagenom1_FD_19991 | JGI IMG/M metagenome (IMG submission 19991) | reverse complement strand
GCGAGGGTAATTTCCGCGACAAACCGTGATTTGGGAAGTGAAGTTGCTGCAGGTCGGTTCCGGGCTGACCTTTACTATCGACTCAACGTCTATCCCATTACTCTCCCCCCCCTGCGGGACAGGAGGGAAGATATTCCCCTACTGGTCACTCATTTCATTTCTCTCTTTAATAAGCAATTCGGCAAAAATACTGAGGAGGTTTCCCCCATTATTATGGAAACCCTGCAAAACTATGACTGGCCGGGAAATATCCGCGAGCTTCGGAATGTACTTGAAAGGGCTGTAATCACCAATGCAGGGTCAAGTCTCCATCTGCCGGATGGGCTCAGCCAGTATAAGAATAGAAATATAAATGACCTGGCAGTAGACACAGAAATCCTTTCCCTGGCAGAAGTAGAACGGCAGCATATCCTCCGTACTTTGCAAAAAACCGACTGGCAGATAAGTGGCATAAAGGGCGCTGCCACTATTCTTAAAATGAATCCCTCAACTCTTCGTTCACGGATTAAAAAACTGGGCTTGAAAAAGCCCTGATTTTCGTCTGTCGTCAGAACGACCTTTTTAGATGGCATTAGGAGCTTGTCAACCCTGGAATGACACGAATGCGACATGCCGGGGCTGACACGACACTAGGAGGTTGTCCGAGAATAAGTATTTTGTTCAAAATCGAGGTTTTCCAAAAAAATAAGCACAGCCATATACGTGATATTGCGAGTATAATTTTTTTTTTGGAAATAACGAAGAGTTTGGGCAAAATCCATTCTCGGACAGGCTCCTAGTATTCTCTCGGTACATGCAGGCTAACGGGGAAGATAGATTGGAAGTTAGCGAAATCTTTATCCGTTGTTAAAATGGGCATTTTACGTCGCGAGGAGATTGCACAGATAAGAAAATCAGTATTGGAACCTTGAATTCCTTTTTTCCTTGCTGTGTTAAAATACTCGGCTGCCAACTCATAATCCTTTGTTTCCAATTCTATATCAGTAAAGGCTTCAAGGTGCAGTTTTAGGGTATCAAATTGTTTTTTTGATTTTATGCCGCTTAAAAGCTCTTGCCTGATGGGGCCGAGTAGTTGGGCACGAATTTCTTCGATTAAATTTCTTAGTTCCTCAATATAGGGATTACCCTGAACAGTATTTCTTCTGAGAGCAAGCGACCAGATACAAGTGTCTATGATGATTTTCATTTTGCAGTTCGTTGTTGTTTGTAGTCATAGTCTTTATCAAAAGCCACTGTATTGAAAATATTAAGAATTTCTGATTGTTTTCTACGTTGGATATATTCATGTAGAGCTTCGGTGACAACACCTTTCTTGGTTCGATGTTTTCCAATTAATTTTGCTTCTTCAATAAGCTTGTCATCAAGTGCGAGATTTGTTGCCATGATTTTGCCTCCCGATTTGTTTACACACTATTATATTCCTTTCGATGTGTAAAGTAAACCTGAAATGATGGTTAGTTTTACCCACTTTCCTCCGAATGCCCTGAGCTGGATTCGGGATATTCAACTGCGAAATAGCGCGAATATGTGATATTACGCACTTCATTGTGTGACTTCAACTTCCTGCGTTGTGGTAATAAAAGTTGTATTTTCAAGATGTAAAAAAGGAAAACAATTTTACCGGCCATAATGGATCGCTTATTGCTTTGGAAGAATATAACTTTACGATTTTTCCAAAGGAGAGACCAATGGTTGAACTTGAAATATTGTTCAAAATCTATCCTAAAAAAAGGGCCGAGTTTCTCCTGGCATTTGACATGATGAAAACAGGTGAGAGTTTGGAAAAGAACCGTATTGACCTGGAACTTTTCGAATTGGTCAGGGAGTCAAACACCTTTTTATGGCTTGAACTTTGGGATAACGCTGAATCCCTTAGCCATTATTGTAACGAAAATAAATACCGGGCTTTGATGGGTGCCATCGACATCCTGGGAAATCAAATTCATATACGAACACTTTCAATCATGGAGGAAACAGCAAATGAATAACCTGTCGAGAACCCTTTTACTCTGTGCCATTTTTCTGATGGTAACCACTATCGGCAACACCCAGGAGAAGGGAGGTGAAGACCTGGCAGCCAAGACCCAGAATCCGGTAGGCGCCATGTACAGTTTGCCCTTTAAATTCAGCTTTGACTACGGTGCGGAAAACGGTGAGGCAAGTTTTCTCAATATCCAGCCGGTGATACCGGTGACTGTGGGTGACTGGAACCTGATTAATCGGGTAATTATGCCCCTGATTGACACTCCAGGCATGGTGACTGGAACCCCTGAAATTCCAACCCCTATACCGGGTGATGGTGCCACAGGTCTTGGGGATATCAATTATTCGGTATTTGTTTCTCCGGCTGAACCAGGGAGGGTTATATGGGGCATTGGCCCGTCCCTTATGATGGATACGGCCACCGACGACCAGTTAGGGAGCGGCAAATGGAGCACCGGTCCAACTGCGGTAATACTGGTACAGCCCAAACCCTGGACCCTGGGCCTTCTTGGTAGGCAGCTCTGGTCTTTTGCAGGAGACTCTGACCGCAGCAATGTCAACCAGATGCTTCTTGAGCCTTTTATTAACTATAACCTGGAGGGTGGCTGGTATCTAATCAGTGATATGATCATCACCGCCAACTGGGAGGCTGATTCCAGTAATCAATGGACGGTGCCACTGGGCGGCGGCCTTGGTAAAATGTTTGAAATTGGCAGCCAGAAGATGAATACCAAGATTGAAGCATATTACAATGTTGAAAGGCCGGATGGCGCACCGGACTGGTCTTTAAGCTGGACATTGCAGTTTTTGTTCCCGAGGTAAAATTTTATATCTGAAACCGTGATTTGTCCCTTAATACCCTGATGTTGGAAAACGATAAAACATCGCAACTCAATAAAAAAAGTTATTGGTCCAGCTCTTTATTAGGTCTGGATTTAAAGAGTGGTGGTGAAGGTGCCGGGCCTCGACATGAGATCTACTACTTCACGGATATCGGTAAACTCGCAGCTGTACGGTATGGTGATTTTAAGGTCCATTTCATGATCCAGGAAGCCCATGGATTTGATGTCTGGAAAAATCCTTATACCGAACTCGGATGGCCGTCTTTAGTTGACCTGCGAGCTGATCCATTTGAGCGTGCAATGCATGAGTCAATTGGCTGGGGCCTGTGGTCGACAAAACGCATGTATGTGTTGAGTGGAGCGGCTATTGTGGCTACTGATTTTTTGAAAACATTCCTGGATTTTCCACAGCGTCAAGCACCGGGCAGTTTTAGTGCTGAGAATATTATGACTCAACTGGAAAACGCCGGGACTGCGAAGTAAACAACAGTCTTAAAGATGGTTGAACAATTTATCTTGGAGGCCCGAAGATTTTTAATAGCGTACTGATTCCTTCGAACGTGCTGATACCGATTCCAATAATTACAACATTTGGTGGATTCGCAGAATCTTTGCTCTGGTTCCGGCACAAACCTTTGTGGGTGAATATATCGCGAGCTACAAGGAGTCTCGCCGCGACAGAAACCGGCAAAGTTCAATGTTGACGATGTGCTTAACGCTATGAAAGCAGGTGCAGGAGCAGGCAACTGATCGTTCAATAAAGGGGGCGAGGTCTTGAAATTTCGCCTCCTTTCCATTCCACATCAAGATAAGGGGACAAGTGATATGGGTGCATCTGAGGATACATCAAAGCAACCTGCCGCCGGTTGGCGCTTAAAGTCAGGCGTTGCACTGTTTATACTCAGCATAGCAATACCATTAATTGGAATACCTGTGGTGACCGCCCTTGGTGTTTCCGTGACTATCACCGCTACACTCTCCGGGGCGCTGTTAGTCGGGGCTGAGGTCATGGGTATAGTGGCGATAGCGGTCATGGGAAAAGATGGATATGCATACATTAAAACTCGTGTTTTCGGATTTTTAAAGCAATATGGTCCTCCAAGAGAGGTGAGTCGATTTCGCTATACCCTCGGTCTTGTTATGTTCACCGTGCCTATTCTGTTTGGTTGGGTATCGATCTATGCAGCTCAGCTGATCCCCGGTTTTACGGAGAATCCACTGCCTTTTGCACTAGGCGGAGATATCCTCCTACTTGCAAGTTTGTTTATGCTTGGAGGTGATTTCTGGGACAAGATACGAGCGCTGTTTATCTACGATTCTGGGGTGCATTTTACACAGAAGCAGGCTGGCTAAAATAATTCCTGATTACGTATGAAACTCAATCAATTCTATTGAAGTAATTTAAATACGTTGATAATAAAAGAGAAACAAGATCCCACAGGTTTGTCATCCCCGCGCAGGCGGGGATCCAGTTACGAGCAGGATTGCTGCATCGAAGTCTACGCTTATCTCCCGCCTGCGCGGGAATGACGAAAAAGGCAGCTGAGTTTCGTACGTAATCAGAAAATTATATCGATGAATATACTTCAAAGGTACTTATCCAAGTATTTAAAAAGTTCTGATTTATTCGGGTTATTCAGGCGGCTTACTGTTATTTTTTTAGTAACGGTTGTTTTCCTGTCCGATGTTCTATGTGAAGAACCGCCTCTCCAGGATGAAAAGGCTCCGGACAGTATTGATGTTATAATCGAAAATCGAGATGAGCTGGCCTACGATCCAACAAAACACAGCATTTTCCCTGAATTTTACCACCAGCTAAGCTCCAAACTATTTGAGTGGGAGCGGAAACACGGTTTGGAAATAACTCTGAATTACGATGTCCTTGTGCAGGGAATCACAGGTATTGAGGAGAATACCGGAGGAGCGTCTGGTGAAATAGCCTTGAGGGGACGTTGGTTAATGTTTGGGGAAAAATTTAATGGACCTGCCTATCTCTCTTTCAGGTTACGAAACAGGCAGGCATATACTGATATACCTCCCTCAAAAATTGGTTCCGAATCCGGTTTGTTGTGGAGCACAGCTGATGGATTTACTGACGCAGGCTTTCAAGTTCCTGATTTTTATGTAGACCAGGAACTGTTGAAGGGTGATTTAATTTTACGGTATGGTCAGTTTTCAATTGATAAATTTGTTGATAAGCATAGCCTTAGAAATTCCAAACGCTATTTTCTCAATCAGGCTTTCGCAAAGAACCCTGCTGTAAATTTCCCCAAGTATGGTGCCGGAGCTGTTGGAACCATGAAAATTGGTGATAGATGGGGATTTGTCGCTGGTTGCTCTAACATCCAGGGTACTGACCAACTCAAAGGAGAAGTTGATCTAAGCATTACCTCTACCGCCCTTTTCATGACACTGCAAAGTTCTTACTCCTTCAGTGGGTTTGGGGGAAAGTCGGCGCAGATTCAAGCAATGGGCTGGTATGATGACAATAACGGGGAAGACGAAATTAAAGATGGTGGAGGGGTCAGTGTTACTCTGGAACATAGAGGGCCGCGGGAAGGAGAAAATTATGTGTTCAGATTTACCTCTTCAGATGGTAAGGCGACCAATACAAAAAACATCCTTTTTCTGGGATATGGCAGAGAAATAAATGACTTTGATCATTTTGGCATAGGGCTGGCTGGTGGTCAATCTTCAGAATCATCTAAATGGCAGGGCGTTATGGAACTTTACTACCAGTGGCAAATCACCAAGGAACTGCTGATTACACCTGATTTCCAGTTGGTTACAGGAATAGAGGGGGAGGACGATCTTGGTTTTGTTATGGGGCTTCGTGCAGGAGTAGTTTTTTGATGGGGCAGTGACTATTTTTCTTTCTTCTGTTTGCGGGCAATCCTGAAAAGTGAAGTAAAGTGCATCACCTCTTTGTTGTTTTTATCCTTTACCGTTGCCTGTCCGTGAAAGGTTCGCTGGTCACTTTCACTTTTAGTTACTACCGCATGGGCGGTGACGATGCCGTCCTGTACCGGGGCGAGAAATGTCGATTCGAGGGAGAGGGTGGCAAAATGAGTTCCGGTAGGCAGCAGAGATTTGCAGGCTATGGCAACAGCCGTGTCGGCCAGGCTGGTCAGGGCTCCGCCATGAAGGAGGCCTGCTCCTTGGGAAAACTGGTGGAGAAAGGGCATGGAAAGGACTGCCTGTCCCTCGGCTGCGCTCTCGATCTCCATCTGCAGCAGATTCTCAAAAGGGGCACAGGAGAGCCAGTTGTCCATCCTGATATGATGGGGGCCGGTATTCTTCATTGTATACTCACTCTATTCTTAATCTCGATCACCGGTTCAATGGCAGAGGAGGCGATCCAGCCCCTGCGGCCAGTTTCATCAGTTATATAGTTGAAGCCGCCATGGGTTTTTTCCGGATAGACCAGTCGTCCCTGTTGAATGGAGCTGGTGGAGGCGGCTGAGCTGAATGGTGAGAGCAGCAGACGACTCTCGCTCTCTGTTACGACTGAGGGTTGCCACTGTTTATGACGGAAGAAAGCACCTGTTGCACAGAGGATAAAAAGCATAAAGCAGGCTGTGGAGACAAGTTGCCGCGTTCTGGAAGAAAAGGGGAATTTAAGTGATGCAAGCTGGAAGGTGCTGAGCAGCAGCAGGAGGAAGAGAGCAGAAATTGTCCACTGAGTGAGATCCAGAAGCTGAAAAAAACGTTCCGACCATGAATATTCTCTGGGAAAGAGACCGCTTTCCTTCCGGATCAATTCCAGATTGCCCTGGATGTCCGAATCGGAGGGAGCAAGACGCAGGGCGCGCTCGTAATTGAGAATTGCCTTTCCCGTCTGTCCTGACTGAGCATAGCTGTTAGCAAGGTTAAAGAGCACCCCCGCACTATATCCGGATGTTGTTGTCAGCTGCTCGTACATTTGCGCGGCACCAGAGAAATCCCCTTTGCTATAGGTCTCATTTCCCTGCTCAAAGAGCTCCTGGTTGCCCTGTGCCACCGCCACGGCCGGGGCGTGGAATATGATGAAGAGCAAGAGCAGCAGCGGGTGGGAGACTGTTAACTTCATATAAGATCCTCCAGCTCTTTTTTTAATCCTTCAAAATAGACCTGCATAGTTTCAGGTGAAAGTTCACTGGTCCCGTATGCCGCCTGCTCTGCAGCTGCAAATATTTCTGTCAGGTTTGTTGTGTCACCGAGCTTGTTTTTGATGTCAGCCAGGCTGATGGCGGAGCCTTCCACCTGCCAGAGCAGACCGAGCTGCTTTTGTATCGACTGCCGACAGAGGGCAAGAAAGAGAGATCCATCACCAGAATCTTTTGCCTGTGACAGTTTAACCAGGTCACCCGCCAACAGCTCCTGTCTTCTTTTCTGCAGTTGAAGTTCAGGATGCTTTTCCAGGTTGCGGATGCGCAGTCTGAAGAAAAAGGTAAACAGGAGGAGAAGGATACAGCATCCGACTCCGGCGAGAAACCAGGTCTTTTTATAAAGAGGCATGATGCTCTGATAAAATGTGCCCGTTTCCAGATGAAGAGGAGCTAAGCCCTTGATACCATCCACTGCTTCAGCTGCCGGCTGAACGGATTGTGGCTTCACCGCTGTTGCCGTCTGTGTGGATTGCTGCGGACTGACGGGGCTGTCATGTTCAGCAATCCTGACAGCAATGGGAGCACTGGTAACAGTTATATAACTCTCTTTTCCAGGGTCAAAATAGCTGAACGAAAGGGACGGAATTTGTTTGAGACTGCTGTTCTTAGCTACTATCGCCTGCTCAAACTGTTTTTTCCCGAAGGGATATGTATCCTGACTGGAATAATCCGTGTTGGGGGAATAGGTTTTCCAGTCCGGTGTTGCAGGGAAGAGTGGCGCTTCCACCCGGTCAAAGTTGCCCTTTCCTGCAATTTCAAGGGTCAAGGTTATCGGTTCCCCGACTTCGACTTCTTTGGGGGATGCACTGACTGTAAGCTGGAAATCACCAATTGCTCCGGTAAAGTTTTCCGGCCTGCCTTTATCGGGAAGCTCTATTGTTTCAAAGTGAAGCTCAGGACTCGTGACCTGGATTGGTTTTCGCTGAAGGCCGCCGAAAAAATTGTCAAAAAATGAATCATTAAAAGGGCTACCACCAAAGGGTGACCGGCTTCTCTGCTGCTGGCGAAGAAGCAGCGTGGCGTCAAGTTCAAAAAGAACAGGATGGCGGCCTGCCTTTATGCCGGACAGGGTCGTATTCCAACTCAGCACATGATATATCACACCTTTCAACTGTTCCTGACTCTGTTCAGGCTCATTGCTCAAAGGCGACATAACTACACCGTCTGCTTTGAGTGCAGGGGGGGAACTGATAGGTGCCCACTGGTATTTCCGATTGAAATAGGCTTTGATTCTGAGTGGAACTATCTCTCCGGTATAGTGTCTGTCAATTTCGCTAACCAGAATAAAAGCGACATCGTTTTCGCCGGGTGAAGTGCTTTTATTTTGTTTGCTGGATTGATGACCTTGACCTATAGCGGTTACCTCAAAGGTGATGGGTTCCGTCTGTACCGTCTCTTTACCGGCGATAATTGAGATTGGTGGAATGGTGTAGGTTCCGGGTTGGAGTGGCTGTATTAAGTATAAATTTGAGATAGCGGAAGAGTAACTGCCGTTTATTATGTTGATCCTGCTTGACTGACCCTGACTGTGGAATTGGAGTCCATCGATTTCCTTCATTTTTATTTCGGCAGAGCGGGTTCCGGTAACTGTAATTGTCAGTTTTGCAGCACTGTCAACAGGAAACGAGTGGCTGGATAGAGATGCCTCTACTGATACTTCAGCCCGGGCCGGGAGTGAGAACAGAGGCAGCAGAAGGAGACAAATAAAGAGAGCAGAGAACTTACGTTGTTCCATTACCAGTCTCTCTCGATGGATCTATTCTCGGCCTTGCCCCCGGTGGGCACAAAATTAAGCTCACCTTCCTCATTTTTAAGACCGTTGAGCAATCTTTCTGCCTCTTCTCTGGTCATTTTGCCAAGTTGCTGTCTCCGGGCATCCATTGCTGCCTGTTCTTCTTTACCGCTCTCTTCCATTTTCGTTTCATCACTCTTTGATGGCTGCTCTGTGCCATTTTTATCATTTTCCTGCGGTTCGCCTTTATCGCCTTCGCCCTCTTTTTCTTCCGGCTGTGCAGAACTCTCTTCAGACTGTGAGTCCTGCTTCCGGTTTTCTTCTGAAGGCTGATTTTGATCGCTTTCCTGCTCTTCGTTGTCTTTATCCGGCTCCTTCTTCTGATTATTTTGATCCTGCTGTTGTTGTTTCTCTTTTTCCTCCTGTTGCTTCTGCAGCTCTTCCAGTTGTTTTTTAATCAACTCATGGTTGTATCGCGCATCTTCATCTTCGGGGGCGAGTTCCAGGACCCCTTGCAGGGAATCCAGGGCCTGCTGCCACTGTTCTATTGTTGCCTGCGGGTCTCCCTGGACCGTTTCCAATCCCTTGCGGTAGTAGGAGTTGCCGCGATTATAGTACGCTTTCCTCTGTAAATCGATGTTATTACTCTCCAGGGCCCTGGAAAATGAGGCAACGGCATCATCAAACATATTGTTTTTATAGGCAGCTGTACCGAAGTTAAAGTGCAGTTCCGGATCATCCGGGGATGTGGAGAGCTTTTGACTGTAATATTCAGAGGCCGCGATATAATTACCCTCACTGTAGGCCTGTTCTCCTTCAGAACTCCGGGCTTCTGCATGCAGTCCCACCGTGAATAAAAGGGCGAGGAGAAGAAGGTTACCGTTTCGTCGTATCCTGCGGCTTACAGATTTTATCAGTGGCAGAGACAATGCCCTTTTAGATTTTCTTTCGTTGATGAGAAAGTCACAGATAAGGAGAAAGAGGGCCAGGGCCAGTGGATATTCAAATCGTTCAAGGGGAACCTTATGCCTTCTCTCGGCCAGCTCTTCTTTAGGGATAAGGGCCAGCTTCTGCCGGTAGACGGTTTCCAGACCTTCACCGCTGCTGCCAAGGGGGACATAAAGGCCGCCGGTCTTCTCGGCAATTCGACCCAGCGTCTGTTCATCCAGTTTTGATGTGATAAAATTTCCCTGGTTGTCCTTTACAAACCCTCCCCCGGCCAGCGGGATGAGCTCTCCCTCTTTAGTCCCTACCCCGACCGTATATATGGTCAACCCCTTTTCTGCTCCATCCGTTGCAGCCTTGATGGCGTCTCCCTGTAAATTCTCGCCATCGGTGATGAGAACGAGGATTTTATGATTCACATCATTATTCAGAGTTGTTGTTGCGGTATTGATTACTGCTGCGATATCGGTTCCGCCCTGGGGGATAATATCACTGGTTACAGCAGAGAGGGAGTGTTCAAAGGCGTTATAATCAAGGGTTAGGGGACACATAAGAAAAGCAGAACCGGAAAAGGGCATAAGTCCTACACGGTCACCTTCAAGCTGGCGCACAAAATCGAGAATGGCAAAGTGAGCTCTCTTCAATCGGTTAGGTTTGATATCTTCTGCAAGCATACTTTTGGAGGTGTCAAGGGCAAAAAGTATATCAATTCCCCTGCGTTTTACTTCAACCCATTTAAAGCCGTACTGTGGTCTCGCGAGTGCTGCAAAACAGAAAAAGACAGCGGAAATAACGAGAATATTTTTTAGACGTCGCCTGCGGTTTGAAATATTACGGGTGAGTCGGCCCAGTAGCTGGTGGGCAGCAAATTTTGCCAGGGTCGTTTTTCTGCGTTGCTGGAGAATACGGATAGCAAGAGTGAGGGTGATACAGACCCCAAGTCCACAGATCAGCCAGAGTGGTTGAGCAAAATTCATCGGTTATCGACCTCTTTAGAACCTTACTACTGAAACTTTATCATTAAAAACAATAAGCCAAAAAACTTCTTTTAAAATTAGAAACATAACAACATCTCCAAGGTACCTATCCCGCTCACCGGTGCTACGGAAGCTTTCTCCGGGACATGACGATTTCAACAGAGAGCAGCAGCAGTCCGGCCAGGATAAAAAAGGGAAAGAGCTCGCGGTAATGCTCAAATTTTTTAATTGTTCTGATTGTTGTCTCCATGGTGTTAATCTCTTCATATATTTTTCCAAGGGAAGCGGTGTCGGTGGCACGAAAATAGCGTGCCCCTGTCAGCTCGGCAACTTTCCCCAGGGTCTCTTCATCAATGTCTACCTTGACGCGGACAAGCTGTCGCTGGCCAAAGGCATTGGTCACCGGCATGGGTGCTTCACCCCGACTGCCCGCACCAATCGTATAGACCTTTATATCGAGGGTTTCGGCAGCTTCTGCGGCAATAAGAGGAGGGATACGGCCACTGTTATTCATGCCGTCGGTGAGCAGGATCAGGATCCGTGATTTTGATTTTTTATCCCGCAGTCTGTTCGTACCGCTGCCAATTGCAGAGCCGATTGCCGTGCCATCTTCAACCATGCCAATCTGCAGGGATTCAAGCCTTTTCTTTAACCAGTCGTGATCCAGGGTTAAAGGGGAAACCAGGTAGGGACGACCGCCGAAGGCAAGGAGACCGATACGGTCATTGGGCCGCTGCTCAATAAATTCTTCCACAACTTTTTTAACTACTTCCAGCCGGTTGGTCGGCTTTCCCCCCAAGGTAAAATCCATGGCTTCCATGGAACCTGAAACATCTACTGCAAGGAGGATGTCGATGCCGCTGGCCTCGATTTCTGTGGTACTGCTCCCCTGCTGCGGTCTGGCAAGTGCGAGGATAAAAAGAGAAAACACGACCAGGCGCAGAAGGAGGAGAAGAGTTCCCGGTCGGGCTTTTCTGGCGGTTGCCAGAGACGCAGCAAGGGAAGTTGAGGAAAATGTGAGAGCGGGGGCAGCGCCCCTTTTACCGTAAAGTAAAGCTAAGAGCGGCAAAAGGGTGAGGAGCCAGAGAAGCTCGGGATGAAGAAATCTCATGGCCTGGTCTTCTCCACAAAACCAATAATTGCACCTTCCATTATTTCCATGTTCTGCTGCAGAGGGATCTGGTGGGCAAATTTGGCCATATCACACTGCTCAAGGCAGGTTTGCAGCTCAGTTCTGCAGTTGCGAATAGATGGGTCGGCGGAGGATCTGCCCAAAGTAGAGAGAAACTCCCTGGTGGTTTGCCGGGTCGACTTGATGCCAAAACGTGACTCCACATAGTTTCGGAGTATCAGGGAGACTCGGTCCATATAGAGCAGGGCCCGGTCGGGAGTGAGCAGCTTTCTGGCTTCGGAAATCTCGGAGAGTGCCTTTTCCCAGGGTGGGGTCAGTGGAGTGGTTGGCTGTTTTCTTCTCTTCAGCAGTAGAAAGACGACAAGAGCGAGGAGAAGTAATAGAGCGATAATTCCACCATAGAGCAGCATCCCGGTCTGTTCCTTCAGCTCCAGGGGACCATATATATCCCGTATCTCCCGGGCTTGCCCGGCGGACTGTTGTTGCTGCAGCGAAGTTGTATTTTGAGGCGGTTTATTAAGCAGCGTCAATGGTGTATCTGTCGCTTCCCCTGCAGATGCGGACGGAGGAAGGAGAAAGATGAGCAGACAAAACAGGGGAAACAGGTATCTCATTTATGCATTCCTCCCTTTTCGAGCGCCAAAGAAATTGAGCAGAGGGGGGAGGTAGGGCGCATCAGTGGACAGATCGAGAATATCTATTCCCGCTGATCGGATAGTTTTCTGCAGTGATTTATGCCTGACTCCCGCCAGTTGACTATACTGCTCTCTGATAGACGGATCGGAGGTATTGAGTTCAACCTGCTCAGCAGTCTCGGCGTCCTCAAGGGTTAACCATCCCACATCCGGGAGATCAAACTCCCTGGGATCGGAGACAACTACCGCGATAAGGTCATGCCTCTTATTAGAAATCTGCAGCTTTGGCTGCAGATCCTTGAGACTCTCCTGAAAGTCGCCCGGCAGACAGAAATCGGAAATAAGAAAGGTGACACATTTTCGTTTTATCACCCGGTTGACAAAATCAAGGGGAAGTTTGAGGTTGGTATCTTTCCCCTGGGGCTGAAAGAAGAGAATTTCTCTTATGATCCTGAGTATATGTGTCTTACCCTTTTGGGGAGGAATATAGAGTTCGACAAAATCGGTAAAAAGAACAAGACCGACCTTATCGTTATTTTTTACCGCTGAAAAAGCAAGAACCGAACCCAGTTCAGCCATCATTTCCCGCTTGGAAGAGTCNGTTGAACCAAAATCTCCTGAACCACTGATATCGATCATCAGCATGATTGTCAGTTCCCGCTCTTCGGTAAATTTCTTGATATGCGGAACACCTGTTCTGGCGGTGACATTCCAGTCGATTGATCGGATGTCATCCCCCGGGACATATTCACGCACCTCATCAAAGTTCATTCCGCTTCCCTTAAAGACGGACTGGTAGTTGCCGGCGAGACTGTCATTAACCAGTCTGCTGGTGCGAACTTCCACCTGGCGCACTTTTTTAAGGATTTCTTTGGTTAGTTGGGTATTCATGGCAGGAAGCTGAATCCTTAAGGGACCGGCACTGTATCGAGGATTTTTCTGATTATATCTTCACTGCTGATTCCTTCCGCTTCAGCCTCATAACTTATCCGCAACCGGTGGCGCATAACGTCCAGGGCTGCACTTTTTACATCGTCCGGGGTTACATATCCTCTTCCTGCTAGAAAGGCAAGACTGCGGGCAACCGCCTTCAAGTTGATTGTTGCCCGGGGTGAAGCTCCGGTCTCAATGTAATCCTGCAGGTCGAGTTGAAAACTCTGGGGGTCACGGGTGGCATAAACAAGGGAGACGATATAATCTTTTATCTTATCGTCCATATAAATACTGTTAACTACTTTTCTTGCAGACAGAATATCTTCCGGGCTGGCAACCGGCATGACACTTACTTCGGAGTCGGTCAGATCGAAGGCATCAAGAATGCGCCGTTCATCCGCCAGACTCGGATATCCGACAATCACCTTGAGCATGAAGCGATCTACCTGGGCCTCCGGCAGGGGGTAAGTACCCTCCTGTTCGATGGGATTCTGGGTGGCCAGCACCAGGAAGAGTTCAGGGAGCTGGAAGCTCTGCTCGCCAATGGTCACCTGTTTTTCCTGCATAGCCTCGAGGAGTGCGGATTGTACCTTTGCAGGAGCACGGTTTATCTCGTCTGCCAGAATAAGTGAGGCAAAAATCGGTCCCTGTTTCACCTCAAAGTTGGTCTCCCGGGGATTATAAATTTCTGTTCCCACAATATCTGCAGGAAGCATATCCGGGGTAAACTGCAGACGTCTGAAATCAGTCTGCACAGCCCTGGCAAGGGTTTTGACTGCCAGGGTTTTTGCCAGCCCCGGCAGGCCTTCAATGAGGATATGGCCTCCGGTGAGCAAGCCGACCAGAAGTCGTTCGACCAACTGTTCCTGGCCGATAATAGCCTTTGTCATCTCATTTCTTAAGGGTGACAACCAGCCGGAGCTGGATTTGACCGCCTCGTTAATTGCCTGGATCGAATTATAGACATCATCCTGTGGGGTTGCTGGTACCGCCAGGGGACTACTCAGTTGAGTCGGTGATTGAGATGATTTATCAAACATTGTGGCTCCTGAAATCCTATTGAATTGCTTTATTTAAAAGGTTTATATTTGTCGAAGTAATTGCTTAGTCCGCAGTATAACCACTAATTATTACACAATCCTTTCATTAACATTACAACATTGTAATGTTTGCCTGGGAGAACAAGCCACCGTCATTCCCGCGCAGGCGGAAATGACGGATCATGAGACTTATTATGAGTTCATTAATATTGGAAAAAAGAAGGCCATAGCAGGGAGAATATTCCCACTATGGCCTGCAATTGGAGTTTTCGAAGTCTACGCCATCAATTTCTGCTACCGCCGAAGAACCTTAGCAGCATCAGAAACAGGTTGATAAAATCAAGATACAGGGCAAGAGCACCCATGATCGAGCCCTTGGTGATTGCCTCCTGGCCCTGGGACATGATCCCTTCTTCCCCCATTCGCTTTATCTTCTGGACATCGTAGGCAGTCAGCCCGGTAAAGACAACAACACCGATCATAGAAATCATCCAGGACATACTGGAACTGTGCAGAAAGATATTTACAATTGAGGCTATGATGATACCAATGAGCCCCATAAAGAGAAATGAACCCCAGCCGGAAAGATCACGTTTTGTGATGAGTCCATAGATGGCCATTCCTCCAAACATGCCGGCTGTGATAAAAAATGTTCCGGCAATGGAAGAACCGGTATATCTGAGGAAAATTGTAGAGAAAAACAGTCCGTTTAGAAGTGAATAAACAATAAAGAGAGCCGATGCTGTTGATGCCTGGATCTTATCAATCCGGGCCGAGAGAAAAAATACCAGTCCTAATGTTCCAAGAGCGATAATCAGGAACAGAGGCGAGCCGACAATGACCTGGGCCAGGCCGGATGCTGCAGTTAAATAGGCGACAAGACCGGTTATGCCAAGGCCGACAGCCATCCAGTTGAACACCTTTGCCAGAAAAATGGAAGCGGCATCCTGCCGGGCCTGAGTTATGGTTGCAGGTTGTGTAGTTGTTTGCATAGTTGCTCCTTTCTTGTCTGCATAAACATAGCTGGTTGAGATCCCTGTTCTGAATTACATTCTGTTCAGAGACACTGAGTTTTTTATTCAGTGGGCTAATATAAGTATTTAATATGGGATTTCAATGGCCATCCTATTTATAAGGCGTGAAGGATATAGATTGAAGGAATAGTAAAAAAGACATAAAAAGAAGAGAGTAATCAAATTGAAAATAAAAAAGGAGCAGCTTATGGCGTTTGAAACAGTTCTTGTTGAAACAAACGAAAAATTTGTCGGGATAATAACCCTGAATCGTCCGGATCAGTTGAACACCTTCACCAGTCAAATGGCCGGTGAACTTCATAGTGCACTCCTGGCCATGGAGGCAGACTCCAATGTCCGGGTTATCCTGCTTAAAAGTACAGGAAGAGCATTTTGTGCCGGGATTGATGTCAACGAGCTTGCCGGTAAATCGGCGACACAGTATCGGGAATGGATAGAGTGGATGGAGCAGCCTCTGGTAGCTATTTCGGCGATGAAAAAGCCGGTTATTGCGCAACTGCAGGGTGTTGCCACGGCTAATGGTATGGGGCTTGCGGCAGCAGCGGATTTGGTTATTGCCTCCGAACGGGTCAAAATGGGTCTTACTGCTATTAACGTGGGACTCAACTGCGTTGGTCCGATTCTGCCTGTTTCACGTTGTGTGGGGAGGAAAAAAGCATTAGAATTACTCCTGTATGGAACCCTGCTGAAAGCACAGGAAGCCCTCGATCTGGGACTGATAAACAAAGTCGTCACCCATGATGAATTAGACGCGGAAGCCCTGAGCTGGGCGGAAGATCTGGCAACGAGAAGTCCTCTTGCCGTGCAGAATGCAAAAAGTGCCTTTTATCAGTCAGAGGATATGGATTATCAGAAACAGTTCCAATTCATGAATGAAGCTTTTGCCCGGCTATGTACTACCGATGATGCGAAGGAGGGAGTCGCGGCATTTTTTGGAAAAAGGAACCCTGAATGGAAGCTGCAGTGATTTTTGGAGAATGGTAATATGGATAATACAAAACATGTAGTTTGTCCTCACTGTACGGTTGTTAACCGTATTCCTGTCTCACGGCTTACTGAGAATCCGCAATGCGGAAAATGCGCTCAGTCCCTTTTTGCCGGGCAACCCATCGAATTGACCGAGAGCAATTTCCAAAAACATCTCAGCCGTAATGATATCCCTCTGCTTGTGGATTTCTGGGCACCCTGGTGTGGGCCGTGTAAAATGATGGCACCGGCCTTCGTCCAGGCTGCAGCGCAACTCGAACCCAATGTCAGGGTGGCTAAGGTAGATACTGAATCTCAGCAGAATCTTGGGGCTCGATTTAATATCCGTTCTATTCCGACCATGGTTCTTTTTGTGGGTGGCGTTGAGAAAGCCCGCCAGTCCGGAGCAATGGATAGTGATGCGATCAGAAATTGGGTGCGCAGCCAGTTGGCATAATTGTGAAAGGAGAACTGTTGTATGGAATATAAGGATTATTACGAGGTTCTGGGCGTTGACAGAAAGGTCACCCAGGATGAGATAAAAAAGAGTTATCGGAAACTTGCTCGAAAATATCATCCTGATGTAAGTAAGGCTGCTGATGCTGAGAGTCGTTTTAAAGAGCTGGGAGAGGCCTACGAAGTCCTGAAAGACCCGGAAAAAAGGGCGGCTTATGATCAGCTGGGAGCTAATTGGCAGGGTGGCCAGGATTTCCGCCCGCCACCTGATTGGGACGGTGGCTTTGAGTACAGTGGCCGCGGATTTGGACAAAATCAAGAAACCGCTTTCAGTGATTTCTTTGAGTCACTTTTTGGTCAGAGAGGGGCCGCCGATTTTCGATCCTCGCCCTCTCGGGGTCAGGGTGAAGACCATCATGCCAGGGTTTTTATCGATCTGGAGGACGCCTATCAGGGTGCTGAGCGTACGCTGACACTCAGCGCTCCGGAACAGGACAGTGAAGGGCATGTCCGGATGAAGGAGAGGACGTTGAAGGTGCGAATCCCCAAAGGGGTTAAAAAAGGGCAGCATATCCGCCTGGCAGGGCAGGGCAATCCTGGTATGGGCGGTGGTCCTGCTGGAGACCTTTATCTGCAGATTGAATTTAACCCCCACTCTATTTACCGGGTGGAAGAACGGGATGTTTATCTCGAATTGCCTGTAACTCCCTGGGAAGCTGCCTTGGGTGCTGCTGTCAAGGCACCAACACCCGAGGGTCCTGTGGATTTGAAAATTCCCGTTGACTCCTCCCAGGGTCGGAAACTTCGCCTGAAAGGAAAAGGAATACCGGGAAAGAAACCCGGCAATTTATACGTGGTGCTTCGGATTGAACTGCCGCCTGTTTCCAGTAAGCGGGATAAGGAGATCTATCAGAAAATGGCGAAGGAAATGGCATTTAATCCACGGATCAACCTGGGGGTGTGATAATGATAAGAAAGGAGCGTTTGCCTGTACTGGAAGGTCTTGTTCTTGAAGAGGATTACTCCTTGACACTGAACCAGATATGTCGAATCTGTACAGTGCATACTGAACATGTTCTGGAGCTGGTGGAAGAAGGAATTCTCGAACCTACAGGTACAACAGTAGAGCATTATCGTTTTCGAGTCGATAGTTTACGACGGGTGCAGATCAGTTGCCGCCTGCAACACGATCTTGGTATCAACCTTGCTGGAGTGGCCCTGGCTTTTGATCTTCTTGAAGAGATTGAACAGTTGCGGAATAAACTTGGGTTTGAAGAAGGCGACTGATATACACAGAAAGAGGATATACGAATGGATTTAGAATATTCCTTTACTCTAACTGTTCCTCTGGCTGACCTGGAAAAGGCCATGGAACTTCTTGCCCTGGCAAAACAAAAAAATCCCAGGATGCGTCAAAGCAGAAAGACAGACAGGCACGGCTGTGGCAGGATTTATCTTAGCTTTCCCTTTTCTGCTGGCCGGCCCGATCTAGCCTTCCAGGAGTGGTTTATTAAAGAGCAGGAGGAGAGCTGGGATCTTTTCGGACCGAACCATGCTCTCTGGGGGCTTTCCTAATATCCTTCCGCTTTTCTTTCCCAGCTCTTTTCTTTAGTTTGTAGCGAAATCACCATGCAGAGTCAGATCAAAAAAAACAGTACGAAATATATTGATGTAAAGCGTTTCGGTTTAGTGTTGATCGGAATTGGGCTTGGTGTGATTTTTTGGATTCTGGAATCCGCTATACATGTTCTTGTATTCCAACAAGTTGATTTCATGCAGCAGTTATATGGTCCTGAGCCACATGAAGTCTGGATGCGCTTAACCATCGTCGGTATGTTCGTCGTGTTTGGCATGTATTCCCAGATGATTGTCAATTCCCGCAGGAAAGCTGAGAAAACATCTCAACTTGCAAACATAGAGCTGGCCCAGATATTTGAAACCGCTGCCGACGCAATGCGCGTGGTAGACAGGGAATTCAATGTGATCCGGGTTAACGAGACATTTTCCACCCTTTCAGGTATGCGAAGGGAGGAAATCATTGGGGAAAAATGTTTTAAAGTCCTTCACGGCCCTCTCTGCGGGACGCCCGATTGTCCTCTGGCACAGATTTTGGATAATGAAAACCGTGTGGAAATTGACTCAGAGAAGACGAGGAGTGACGGATCAAAAATCCCTTGTATCATTACAGCAACGCCTTTCAGAGGACCTGATGGAACCCTCATAGGGATTGTTGAGGATTTCAAGGATATCACGGATAGAAAAAAATCCGAGAGGGAATTAATAGAATCCCGTGGGAAACTGCGTGACCTTGCCGCTCATCTCCAGGTCATCAGGGAGCAGGAGAGAGCACGGATTGCGCATGAAATACATGACGAACTCGGGCAGGCGTTAACGGCTCTGAAGATGGATGTGCACTGGATCAGGCGCAAATTGCCGGAGTCTGAATTTGGTCTTGTTGAGAAAACAATTACCATGTCAGCGCTCATTGACGGAACTGTATCATCGGTACAAAGAATTATTTCTAAATTGCATCCCCGCCTTCTTTATGATTTTGGCCTTTCTGCTGCCATTGAATGGCAGATAGATGAATTTGTGAAACGTACAGGAATTCAATGTGATATTGATCTGGGTTCGGTGGATATTGATCCGGATGAAGCCCGGTCTTTAGCCATTTACCGCATTTTCCAGGAGACACTTACCAATATTACCCGTCATGCAGATGCGACCCGGGTCAGGGTAGGCCTTATAAACAATGGTACTACCATAGAAATGAAAGTTTCTGATAACGGCAAAGGTATTTCAGGAAATCGGCTATCGGATTCACAGTCATTTGGTATAATTGGAATGCGGGAGCGCGCCCATTCTTTCGGGGGTAACCTGGTCATAACTAAGGCAAGAGGTGAGGGAACGACTGTAGTTGTAACTATTCCAATCGATCGGAACGGAGAAGATGGATGATTAAGATCCTTATTGCCGATGACCATTCAATTGTTCGTGAGGGGCTCAAGCAGATTGTCGCTGAATCAGCTGAAATGGCTGTACGGGGTGAGGCAGTCAATGGCCAACAGGTTTTGGAACTCGTCCATAAGGCGGACTTTGACCTGATTTTATTGGACATCGGAATGCCGGGCAGAGGTGGTATAGATACCCTGAAACAGTTAAAAATAATAAAACCGGAAATTCCCGTTTTAATATTGAGCATGTATCCCGAGGATCAGTATGCAATAAGAGCTATTAAAGCGGGCGCATCCGGTTATCTGACCAAAGAAAGTGCTCCGGAGGAATTAATAGGGGCCATAGAGAAGGTGGCACAGGGGGGGAAATATGTAAGTGCCCGCCTGGCTGAGAAATTGGTTGAAAACCTGGGGGAAGATACTGAAAATCCGGATCATGCAATGCTGTCTGACCGTGAATATCAAGTTATGATCATGATAGCCACCGGGAAAACGGTTAAAGAAGTTGGTGATGAACTGTCACTGAGTGTAAAAACCATCAGCACCAATCGCACTCGTGCATTGAAAAAATTGAGAATGAAAAATAACGCTGAATTTACCTATTATGCCATTAAACAGGGTCTGGTGGATTGAAGTGATGGTCTATTCCTCCAATGCCTTTCCTGTAGGACAAACACCGACAAAACCCTGGCTGTTCATCCTACGAAAAAAATGGAGTTCCGCTGATATACATCCAATCTCCAGCTGCTATAATGAAAAAAATAATGAAAAAATCATTATTAATTCAAATGGAGGTTCAGCAATGAAAAAAATCTTTACACTAATAGTTTCCCTGGTTCTTTTTTTAAGCGTAGCTATAGCACCTGTCTGGGCAGGTGGTGGTAAAAATCAGGGCGATGTTGGCACAGGAGAAGTGGACCAGGGTGACATCGGCAGTGAGACCGGCAGCGCTTCCGGTAGCGATGCTATGGGCAATCAAGTTTGATGGCGTCGTAAAAACTATGTTCTGTTAAACTTTCGTCATTCCCGCCTGCACGGGAATGACGAAGCAGGGTTAATTTATGAAGTCATCACCATAAGTATCCGCTCGTCTTTTCCTACCCGATAACGTTTCTTCTCCTGGAATTCAAGCGTTAATCTGACCTTTTTCCAAATCTTATACAGTACACCATCACTTCTTGTAAAATAGCGCAATCCTGCGGCCTTTGCAAAAAACCGATTTTCTATCCTCTCTACATATGGTAGAACCTTATTTCCAGTATCTATTCGGGAAAACCAGTTTTCTCTCAAACCATATTATTTAACAAGGAGATCCCATGAATAAGAAGATTGTACTTCGAGATGATGAAATGCCCAGGCAGTGGTACAACATCGCACCTGATATTCCTAACGGTTTAAAGCCTCCTCTTGATCCGGAGACCAATGAGCCGATGGGGCCGGAAAAGCTTTCCGCCGTTTTTCCCATGGGTCTTCTCGAGCAGGAGATGTCCGGCGAACGATTCATTGATATTCCCGAGGAAGTACAGGAAATATATAAGATCTGGCGTCCTTCCCCCCTGGTGAGGGCAACAAATCTTGAAAAGGCTCTTGGCACAAAGGCGAAAATTTTCTTTAAAAATGAGGGAGTATCCCCGGTCGGCTCCCATAAGCCAAACAGTGCTGTTCCCCAGGCCTATTACAATATGAAGGAGGGTGTTAAACGCCTCTCCACCGAGACCGGAGCCGGACAATGGGGAAGCGCCCTGGCGTTTGCGACCAGTAAATTTGGCATCGAATGCAAGGTATATATGGTACGAGTTTCTTTTGATCAGAAACCCTATCGAAAATCGATGATGCAGATGTATGGCGCATCGATTGTTGCAAGCCCGAGCAAAGAGACCAACATCGGCAGGAAGATCCTGGCGGAGCATCCTGATACTCCCGGTTCCCTTGGCATTGCCATTTCAGAGGCCCTGGAAGATGCTGCTACAAGGGATGACACAAAGTATGCCCTCGGCTCAGTTCTCAATCATGTCTGTATGCACCAGTCTATAATCGGGCTGGAGGCAAAAAAACAGATGGAGATTGCCGCTGAGTACCCCGATGTTATTATCGGATGCTGTGGCGGAGGTTCAAACTTTGCAGGAATAGCGGCCGCTTTTGTGCCGGATTATCTCGAAGGGAAGAAAATCCGCTTTGTCGGCGTGGAGCCAGCTTCCTGCCCGTCGCTTACCATGGGGAAACTTGCCTATGACTTTGGTGATGTAGCCCAGATGACGCCGCTGCTCTACATGTATACTCTGGGACACGATTTTATTCCTCCCGGCATCCATGCGGGTGGGTTGCGATATCATGGTATGTCGCCAATGCTTTCTGCCCTGGTGCGGGAAAATATCGTACATCCGATGAAGGTACATCAGCTGGAATGTTTCGAGGCTGGTGCTCTTTTTGCCAGAACAGAAGGCATCATTCCTGCTCCTGAGACTTGTCATGCTATTCGTGCTGCAATCACCGAAGCAACCCGGGATTTGAATGACCCTAAAACAATCCTCTTTAATTTCTCCGGACATGGACTTATCGATATGGCTTCCTATGATAAGTTTTATGCAGGAGAATTACATGATTACGATTATCCTGAAGAAGATATTGCTAAATCAATAGCTAATCTCCCCAAGGTGTAAATAGAAAACCTCCTCTTGCCGGAAGTTTGGTCTGAGGAGGTTTCATAGATGGAAATTGGTGCAGAAAATGGTCGAGAATGGAATCGTCAAGGTACTGGTTTCAGAGGAAGAAATAAAAAAAATTGTAAAGAGGCTTGGTACTGAAATTACAGCCTTTTACGGACAGAGAGAGCCTGATTTACTGGTCATTGGCCTTCTTCGTGGCTCGTTTGTTTTTATGGCGGATCTGGTTCGTGAGATTAAACTACCGCTTATGGTTGATTTCATGGCATTGTCAAGCTATGGAGATGGTACTATCAGCAGCGGAGATGTGAAGGTGGCCATGGATCTTGATACTTCGGTTGAAAAGAGAGATTTGCTTATCGTTGAAGATATCGTTGACACTGGAAAAACATTCAGCAAGGTGATCCGAATGCTGAATAATAGAAATCCCCGTTCATTAAAGGTATGTACATTTCTGAATAAGCCGGAATGCAGGGTCGTTGATGTCAAGATAGATTTTTGTGGTGTTGATATCCCCAATGAATTTGCCGTGGGTTACGGCCTTGATTATGCCCAGGAGTATAGAAATCTGCCCTATATCGGAGTTCTCGATCAGGCTCTGCTGCAAAAATAGTAGTTCCTTTCATTTATATCTATTACATGACTGCTTCAGGTTGTTGAGAAAATACGGAAAGGAAAATGAAACTTTATTTCAAGTGTGAGGAAAAGGGACAGGTTTTTGGTTCGGATGATTATACTCTCCATAAAGGGTACACCGTGATAGATAATGTAGACGGCGGACGGGAACTTCAAGGAATAGTTACACTGAATTCAGCTTGTCCGTTGTGTGGAAAAAAGCACCGGTATGAAGTAAAAGACGTTATTTGTCCGCTAAGTGGAGTAGAAAATGGAAAATAAGTCGGTTCGACTCACGACACATGTGAAAGGCGGAGGCTGAGCCTCAAAACTTTCTCCAGGGGACCTGGAAGAGGCACTAAACGGAATTGACTTTCCAACAGACGAACAGGTTCTGGTCGGGATAACCACAGCCGATGATGCTGGTGTTTATCGCGTCTCGGATGAACTGGCACTGATTCAGACGGTGGATTTTTTTACTCCAATTGTTGATGATCCCTATGATTTTGGCCGTATTGCCGCGGCAAATGCCCTTTCTGATGTTTATGCCATGGGTGGCATTCCCAGGACCGCCATGAATATCGTGGCATATCCGATCAAGAGTATGGGACGGGAGCCATTAAGGGAGATACTGGCAGGTGGCGCGGCTGTCTTGAAGGAGGCGGACACAGTACTGCTTGGCGGGCACAGTGTCGAAGATGAAGAGTTGAAATACGGTCTATCGGTTACAGGTTTTGTCCATCCAGAGAAAATTCTTACAAATCAGGGGTTATGTGCCGGGGATTGCCTGGTTCTGACCAAACCGCTTGGCACAGGAATAATTAATACTGCAATCAAGGGCGGTCTGGCGTCGAATAAGACCATTCGCAGAGTCACCGACCTGATGGCCACGCTGAACCGGCAGGCGGCGGAGATTATGGCCGGGTTTAAGGTCTCAGCCTGTACTGATATAACAGGATTCGGCCTCCTCGGGCATATAGCTGAGATGATCTGCGGTACTGACAAAGGCGTGACAATTGAGTCGGACAAGGTTCCAGTGATGGTGGAGGCGGATGAATTCGGTTCAATGGGTTTTGTGCCGGTCGGTGCTCATAAAAACAGGGAATTCAGAAAAGAAATGGTCCTGGCTCCTGCGGATTTCAACCCTGTTCTCCGGGATATCCTGTTTGATCCGCAGACTTCCGGTGGGCTGCTGATTGGCTGCATGGAAAAAGATGCCTCAGCCCTGGTTCAGAGACTGCATGGTGAAGGGATCGAAGAAGCGGCGGTGATTGGTTTTGTGACTGAAAGCAATAAAAATAAAATACAACTTCTGTGATATAAGGAAACAGGATGGGAAAAACAATAGATGCATGCGGTCTGACGTGTCCGGCACCGGTTCTGCTGGTGAAAGATGTAGTTGAAAAGACAAATGAGCAGGAGATAGCTGTACTGGTGGATAATGAAGCATCCCTTGAAAATGTTACCCGTTTTCTAGTTTCCAGAGGATATTCGGTAACTGACAACCAGGAAGGTGAAGTGTTCAGGATTGAGGCGCGTTGCGATCAAAATGGGTCAGGGGTCAATGCTGGAAAAGCTCAAAAAACTGAAGAAAACAGAGAGGAAGCATCCAGCAGGAAAATTCTTGTGATGGTGGCAAGTGACTGTTTTGGCTCAGGTGATGACGTTCTTGGCGAGAAACTGATGATAAGTTACCTTAAAACAATAAAAGAGATGGGGTCGGACCTGTGGCAAATTATTTTCGTCAACGGCGGGGTAAAATTGACCACAGAATCATCACCTGTTCTTGAGGAATTACAGGAGTATGAAAAAACAGGGGTGATTATTTTTGCCTGCGGCACCTGCCTTGAGCATTTTGATCTCACAGCGAATAAAAAAGTTGGCGGCACCACCAATATGCTGGATATCGTGACCGCAACCCAACTGGCTGATAAGGTTATCACTATCAGTTAAAAAAAAATCTACCAAGGGCAACAAGGCCCATTCCCGTAGCCACCGTGCCAAAGAAACTCTTGAACCGCCAGGCCACTAAAAATGTCGGAATTGCTGCCAGCAAGAAGACATTATCCAATTGCAGGGTAAATTCACCATCCCGGCAGAGCAGTCCTGGAGCCAGCAGTGCAGCAAGGACTGTTGCAGGAACAAAGCTTAGCCACCGGGCAATCCAGGGCGACAGTCTGCGACCGGAGAGCAGCAGCATGGGCAACAGGCGGGGCAGGTAGGTGACCGCCCCCATACCGCAGATTGTCAGGAAGACGAGTTTTTCATCCATTGTTCTACTCCGACACCGATGGTGGCAGCAACCATCGTTGCAATAATAACATGGGACTGACTGAAGCCGAGCAGATAGAGTGCTACTGACAACCCGCCTGACAGTATCGCCATCATTAAATATACAGGTTGAACAACCTGGGGCACTAAAAGCGCAATAAACATGGCCGGCAGAGCGAAATCCAATCCCACCGGCCGGACATCGGTGATCTGTCCTCCGGCTAAATAACCAATTAAACTACCAAACACCCAGGATGACTGGGCGGTAATATTTACTGCAAAGGTTTGACTTTTTTTGGGAGTTCTCCTGGCCATCCGCATTGTGTGCAGGGCGAAAGTTTCATCAGTTAATTCATAACCAAAGAAGGCGATCTGCCATTTCTTCCAGCCTCTCAGTTTCGGTGCCAAAGCTGCAGACATCAGCAGATGACGAAGATTGACCACAAATGTGGTTAATATCAGGGTGAATGGCGAGGCGGCTGCACCAAAGAGTCCGGCACCGATCAGCTGCGCACTTCCCGCAAAAACAATCACGGACATAGCAACGGTATTGAACAGCCCCAGGCCGCTTTTCTGTGCCAATACACCATAGGCAAATCCCACAGGAATATACCCCAGCACGATTGGCAAGGCCTGGTATACACCACTCCAGAATCCCTCTGGTTTTTTTTTATGTGCTGACTCTTTCAGCTTCTTCACATTTTGTATGCTCCCTGCCGCATAAAAAATCAATAACCGGGTTAAACGGCAAACGCGAACTTAATGGCCGGGTGATGCTGATAGCCGATCAGCCTGAAATCATCTATCGTAACCCATGTTTCCAAATCGTTAAGGGTTTTAATATCCGGATTAATCTCCAGTTTCGGCAGTGGCAAGGGGTCACGCTTTAGCTGAACGTCACGTATCAGTTCAAGCTGGTCTTCATAGATATGGGCATTAACAATTTTATGGAATGCTTTGGCTGGTTTCAGCCCGGTTATCTGAGCCATAATCATGAGCAGCCAGCTTACCTGCACCTGGTTAAAGCCGTGGCCCAGCGGCAGATCATCTGAGCGCTGATAGGAGGTTAAATATAACTTGTCTCCGAGAATGCTGAAGGTATGAGTGTGCATACAGGAGTTCAGGCAGGCACGATCCCGTTCACCCGGATTCATGAATGTCATTATCTCACTGCGATTATCAATACCCTGTCGAAGATCATTGTAGACATTGAGTAACTGATCTATGGATTTGTTTTCGGGATTACGCCAGTCCCGACCCTGGGCGCCATAACACCGGCCCATATCATCTGTACCTTTACGAAGCGGATTATCCAGCCACACTGAATTTTCATTGGCATTTGCATTCCAGGTATTGCAGCCTATCTTTCGAAAATCAGCAGCATTGGTATAACCTCTGAGGTAGCCCAGCATCTCTGCAATGGCCGGTTTCCAGAAAAGTTTTTTAGTGGTTAATACCGGCAGTTCTCCGTCACTGACATCGTATTCCAGGTCTACATTAATGACCGTAAGGCATCGCTTACCTGTTCGCTTATTTTCAATCCATTCGCCAGTTTCTATTACACGCCGGCATAATTCCAGATATTGCTTCATTTTAATCTCCAAATTCGAGCAAAGCGGCACTTTTTAGCACCCGATGCTGCGCTGGTGGCTTGACCGAGACAATCTTTTTTACATATAATTGATTTATATGAAAGTCATGTGCTGTCTGGAAGAAAAAGGGGTTCAGAGGAGTGTTGACACAACAGGTAAGCGAGCCTGCGAGGACGTTTGGCATCACTCTTCTGAATCCCGGGTACATTACTTTCATGTTTCGTTGTGAAATGCATTTCATGGGTGTTAGTGGTTCATACATCTTTGAGGTCGTACTGTGTCAACAGTATATTGTAACTGGTCGTGAGACTGTTAGTGAGTTTTACTTGCGAATAGTACTCCAGCAAGATTTAGCAGGACGGGGTATAAGCTCTTTGTCAAGCTTTATAACTGTTTCCTTGACCAGAAGCAATCTCTTCACATATAATTTAGATAGAAGAATATTTTTAAAAGCAAGATAAAGCCAAACTTGTCGTAAGACAGGGACGGAAAGCTACGGGTCTACAGGATAGCCGGGCTGCCTTGGAGAAAGGTAGCCCGGTTTTTTTGTAGGTTCTCATATAAGATAAACTCGTAAAAAGATCGATTACCGCTATAGATGGCTAAGTTAAAAAGTCTGATACACAAGGCGCAGTGTTTTTATCAGTGTCGAGGGCATACATATGGTATGCCTCGGTGCTGATAAAAACCTGCAACGCCGTAGATCGGACTTTTTACGACGCCATCATATAAGATAAAACCTTTGAGGTCGATATTGACGAAATAGAAGAAAAAAACGCCATCGAGTTGAATGCACTTATGGGGCAGCAAATTTGCAACGTTGAGACTGCCAATTTAACCTGCTGAAATTCGATTAACCAAGGGGGAGGAGTCATGAAAGAAATCACAAAGATTGTTGTACCGCTGGACTTGGGAGATCATACCCGGAAACTTGTTGATTTCGCACTCTACATAGCAGAAAAACTGGGTGCACATATAAGCTTTATTCATGTGGTGGAGTTCTATGCACCAGCGTATCTGATGGCAAGTCCATCCCTTGAAGAATTCAACCTGGAACAGGTGGAGAAGACCACGGACATGATGGCCGGCCTGATAGAAAACAATAAAGAGAAATATTCAAACATCAGCGGGATTGTCAATCAAGGTGAGACTGTCGAGTCCATCGTCAAATTTGCTGAGGAAGAGCAGGCAGGTCTGTTGATCATCGGTACCCACGGCTCAAAGGGACTTGAGAGGATTCTGCTGGGTAGTGTCGCACGGAGAGTAGTGAAAAGAGTCCACTGCCCGTCTCTGCTGATGAACCCTTATAAGTAGCTTGAGGCACGTACCCGCTCTGCGGTGGCCCTGAGTCGAACATTGGTTGATCAACGAGAATCGGTACTGCGGACCGCCATAATATCTTAGCTTCACTGGGTAGCACAAAGGGCAAATCCGGTTGAAACAGAACTGTGTAGCTCGACTGGCCATCAGCATCGGGCAAATCACCTTCGAACCAGCGAAATTCTGACAACTTTCCCTTTTCATGTGAAGCTTAAAAAGGCAGAGCCACTTTTGACTCTGCCTCACTCTTCTGGCTGGTTCTCATGTTTGTAAGAACATTACCAGCAAAGCGGTAATCACTGATGTCCATCCAATCATGGAATAGCTACCACAGAGTACCCTTGGGACTGGTAACCAGCAACAGAGATGAATCCGTTTCCAACATGGTCAATTTCTGGCAGTATTGAGCCGGGATCTACACCGAGCACGTTAGCGGCATATAAACATACTTCCATCTTCACTCCATCCTGCTTCATTTGCCGTACCAAACCGGCAAATTCGTCCAAAGCCTTTTTCTCTTCATCACTGACCCCATCACGATTGGATGAGATCATTTTGACCGCTGGGCCGTGAAAAACTACAGCTACCTCTGGAGGTTCAGGCAATGCACGTACACTTTTATCATCGTACACATTGCGGACCGCCCAGAATACAAGGTTGGCTTTCTGTGGAGATCCCATACTTACGTCAAAGACAGCTTTGACGTTGTTAACCCCCTTGAGGGCATGGTATTCGGTTGATACAGCAGGGCTGTTAATCAATGTTAAAAACAACGTGGTAAGTAAGAAGATGGAGAAATGACAACCTACTGATTTTCGAGTCAGTTTCATAAC
>JGI24023J19991_10000545_pt1 | contig 29085 bp, 30 predicted proteins | sample Cruoilmetagenom1_FD_19991 | JGI IMG/M metagenome (IMG submission 19991) | reverse complement strand
TTGCGGAGAGGAAGGGATTCGAACCCCCGGTACCCGTAAAGGTACAACTCCTTAGCAGGGAGCCCCGATCGACCACTCTGGCACCTCTCCAAAATTTAATGAACATCACTTTTTCAAGTGGGGTGCAAATGTAATAAATTTGATGATTTACTACCTAATAATTTGACGAATATTTATATTAAATTCTTTAAAAAGAATCAATCTATATTTTAAACAAAAAATATTTAACATTTTAAGGTGATTTATCTTATCAATTTATCCTAAATTTAAGGAAAAATTAATTATGGTTAAACTGACAATTAATAATAAAGAGCATCAAATAGATGTTGATATCAAGATGCCTTTATTATGGGTGATTAGAGATTCTATAGGCTTAACAGGAACAAAATATGGGTGTGGTAAAGGCATCTGTGGTGCTTGCACTGTGTTAGTAGATGGTAATCCTATTCGATCATGTTCAACTCCTGTTTCATTTGCAGAAGGTAAAAGTATTTTGACCATTGAAGGAGTAGAAAATGAAAATAAAGTATTACAAGAAGTTTGGGAGGATATTAATGTACCTCAATGTGGATATTGTCAATCAGGTCAAATCATGTCAGCAGTTGCATTGTTAGATAAAAACACAAATCCGACTGATGAAGAAATTGATACCGCTATGAGTGGTAATATCTGTAGATGTGGAACCTATCAACGTATTAGAAATGCAATTCATAAAACGGCTGAATTAACCAATAATAAAACTGTAGCAAAATGAATAAGATTCAAAAAGTAACAAGACGGAGTTTTATTAGAAGTGTAGGTTTGGCATCAGGTGGGTTAATCATTGCATGTAATGTACCATCTTCTTCAGAGAAAGGTCCGATGAAAAGAGCCTTTAATGGCGAAATTTTTGAACCAAATCTTTTTGTTCAGTTAAAGGATAATGGAGATTTAGTTTTAACAGCTTCTAGATCTGAAATGGGACAAGGAGTACGTACTTCATTAACTTCTATTATTGCTGATGAAATGGATGCTGATTGGAATTTAGTAAGTGTTGTACAAGCTGTTGGAGATGCTAAATATGGCAATCAAAACACAGACGGATCACGTAGTGTTAGAACACTATATGAAACCATGCGTAAAATGGGAGCTACAGCTAAAGCGATGTTGATCACTGCTGCTGCAACTCAATTGAAAGTTGATGAAGCCTCATTAAAAACAGAAAATCATTTTGTGATTGATACAACATCCAATAAAAAAATATTTTATGGAGATTTGATAAAAGAAGCTTCAAAAGTTAACATACCTGAAAACCCTAGTTTAAAAGATCCTAAAGATTTTAAATATATAGGTAAGGGATTAAAAAGTGTTGACGGAGCTGATTTTGCATCAGGGAAAGCTAAATATGGTATGGATATCAAATTGCCAGACATGAAATATGCTACTGTTGCTAGATGTCCAGTAACTTTTGGTACTGTAAAAAGTTTTGATAAAACAAAAGCAATGGCTATTGTAGGTGTTTTAGATATAATTGAGATTCCGAAAATTGAAAAACCATTTGGCACTTTAGGTGGTGTAGTGGTAATCGCTAACAATTCTTGGGCTGCAATGAATGGAAAAGATGCTCTTGAAATTGTATGGGATTATGGCGATAATAAAAGTTATAATAGTGATTCTTATACCAAAATGATTACTAATAATGTACATAAAAAAGGTAAAGAAATTCGTAATGATGGTAATGTACATAAGGCATTTAAAAATGCAACACAGAGTATTGAAAGTACGTATAATTTACCACATTTGGTTCATGCACCCATGGAGGTGCCAAATGCAACGGCTTGGGTAAAAGAGGATAATACATGTGAGGTTTGGGCTCCAACTCAGACTCCGCAAGCTGCGAGAAAAGAAGTTGTAGATTTTTTAGAAGTAGAAGAAAAAGATGTAACTATAAACGTCACTTTTTTAGGAGGTGGTTTTGGTAGAAAATCCAAACCAGATTATGTGGTTGAAGCTGTTGCTATATCAAAAGCAATTAATGCACCTGTGCAAGTTATTTGGACTCGTGAAGACGATATTCAACATAGTTATTATCATACTGTTAGTGCTCAGTACATCAAGGCTTCATTAGATAGTGAAGGTAATGTAACAGGTTGGCTACACAGAGTTGCTTACCCATCAATTGCATCAACTTTTGCACCAGATACTGGTTTTGCAGCTGGATTTGAATTTGGACAGGGCTTAGTAAATATTCCATACCAAATTGATAATGTACGTTGCGAAAATAGTAAAGCACCAGCACATATTCGTATAGGATGGCTTCGTTCGGTGATCAATATTGTACAAAGTTTTTCTGTAAATACCTTTGTTGATGAACTGGCTGCAAAAGCAGGGAAAGATCCTTTGCAGTTTAGATTAAATCTAATTGGAGATGATCGTATTGAAGAATCTAATTCTGGTTATCATTTTGATAGTGCAAAACTAAAAAACGTATTAAAAGTTGCAGCGACAAATGCAGATTATGGGAAACAATTACCAGAAGGTCATGGTATTGGTATCGCTGTTCATTATAGTTTTTTTACTTATGTGGCTTCTTTGATTGAGGTTTCTGTTATAAATGGCAAATTAAAAATTCATAATATTTATTCTGCAATAGACTGTGGTAGAGCTGTTAATATAGACACAATTAAAGCTCAAATGGAGGGTGCTGCAATTTTTGGAATGTCATTGGCATATTATGGTAAAATCACAGCCAAAGATGGAGCAATAGAACAAAGTAATTATCATGATTATCAGATGATACGTATAAATCAAACTCCAAAAATTCATGTAGAAATTATTGAAAGTAATGCCATACCAACTGGTGTTGGTGAACCTGGAGTACCGCCAATTGCACCAGCCATAGTAAACGCGATTTATAATGCAACGGGTAAGCGTTATTATTCATTACCATTACAAGACCATGAATTGGTTTAAGGCTGTTAATAACTAGGCAATAATTATACGCATATAAAATTCTATTTTTGGTGAGGTTTTGTATTTTTACAGCCTATTTAAACTAAAAGAATGCCTACAACACAAGAATTACAAGATTTTTCAACACAAGTTAGAAGAGACATTTTAAGAATGGTACATGCTGTTAACTCTGGTCATCCTGGTGGTTCATTAGGTTGTACAGAATTTTTTACCGTACTTTTTCAAGAAGTTATGAATTATTCAACCAATTTCTCTATGGATGGTATTGGTGAAGATTTATTCTTTTTATCTAACGGTCACATTTCTCCCGTTTATTATAGTGTTTTAGCTAGAAGCGGATTCTTTCCTGTTGAGGAATTAGCTACTTTTAGAAAATTAAATACACGTTTGCAAGGGCATCCTACAACTCATGAAGGGTTACCTGGTATTAGAATTGCATCTGGTTCTTTAGGTCAAGGCATGTCAGTTGCTATAGGTGCTGCTCAAGCAAAGAAATTAAATGGAGATGATGCTTTAGTGTATACTTTACATGGTGATGGTGAATTACAAGAGGGACAAGTTTGGGAAGCGATGATGTATGCAGCTGGTAAAAATGTAGACAATCTAATTTCTACCGTTGATTATAATAAAAAGCAAATTGATGGAGCAACTGATGATGTATTGCCTTTGGGCGATTTAAAAGCAAAATTTGAAGCTTTTGGATGGGATGTTTTAGAAGTCAATGAAGGAAATTCAGTTGAAGCTATCATTTCTGGATTAAAAGAGGCAAAATCAAGAACAGGTAAAGGTAAACCTGTTTGTATTTTACTACATACCATGATGGGTAATGGTATTGATTTTATGATGCATACACATGCATGGCACGGCAAAGCACCAAATGATGAACAATTAGAAGTTGCTTTAGCTCAAAATGCCGAAACTTTAGGAGATTACTAAACATCAAATATCTTTTACATTTTGTAACAAAACACCTTTTTTAAAGGTGTAATTTATATATAATGAGAATAATTCCCGCCATTGATATTATAGAAGGTAAATGTGTACGTTTATCAAAAGGTGATTATGCTACTAAAAAAATCTATAATGAGAATCCGCTTGAAATTGCCAAACAGTTTGAAGCCCATGGTATAGAATATTTGCATTTGGTAGATTTAGATGGAGCCAAAGCCAGTCATATTGTTAATCACAAAGTTTTAGAAAAAATAGCTACACAAACAACATTGAAAATTGATTTTGGAGGAGGACTAAAAACTGATGAAGATTTAAAAGTTGCCTTTGAAAGTGGTGCTGAACAAATTACAGGAGGTAGTATTGCAGTAAAAAATCCTAAATTATTTAAAAAATGGGTGTCTAAATACGGAAACACTAAAATTATTTTAGGTGCTGATGCCAATCCTGATGAAACAGGAGAGAAAATTGCCATTAGTGGCTGGCAAGAAAAATCTGATTTAGAATTGATTCCGTTTATAAAAGAATATCATAACAACGGCATACATTATGTAATTTGTACAGATATTAGTAAAGACGGAATGTTAGAAGGTCCTTCTTTTGAATTGTATAAAAGAATTTTAGCAAATGTACCAGAACTAAAACTAATAGCTTCAGGCGGAATTTCTGATTTCTCAGAAATTCCTAAATTAGCCGAAATTGGTTGTGAAGGAACAATTATAGGAAAAGCTATTTATGAAGATAGAATTAGTTTAAAACAATTAGAAAATTATATGATGTCATCCTGAACTTGATTCAGAATCACATATATAACGAAGTTATGTTAACAAAAAGGATCATACCCTGTCTTGATATTAAAAACGGAAGAACCGTTAAAGGTGTCAATTTTGTCGATTTAAAAGATGCTGGTGACCCTGTTGAATTAGCTGCTATTTATGCCGAAAACGGAGCTGACGAATTAGTTTTTTTAGATATTTCTGCTACTGAAGAACGCAGAAAAACATTGACTGATCTTGTTTTACATGTGTCAGAAAAAATTAATATACCATTTACTGTTGGTGGAGGAATATCTTCTGTAGAAGATGTCGATAATTTGTTGAAATGCGGAGCTGACAAAATCTCAATCAATTCATCGGCAGTTAAGAATCCTAATTTAATTAATGAATTATCAGCCAAATTCGGAAGTCAATGTATTGTTGTTGCCATAGATGCAAAACAAATTGATGGATTTTGGAAAGTACATTTGGTAGGAGGTAAGGTTGCAACTGAATTAGATTTGTTTGAATGGGCAAAAGAAGTTGAAAATAGAGGTGCTGGCGAAATATTATTCACCTCTATGGATCATGATGGTACAAAAAATGGCTTTGCTAACAAAGCTTTGGCAAAATTATCAACCGAATTGAATATACCAATTATTGCTTCTGGTGGAGCAGGTAATTGTCAACATTTTGTAGATACTTTTATTGATGGAAAAGCTGATGCCGCATTAGCCGCAAGTATTTTCCATTTTAAAGAAGTTGAAATTAATGACTTAAAAAGAGAATTGCAAGAACATCATATTCCAATGAGAATATAAAATAATAAATAATGAACATAGAATTTTTAAAGAATAGTCAAAATTATAACTTAGTGCCTGCCATCATCCAAGATGCAACTACAAACAATGTGTTGATGCTGGGATACATGAATGAAGAGGCGTATCAACAAACTGTAGATACACAAAAGGTGACTTTTTTTAGTCGATCTAAGAATAGACTTTGGGTAAAGGGTGAGGAAAGTGGTAATTTTTTGAATTTAGTTTCTATCAAAGTAGATTGTGATAATGACACTTTGCTGGTTAAGGTAAATCCTGTAGGACCAACCTGTCATAAAGGAACGGACACGTGCTGGGCTGAGGATAATCTTGCATCTTATGGATTTCTTTCAAAATTGGAACAAATTATACAAGATAGAAAAGATAATGCTGATGTTAAGAAAAGCTATATAGCTTCACTTTTTGAAGATGGAATTAATAAAATTGCTCAAAAAGTAGGAGAGGAGGCTGTTGAAACTGTTATTGAAGCTAAAGATAATAATGATGAGTTGTTTTTAAATGAATCGGCCGATTTGCTGTTTCATTATTTAATTTTGTTACAAGCTAAAAACTTTACTTTAAATGATATTGTTCAAGTTTTAGAAAAAAGGCAAAAGTAATGGCTTCGTTTTATAGAAGCCATTATTTTAAATAGTTAAGATAGCCATCCCTTAGCAATTCCTTTTTTAGATAACCATACCAATAAAACTGCTACAACAATTATCATTGGTGTCATAATGTTAGCCATTTTTAAAGAAAATGTAACATAACTCATCTGAATAATAACAGCAATTAAAGAAATAAGTAATAGTATATATGCAAATTTCTTTCTTAATAATAAAGAAATACACCCAAGAAGTCCACCAAAAACTGCAATAGCAAATATGGCAGTATACCAACTTGGTAAGTTTGCATAAACTTCTAATTGTTCTTTTGTACACATTGTTCTGAAGCTTTCTGTATTATAGGCTTGTTGTAAGTATTGATTTACACCCATTCCGTTCCAAATAAGTGTAGTCACACTTACTATCCAAAACCACAAAGGTGGTTTGTTAATTGTTTGATTTGTCATAATTGATTAGGTTTAGATTACTATAATTTACTGGTTAATAGCACATTGCTATGTAGCTAATATATAAAATTTTATAATAAATAAGATTTTATAGTCTATAATCTTTCTTATATTTGAATAAAACTAATTTGACACTATGCCAATTACAATTCCGAAAAAAGCATTTACATTTTTCAAACAATTAGAAAAGAATAATAATAGAGATTGGTTTAATGCCCATAAACCAGAGTTTAAAAACATTGAAGCTGAAGTTAAATCATTTTTTAATGTCTTATTTGAAAACTTACAAAAGCATGATGATGTTGACAAGTTAAAAATGTTTCGTATTTATAGAGATGTACGATTTTCTAAAAATAAAACACCTTATAAAACTCATTTTGGTGGCTCGATAAATAGACAAAAGCCACATTTACGTGGTGGTTATTACCTACAAATAACACCAGGAGGTTCATTTGCTGCAACTGGTTTTTGGGATCCTTCAAAAGAAGATTTGCTGCGAATTCGTAAAGAGTTTGAACTTGATGATAGTGAAATTAGAGTTATTCTCAATAACAAAAAATTCAAAAGTATTTGGGGGAATTTTGTGGGTGATGAAGTTAAAACTGCACCCAAAGGCTTTAGTAAAGAACACCCAAATATAGATTTGATTAGAAAGAAACAATTTATATTCACTAAAAAATATACAGATAAAGAGGTGTTGTCTCCCGACTTTATAAATGAGGTCAGTGCAACCTTTAAAGCTATTCGTCCGTATTTTGATTATATGTCTGAAGTGTTAACAACAGATTTAAATGGAGTCTCTTTGATAGAGTAAACAATGTACTAAGTACTATGAAACACATAAAATTCATAAGCATTATCACTTTAGTTTTGTTAAGTTGTTCAACGAAGTTGAAAGATGAAGTTCAAAAACCCACAGTTAAAGATATAATAATGACTAAGAAACAATTGCGTCATGTAGTTCTTTTTAAATTTAAGGATAGTGTACAATCTGAAGCTATTAAGAAAGCTGAAGAAGCATTTACTGCTTTGCCAAATAAAATTTCAGAGATAAAGGATTTTGAATGGGGAATAAATAATAGCCCTGAAGGTTTAGATAAAGGGTTTACACATTGTTATTTTCTGACTTTTAATAATAATGAAGAAGACAGAGCAGTCTATTTACCACATCCTGATCATAAAGCATTTGGTGAAATTTTAAGTCCTTTACTTGAAGATGTGTTAGTCGTTGATTATTGGACGGATAATTGATTTTTAGCTATTGCCGACTACCAAAAATAGCACTACCAACTCGTACCATTGTGCTACCGTTTTCAATTGCAAGAAGATAATCTCCACTCATGCCTATTGACAATATGTTGAGTGAAGGGGATTGAACATTTAATTTTTTAAAAAACGAGTTTAAATTTGAAAATTCACTCTTTATTTGTTCAGTATCATCTGTAAATGTTGACATTCCCATCAATCCTACAACTTTAATATTTTCTAATCTTTCTAATTCTTCAGAAGTTAGTATTTCTTCAATCTCAGTAAATGAGAGTCCGAATTTAGAATGCTCTTCCGCAATTTTTGCCTGTAATAAACAATTGATTACTCTATTGTGTTTTTTGGCTTGCTTATCAATCTCTTTTAATGTTTTAAAACTATCAACACCATGTATCAAATCAACAAAATGAGCCATGTATTTCACCTTATTTCGTTGCAAATGACCAATCATGTGCCATTTGATGTCTTTAGGTAATACATTGTATTTGTCAACCATTTCTTGAATTTTGTTTTCACCAAAAATTCGTTGTCCAGCATCATAAGCTTCTTGAATGTCTGAATTAGGTTTCGTTTTTGAAACAGCTACCAAAGTAATATGCTCTGGTAAAGAACTCTTTATATTTGTTATGTTTTCAGAAATAGACATATTAAAATTCATATATGGTTAAACCGCTTCGTAATTTAGGTAAAATATACGTACTTTTAGGTGGCATAGTTAGTCCCGCATCAGCTACAGCCTTTAGTTGAGCTATGGTTATTGGAAACAAACCAAAGGCCACTTTATATTGACCTGAGTCAACACTACTTTTTAAATGATTTGCCCCTTTTTCACTATGAGCATAATCAATACGTTTATCATTTCGTAAATCATTAATACCTAAAATGGGTCTTAAAACAGTAGTAAATAATAATTCTGGATCTAAATCACTCAAAGGATTATCAATTTCATAGGTTTCCTTTTTAAGATATAAAGAGTAAAATTCACCATCTAAATACATACTAAAATGATGTTTTTTTGATGGTCTATACAATGCAGATCCTCTATTTTGAATTCTAAACCAAAATTCTAATTTTTCTAAAAACTGAAGTTTACTTAGACCATTTAAATCCGTAATCAATCTGTTAAATTCATGTATTTGTAAATCAGATTCTGGAATTAAATAACTCATAAAAAAATTATAGTCCTCGTTACCACTATGTAAAGGGTTTTCATTTTTCATATCTTCAGCCAATAAATAAGATGAAGCTGTTCTATGATGCCCGTCAGCTATATAAATAGCGTTCATTTTGTCAAATTCATGCTGAATGGTTGAAATATCTTCTAGATGATCTATTCTCCACAAATAATGCGTCTTATAATTTTCTGTGGTAAATTCATATTCTGCTCTTGTCTGTTGATATTTAGTTAAGATTGATGCAATCTTTGTATTATCAGGATAGGTTAGTAAAACAGGCTCTGCATTAAATCCTGTTGTTTTTAAATATTTCTCAAATAGCACTTCTCTTTTGTGTAATGTATCTTCATGTTTTTTGATAATATTATTTGCATAATCCGCTGCACTTGTTGCAGCGATAATACCACAGCATGAATAATTTTGAGTTACTTTTTTATACATATAAAATACCGGAGATGCATCTTTAGAAAAATGATTGAGTGTTTTAAATTCAACATATTTATCATGTATCATCTGAAAACGTTCATCATTACTCATATTTTCTTGATGCCTAAAATTAGGGCTGATAATATGTAAAAATGAAAATGGATTAAAATCTAATTGTGCACTTAATTCGGCTGCTGAGTAAGCCTCATAAGACCGAGAAGAAACCAATGCAACTTTATCTCGCGTAGCTCTTACGGCACTAAAAGGTTTAACAATAGCCATTTTAGCTCAAAATTTCAATAATCTGGCTGGCTAATTCACTACCTATTCTTTCTTGTGCTTCATTAGTAGCGGCACCAATATGTGGTGTTAAAGAAAGATTAGGGTTCATTAATAATTGAACTTCTGGTGTTGGTTCTTTTTCAAATACATCTAAAGCTGCTTTTGCAACTTTACCTTGCTCTTCTAGAGCAGTAACCAACGCAACTTCATCAATGACACCACCACGAGCAGCATTAACGATACAAACTCCTTCTTTCATCATTTCAAATTCTTTAGTAGAAATTACATAATCCTTTTGTGCAGGTACATGTAGGGTAATAAAGTCAGATTGTTGTAGTACTTCATCCTTAGAAATGGTATCAATCTTAAAACTCAATTTTTGACCATCGTAAAAATCCAATTCTAAATTGGCTGAATCTAAAAACGGGTCAAAAGCAATTACTTTCATACCTAAACCTAAAGCAACTTTGGCCGTAGCTTGACCAATACGTCCAAAACCTAAAACTCCTAAAGTTTTACCTTTTAATTCCGATCCTTTAGCGTAAGATTTTTTTAGAGTTTTGAATTTAGAATCTCCATCTAAAGGCATATTTCTATTAGAATCGTGTAAGAAACGTACCATACCTAGCAAGTGTGCAAAGACCAGTTCGGCAACTGAGTGTGAAGAAGCTGCAGGAGTATTGATGACATGTAGTCCTTTTTCTCTGGCATATTCAACATCAATATTATCCATACCAACACCACCTCTTCCAATAATTTTTAAAGAAGGACAATTGTCAATAATATCTTTTCGTACTTTAGTTGCACTTCTCACCAATAATACATTTACATTATTGTTGTTGATATAATTAACTAATTGATCTTGAGCTACTGTGGTTAAATCTACTTTATAACCGGCATTTTCTAATGCTGTCACTCCACTTTTTGCGATTCCGTCGTTTGCTAATACTGTCATTCTTTATTGTTTTATTTTCTTAATACACTAAATGCACATCGTGCAATAGCAATAATATTATTTTTTTCGTGATATAATTTTACATCAACTTTTATTATTCGTTTACCGTCTTTAATTATTTCTGCTTCTGCATAAATATCTTTTGGTTCAGATCCTAGTAAATAATCAATTCGCATATCAATAGTATTTACTTTTTCTTCAAAACTTGAAATGGAAGTTAAAGCTGCAATACCACCAGCAGAATCTGCTATACTTGCTTGAATACCACCATGCCATCTTTTTTGAATGAAATCACCAATAAAATCTTCCTTAAAAGGGACAAGAATTTTTGTAAATCCATCCTTTAATTCAATGATTTCTAATCCTAAAAACTTATTGACAGGCATTTGGGTTTCAAATACTTGTTTTAAAACAGTAAATTTATCTTCCAAGATCATATTATTTGGATAGACTATGCATTACATCAACTAATACTTGTACACTTTCTAAGGGCAAAGCATTATACATACTTGCTCTATAACCGCCTACAGATCTGTGTCCGTTAATACCTACAATCCCAGCTTCTTTACACAAATTATCAAACTTTTCTTGAAAACTACTATCTGTCAATAAAAAAGTAACATTCATGTTAGATCTATCTTCTTTTACAGCTGCACCTTCAAATAAAGGATTATTATCAATTTCATTGTACAACAATGCAGCTTTAGCATTGTTTATCTTTTCTATGGCTGCAATACCACCTAAATCTTTTAACCATTGTAATGTTAACATAGACACATATACTGCAAAAACAGAAGGTGTATTAAACATACTGTCTTTTCCGATATGAACTTGATAGTCTAACATAGATGGAATTTGCCTTCCAGTATTTCCTAAAATTTCTTCTTTAACAACAACCAAAGTAGCTCCAGCTGGCCCCATGTTCTTTTGAGCACCTGCATAAATCAAATCAAATTGAGAGAAATCTAGAACTCTTGAAAAAATGTCAGAACTCATGTCACAAACCAAAAGACCATCCGTATTAGGGAAAGATTTCATTTGTGTACCATAAATGGTATTGTTACTAGTGCAATGAAAGTAATCTGCATTATTATCAATAGTATACTCTTTCGGAATATAATTGTAATTTTTATCTTTAGAAGAGGCTACAACATCAATAGTTCCAAATAATTTTGCTTCTTTAATGGCTTTTGCACTCCAAGCTCCTGTATCTAAATAAGCAGCTTTACCATTTTCTTTTAATAAGTTATATGGAGTCATTAAAAATTCTAAACTTGCACCGCCTTGTAAAAACAATACAGAATATCCTTTGTTTTCTAATTCCATCAATTCTAAAACCAACTTTCTGGCTTTTTCCATTACGGCAACAATAGGAGCACTTCTATGTGACATTTCTATCAATGATAAATTGTCATTATTGAAGTTTAAAACTGCTTCTGATGCTTGTTTTAATACTTGTTGCGGTAAAATGCAAGGGCCTGCAGTAAAGTTATGCTTAGTCATAGTTCTGTCTTGAAAATTTAAGATGCAAATTTGAGACTTTTATAACAATAAATTGCAAAGAAATTCTTAAAAAATGATAACAAAATTGAAAAATTTGTTAATAATTTAAACCTTCAATAAAATAGTTAACTATTCTATTGAAGGTTTATAACAAATTCATTTTATGGTTAAAGAGTATAATATTTACTTAGGTTGCATAATCACGCAAGGGATAATCATTTCTTCTAAAGAAATACCACCATGTTGATATGTGTTTTTGTAATATTTAACATAATGATTATAATTATTAGGATAGGCAAAGAAATAATCTTCTTTAGCAAACACAAAAGAACTAGTCATATGTATAGATGGCAATTGAATATCTTCAGGTTTTTTTACTGCATAAACCTCTTTATCATTATAAGTTAAACTTCTACCAGTTTTATATCTTAAATTTGAACTAATAGTTTTCTCCCCTACAATTTTACTTGGTTTTTTAGTGTTAATAGTACCATGGTCTGTAGTAATGATTAATTTTAAGCCCAATTCTTGAGCTTTTTGAATCATTTCTAATAATGGTGAATTCTTAAACCAACTCAAAGTTAATGATCTATACGCTTTGTCATCGCTTGCCAATTCTTTAATCATTTCCATCTCAGTTCTTGAATGTGAAAGCATATCTACAAAATTATAAACAACAACAGTGAGGTCATTTTCTTTGACGCTTGCAAAATTATCAGCTAAATCACGCCCTTTTTGTAGGGTGGTAATTTTGAAATACTCATGTTTAATATTAAGATTTAAACGTTCTAATTGTGCAGTCAAAAATTCATTTTCAAATAAATTTTTACCTCCTTCATCTGTGTCATTTTTCCAATAATCAGGATGTTTTTTAGACATTTCTAAAGGTGTTAAACCAGAGAAAATTGCATTTCTTGCATATTGAGTTGCTGTTGGCAAAATACTAAAGAATGAAATTTCTTCTTCTTTTTTATAATAATCATTAATGATTGGCTCTAAAATACGAAGTTGATCTAATCTTAAATTATCGATAACAACTAATAGCGTACCTTGATCATTACTGATTTGAGGAGCAACAATTTGCTTGAATAATTTATGACATAATAAAGGTTTATCTTCATCTTCATCAAACCAATCTTCATAATTTTTTTGGATAAATTTAAAGAACTGAGAATTAGCTTCTTCTTTTTGGCTTTCTAAGATTTCTACCATCCCAGCATCAGCAATAGACTCAAGTTCAATTTCCCAATGGACTAATTTTTTATACAGTTCAATCCATTCTTCAAAAGTGTTGACCATGGCAAGGTCTAATGATATTTTTCTAAACTCTTGTTGATAGGTTGAAGTTGTTTTTTCAGAAACCAACCTTGAGTGGTCTAAATTCTTTTTTAAGCTTAATAAAATCTGATTCGGATTTACGGGTTTTATTAAATAATCAGCTATTTTAGAGCCAATAGCTTCTTCCATAATGTACTCTTCTTCACTTTTTGTAATCATTACTATAGGAAGGTTGGGTAGCTTAGCTTTAATTTGTGTAAGTGTTTCTATCCCTGAAAGTCCTGGCATATTTTCATCTAAAAAAACAACATCATAATTTGTTTCTTCAACTTTATCTATAGCTTCTGCACCATTATTACAAGTTGAAACTTCATAATTTTTCTTTTCTAAAAATAAAACATGTGGTTTTAATAATTCAATTTCATCATCGACCCAAAGTATTTTAATTGCATTCATTTCTTTTATATATTAATTTTTTAATGTGTAATAGTGATTAAAAATAAACCTCTATTTTTGTGTTATCATTTAAACAAAATTCGATTGAACAAACTTAAAATTTTTAACGACCCAATTTACGGATTTATTAATATTCCGACCGAATTAATTTTCGATATTATTGAACATTCTTATTTTCAGCGTTTAAGACGGATATCTCAAATGGGTTTGTCGTATTTAGTGTACCCTGGTGCTCATCACACACGTTTTGAGCATGCACTCGGAGCTATGCATTTGATGCAAAAAACCATAAATGTGTTAATAAGTAAGTCAATCAAAATTTCAAAAGAGGAAGAAGAAGCACTTTTAATTGCAATTTTATTACATGATATTGGACATGGTCCTTTTTCTCATACCTTAGAGCATAGTTTGGTTACAAATAGTAAACATGAAGAAATATCTTTACTCTTTATGGAAAAATTAAATGAAGAGTTTTTAGGTCAATTAAGTTTGTCTATTGAAATTTTTAAAGGTAATTATAAGAGAAAATTTTTCAATCAGCTTGTTTCTAGCCAGCTAGACATTGACAGGTTAGATTATTTAAAAAGAGACAGTTTTTATACTGGGGTAACTGAAGGGAATATTAATACTGAGCGAATCATCTCAATGTTTAATGTAGTTGATAATAATTTAGTTGTTGAAGAAAAAGGAATTTATTCTGTTGAAAAATTCATTGTTTCTAGACGTTTAATGTATTGGCAAGTTTATTTACATAAAACTGGTTTAGTCGCTGATTATGTGCTGGTTAATATATTAAAAAGAGCTAAAGAGCTAGTTAATAAAAATATTGAATTGAATTGCAGTAATTCACTAAAATATTTTTTATCAACTCCTAGAAATACAAATTTTGATGAAAATAGTTTGCAAAAATTTTCTGAAATAGATGATTATGATATCATTATGGCAATAAAACAATGGATGAGCCATTCAGATATTGTATTATCAAGTTTGTCAAAAGCATTAATTTATAGAAAGCTTCCAAAAATTAAAATTCAAGACTCTCCATTCTCTACAACCGAAATTGAAACAATTACTCAAGGTGCTACTGAAAGATTAAAAATTGAGAATTCAAATATCAATTATTTTATAGCTTCAGGATGTATTGAAAATCAGGCATATAACTTAAATGAAATCTCCATAAATATCTTGTATAAATCAGGTGAAATTAAAGATATTACTGAGGCATCAGATCATTTAAACCTATTGGCGTTATCAAAACCTGTTGTCAAATATTTTATATATTATCCAAAGTAAATTATACTTTAGATTTGCAAAATATTTTTTATACTTTTGTAAGAATTATAAAATAAGTAAAAATTTTTGAATCATTAAAAATGATTGTTAGCAAATACTCGATAATTCGAGATGAATGCTATAAATATATATGAAGTTTACAGCTAAACAAATCGCAGAAATTCTTGAAGGAGAAGTAGTAGGTAACTTAAATGAAGAGGTTTTCAAGCTTTCTAAAATTGAAGAAGGTGAAAAAGGAGCATTGACTTTTTTATCAAATCTTAAATACACACCTTTTTTATATTCAACAAATGCTTCTGTTGTTATAGTAAATAATGATTTTGTTTTAGAAAAAAAAGTTTCAACAACTTTAATAAAAGTAGATGACTCTTATCTAGCATTTTCTAAACTATTAACTTATTACAATCAAGTAAAATTGAACAAGTCTGGTATAGAACAACCCAACTTTATTAGTAATTCTGTTACTTTAGGAAAAGACTTATATATTGGTGCTTTTTCTTATATTGGCAATGATGTTATTATTGGAGATAATGTAAAAATTTATCCAAATGTTTATATTGGAGATAATGTAGTTATAAAAGATGGTACTACACTTTTTTCTGGAGTGAAAATTTATTCAGAATCAATTATTGGTAAATTTTGTGAGATTCATGCAGGTAGTATTATTGGATGCGATGGTTTTGGTTTTGCACCAAATGAAAGTGGCGTGTATAGTAAAATACCACAAATTGGAAATGTAATTATTGAAGATAATGTTGCTATTGGTTCTGGAACTACTATTGATAGAGCTACAATGGGGTCAACAATTATTAGAAAAGGTGTTAAATTAGACAATCAAATTCAGGTTGCTCATAATGTTGAAATAGGTAAAAATACTGTAATTGCAGCTCAAACAGGAGTTGCTGGGTCTACAACTATTGGAGAAAATTGTTTAATTGGTGGTCAAGTAGGTATTGTAGGGCATCTTAAAATAGGTAACAATGTGCGTATTCAAGCACAATCAGGTATTGGCAGAAACTTAAAAGACAATGAAATTGTTCAAGGAAGTCCCGCTTTACCCTATGCGGATTATAACAAATCATATGTACATTTTAAAAATTTATCAAAATTATCAGATAAAATTAATGACTTAGAAAAAATTGCAAAAGCACAAACAAAAGTTAATGAGTAATAAGCAAAAAACAATAAAAAAAGCAATCTCACTTTCAGGTGTAGGTCTGCATACTGGTGAAAATGTTAAACTTACATTTAAACCAGCTCCACCAAATTATGGGTATACATTTACTAGAACAGATCTAGAAGGTAGCCCTACCATTGAAGCTAAAGCAGATTATGTTGTAGATACTCAAAGAGGTACAAATCTTGAGAAAAATGGAGTTTCTATCAATACTTCAGAACATGTATTGGCAGCTATAGTTGGTTTAGGAATTGACAATATATGTATAGAGTTAGATGCTGCTGAACCACCTATAATGGACGGTTCATCAAAGTTTTTTATTGAAGCTTTAGAAGAAGTAGGATTTGAAGAGCAAGATGTAGAAGTAAACGAATACATTGTAAAAGATATCATCTCATATAAAGATGAAGAAACAGGTAGCGAAATCATGATAATGCCCTCAGACACTTATCAAATAACCACTATGGTTGATTTTGGTACAAAAGTTTTAGGTACTCAAAATGCTACTTTAAACCGAATTTCTGACTTTAAAAAAGACTTCTCAGCTGCAAGAACCTTTAGTTTTTTACATGAAATAGAAATGTTGTTAGATAATGACTTAATTAAAGGTGGTGATTTAAATAATGCAATTGTTTATGTAGACAAACCTTTATCTGATGCTACCATGAAAAAATTAAGAGTGGCATTTAAAAAAGATGATGTTAAGGTAAAGCCCAATGGTATTTTAGACAATCTGACATTGCATTGGCCTAATGAAGCAGCACGACATAAACTATTAGATGTTATTGGAGATTTAGCATTGGTAGGTACAAAAATTAGAGGAAAAATTATTGCTAATAAACCTGGGCATGCCATAAATACAAATTTTGCAAAAAAATTAGCGAAAGTAATTAAGATAGAAAAACGAAATAATGTACCTCAATATGATTTGAATCAACCTCCTTTAATGGATATTGTTCAAATTATGGAAATACTACCGCATAGACCTCCATTTTTATTGATTGATAAGATTTTAGAGCTCTCTGATACTCATGTTGTTGGTGTTAAAAATGTTTCTATGAATGAACCTTTCTTTGTAGGTCATTTCCCAGGAGCTCCTGTAATGCCTGGAGTGTTGCAAGTTGAAGCTATGGCACAATGTGGAGGAATATTGGTACTAAAAACAGTGCCAGATCCTGAAAATTATTTGACTTACTTCATGAAAATGGATAATGTTAAGTTTAAACAAAAAGTATTGCCAGGAGACACCTTAATTTTTAAAGCAGAGCTAATGGAACCTATACGAAGAGGAATTTGCCATATGCAAGCTTATGGGTATGCAAATAATAAATTGGTAGTTGAAGCTCAATTGATGGCACTAATAAGTAAAAAATAGAGAATTATGAATCAACCATTAGCATATATACACCCAGGAGCTAAAATTGCAACCAATGTTGTTGTTGAGCCCTTTACAACTATTTATAATAATGTAACCATAGGTTCAGGCACATGGATTGGCCCAAATGTAACCATAATGGAAGGTGCTAGAATAGGAAAAAATTGTAGAATTTTTCCTGGAGCAGTAATCTCAGCAATTCCTCAGGATTTAAAATTTGAAGATGAAGACTCATTAGTTACTATTGGTGACAATGTAACTATTCGAGAATGTGTTACTATAAACAGAGGTACAAAAGCTTTTGGCAAAACGGTAATTGGTAAAAACTGCTTGATTATGGCTACTGCTCATATTGCTCATGATTGCATACTAAGTAATAATGTCATTATTGTAAATGGAGTTACACTAGCAGGACACGTAGAAATAGGTGAGTTTGCTATCATTGGCGGATTGTCTGGAATCCATCAATTTATCCATATCGGTAAACATGTTATGGTTTCTGGAGGATCTTTAATTAGAAAAGATGTACCTCCATATGTTAAAGCAGCAAAGGAACCTTTATCTTATGTTGGTATTAATTCTATTGGATTACGTAGAAGAGGCTTTACACCAGAAAAAATCAATGAAATTCAAAATATTTATAGAATATTATTTCAAAAGAATAACAATACCACTCAAGCATCTCGAATTTTAGAAGCAGAATTAGATGCAACTCCAGAAAGAGATGAAGTCCTTACATTTATTAAAAACTCTCAAAGAGGAATAATGAAAGGGTATACGAGTGGATCATAATAATTATTAAATTAAAAATTTAAATGGCAACAACATCAGATATAAAAAAAGGATTATGTATTGTATATAATAATGATACCTATAAAATTATTGAATTTCAACATGTTAAGCCTGGAAAAGGGCCTGCCTTTGTCAGAACTAAACTCAAAAGTTTGACTTCAGGAAAAGTACTAGATAATACATTTTCTGCAGGTCATAAAATTGAAGAAGTTAGAGTAGAGACAAGAAAGTATCAGTATCTTTATAATGATGGAGATATGTATCATTTTATGAATAATGATGATTATACTCAAATTCAATTGCAAGAAGATATATTAGATGCTCCTGGTTTAATGAAAGAAGGTGAAGTGGTAACTATTATTGTGCGTGCAGCTGATGAATTACCTCTTTCTGTTGAAATGCCTGCAAGTGTTATTTTAGAAGTAACACATACAGAACCTGGTATAAAAGGAAATACAGCAACTAATGCAACCAAACCCGCTAAAGTTGAAACAGGTGCGAGTGTGAATGTTCCTTTATTTATTAATGAAGGTGATAAAATAAAAATTGAAACTGAAAAGGGAACCTATCAAGAAAGAGTTAAAGAATAGCTAATGAAAAAATATGGGTTTATTTTTCTTTTTTTAATGTTGATTTCTTGTAATGAAAATCTTTCTCCTGATGAATATAGAGAAGCTAAAGTAGCTGACCTTTATAAGCTTTCTGTCCCAAAATATATGACAGAAATGGATAATCTTAATAGCGATGCCTCATTTCAAGCTGCAAATATACTTAAAGAAGCATATACAGTAGTTGTCCATGAAAATAAACAGGATTTTATTGCCTATTTAAAAACAATTAGCACCTATAATGAGCAAGTTTCAGTTTTAGAAAATTATAGCCAAACCCAAATTAATTTTTTTGAGAAAAACGCCCAATTAAAAAGAATTGAAGCTTCAGATTTCACTAAAATTAATGGATTGAATGCTCGTCAAGTAAAATTGAAAGGAGATATTGTAGATAAGGAAATTGGTTATACATTGTGTTTTATTGAAGGTAAAGATAATTTATATATGATTATGAATTGGACTCGATTAAACAGAATGCCAAGATTTAAAAACACATTTGAATTCATAAATAATTCTTTTAAATTAATTAAATAATTAGGTATTTATAAATGAAATTTTCTAAAACATATACTTTAAAAGAAATATCCAAATTAATTGACAGTGAGCTTGTTGGTGATGATAATTTTTTAATTTCTGGGATGAATGAAATTCATGTAGTTGAGAAAGGTGATATTGTTTTTGTTGACCATCCTAAGTATTATGCCAATGCATTAGAATCTGCAGCATCAGTTGTATTAATCAATAAAAAAGTAGCTTGTCCAGATGGTAAAGCTTTGTTGATTTCAGATGATCCATTTAGAGATTTTTGCAAATTAGCTGTACATTTTAAGCCATTTCAAACGGCAAACAAATCCATTTCTGATTCCTCTAAAATAGGGGAGAATACAATTATTCAACCCAATGTCTTTATTGGTAATCATGTTTCAATTGGCGATAATTGTACAATCCACCCTAATGTGGTTATTTATGATGGTTGTTCAATTGGTAATAATGTCATTATCCATGCAGGTACAATTTTAGGTGCTGATGCATTTTATTATAAAAATAGACCAGAAGGTTATGATAGATTAATTTCATGTGGTAATGTTCGTATTGAAGACCATGTTGAAATTGGAGCTGGCTGTACAATTGACAGGGGTGTAACAGGAATAACAACAATAAAAGAAGGTGCCAAAATTGATAATCAAGTACAAATAGCACATGATACAATTATTGGCAAAAAATGTTTGATTGCAGCTTGTGTTGCTATTGCTGGTTGTTCTGTACTTGAAGATGAAGTTACTATTTGGGGGCAAGTCGGTATTTCTAGCGGTATTACTATTGGTAGAAAAGCTGTTGTCAATGCTCAATCAGGTGTCGGAAGAGATTTAGATGCTGGTAAAACCTATTTCGGATCTCCATGTGATGAAGCAAGAAAGAAATATAGAGAAATGGCTGCACTTAAAGTGTTGCCTGAAATTATATCGAAAGTAAATAATATTTAGTTCAAAATGTTTCCTAAAGTTAAAGGGAAAATTTACTTTTGTAGAAGAATAAATTAATTAGAATCAATTTCTGTTAGTAAACGGAGTAAATAATATAGATATAATGAGTGTTTTAGTAAATAAAGATTCAAAAATAATTGTACAAGGTTTTACAGGTAGTGAAGGGACTTTTCACGCTACACAAATGATAGAGTATGGTACAAATATAGTTGGAGGAGTTACTCCAAACAAAGGCGGTCAAACACATTTAGATAAACCTGTTTTTAATACCGTTGCAGAAGCTGTAGCAAAAGTTCAAGCAGACACAAGTATTATTTTTGTACCCCCAGCATTTGCAGGTGATGCCATTATGGAGGCTGCTGAAGCTGGAATCAAAGTTATCATCTGTATTACAGAAGGTATTCCTGTTGCTGATATGGTAAAGGTAAAAGCCTATATTTCTGATAGAGATTGTAGATTGGTTGGGCCAAATTGCCCTGGTGTAATTACACCAGGTGAAGCGAAAGTTGGTATTATGCCAGGTTTTGTATTTAAAAAAGGTAGAGTTGGTATTATCTCAAAATCAGGAACTTTAACTTATGAAGCTGCAGATCAAGTGGTAAAACAAGGTTTGGGTATTACAACAGCAATTGGTATTGGTGGTGATCCAATTATCGGTACAACAACTAAAGATGCTGTTCAATTACTAATGAATGATGACGAAACAGAGTGTATTGTAATGATTGGTGAAATTGGAGGTCAGCTTGAAGCGGATGCAGCCAAATGGATTAAAGAAGATGGGAACAGAAAACCTGTAATAGGTTTTATTGCTGGGCAAACTGCACCAGTAGGAAGAACAATGGGGCATGCTGGAGCAATAGTGGGAGGTAAAGATGATACAGCTCAAGCAAAAATGGATATTTTAGCTGAAAACGGAATACATGTTGTTAATTCTCCAGCAGAAATAGGATTAAAAGTAGCAGAAGTTTTAAAATAAAAAAAAAATTCGCATTATAATGAACCTGTTTGAAATTTATCAAACAGGTTTTTTTATTTCTACCAATAAAAGAAACAATTTTCATATCTTTGAATTCGATAATTTATAAGAAATACATATGAAACTTTTAGAAAATAAAACTACACTTATCACTGGTGCTTCAAGAGGAATTGGTAAAGGTATTGCTGAAGTGTTTGCCAAAAACGGATCAAATATCGCATTTACCTACAATGCTTCTATAGATGCAGCAAAGGCTCTTGAAAAAGAATTGCAATCATATGGTGTAAAAGTTAAAGGTTTTCAATCAAATGCTGCAAATTTCGATGCCGCTCAAGAATTAGCTAATGAAGTACTTGAAGAATTCGGAACAATTGATGTATTGATAAATAATGCAGGTATTACCAAGGATAATCTGCTGTTACGTATTTCTGAAGAGGATTTTGATAAAGTTATTGAAGTAAATTTAAAATCGGTTTTTAATTTAACTAAAGCGGTTATAAGACCTATGATGAAACAACGCTCAGGCTCAATCATAAATATGAGTTCTGTCGTTGGTGTAAAAGGAAATGCAGGTCAATCAAATTATGCAGCTTCAAAAGCAGGTATTTTAGGTTTTACAAAATCAATTGCTCTTGAATTGGGCTCTAGAAATATACGTTGTAATGCTATTGCCCCAGGTTTTATAGAAACTGAAATGACAGGTAAATTACCTGAAGAAACAGTAAAAGGATGGCGTGATGCCATACCACTTAAACGTGGTGGAACACCTGAAGACATTGCCAATGCTTGTGTTTTTTTAGCATCTGACATGTCTGCATATATTACAGGGCAAACACTCAATGTAGATGGCGGAATGTTGACATAGTAATTTATAAATGACATCCAAAACAGTTTTATTTTTAATTTTAGCGGTCATCATTGCCATTTTGATGACTTATTTTCAATATTTCTATAAAACTAAAGACAAGAGTAAAACAAACTTATTTTTAAGCATATTACGTTTTTTATCTATTCTTTCAATTTTAATACTGCTAATTAATCCTAAAATTAAGTCTACTGAGTTTGAAGAAATAAAACCACAGCTTAATGTTTTGGTTGACAATTCATCTTCTATTGCTAATGCGAATGAGCAGCAACATATCAATACGTTCCTCAATCAATTAAAAGAAAATACTTCACTTCATAAAAAGTTCACAGTTAATTATTACGCTTTCGCAAATGATTTATCTTTACAAGACACCTTTTCCTATAAGAAATCTGGCACCAATATAGTACAGAGTTTAAAATCATTGCAAGATTTACACAAAGGAAACATTGCTCCAACTATTTTGATTACTGATGGCAACCAAACACAAGGAGCTAATTATACTTTTAGTAGTAGTAACTATCCGATTTACCCATTGGTGGTAGGAGACACCTTGCAGTATGACGATTTAAAAATCAGTCAAATAAATGTAAATTCTTACACCAATTTAAACAATCATTTTCCTGTTGAAGTATTTGTGACTTATGATGGAAATCAAAATATAAATAAAACGCTAATTGTATACCAGAATGACAAGGTTGTCTTTAAAAAACAATTGGCTTTTACGAATGAAAGATCTTCTCAGAAAGTACAATTTAATTTACCAGCAAATTCAGTAGGTAACCAAAATTTCAAATGTAATATTACAACACTTAAAAATGAAAAAAATACCATTAATAATCAGAAAAATTTTAATATTGAAGTTGTAGATGAACAAGCAAAAATTTTAATTCTTAGTGCTGTGTATCACCCAGATATAGGCATGATAAAAAGGGCTGTTTCATCAAACAAACAACATAAAGTAATTGTAGAAAATGATTTAAATAAAGACATTCAATATAAAGATTATCAATTAATTATATTATATCAGCCTGATAGAAATTTTAAAAAAATCATTGAAGATTTAGAAACCTATAAAATAAACACATTTATTATTACTGGTACAACAACAGATTGGAATTTTTTAAATACTATTCAGCCCTATTTTTCTAAAAAACATATTGATAAAACAGAAGTTTACACGCCTAGTTTTAATACAGATTTTGATGAATTTATCATTGATGATATTGATATTTCTAATTTTAATCCGTTAGAAGATTTTTTTGGTGATGTCAGNTTTTCTGTTCCTTATAAAACAATCCTCTTTCAAAACATCTCAAATTTCACTACTAAAAATCCGCTTTTAGCAACTTTTTCAATNAATGATAGGAGAGGGGCGGTACTATTTGGAGAGCATAGTTGGAAATGGAGAATGCAGAGTCATGTTAACACCAACTCTTTTGTAAAGTTTGACAGTTTTTTCAATAAACTGATACAATACTTATCCTCCTCAAAAAAATATAACCGCTTAGAAATAGATTATCAACCCTTTTTATACGCAAATAAAGAGATAACCATTAAAGCTCAGTTTTTTGATGCTACATATGTTTTTGATAAAAATGCAAATTTGACTTTATCCCTAACTAATAAAAATTCAAAAGAGACTAAGAAGATACCATTTACACTAAAAAATAAGCATTATGAAGTTACAATGAATGGTTTAAAAGTAGGTAATTATAGCTTTACCGTTTTTACAAATGACAAAAAGAATAGAAAACATGGCAACTTTACAGTGTTACCCTATGATATTGAACAACAATTAACTACTGCCAATACAAAAGATCTAAAAAGCTTAGCAAGCCATACCAAAGGTTCATTGTATACAATTAACAGTACAGAGTTATTGGTAAAACAATTACTTGAAGATAAACAATACCGTACCATTCAAAAAAGTAAAGAACAAGTCATTTCATTAATGGATTGGAAATGGTTACTACCTTTTGTAATACTACTATTAACTATAGAATGGTTTATAAGAAAGTATTATGGTAAAATTTAATAATGGGACACAGTCATTCACATCATAATGATACTGGCAATATTAAAATCGCCTTTTTCTTAAATTTACTTTTTACTATCATTGAATTTATAGGTGGTTTTTACACCAATAGTTTGGCAATTATGTCTGATGCCTTGCATGATTTAGGTGATAGTTTTAGTTTAGGATTGTCTTGGTATTTTCAAAAGTTATCTCATAAAAAAGCAAGTATTAAGTTTTCGTATGGTTATAAAAGATTTTCTTTATTAGGAGCTATAATCAATTCCATTATTTTAGTAATTGGCTCTATTTATATTATAAGCGAAGCTATACCACGTTTAAAAAACCCAATAGAAGCTGATGCAAAAGGAATGATGTGGCTGGCAATTTTAGGAATTGTTGTTAATGGAGCAGCCGTTTTAAAACTGAAACAGAGCACCTCAATTAATGAACGTGTTGTTTCTTTGCATTTATTAGAAGATGTGTTAGGTTGGGCTGCAGTTTTAATAGCTAGTATTATAATGCAATTTTGGTACGTGCCAATTTTAGATCCTATTTTATCATTATTAATTTCAGCATACGTATTGTTTAATGTATATAAAAATATTAAAGAAACATTACATATCATATTGCAAGGAACACCTAAAGAAATATCAGTAGCTCTAATTCGTAAAAAATTAAAAACCTTACCAGAAATACGTGAAATTCACGATTGTCATGTGTGGTCATTAGATGGTGAATATAATTTATGCACTATCCATATTGTTATAAATGATAAACAATTGACATTAGAAACATCTAAAAAAATAAAAAAACAAATCCGTCTATTATTACATAATGAATTTGATTTAAAACATGTAACGCTTGAATTGGAACTTTTTGATGAAGATTGTGAGTATAAGGAATGTATATAAGTAATTTTAATTGTAAATTTGAAAAAACATAAAACTAAATATTATGAGTAACAATCAACTAAATTTCCCGAAAGTGGCAATGCCATTTATCTTTTTGGCTATTATCGCCATTATATTATTTTCAAAATCTTTTGTAACCATTGATGCTGGTGAGTCGGGTGTATTATGGAAAAGATTTGGTGGAGGTGTAGTAACTGATAAACCTGCTTTAGGCGAAGGTTTTCATGTAGTAGCACCGTGGAATGACGTAGAAGTTTATGAAGTACGTCAACAAGAATTTTTTGACGAAATGAAAGTATTATCCTCTAATGGGTTAGACATTCAATTAGATGCAACTGCGTGGTACCATCCAAATATTGAAAAATTAGGTATGCTACACAAAACCAAAGGAACAAATTATTTAGAAAGAGTGGTTAGACCAGCGTTAAGATCTGCAACTCGTGAAGTTGTTGGACGTTATACCCCTGAACAAATTTACTCCTCAAAACGAGCAATTATTCAAAAAGAAATTTTTGAAGAAACAAGAAAGATTTTAGCAGGTGAATTTGTACAATTAAACAATGTATTGGTTAGAGATGTAACATTACCAACTACAATTAAAGATGCTATAGAGCGTAAATTAAAACAAGAACAAGAATCTTTAGAATATAAATTCCGTTTAGTAAAAGCTGCAAAAGAAGCGGAAAAAGTAAGAATAGAAGCACAAGGTAAGGCAGATGCTAATAAAATTTTAAGTGCTTCATTAACTGATAAGATATTGAAAGATAAAGGTATTGAAGCCACTTTAGAATTGTCAAAATCACCTAATTCGAAAGTTGTAATTGTTGGAGGGAAAGATGGTATGCCTTTAATTTTAGGTAATAATTAAAATATTTAGAATTATGATTATTTCTACAACAGATAAAATACCTAATAAAGAAATTATTGAGGTTTTAGATATTGCAAGAGGAAGTACTGTACGTGCCAGAAGCATAGGAAGAGATATTTTTGCAGGTTTAAAAAATATTGTAGGAGGTGAAATTGAAGAATATACTAAACTGCAGGCTCAATCAAGAGAACAGGCTATGCAGCGTATGATTAAAGACGGTGAGCGTTTAGGTGCTGATGCAATAATTAATATAAGATTAACTACATCAATGGTAATGCAGGGTGCCTCTGAAATATTAGCTTATGGAACTGCAGTAAAATTAAAATAATGGATTTTATAACTGGTGTACTTTTAAGTATTGAAGGATTATTCTTTCTATTTATGATGTTAACTCTTATCTATTTAATTTTTAGAAGGATTAAAATAAAAGAGAATGAAAATTTTGATGAGAGAGACAATTAGATAGTAAAAATTCGATTTAGAAAAATTTTTCTTCTAAATCGGATTTTTAGTTTAATGTAAATTTATTATTCCTTATCTTTAGTATTTATTCTAATCTTATCTTTAGAAACTTTTCCTTTTTTTATTGCTTTATAGTTTTCATAACACTCTAGCACAGCTTCAATAATCTGCAAATCACTTGCTTTTTTAACGAAATTATTTGAATAATTACATTCTTTTAATAAATCATCTAGCTCTTTTTTACTCATATCCATATAATCCATTAGAATTTCTCTATTGAATTTTTCCTCCATCATACCCCGCAACTGATCCTTTTCTTTAAGCTTTTTAAGTTTTTTAATCTCTTTAGGTTTTTTTCCGAATTTTTTATACCAAAAATCTAAAGGATTAAACAAAGCGGCTCCAACCGAATTGTAATTTTTATCTTTGGGTCTTCCAATTTCATAAGTTTGAGGTAGCCCTTCAATGTGGATTCTTGAATATTTATCCATAGGTACATTTTTAGCATCAATCTCTAAAACTCCAATTAATTTATGAGCTTTTACAGTCACTTCATTTATGTTTAAAGTCTTTTGATGTATAGCGATTTCAAGCTCATTCCCTTTTAATAAATCGTTCGTGATTTTTAATTTGATTGATTTATAGCCAATATATGATATCATTAGTGTATCATTAGCTTTGGCAAGAATTTTAAAATTACCTTTATGATTTGTTATTGTACCATCAGCAGTATTTAAATTGAAAATGTGAGCACTCGACAATGGCTTTTTATCTTTAACATCAACAATACTACCTTTTAATACTTTGATAGAATCTAAAGAAGTTTGCTCTTTTTTTTGAGCATAAATACTACTTATAGAAAAGAATAAAATTAGAAATAGAGGTCTTAACATTTGCATAGGGCAATGATACTAATTAATTTAATAATGATTTGTTAAATTATACAAAAAGGATACCAAAGATTATTTAGAAATAAAGTGCACATGACAGGAGTTGAACCTGCACGTTCTAATGAACATTAACCCCTCAAGCTAACGCGTCTACCAATTCCGCCACATGTGCAATTTTTATAGATTTGCAAATCTAAATAAAAACCATCTTTACACAGATGTTTTTTATGATTTTTTACAAGTAATACCAATTAAAATTCAAAATGCCCAGTATAATTTCAAAATATTTTTTTGTTTGGCAATCTTCAAATTTTAAGCATAGCCGTAGATATGGTTAAAATTTTAAGTGAAGAAAAACTGAAAAAGATACAGAACTTATCGGCTGTTTTGGTGTTTCGTTGGTATAAAATAGTAAATCAAATAAAATGAATCATATTAATATTCCTAATAGAAGGTTAAATCGAATCCAGCATTAATAAATCTTAAAAATAAGATTTAATTTCTTTAGATTTGAGCATTATATCTAAAAGGTCTATTTCATTAAGACAAATTACTTTTGAAAATCATCATAAAAACAGTTTACTCAGTTTACAATGCTCAATATTCATTCTACTTTTTTAAAGAATTATAGCTTTTTACTATTATGCGGTTTGCTGATAATTTCTTGTAAAAATGAGAAGTATCAAAAGATTAAAAAACAAGAAATTATCCATGAAAAGAGTGCCTTTGTTGGATCAGAGACCTGTAAATCTTGTCATCAACAAGAATTTTCAGAATGGCAAAATTCTCACCATGATCTAGCCATGCAATTAGCAGACTCTACAACTATTTTAGGTAATTTTAATAATACCGTTTTTAAAAGTAGAGGGATTAATTATCGTTTTTTTAAAAAAGAAGATGGTTTTTATGTTAATACTGAAGGTGAAGGAGGGAAGTATCAAGATTTTAAAGTTGCTTATACTTTTGGAATTACGCCTTTACAGCAATATTTAATTAAATTCTCTGATGGTAAGTATCAATGCTTATTGACTGCTTGGGATGCTAAACAACAAAAATGGTATGATTTACAACCGAATTTAAAAGCCCATCATGATGAATGGATGCATTGGACTGGTGGTAGTATGACATGGAATAATATGTGTGCCGATTGTCATTCAACAAATCTTCAAAAAAAATATGATATTACAACAGAGATATACAATACTACATTTAGTAGCATTGATGTAAGTTGTGAAGCATGTCACGGTCCATCAAGCACTCATGTAGATTACTATGAAAATGAAGATAACCCTAAAGGAGGTAATCCGCCAAAGCTTTACATGAATACTTCAATGAATTCAAAAGAATTGGTACAGAAATGTGCAAGATGCCATTCGAGAAGAAGTCAATTGACTGAATATTTTGATTATAAAGGTCATTTTTTAGATCATTATAATCCTAGTCAAATGATTGATCCAGTTTATGAATTAGACGGACAA
>JGI24023J19991_10000543_pt1 | contig 29128 bp, 7 predicted proteins | sample Cruoilmetagenom1_FD_19991 | JGI IMG/M metagenome (IMG submission 19991) | reverse complement strand
GATTATCGGTTTTATGTGAATGACTACTTTGAATTAACAGATGGCAATGCGAAAGAGAATTACACACAAATAAAGAGAGCATTTAGAAATCTGGCATCAAAGACGCTAGAAATCAAAAAAGAAGACGGTAAGGTGTTGATTGCTAGTTGGTTGAGTAGCGCAGAAATCGGACGAGGATATGTAGATGTGCTCTTTGATCCGAAGCTGAGAGCTTATCTATTACAGCTAAAAGAGTGTTTCACAAGTTACGAGCTTAAAAATATTTTGTTTTTGCACTCTGTCTATTCTGTGCGACTGTATGAGTATTTAAAGCAATATGAAAAACTTGGGGGGATCAAAGCAAACGTAGACGAGTTAAAACATATCTTAAAAATACCGAACTACACAATTAGCAACATCAAGCAAAGAATATTAGTGCCAGTACAAAAAGAACTCAGAATGCTTACTGACATTGTGTTTACGTATAATTTTATAAAGCATGGTAATAAATTTACTGAGATAAAATTCAATATTAAAAGAAACCCTAACTTGCCGAAACTACTGCAAAATGGGGACAAACAGAAAGCAAAGAGTGTAGAAAACAAGACAAAGGTGGCGTTGCCAGAAACACAAGAAAACACGGCGAAAGAGAAAGAAGAAAAGAAAAAATATGCAAAAATTTGTTTTGAGAGGGGTGATTGTGCTAGTCGAGTTAAAGTACCATATTGTGTAGAGTGTGTAAATTATGAAAATAAAATAAAAAGACTAGCGAAAAACTCTCAAAAATAAAGGGTTTTATGCTATGTAAGCCAAGCAGGGCTTGAAATTTGGCTCTGTAAGCGTAGATGGCATTAAGTTTTTATAGCCATTTACACAAGAAAAAGGTAAAAAATAAAGAATATGTGAGAAAAATGAGATATTTGAAAAAAGAGGCTCCATAAATGCCCTTTAGAGCACACCTAGACAGTGGCGAGGGCAATGGCACCAAGGGTTTTGGGGCTTTTATGGACAATTGGCGCATCAGTTTTGCCTTGGTAAACTTCACTTTTTATTGTTTTTGACAAAAATACGGGATAATAAGCATTTTGAAGAAAAAACGGCTTGATAAATGCCTCTGTAAGTGCCGATAGAAAGTCGGGCAACACAATGGTATCAAGGGTTTGCGCAAGTTGCGTGAATATTTTAAACAGGGTGTGGATAAAAATTTTATTTTTAAGAATATTTTGAACAGGTGTTGATAAATAGAGGGGATTGACTTAGTCAATCTCACTTATTTTTGGGCAAAAAAAAGGCCCAGGGGCAGCAAATGTTTTTGCTTGCCCTTGGGCTTTGGTGTATTATAAATATGTGTTTTAATCTTTTGCAACATAGCGGTATGTAACGTCAATACGCCCATGACCTAATTCTTTTGACAAAATCAAACGTGCCTCTTTATCCGATAAATTTGGATTTTCTGCTTTAATTTCTGCCAATTTCTCGCATGCAAAAGCTCTGCGATTGCCGTGATTTAGCACCTTTAAGCCGAATTGCTTTTCAAATACTTCTGCGATGTAATAACCGAACCTTATTTGTTGTTTGATTGTTGAGTCTGGGGGTGTAGGACACGCCCATCCTAGGTCTTTAAGTGTTTTAACTACTTCGTTGAGAACTGACATCTTGGATGGCGTTAGCTCTATTTCTCTTGGTCTGCCATTTTTTGTGCCATCAGCCTTGCCAATGACAAGAAATGATTTACGACCGACCTCCTTTATTTGTATATTATTTATTCTCATCATCTTGCTTTCTTCATTTCTCAGACCTAAATGTCGCTGAAGTTTGTCACTACATCTAAGTCCTATTAACCTTTGGTCCCCAGATTGTTTATATTTGTCATCTAATAGTTGTTGATTTTGTTTGTATTCTGCAACAGATGTTGGAGGCAAACAGGGTCCCTGAGGACCTGCTGAGAGTCCGTAATCCTTCGCTGATATAGTATATAGGTTGTTGTGATTTCGATGTATATGCTTGTCTGTGTGTTCAATGATAGCATTTAAAAAGCTGATATATGTACCTGTCGTTTTTGTACTAAGCTCTCCGTACTCAACTTTTTCTTGTAGCTCTGCAAGATAAATTTTAACATCAATTTGCGAGAGTCTGCTGAGATTTGTAATACCAGTTAGATTTTTTAAACCATTAAGTACAGTCCGATTCATCGCTGCTGATCGAGAACCCTTGGTCCGACACATAGCGATCTGATTTGCTACAACTTCAACTTTTCGATTTGTGCTTATTTGTCCTTGTAACATAAGCCCTCCTTGGGTTAGGTATAAATTGGCTACCGTGATTCTCTAAAAATTTTTTGATTGTGAGAAGTTTATTGTACTTCGTCAGTTCTGCGTCTTGTTGTGATAAATATCTAACAAAATTTGACCAAATTTTGTTATCAATATTTACAATGTCATAGACTTTGTGTTGATCACAAAAACTGATAAACTGACGTAGAGTGTAAAATTTGTACTTCTCGCTTGGTGTAAATTTCTTTTTACTGCTTTGCTTTGCTTCTAAACTAATGATGTACGCTTCTAAATTCATAAAATCCTCCTATATCATATATGAAACTATTTTAAAACAGGTTCAGTGATGAACATGATTATGAGCCAGCTCATGATGGCTGGTAGTACCGATGGTACTTATATGTGAACCCTTGAAAGGGATTAAAATGGGGGGGGTAAATCTATGATGAACTTCGTAAAAACGAAGATTAAATTAGGGAGCGCTTTGCGCATTTAACTGTTGCTTTAACTGCAAAAGCAAAAGATTGAAGGGCTGAAAGCCTGAACCTTTGCTGCTTTCGCGCTTCGGTCTGATTCCGTAATATGAAACCATTACGAAGAATCAGACCGAAGTCTGCTAGCGTGGTATTTTGTCGATTGTCGTTGTGGTGAAGCATTAAGGATTTTGTGATTCTGTAATCACAAAAAACTATTGTGTGTAGATGAAAGTGTTTTATGGACTCTGTCCATAAATCTTAATATTTTGATGAATTGGTTTTTTTGTGACTGAATGTCACAAAAACTTTATTGATGTTTGTGTTGGCGAAATGCCAGTTTTGATGTGATTGTGTGATCTGGCAAAAGGCCAGTTCGTTAGAATATATGGTTGTTTTTTGCCTGAAATGGCAGAATATAAAAATTGACACTTTTATAGTGTCGTGAAAATTGTGTTAATTTTTGTTTGACTAAGCGCCAAACGTGAATCCTGCTAATCGCACCTTGCAAGTTTTAAAACTCAACAAATCTGCGGTACAGGTGTTCGTGATAGCTTATTAAGCATACCAAGTTTACAATTAGCCGTAGCTAAGTTTGTCTCCACAGCAAAGCTGAGAAGATGCTGCCCAAAGGCAGTGAAAGATACTTATATAGTAAGTTATATGTTTGTATTTGTCAACACTTTTTTTTACGCAAAGTCAATATAGGCTTGAATTACAGACAAAAAGAAAAGTGAAAATGATAGTAATTATCGAAAAAGATATCAGCATTATTTCTTATTCGAGAATAATGATAAATTCAAAGTTTGTAAAAAAAGATAAAAAAATAATAAAAAAAGTTATAAACAGTGTGTGGATAAAAATTTTATTTTTAAGAATATTTTGAACAGATGTTGAGAAAAAGATAAAAAAGACGGTACAAAAAAAGCGCACTGAGGATGGGTAGCTTTGATGAAATATTGATCATTGACCGCTACGCAGGACAAAAAGATAAAGGGGCTCCCGAAGTCACCCCCCCATCACTGTCTACTATGTAATATGTGCGTGGAGAAGTGATTGTCAATGCTGTTTTTGGGGTATTTTTCTAAACCTAAAGTAATGGGGCCTTTTCGAAAGAATCCCCCCATCACTGTCTGCTTTTTGCTTTTGCTTGTGAACTATTAAGTAATTTGCAACATAAGGGGTTTTTTAGGTTTGAAGGTAAAAAGAGGCTCCATATTTGCCTCTCTAACAGCACATAGAAACGTGGCTAGGGCAATCATATCAAGGGTTTGAGCAACTTTCATGAACTTTATAAGAAAGTAGTCGGGACTCGACTGTTTGTCAACAAGAGGGACAGGCAAGAACAAAAGATAAAAGCTTTGGTTAATATGAATGTTTATATATGTTGTCTTCCTGCCTATGCTACATCACCTATCAAAACTTGTTGACGTACTTTAAAAACACAGAGAACGAAGGCCTGCTTTTGTCCGTTTAGGTCTTTCTTCTATAAAGCTCATCGTGTATAAATATTAAAAAATCCCCAGCTTTTAGATTTTTTAATCCTGCGGCATTGTAAAAAACCATCTCGGTCTTTTGTCTTAAAATGATGTGGGCCAGGCTTAGAATGTGAAAACCGAGGTTAACCTATTTATATACATATATGTCCATTAACTAAATGCTTATCTTTTGCTTTTGTTTTTGTTTTTAAAATGATGTCGATGTTTATTTGAATGTGAAAACCGAGGCTAATAAAACCTATCCATATATCTCCATTAACTAAACATCTTTGGCTTTGGCTTTTGTCTTTGGCTTTGGCTTTTGTCTTTGCTTTTCTATCTAAACTTAAATATCCGCGCTTTTCAATAGATTACAATATCGTTGCTTTTGTCTGGTCTTGGTCCTTGCTTTAAAAGCTCATTTTGCCAGACGTTAAAAAATCCCACGCTTTTAGATTTTTTAACCCACCATGGCATTGTAAAACCATCGGTATCCTTGGTCTTGGCTTTTGTTCTTGTCTTTAGCTTTGCTTTTTTAAGAGCACTCTTTTTAAAGCAGTGATCTTTAAAAAAGCTCTTTTAAAGCTTTTAAAGTTTTTAGTAACTTTAAAAGCTTTAAAAGCTTTACGCTCTAAATTTGTCAATGGTATCAATAAGTTACAAAATTTACTCGCACAGGTTGAATGTTTACGCTAACAAATTGAATGTTTACGCTAACAAATTGAATGTTTACGCTAACAAATTGAATGTTTACTCTAACAAATTGAATGTTTACTCTAACAAATTGAATGTTTACTAGAACATAACTTAAAAATAAGTCTTGACTTTAGTTCTAGTGCTCCTATATTAGTAATGATAGGAGGTACACAATATGAATAAAAATAGTTTGGTGAAAAAAAGCAACAAATTGGTGGTATCGAGGTATGATTTATCGCTGATTGAACAAAAATTGATTCTAACAGGCATTAGTATGATCGATAGGGGGGATAAGGACTTTAGAGATTATCGGTTTTATGTGAATGACTACTTTGAATTAACAGATGGCAATGCGAAAGAGAATTACACACAAATAAAGAGAGCATTTAGAAATCTGGCATCAAAAACGCTAGAAATCAAAAAAGACGACGGTAAGGTGTTGATTGCTAGTTGGCTGAGTAGCGCAGAAATTGGGCGAGGATATGTAGATGTACTCTTTGATCCTAAACTAAAAGCATATTTGCTCCAGCTAAAAGAATGTTTTACAACGTATGAATTGAAAAACATACTCTTTCTACATAGTATCTATTCTGTACGACTGTATGAGTATTTAAAACAATATGAGGGGCTTGGGGGGATAAAAGCAAACGTAGACGAGTTAAAACACATCTTAAAAATACCGAACTACACAATTAGCAACATCAAGCAAAGAATATTAGTGCCAGTACAAAAAGAACTCAGAATGCTTACAGACATTGTGTTTGAATATGATTTTGTCAAACATGGCAATAAATTTACTGAGATAAAGTTCAAGATTAAAAGAAACCCGAAGATGCCAAAATTACTGCAAAATGGGGACAAAGGGCAAACAAAGAGTGTAGAACACAAGACGAGGGTGGCGTTGCCTGAAACACAAGAAGATACACATGCGAAGCAAGAGAAAGAAGAAGCTAAAAAAATAGCAGCTTCATGTCTAGCAAGTGGGCTATGCGAAAAAAGAGTTTTAGTGCCGTATTGTAAATATTGCGAAAATTATACCAAAAAAATAAAAAGAACAGCGCAGAACTCTCAAAAATAACTGATTTTTAGCGCTGAAAGGCAATATAGGCTTGAAAAACGGCTTGATAATCGCCTCTCTAAGCACACATGTATCCAAGCAGATAAGGCTAATTTGCCAAAAAAGGGTAAAAAATAGAGAATATGGGAGATAAGAGACATATTTGAAAAAAGAGGCTTGCATAATGGGGCCTTAGAGCACACCTGTGATGTGGCAAAGGCCAATTGTATCAAGGGTTTGGAGCCAAAAAAGTGTAAAAGTTGTCAACAGGTGTGGATAAAATTTTTATTTTCAAGAATATTTTAAACAGGTGTGGATAAAAAAACAAATTAGGGGATAAGATGGACCAGGCATAAAACCTATATGCTTGGTCAATCTTTACATAACACTTCACTTATTTTTGGACAAAAAAATAGCTACCTAGCATGATGTTTTATGCTGGTAGCATGGTGGGTTATAAATATTTGTTTGTGATCTCTACTCTATAATGTCCTAAGTCGCTTGACAGCTTTAGTCTTGCTGCTTCATCGCTAAGTCCGCTTTTTATATATTCATTGTATCGTGTTTGTGCGAAAGTGCGGCGCTCACTATGATAGTTGTATTTTACATTATATTTTTTTTCAAAGTCGTCTTTGATGTTGTATGCAAACTTAATCTGCTGTTTCAATCGTTCTGGTGGACATAAGTCACGTAAACGATTCTCTTTTGAAAATTGTTTAGCGACATTGATTGCATCTTTTTGAGATTGGCTTGTGATTGCTACATCTCTGGGACGACTGTTCTTTGTGCCGTCCTGCTTGTTTAGACTCAAATTGCCGTTGCTGATGTCTTTATTCGTGATTTTGATTGCAATAGTTTCTCTTATTCTCAAACCCAGCTCTCGAGCGAGTGAAACGCTATTTTGTAGTGCTTTATAACGGATGTCACCCGTCTGCTTGTATCTTTCTGCTAAATAAGCTTTGTATTGTTTATGAATGTCGCTTGTAATTGTTGGCTTGATATTATTTGCTGACCTGCCAACTGACAAGCTATTTTCACGTGCTGAAATTGTTTTAAGATCATTATGATTTTTTTCAATATAGTTGTTTGTATATCGCAGAAGATTATTGAGTGAGCTGACGTATGTGGCTGTTGTCTTTCGAGTAAGATCCCCAGCCTCTACCTTAGTTTTTAAATTGTCAATATATGTGCTCACGTGATTTTGCGTGAGCTCCTTCAAATGCTTTATATTTGTTAGCGAGCTCAAGTCTGTAATGACTGTCCTGAGCATATCTTTAGTGCGTGAGCCACGTCCTAAATCGAGGGCAATTTGTTTTGATACTGCAATTATATTAGATTCTCTCCTTATATTCCCCTGAATTAACATAGGCCCTCCATGGATTTGGTATAAATTGAGCACTGCCATGCGACAATAGGCTCTTGACGATGTAACCTTTATATAGTCTTGTACGAGCGCTATTTTTTTTGACGTGCTTTAAGTGTTGAACATAATGAGAATATACTGTGCTGTCGATTTTGTCTGTGTTAGTAACACCGTTTTTCAAACAAAATTTGACAAACTCTTGTAAACTGTAAAATCTGTTCTTTTCATTATTAGACAACGTTTTTCTTCGTTGCCATTTCTGGTTTTCACCAGACATAAAAAGTTTTAAATTCATTGTAACCTCCCTGTCACATTAAAAAAAACAAAAAATGGTCAGTACAAAGCACCGATAAGCTCGGGCGAGCCTTGAAACATTGAAACTATATGTGAACTCTACTAAAAGCAGAGATTGATTAGGGGGGTGTCGCTGTTTTACGGGTAAAAACAAGCTTTTTAAAGCTTGAAAAGCCTGAACAGAAGCTGTCCCAGCATCTGTCTGATTCTCTTTTCCTACTACGTAGAAAAAGAATATGCCTACAGCATATTTAATCAGACAGATGCCCTTGTCGTTGGTTGTCGTGTTGTCGTGGTTTTAAATACATGAAGGATTTTGTGATTTTGTAATCACAAAAATCTTATTGATGTGTGTGTGATGAAGTTGTTTTTATGATTGTTGTGCAATCATAAAATCTTGATTGTTTTAATGAATTGGTTTTTTATGGCTCCAGCCATAAAAATCTTGATTGCTTGTGTCTGGCAGAATGCCAGGTCGTTGTGTGTGTAAAATTAGAATAAAATTGTCGGCAGAATGCCAACTTGTAAAATTGACGCTTTTATAGCGTCTTGTAAAACTGTAAAATTTGCTGGACATTTGCCCAGCTTGACCAATGAAGACGTCTTACACAAAAGTGTAAATCCACGACATTGGGGTTGAAGATCTCATTAAAATAAAAAATATTTTAACAAGATTTGTCTCTACAGTAAAACTGTAAAGATTTGCCCAAACGGACAATAATGTGATATTTATACATTAATACATATTGCTATATTTGTCAAGGTTTTTTTTGGCGCAAAGGCAATGTGGGATTGAATTACAGCAATATGAAAAGCGAGAAATGATAGTAATTATTGAAAAATAAAGCTTAATTATTGAATAATGAAGAATGCTTATAAATTCAAAGATTGTTGAAAAAGATAAAAAAAATAGCAAAAAAAGAAAGTACGACAGGTTTTTGTCGCTTTGATGCAAAATTGACCACAGATGACCTGCTAAAAGGCACCTTAGACGCCACTAAAGCTGAAGTCAAGGGAGATGGGCATGGAGGTAAAGATTGAAGGACAGAAAGATTGACGTTGTGAAGATAAAAACAAGAACAAAAAATATGGTTAAAGGATAGTATATATATGTTGTTCTAACGTCTGAGCTGGATTGTCAACAGGTGTGGATAAAAAATAAAGAACTGGGGTAGAATGTCCACAGGTGTTGACAACTCAATGTTCTATTTTTACCTATTTCGTCAAGTTGACGCAATCGATAGAAGTAGAATGTTGTTCTAAAGTGCTTTTAAACCTATGGTCCTGACCCACTTTTTAAGTGTTGCTTAGAGAGGCATTTATCAAGCCGTTTTTCAAGCCCTGCTTGCCTTTCAGCCTTAAAAGCGGCTTTGCTTTTGTCTTTCAAATGATATAGCAAAGGATTTGAATGTGAAAGACGGGGCTAGATAAAACATATCCATATATCTCCATTAACTATACAATTTTTTGCTTTTGTTTTTGTCTGGTCTTTTTAAGCTCATCTTGCCAAACTATTAAAAAATCACCAGCTTTTAGATTTTTTAATACTGGGTACCAGATGACAAAAACATCATGCTTCGGCTTTTGTCTTTGGTCTTAGCTTTTAGAAGCGCACTACTTCAAAGTGCGCTTAAAAAGCTCTTTTAAAGCTTTTAAAGTCTTTAGTAACTTTAAAAGCTTTAAAAGCTTTACGCTCTAAATTTATCAATGGTATCAATAAGTTACAAAATTTACTCACACAGATTGAATGTTTACGCTAACAGATTGAATGTTTACTAGAACATATTGAATGTTTACGCTAACAGATTGAATGTTTACGCTAACATATTGAATGTTTACGCTAACAGATTGAATGTTTACGTGAACATAAGTTGAAAATAAGTCTTGACTTTAGTTCTATTGTTCTTATGTTAGTAATAATAGGGGGTAACACAATATGAATAAAAACAGTTTAGTCAAAAAAAGCAACAAATTGGTGGTATCGAGGTATGATTTATCGCTGATTGAACAAAAATTGATCCTAACAGGCATTAGTATGATCGACAGAAACGACAAAGACTTCAGAGATTATCGGTTTTATGTGAATGACTACTTTGAATTAACAGATGGCAATGCGAAAGAGAATTACACACAAATAAAGAGAGCATTTAGAAATCTGGCATCAAAAACGCTAGAAATCAAAAAAGACGACGGTAAGGTGTTGATTGCTAGTTGGCTGAGTAGCGCAGAAATTGGGCGAGGATATGTAGATGTACTCTTTGATCCTAAACTAAAAGCATATTTGCTCCAGCTAAAAGAATGTTTTACAACGTATGAATTGAAAAACATACTCTTTCTACATAGTATCTATTCTGTACGACTGTATGAGTATTTAAAACAATATGAGGGGCTTGGGGGGATAAAAGCAAACGTAGACGAGTTAAAACACATCTTAAAAATACCGAACTACACAATTAGCAACATCAAGCAAAGAATATTAGTGCCAGTACAAAAAGAACTCAGAATGCTTACAGACATTGTGTTTGAATATGATTTTGTCAAACATGGCAATAAATTTACTGAGATAAAGTTCAAGATTAAAAGAAACCCGAAGATGCCAAAATTACTGCAAAATGGGGACAAAGGGCAAACAAAGAGTGTAGAACACAAGACGAGGGTGGCGTTGCCTGAAACACAAGAAGATACACATGCGAAGCAAGAGAAAGAAGAAGCTAAAAAAATAGCAGCTTCATGTCTAGCAAGTGGGCTATGCGAAAAAAGAGTTTTAGTGCCGTATTGTAAATATTGCGAAAATTATACCAAAAAAATAAAAAGAACAGCGCAGAACTCTCAAAAATAACTGATTTTTAGCGCTGAAAGGCAATATAGGCTTGAAAAACGGCTTGATAATCGCCTCTCTAAGCACACATGTATCCAAGCAGATAAGGCTAATTTGCCAAAAAAGGGTAAAAAATAGAGAATATGGGAGATAAGAGACATATTTGAAAAAAGAGGCTTGCATAATGGGGCCTTAGAGCACACCTGTGATGTGGCAAAGGCCAATTGTATCAAGGGTTTGGAGCCAAAAAAGTGTAAAAGTTGTCAACAGGTGTGGATAAAATTTTTATTTTCAAGAATATTTTAAACAGGTGTGGATAAAAAAACAAATTAGGGGATAAGATGGACCAGGCATAAAACCTATATGCTTGGTCAATCTTTACATAACACTTCACTTATTTTTGGACAAAAAAATAGCTACCTAGCATGATGTTTTATGCTGGTAGCATGGTGGGTTATAAATATTTGTTTGTGATCTCTACTCTATAATGTCCTAAGTCGCTTGACAGCTTTAGTCTTGCTGCTTCATCGCTAAGTCCGCTTTTTATATATTCATTGTATCGTGTTTGTGCGAAAGTGCGGCGCTCACTATGATAGTTGTATTTTACATTATATTTTTTTTCAAAGTCGTCTTTGATGTTGTATGCAAACTTAATCTGCTGTTTCAATCGTTCTGGTGGACATAAGTCACGTAAACGATTCTCTTTTGAAAATTGTTTAGCGACATTGATTGCATCTTTTTGAGATTGGCTTGTGATTGCTACATCTCTGGGACGACTGTTCTTTGTGCCGTCCTGCTTGTTTAGACTCAAATTGCCGTTGCTGATGTCTTTATTCGTGATTTTGATTGCAATAGTTTCTCTTATTCTCAAACCCAGCTCTCGAGCGAGTGAAACGCTATTTTGTAGTGCTTTATAACGGATGTCACCCGTCTGCTTGTATCTTTCTGCTAAATAAGCTTTGTATTGTTTATGAATGTCGCTTGTAATTGTTGGCTTGATATTATTTGCTGACCTGCCAACTGACAAGCTATTTTCACGTGCTGAAATTGTTTTAAGATCATTATGATTTTTTTCAATATAGTTGTTTGTATATCGCAGAAGATTATTGAGTGAGCTGACGTATGTGGCTGTTGTCTTTCGAGTAAGATCCCCAGCCTCTACCTTAGTTTTTAAATTGTCAATATATGTGCTCACGTGATTTTGCGTGAGCTCCTTCAAATGCTTTATATTTGTTAGCGAGCTCAAGTCTGTAATGACTGTCCTGAGCATATCTTTAGTGCGTGAGCCACGTCCTAAATCGAGGGCAATTTGTTTTGATACTGCAATTATATTAGATTCTCTCCTTATATTCCCCTGAATTAACATAGGCCCTCCATGGATTTGGTATAAATTGAGCACTGCCATGCGACAATAGGCTCTTGACGATGTAACCTTTATATAGTCTTGTACGAGCGCTATTTTTTTTGACGTGCTTTAAGTGTTGAACATAATGAGAATATACTGTGCTGTCGATTTTGTCTGTGTTAGTAACACCGTTTTTCAAACAAAATTTGACAAACTCTTGTAAACTGTAAAATCTGTTCTTTTCATTATTAGACAACGTTTTTCTTCGTTGCCATTTCTGGTTTTCACCAGACATAAAAAGTTTTAAATTCATTGTAACCTCCCTGTCACATTAAAAAAAACAAAAAATGGTCAGTACAAAGCACCGATAAGCTCGGGCGAGCCTTGAAACATTGAAACTATATGTGAACTCTACTAAAAGCAGAGATTGATTAGGGGGGTGTCGCTGTTTTACGGGTAAAAACAAGCTTTTTAAAGCTTGAAAAGCCTGAACAGAAGCTGTCCCAGCATCTGTCTGATTCTCTTTTCCTACTACGTAGAAAAAGAATATGCCTACAGCATATTTAATCAGACAGATGCCCTTGTCGTTGGTTGTCGTGTTGTCGTGGTTTTAAATACATGAAGGATTTTGTGATTTTGTAATCACAAAAATCTTATTGATGTGTGTGTGATGAAGTTGTTTTTATGATTGTTGTGCAATCATAAAATCTTGATTGTTTTAATGAATTGGTTTTTTATGGCTCCAGCCATAAAAATCTTGATTGCTTGTGTCTGGCAGAATGCCAGGTCGTTGTGTGTGTAAAATTAGAATAAAATTGTCGGCAGAATGCCAACTTGTAAAATTGACGCTTTTATAGCGTCTTGTAAAACTGTAAAATTTGCTGGACATTTGCCCAGCTTGACCAATGAAGACGTCTTACACAAAAGTGTAAATCCACGACATTGGGGTTGAAGATCTCATTAAAATAAAAAATATTTTAACAAGATTTGTCTCTACAGTAAAACTGTAAAGATTTGCCCAAACGGACAATAATGTGATATTTATACATTAATACATATTGCTATATTTGTCAAGGTTTTTTTTGGCGCAAAGGCAATGTGGGATTGAATTACAGCAATATGAAAAGCGAGAAATGATAGTAATTATTGAAAAATAAAGCTTAATTATTGAATAATGAAGAATGCTTATAAATTCAAAGATTGTTGAAAAAGATAAAAAAAATAGCAAAAAAAGAAAGTACGACAGGTTTTTGTCGCTTTGATGCAAAATTGACCACAGATGACCTGCTAAAAGGCACCTTAGACGCCACTAAAGCTGAAGTCAAGGGAGATGGGCATGGAGGTAAAGATTGAAGGACAGAAAGATTGACGTTGTGAAGATAAAAACAAGAACAAAAAATATGGTTAAAGGATAGTATATATATGTTGTTCTAACGTCTGAGCTGGATTGTCAACAGGTGTGGATAAAAAATAAAGAACTGGGGTAGAATGTCCACAGGTGTTGACAACTCAATGTTCTATTTTTACCTATTTCGTCAAGTTGACGCAATCGATAGAAGTAGAATGTTGTTCTAAAGTGCTTTTAAACCTATGGTCCTGACCCACTTTTTAAGTGTTGCTTAGAGAGGCATTTATCAAGCCGTTTTTCAAGCCCTGCTTGCCTTTCAGCCTTAAAAGCGGCTTTGCTTTTGTCTTTCAAATGATATAGCAAAGGATTTGAATGTGAAAGACGGGGCTAGATAAAACATATCCATATATCTCCATTAACTATACAATTTTTTGCTTTTGTTTTTGTCTGGTCTTTTTAAGCTCATCTTGCCAAACTATTAAAAAATCACCAGCTTTTAGATTTTTTAATACTGGGTACCAGATGACAAAAACATCATGCTTCGGCTTTTGTCTTTGGTCTTAGCTTTTAGAAGCGCACTACTTCAAAGTGCGCTTAAAAAGCTCTTTTAAAGCTTTTAAAGTCTTTAGTAACTTTAAAAGCTTTAAAAGCTTTACGCTCTAAATTTATCAATGGTATCAATAAGTTACAAAATTTACTCACACAGATTGAATGTTTACGCTAACAGATTGAATGTTTACTAGAACATATTGAATGTTTACGCTAACAGATTGAATGTTTACGCTAACATATTGAATGTTTACGCTAACAGATTGAATGTTTACGTGAACATAAGTTGAAAATAAGTCTTGACTTTAGTTCTATTGTTCTTATGTTAGTAATAATAGGGGGTAACACAATATGAATAAAAACAGTTTAGTCAAAAAAAGCAACAAATTGGTGGTATCGAGGTATGATTTATCGCTGATTGAACAAAAATTGATCCTAACAGGCATTAGTATGATCGACAGAAACGACAAAGACTTCAGAGATTATCGGTTTTATGTGAATGACTACTTTGAATTAACAGATGGCAATGCGAAAGAGAATTACACACAAATAAAGAGAGCATTTAGAAATCTGGCATCAAAAACGCTAGAAATCAAAAAAGACGACGGTAAGGTGTTGATTGCTAGTTGGCTGAGTAGCGCAGAAATTGGGCGAGGATATGTAGATGTACTCTTTGATCCTAAACTAAAAGCATATTTGCTCCAGCTAAAAGAATGTTTTACAACGTATGAATTGAAAAACATACTCTTTCTACATAGTATCTATTCTGTACGACTGTATGAGTATTTAAAACAATATGAGGGGCTTGGGGGGATAAAAGCAAACGTAGACGAGTTAAAACACATCTTAAAAATACCGAACTACACAATTAGCAACATCAAGCAAAGAATATTAGTGCCAGTACAAAAAGAACTCAGAATGCTTACAGACATTGTGTTTGAATATGATTTTGTCAAACATGGCAATAAATTTACTGAGATAAAGTTCAAGATTAAAAGAAACCCGAAGATGCCAAAATTACTGCAAAATGGGGACAAAGGGCAAACAAAGAGTGTAGAACACAAGACGAGGGTGGCGTTGCCTGAAACACAAGAAGATACACATGCGAAGCAAGAGAAAGAAGAAGCTAAAAAAATAGCAGCTTCATGTCTAGCAAGTGGGCTATGCGAAAAAAGAGTTTTAGTGCCGTATTGTAAATATTGCGAAAATTATACCAAAAAAATAAAAAGAACAGCGCAGAACTCTCAAAAATAACTGATTTTTAGCGCTGAAAGGCAATATAGGCTTGAAAAACGGCTTGATAATCGCCTCTCTAAGCACACATGTATCCAAGCAGATAAGGCTAATTTGCCAAAAAAGGGTAAAAAATAGAGAATATGGGAGATAAGAGACATATTTGAAAAAAGAGGCTTGCATAATGGGGCCTTAGAGCACACCTGTGATGTGGCAAAGGCCAATTGTATCAAGGGTTTGGAGCCAAAAAAGTGTAAAAGTTGTCAACAGGTGTGGATAAAATTTTTATTTTCAAGAATATTTTAAACAGGTGTGGATAAAAAAACAAATTAGGGGATAAGATGGACCAGGCATAAAACCTATATGCTTGGTCAATCTTTACATAACACTTCACTTATTTTTGGACAAAAAAATAGCTACCTAGCATGATGTTTTATGCTGGTAGCATGGTGGGTTATAAATATTTGTTTGTGATCTCTACTCTATAATGTCCTAAGTCGCTTGACAGCTTTAGTCTTGCTGCTTCATCGCTAAGTCCGCTTTTTATATATTCATTGTATCGTGTTTGTGCGAAAGTGCGGCGCTCACTATGATAGTTGTATTTTACATTATATTTTTTTTCAAAGTCGTCTTTGATGTTGTATGCAAACTTAATCTGCTGTTTCAATCGTTCTGGTGGACATAAGTCACGTAAACGATTCTCTTTTGAAAATTGTTTAGCGACATTGATTGCATCTTTTTGAGATTGGCTTGTGATTGCTACATCTCTGGGACGACTGTTCTTTGTGCCGTCCTGCTTGTTTAGACTCAAATTGCCGTTGCTGATGTCTTTATTCGTGATTTTGATTGCAATAGTTTCTCTTATTCTCAAACCCAGCTCTCGAGCGAGTGAAACGCTATTTTGTAGTGCTTTATAACGGATGTCACCCGTCTGCTTGTATCTTTCTGCTAAATAAGCTTTGTATTGTTTATGAATGTCGCTTGTAATTGTTGGCTTGATATTATTTGCTGACCTGCCAACTGACAAGCTATTTTCACGTGCTGAAATTGTTTTAAGATCATTATGATTTTTTTCAATATAGTTGTTTGTATATCGCAGAAGATTATTGAGTGAGCTGACGTATGTGGCTGTTGTCTTTCGAGTAAGATCCCCAGCCTCTACCTTAGTTTTTAAATTGTCAATATATGTGCTCACGTGATTTTGCGTGAGCTCCTTCAAATGCTTTATATTTGTTAGCGAGCTCAAGTCTGTAATGACTGTCCTGAGCATATCTTTAGTGCGTGAGCCACGTCCTAAATCGAGGGCAATTTGTTTTGATACTGCAATTATATTAGATTCTCTCCTTATATTCCCCTGAATTAACATAGGCCCTCCATGGATTTGGTATAAATTGAGCACTGCCATGCGACAATAGGCTCTTGACGATGTAACCTTTATATAGTCTTGTACGAGCGCTATTTTTTTTGACGTGCTTTAAGTGTTGAACATAATGAGAATATACTGTGCTGTCGATTTTGTCTGTGTTAGTAACACCGTTTTTCAAACAAAATTTGACAAACTCTTGTAAACTGTAAAATCTGTTCTTTTCATTATTAGACAACGTTTTTCTTCGTTGCCATTTCTGGTTTTCACCAGACATAAAAAGTTTTAAATTCATTGTAACCTCCCTGTCACATTAAAAAAAACAAAAAATGGTCAGTACAAAGCACCGATAAGCTCGGGCGAGCCTTGAAACATTGAAACTATATGTGAACTCTACTAAAAGCAGAGATTGATTAGGGGGGTGTCGCTGTTTTACGGGTAAAAACAAGCTTTTTAAAGCTTGAAAAGCCTGAACAGAAGCTGTCCCAGCATCTGTCTGATTCTCTTTTCCTACTACGTAGAAAAAGAATATGCCTACAGCATATTTAATCAGACAGATGCCCTTGTCGTTGGTTGTCGTGTTGTCGTGGTTTTAAATACATGAAGGATTTTGTGATTTTGTAATCACAAAAATCTTATTGATGTGTGTGTGATGAAGTTGTTTTTATGATTGTTGTGCAATCATAAAATCTTGATTGTTTTAATGAATTGGTTTTTTATGGCTCCAGCCATAAAAATCTTGATTGCTTGTGTCTGGCAGAATGCCAGGTCGTTGTGTGTGTAAAATTAGAATAAAATTGTCGGCAGAATGCCAACTTGTAAAATTGACGCTTTTATAGCGTCTTGTAAAACTGTAAAATTTGCTGGACATTTGCCCAGCTTGACCAATGAAGACGTCTTACACAAAAGTGTAAATCCACGACATTGGGGTTGAAGATCTCATTAAAATAAAAAATATTTTAACAAGATTTGTCTCTACAGTAAAACTGTAAAGATTTGCCCAAACGGACAATAATGTGATATTTATACATTAATACATATTGCTATATTTGTCAAGGTTTTTTTTGGCGCAAAGGCAATGTGGGATTGAATTACAGCAATATGAAAAGCGAGAAATGATAGTAATTATTGAAAAATAAAGCTTAATTATTGAATAATGAAGAATGCTTATAAATTCAAAGATTGTTGAAAAAGATAAAAAAAATAGCAAAAAAAGAAAGTACGACAGGTTTTTGTCGCTTTGATGCAAAATTGACCACAGATGACCTGCTAAAAGGCACCTTAGACGCCACTAAAGCTGAAGTCAAGGGAGATGGGCATGGAGGTAAAGATTGAAGGACAGAAAGATTGACGTTGTGAAGATAAAAACAAGAACAAAAAATATGGTTAAAGGATAGTATATATATGTTGTTCTAACGTCTGAGCTGGATTGTCAACAGGTGTGGATAAAAAATAAAGAACTGGGGTAGAATGTCCACAGGTGTTGACAACTCAATGTTCTATTTTTACCTATTTCGTCAAGTTGACGCAATCGATAGAAGTAGAATGTTGTTCTAAAGTGCTTTTAAACCTATGGTCCTGACCCACTTTTTAAGTGTTGCTTAGAGAGGCATTTATCAAGCCGTTTTTCAAGCCCTGCTTGCCTTTCAGCCTTAAAAGCGGCTTTGCTTTTGTCTTTCAAATGATATAGCAAAGGATTTGAATGTGAAAGACGGGGCTAGATAAAACATATCCATATATCTCCATTAACTATACAATTTTTTGCTTTTGTTTTTGTCTGGTCTTTTTAAGCTCATCTTGCCAAACTATTAAAAAATCACCAGCTTTTAGATTTTTTAATACTGGGTACCAGATGACAAAAACATCATGCTTCGGCTTTTGTCTTTGGTCTTAGCTTTTAGAAGCGCACTACTTCAAAGTGCGCTTAAAAAGCTCTTTTAAAGCTTTTAAAGTCTTTAGTAACTTTAAAAGCTTTAAAAGCTTTACGCTCTAAATTTATCAATGGTATCAATAAGTTACAAAATTTACTCACACAGATTGAATGTTTACGCTAACAGATTGAATGTTTACTAGAACATATTGAATGTTTACGCTAACAGATTGAATGTTTACGCTAACATATTGAATGTTTACGCTAACAGATTGAATGTTTACGTGAACATAAGTTGAAAATAAGTCTTGACTTTAGTTCTATTGTTCTTATGTTAGTAATAATAGGGGGTAACACAATATGAATAAAAACAGTTTAGTCAAAAAAAGCAACAAATTGGTGGTATCGAGGTATGATTTATCGCTGATTGAACAAAAATTGATCCTAACAGGCATTAGTATGATCGACAGAAACGACAAAGACTTCAGAGATTATCGGTTTTATGTGAATGACTACTTTGAATTAACAGATGGCAATGCGAAAGAGAATTACACACAAATAAAGAGAGCATTTAGAAATCTGGCATCAAAGACGCTAGAAATCAAAAAAGAAGACGGTAAGGTGTTGATTGCTAGTTGGTTGAGTAGCGCAGAAATCGGACGAGGATATGTAGATGTGCTCTTTGATCCGAAGCTGAGAGCTTATCTATTACAGCTAAAAGAGTGTTTCACAAGTTACGAGCTTAAAAATATTTTGTTTTTGCACTCTGTCTATTCTGTGCGACTGTATGAGTATTTAAAGCAATATGAAAAACTTGGGGGGATCAAAGCAAACGTAGACGAGTTAAAACATATCTTAAAAATACCGAACTACACAATTAGCAACATCAAGCAAAGAATATTAGTGCCAGTACAAAAAGAACTCAGAATGCTTACTGACATTGTGTTTACGTATAATTTTATAAAGCATGGTAATAAATTTACTGAGATAAAATTCAATATTAAAAGAAACCCTAACTTGCCGAAACTACTGCAAAATGGGGACAAACAGAAAGCAAAGAGTGTAGAAAACAAGACAAAGGTGGCGTTGCCAGAAACACAAGAAAACACGGCGAAAGAGAAAGAAGAAAAGAAAAAATATGCAAAAATTTGTTTTGAGAGGGGTGATTGTGCTAGTCGAGTTAAAGTACCATATTGTGTAGAGTGTGTAAATTATGAAAATAAAATAAAAAGACTAGCGAAAAACTCTCAAAAATAAAGGGTTTTATGCTATGTAAGCCAAGCAGGGCTTGAAATTTGGCTCTGTAAGCGTAGATGGCATTAAGTTTTTATAGCCATTTACACAAGAAAAAGGTAAAAAATAAAGAATATGTGAGAAAAATGAGATATTTGAAAAAAGAGGCTCCATAAATGCCCTTTAGAGCACACCTAGACAGTGGCGAGGGCAATGGCACCAAGGGTTTTGGGGCTTTTATGGACAATTGGCGCATCAGTTTTGCCTTGGTAAACTTCACTTTTTATTGTTTTTGACAAAAATACGGGATAATAAGCATTTTGAAGAAAAAACGGCTTGATAAATGCCTCTGTAAGTGCCGATAGAAAGTCGGGCAACACAATGGTATCAAGGGTTTGCGCAAGTTGCGTGAATATTTTAAACAGGGTGTGGATAAAAATTTTATTTTTAAGAATATTTTGAACAGGTGTTGATAAATAGAGGGGATTGACTTAGTCAATCTCACTTATTTTTGGGCAAAAAAAAGGCCCAGGGGCAGCAAATGTTTTTGCTTGCCCTTGGGCTTTGGTGTATTATAAATATGTGTTTTAATCTTTTGCAACATAGCGGTATGTAACGTCAATACGCCCATGACCTAATTCTTTTGACAAAATCAAACGTGCCTCTTTATCCGATAAATTTGGATTTTCTGCTTTAATTTCTGCCAATTTCTCGCATGCAAAAGCTCTGCGATTGCCGTGATTTAGCACCTTTAAGCCGAATTGCTTTTCAAATACTTCTGCGATGTAATAACCGAACCTTATTTGTTGTTTGATTGTTGAGTCTGGGGGTGTAGGACACGCCCATCCTAGGTCTTTAAGTGTTTTAACTACTTCGTTGAGAACTGACATCTTGGATGGCGTTAGCTCTATTTCTCTTGGTCTGCCATTTTTTGTGCCATCAGCCTTGCCAATGACAAGAAATGATTTACGACCGACCTCCTTTATTTGTATATTATTTATTCTCATCATCTTGCTTTCTTCATTTCTCAGACCTAAATGTCGCTGAAGTTTGTCACTACATCTAAGTCCTATTAACCTTTGGTCCCCAGATTGTTTATATTTGTCATCTAATAGTTGTTGATTTTGTTTGTATTCTGCAACAGATGTTGGAGGCAAACAGGGTCCCTGAGGACCTGCTGAGAGTCCGTAATCCTTCGCTGATATAGTATATAGGTTGTTGTGATTTCGATGTATATGCTTGTCTGTGTGTTCAATGATAGCATTTAAAAAGCTGATATATGTACCTGTCGTTTTTGTACTAAGCTCTCCGTACTCAACTTTTTCTTGTAGCTCTGCAAGATAAATTTTAACATCAATTTGCGAGAGTCTGCTGAGATTTGTAATACCAGTTAGATTTTTTAAACCATTAAGTACAGTCCGATTCATCGCTGCTGATCGAGAACCCTTGGTCCGACACATAGCGATCTGATTTGCTACAACTTCAACTTTTCGATTTGTGCTTATTTGTCCTTGTAACATAAGCCCTCCTTGGGTTAGGTATAAATTGGCTACCGTGATTCTCTAAAAATTTTTTGATTGTGAGAAGTTTATTGTACTTCGTCAGTTCTGCGTCTTGTTGTGATAAATATCTAACAAAATTTGACCAAATTTTGTTATCAATATTTACAATGTCATAGACTTTGTGTTGATCACAAAAACTGATAAACTGACGTAGAGTGTAAAATTTGTACTTCTCGCTTGGTGTAAATTTCTTTTTACTGCTTTGCTTTGCTTCTAAACTAATGATGTACGCTTCTAAATTCATAAAATCCTCCTATATCATATATGAAACTATTTTAAAACAGGTTCAGTGATGAACATGATTATGAGCCAGCTCATGATGGCTGGTAGTACCGATGGTACTTATATGTGAACCCTTGAAAGGGATTAAAATGGGGGGGGTAAATCTATGATGAACTTCGTAAAAACGAAGATTAAATTAGGGAGCGCTTTGCGCATTTAACTGTTGCTTTAACTGCAAAAGCAAAAGATTGAAGGGCTGAAAGCCTGAACCTTTGCTGCTTTCGCGCTTCGGTCTGATTCCGTAATATGAAACCATTACGAAGAATCAGACCGAAGTCTGCTAGCGTGGTATTTTGTCGATTGTCGTTGTGGTGAAGCATTAAGGATTTTGTGATTCTGTAATCACAAAAAACTATTGTGTGTAGATGAAAGTGTTTTATGGACTCTGTCCATAAATCTTAATATTTTGATGAATTGGTTTTTTTGTGACTGAATGTCACAAAAACTTTATTGATGTTTGTGTTGGCGAAATGCCAGTTTTGATGTGATTGTGTGATCTGGCAAAAGGCCAGTTCGTTAGAATATATGGTTGTTTTTTGCCTGAAATGGCAGAATATAAAAATTGACACTTTTATAGTGTCGTGAAAATTGTGTTAATTTTTGTTTGACTAAGCGCCAAACGTGAATCCTGCTAATCGCACCTTGCAAGTTTTAAAACTCAACAAATCTGCGGTACAGGTGTTCGTGATAGCTTATTAAGCATACCAAGTTTACAATTAGCCGTAGCTAAGTTTGTCTCCACAGCAAAGCTGAGAAGATGCTGCCCAAAGGCAGTGAAAGATACTTATATAGTAAGTTATATGTTTGTATTTGTCAACACTTTTTTTTACGCAAAGTCAATATAGGCTTGAATTACAGACAAAAAGAAAAGTGAAAATGATAGTAATTATCGAAAAAGATATCAGCATTATTTCTTATTCGAGAATAATGATAAATTCAAAGTTTGTAAAAAAAGATAAAAAAATAATAAAAAAAGTTATAAACAGTGTGTGGATAAAAATTTTATTTTTAAGAATATTTTGAACAGATGTTGAGAAAAAGATAAAAAAGACGGTACAAAAAAAGCGCACTGAGGATGGGTAGCTTTGATGAAATATTGATCATTGACCGCTACGCAGGACAAAAAGATAAAGGGGCTCCCGAAGTCACCCCCCCATCACTGTCTACTATGTAATATGTGCGTGGAGAAGTGATTGTCAATGCTGTTTTTGGGGTATTTTTCTAAACCTAAAGTAATGGGGCCTTTTCGAAAGAATCCCCCCATCACTGTCTGCTTTTTGCTTTTGCTTGTGAACTATTAAGTAATTTGCAACATAAGGGGTTTTTTAGGTTTGAAGGTAAAAAGAGGCTCCATATTTGCCTCTCTAACAGCACATAGAAACGTGGCTAGGGCAATCATATCAAGGGTTTGAGCAACTTTCATGAACTTTATAAGAAAGTAGTCGGGACTCGACTGTTTGTCAACAAGAGGGACAGGCAAGAACAAAAGATAAAAGCTTTGGTTAATATGAATGTTTATATATGTTGTCTTCCTGCCTATGCTACATCACCTATCAAAACTTGTTGACGTACTTTAAAAACACAGAGAACGAAGGCCTGCTTTTGTCCGTTTAGGTCTTTCTTCTATAAAGCTCATCGTGTATAAATATTAAAAAATCCCCAGCTTTTAGATTTTTTAATCCTGCGGCATTGTAAAAAACCATCTCGGTCTTTTGTCTTAAAATGATGTGGGCCAGGCTTAGAATGTGAAAACCGAGGTTAACCTATTTATATACATATATGTCCATTAACTAAATGCTTATCTTTTGCTTTTGTTTTTGTTTTTAAAATGATGTCGATGTTTATTTGAATGTGAAAACCGAGGCTAATAAAACCTATCCATATATCTCCATTAACTAAACATCTTTGGCTTTGGCTTTTGTCTTTGGCTTTGGCTTTTGTCTTTGCTTTTCTATCTAAACTTAAATATCCGCGCTTTTCAATAGATTACAATATCGTTGCTTTTGTCTGGTCTTGGTCCTTGCTTTAAAAGCTCATTTTGCCAGACGTTAAAAAATCCCACGCTTTTAGATTTTTTAACCCACCATGGCATTGTAAAACCATCGGTATCCTTGGTCTTGGCTTTTGTTCTTGTCTTTAGCTTTGCTTTTTTAAGAGCACTCTTTTTAAAGCAGTGATCTTTAAAAAAGCTCTTTTAAAGCTTTTAAAGTTTTTAGTAACTTTAAAAGCTTTAAAAGCTTTACGCTCTAAATTTGTCAATGGTATCAATAAGTTACAAAATTTACTCGCACAGGTTGAATGTTTACGCTAACAAATTGAATGTTTACGCTAACAAATTGAATGTTTACGCTAACAAATTGAATGTTTACTCTAACAAATTGAATGTTTACTCTAACAAATTGAATGTTTACTAGAACATAACTTAAAAATAAGTCTTGACTTTAGTTCTAGTGCTCCTATATTAGTAATGATAGGAGGTACACAATATGAATAAAAATAGTTTGGTGAAAAAAAGCAACAAATTGGTGGTATCGAGGTATGATTTATCGCTGATTGAACAAAAATTGATTCTAACAGGCATTAGTATGATCGATAGGGGGGATAAGGACTTTAGAGATTATCGGTTTTATGTGAATGACTACTTTGAATTAACAGATGGCAATGCGAAAGAGAATTACACACAAATAAAGAGAGCATTTAGAAATCTGGCATCAAAGACGCTAGAAATCAAAAAAGAAGACGGTAAGGTGTTGATTGCTAGTTGGTTGAGTAGCGCAGAAATCGGACGAGGATATGTAGATGTGCTCTTTGATCCGAAGCTGAGAGCTTATCTATTACAGCTAAAAGAGTGTTTCACAAGTTACGAGCTTAAAAATATTTTGTTTTTGCACTCTGTCTATTCTGTGCGACTGTATGAGTATTTAAAGCAATATGAAAAACTTGGGGGGATCAAAGCAAACGTAGACGAGTTAAAACATATCTTAAAAATACCGAACTACACAATTAGCAACATCAAGCAAAGAATATTAGTGCCAGTACAAAAAGAACTCAGAATGCTTACTGACATTGTGTTTACGTATAATTTTATAAAGCATGGTAATAAATTTACTGAGATAAAATTCAATATTAAAAGAAACCCTAACTTGCCGAAACTACTGCAAAATGGGGACAAACAGAAAGCAAAGAGTGTAGAAAACAAGACAAAGGTGGCGTTGCCAGAAACACAAGAAAACACGGCGAAAGAGAAAGAAGAAAAGAAAAAATATGCAAAAATTTGTTTTGAGAGGGGTGATTGTGCTAGTCGAGTTAAAGTACCATATTGTGTAGAGTGTGTAAATTATGAAAATAAAATAAAAAGACTAGCGAAAAACTCTCAAAAATAAAGGGTTTTATGCTATGTAAGCCAAGCAGGGCTTGAAATTTGGCTCTGTAAGCGTAGATGGCATTAAGTTTTTATAGCCATTTACACAAGAAAAAGGTAAAAAATAAAGAATATGTGAGAAAAATGAGATATTTGAAAAAAGAGGCTCCATAAATGCCCTTTAGAGCACACCTAGACAGTGGCGAGGGCAATGGCACCAAGGGTTTTGGGGCTTTTATGGACAATTGGCGCATCAGTTTTGCCTTGGTAAACTTCACTTTTTATTGTTTTTGACAAAAATACGGGATAATAAGCATTTTGAAGAAAAAACGGCTTGATAAATGCCTCTGTAAGTGCCGATAGAAAGTCGGGCAACACAATGGTATCAAGGGTTTGCGCAAGTTGCGTGAATATTTTAAACAGGGTGTGGATAAAAATTTTATTTTTAAGAATATTTTGAACAGGTGTTGATAAATAGAGGGGATTGACTTAGTCAATCTCACTTATTTTTGGGCAAAAAAAAGGCCCAGGGGCAGCAAATGTTTTTGCTTGCCCTTGGGCTTTGGTGTATTATAAATATGTGTTTTAATCTTTTGCAACATAGCGGTATGTAACGTCAATACGCCCATGACCTAATTCTTTTGACAAAATCAAACGTGCCTCTTTATCCGATAAATTTGGATTTTCTGCTTTAATTTCTGCCAATTTCTCGCATGCAAAAGCTCTGCGATTGCCGTGATTTAGCACCTTTAAGCCGAATTGCTTTTCAAATACTTCTGCGATGTAATAACCGAACCTTATTTGTTGTTTGATTGTTGAGTCTGGGGGTGTAGGACACGCCCATCCTAGGTCTTTAAGTGTTTTAACTACTTCGTTGAGAACTGACATCTTGGATGGCGTTAGCTCTATTTCTCTTGGTCTGCCATTTTTTGTGCCATCAGCCTTGCCAATGACAAGAAATGATTTACGACCGACCTCCTTTATTTGTATATTATTTATTCTCATCATCTTGCTTTCTTCATTTCTCAGACCTAAATGTCGCTGAAGTTTGTCACTACATCTAAGTCCTATTAACCTTTGGTCCCCAGATTGTTTATATTTGTCATCTAATAGTTGTTGATTTTGTTTGTATTCTGCAACAGATGTTGGAGGCAAACAGGGTCCCTGAGGACCTGCTGAGAGTCCGTAATCCTTCGCTGATATAGTATATAGGTTGTTGTGATTTCGATGTATATGCTTGTCTGTGTGTTCAATGATAGCATTTAAAAAGCTGATATATGTACCTGTCGTTTTTGTACTAAGCTCTCCGTACTCAACTTTTTCTTGTAGCTCTGCAAGATAAATTTTAACATCAATTTGCGAGAGTCTGCTGAGATTTGTAATACCAGTTAGATTTTTTAAACCATTAAGTACAGTCCGATTCATCGCTGCTGATCGAGAACCCTTGGTCCGACACATAGCGATCTGATTTGCTACAACTTCAACTTTTCGATTTGTGCTTATTTGTCCTTGTAACATAAGCCCTCCTTGGGTTAGGTATAAATTGGCTACCGTGATTCTCTAAAAATTTTTTGATTGTGAGAAGTTTATTGTACTTCGTCAGTTCTGCGTCTTGTTGTGATAAATATCTAACAAAATTTGACCAAATTTTGTTATCAATATTTACAATGTCATAGACTTTGTGTTGATCACAAAAACTGATAAACTGACGTAGAGTGTAAAATTTGTACTTCTCGCTTGGTGTAAATTTCTTTTTACTGCTTTGCTTTGCTTCTAAACTAATGATGTACGCTTCTAAATTCATAAAATCCTCCTATATCATATATGAAACTATTTTAAAACAGGTTCAGTGATGAACATGATTATGAGCCAGCTCATGATGGCTGGTAGTACCGATGGTACTTATATGTGAACCCTTGAAAGGGATTAAAATGGGGGGGGTAAATCTATGATGAACTTCGTAAAAACGAAGATTAAATTAGGGAGCGCTTTGCGCATTTAACTGTTGCTTTAACTGCAAAAGCAAAAGATTGAAGGGCTGAAAGCCTGAACCTTTGCTGCTTTCGCGCTTCGGTCTGATTCCGTAATATGAAACCATTACGAAGAATCAGACCGAAGTCTGCTAGCGTGGTATTTTGTCGATTGTCGTTGTGGTGAAGCATTAAGGATTTTGTGATTCTGTAATCACAAAAAACTATTGTGTGTAGATGAAAGTGTTTTATGGACTCTGTCCATAAATCTTAATATTTTGATGAATTGGTTTTTTTGTGACTGAATGTCACAAAAACTTTATTGATGTTTGTGTTGGCGAAATGCCAGTTTTGATGTGATTGTGTGATCTGGCAAAAGGCCAGTTCGTTAGAATATATGGTTGTTTTTTGCCTGAAATGGCAGAATATAAAAATTGACACTTTTATAGTGTCGTGAAAATTGTGTTAATTTTTGTTTGACTAAGCGCCAAACGTGAATCCTGCTAATCGCACCTTGCAAGTTTTAAAACTCAACAAATCTGCGGTACAGGTGTTCGTGATAGCTTATTAAGCATACCAAGTTTACAATTAGCCGTAGCTAAGTTTGTCTCCACAGCAAAGCTGAGAAGATGCTGCCCAAAGGCAGTGAAAGATACTTATATAGTAAGTTATATGTTTGTATTTGTCAACACTTTTTTTTACGCAAAGTCAATATAGGCTTGAATTACAGACAAAAAGAAAAGTGAAAATGATAGTAATTATCGAAAAAGATATCAGCATTATTTCTTATTCGAGAATAATGATAAATTCAAAGTTTGTAAAAAAAGATAAAAAAATAATAAAAAAAGTTATAAACAGTGTGTGGATAAAAATTTTATTTTTAAGAATATTTTGAACAGATGTTGAGAAAAAGATAAAAAAGACGGTACAAAAAAAGCGCACTGAGGATGGGTAGCTTTGATGAAATATTGATCATTGACCGCTACGCAGGACAAAAAGATAAAGGGGCTCCCGAAGTCACCCCCCCATCACTGTCTACTATGTAATATGTGCGTGGAGAAGTGATTGTCAATGCTGTTTTTGGGGTATTTTTCTAAACCTAAAGTAATGGGGCCTTTTCGAAAGAATCCCCCCATCACTGTCTGCTTTTTGCTTTTGCTTGTGAACTATTAAGTAATTTGCAACATAAGGGGTTTTTTAGGTTTGAAGGTAAAAAGAGGCTCCATATTTGCCTCTCTAACAGCACATAGAAACGTGGCTAGGGCAATCATATCAAGGGTTTGAGCAACTTTCATGAACTTTATAAGAAAGTAGTCGGGACTCGACTGTTTGTCAACAAGAGGGACAGGCAAGAACAAAAGATAAAAGCTTTGGTTAATATGAATGTTTATATATGTTGTCTTCCTGCCTATGCTACATCACCTATCAAAACTTGTTGACGTACTTTAAAAACACAGAGAACGAAGGCCTGCTTTTGTCCGTTTAGGTCTTTCTTCTATAAAGCTCATCGTGTATAAATATTAAAAAATCCCCAGCTTTTAGATTTTTTAATCCTGCGGCATTGTAAAAAACCATCTCGGTCTTTTGTCTTAAAATGATGTGGGCCAGGCTTAGAATGTGAAAACCGAGGTTAACCTATTTATATACATATATGTCCATTAACTAAATGCTTATCTTTTGCTTTTGTTTTTGTTTTTAAAATGATGTCGATGTTTATTTGAATGTGAAAACCGAGGCTAATAAAACCTATCCATATATCTCCATTAACTAAACATCTTTGGCTTTGGCTTTTGTCTTTGGCTTTGGCTTTTGTCTTTGCTTTTCTATCTAAACTTAAATATCCGCGCTTTTCAATAGATTACAATATCGTTGCTTTTGTCTGGTCTTGGTCCTTGCTTTAAAAGCTCATTTTGCCAGACGTTAAAAAATCCCACGCTTTTAGATTTTTTAACCCACCATGGCATTGTAAAACCATCGGTATCCTTGGTCTTGGCTTTTGTTCTTGTCTTTAGCTTTGCTTTTTTAAGAGCACTCTTTTTAAAGCAGTGATCTTTAAAAAAGCTCTTTTAAAGCTTTTAAAGTTTTTAGTAACTTTAAAAGCTTTAAAAGCTTTACGCTCTAAATTTGTCAATGGTATCAATAAGTTACAAAATTTACTCGCACAGGTTGAATGTTTACGCTAACAAATTGAATGTTTACGCTAACAAATTGAATGTTTACGCTAACAAATTGAATGTTTACTCTAACAAATTGAATGTTTACTCTAACAAATTGAATGTTTACTAGAACATAACTTAAAAATAAGTCTTGACTTTAGTTCTAGTGCTCCTATATTAGTAATGATAGGAGGTACACAATATGAATAAAAATAGTTTGGTGAAAAAAAGCAACAAATTGGTGGTATCGAGGTATGATTTATCGCTGATTGAACAAAAATTGATTCTAACAGGCATTAGTATGATCGATAGGGGGGATAAGGACTTTAGAGATTATCGGTTTTATGTGAATGACTACTTTGAATTAACAGATGGCAATGCGAAAGAGAATTACACACAAATAAAGAGAGCATTTAGAAATCTGG
>JGI24023J19991_10000542_pt1 | contig 29134 bp, 33 predicted proteins | sample Cruoilmetagenom1_FD_19991 | JGI IMG/M metagenome (IMG submission 19991) | reverse complement strand
ATGAATTTGATACCAAAAAAGGCTGGATCAGTATGGATGCACCTTTGGCCCGTGCCTTGATGAAAAAATCAATACACGACGATGTGACAGTGTCACTGCCAAAAGGAGAGGAGACCTTTTATATTGTGGAAGTACGTTACCAGGCTTTTAGCGATTAAACACTCCTGGCTAGAACCTCAAACCCACACTCAACAAAAATGGCAGATCAATGCCATCATTGTCTTTAAATAAATTCGCGTTGGAAAAATGCTTGAAGGAAAGGGTAATGATGCCATCTTCTTTCTCACGATAATTTAAGTAGGCGCCTATACCCACTTGTGCCTGAAAAGCGAAATGATGATCTTGCCATCGACTCCCCAGACGGTTTTTACTGATGTAGCTTGGACCCAGTGCGCGTACGAAAAAATACGGCTGCCCCCAAGGCTGCCTGCGCGGATACAGATTGATTTGCGGGTAGATGGAAATGGCACTAAAACCTCTATCCTGTACTGAATTGGCTCCCACGTGAGTGAAGCTGATGCCGAGTAAAAAATGCTGTCTGTAGCTGCGTTCAATTCGATGAAAACTATAATCCAGCCCATAACTCCTGTTATGTTGCTGAGATTCGAATTGTGGCCCACCGCCCAACGTCAACATCAGCTCATCTGCCAACACACCATGTGACAAAGCGAGAATTAGAATAGTGATAAAATTTTTAAGTGTTCGCGTCAATAACATAATTATCTTTATGATGAGTTTTTGTATATAGCAAGATGATTAAACAGAGACTATGTGGATGTTTTAAATTTCAGGTAGATGACTGCTATCAATACGGATAATGTGATCAACCAAACGGTCAGGAATAACAAGTAAGACTGCCGGGCTTTTTGTTGTTCGAGCCAGGTACGCGGCCTGATGCCTTTATACAGGAAGACGAGCTTGGCCGATAAATTCACGCACACAACATTAACTGCCAGCAGTAGAAGGGCGCCCATAGCCATCCCATGGTGTCCTGCACCCAGCATGATACCTGCCGTCGCAACCGGAGGTAACAGGGCCACCGCCACCATCACGCCGACCAGTACAGATGACAATCCAGTCGTCAAGGACAGGGCTGCTGCCAGACCAGATGCCAACGCCAGCAAGACGCCATCCAGCCCGACATGGGTACGCGACAACAGCTCGGCACTGTCGAGCTCACCGCTCCATACAAAACCGAGGAACCAACATAATATGAATGCTAAGGACACGCCCACCAGGTTAGTACCCAATGCGCGACCCATTAATTTTCGATCACCCAGCGCGGAACCCAGCGCCAGAGCAAGATTGGGGCCTAACAGTGGAGCAATGACCATCGCTCCAATGACCACGGCGACATTGTCTTCGATCAGGCCAATCGCCACAACGATACTGGAGAGGATATCCAGCAGGATAAAATTACCGTCCAGTCGGGCGCCCTTTTCAATCTGCAGATAGAGTTCTTCACGTGTCACCGAATTCGCTGAGGAAGGCTTTTCATCGCCGGGTTCTTCCTTGGGAACGGGCCAGATCACATCCGGTGTATACATGATGACATGAGAGTTTTCGCTCGCGGACAAGATGCCCTGCAAGGCATCCATGACGCGCTGCTGCTGCTCAGGCTGTACAAGCAAACGCATACTGCAGCGCTCCATCTCATCGGTAGCACCCGCCCAGAAATCTTCCAGTTCTAGTTGCTCAGACAGGCTTCTGATCGTATCAAGATGGCCTGCATCGGTGACGACTTCGATAATTTTCAAGTTGTCACATTATCCGTGGACGGACGCACCAGTGCCCGCTCAACTTCATTGCGTTTCTGCTGTCCCACCAACACTTCAATCAACTGAAGGGTGAAATCCATCGCCGTACCCGGCCCTCTTGACGTAATCACCTTGCCATCTATAACAACAGCATCAGCACTGCAACGTAATCCAGGTATAGCCATTTTATCGATAACGCCTGGATAACTGGTCGCCACTTTTCCCTCTAGCAAACCGGCGCTGGCCAGTACTTTTGGCGCTGCACAAATAGCCGCAGTAAACTTATCAAGACTGGCCATTTTCTGTAACAGGGTGATGATTCGCGCGTCTTCATTGAGGTAGGTAGCACCGGGCAGGCCACCGGGCAGAACAACCATGTCAAATTCCTGGTTCAAGGCCTCGTCCAGTGTCGTATCGGGTAGCAACACGGTACCTCTGGAGCAACGAACCGGGCCTTCTTTCAGGCCAGCCGAAACCACCTTGATGTCTGCACGTACCAGTAAATCAAGGATGGTTACTGCTTCGAGCTCTTCGCATCCTTCTGCGAGCGGGACAAGAACGCTTGCCATGTCTTTTTCCTCTCACTTTTATATTTGAACATTTCAGATACGGGCACTAATTTCACGCCCATGTCATCCAGTTGCGGTAACATTTCTTCCAGAACAGCAATCGTCGAATCATAAGGATGACCAATCGCCAGCGCAGTGCCTGTGCGCTTGGCCTTGGCGACGGTTTTTAGAAACTGTTTTCTGACCGCATCATAATCGCGATCGTGGTCGAGGAAGATATCTCTTTGCAAACTGGGCACGCCTTCCTGCAATGCCACTGTCATAGCTACACTGGCATGCGTGGTTCGACTATCGACAAAAAACAGCTTACCATTTCGCCTGATTTCTTCCATCAACCACACCATGTGCCCTGGGTGCTGCGTCAACAGGCTCCCCATGTGATTATTCACACCGATAACATGCGGGACAGACTCCAGGTCTTTTTGCAGGGCCCAGATAAATTCCTGCTGGGTCATATCGAGTGACAGCCCACCGGGACCCATAGGATTATTTGCCAACGATTCCATGGGCAAGTGCAACAGGATTTCCTTGTTGTAACTGTGCGCCAGTTTGGCCAACTTGACGGTGGCATGATTCATGGGCAAAAACGAACAGGCTATCGCTCCCGGTAATCGCACCACTCTTTCATGACGTGAATTTTCGCCACCAAGATCATCGATAATGATAGCGATGACGGGTAGCGGCGTTGCTGTTTCGTCTGCAACGCTAGCCGATACGAGCAGCACAAACAATAACAACAGGCCGCCAAGGCCTGTTGTTATTTTCAAGATATCCATATTTTATTATTTACTCAGTTGTTTTGCGATCGACAGACCCTTAAGCAAGTTCAATGCTTCAAATAATTGGTAGTCTTCCTGGGCAAGATCATCTTTACTGCTTTCGCCTTCAGCCTTATCATTTTTCTTGTCCTTGTTCTGCTTTTTCGCCTTTTTGGCCTTTTTGGCCTTGTCAGCGTCACCATTGCTGAGATGGCGCGTAAGATCCTTTTCCTTTAATGAACCAACCGCATTTTTTTCACTGCGCGATAGCTTAGCCCGCTCCACCTCAATATCAGGCGTAATACCTTCAGCCTGTATGGAACGCCCACTGGGTGTAAAATAGCGCGCCGTGGTCAGCTTCACGGCACTACCGCCACGGGCAGGCATAATGGTTTGTACCGAACCCTTACCAAAGCTCTTGGTGCCCATAATAATAGCGCGATGATGATCCTGCAGGGCGCCGGAAACAATTTCAGAAGCGGACGCGGAACCACCATTGATCAGCACGACCATAGGCGCCCCATCGATGATATCGCCTGGCTTGGCACTAAAGCGTAAACGTGAATCCTGTACACGCCCCTCGGTATAGACAAGCAAGCCACTATTAAGAAAAGCATCTGATACATCCACCGATGCACCCAACACACCACCCGGGTTGTTTCTAAGATCAAGCACCATTCCCTTTAAAGGACCGCCCGCATCCTTTTTCAATTGATCGACGGCTTTCGTGAGTGCCTCGGCGGTATGTGATTGGAATTGTGTAATACGAACATAACCGAAGCGATCGTCAAGCATTTTACTCTTGACGCTCTTGACCTGGATTACCGCACGTGTAATCGGCAGTTTAAGTGGCTTTTCTTCACCTTCGCGGATGATAGTCAAGGTTAGAACAGTGCCGGGCTTGCCACGCATGATCTTGACGGCATCGTTCAATGTCATTCCCTTAACCGGCTTTTCATCCAGCCGTATAATTAGGTCGCCCGCTTGAACACCAGCACGTTCCGCTGGCGTATCGTCGATCGGTGATATCACCTTGACGAAACCGGATTCCATGCCGACCTCGATACCCAGGCCACCAAATTCACCACTGGTGCCAATTTGCAGGTCTTTAAATTCTTCCGCATTCAGGTAACTGGAATGGGGATCAAGGCCAGTCAACATACCCCTTATCGCATTTTCCAGTAACAGCTTGTCGTCTACCTCTTCAACGTAATCATTCTTGATACGTGCATAGGCGTCTGTAAAAGCGCGCAGGCCTTCCAGTGGAATCGGTGCCTCTCTGGCCTCAGTAGATTCTTTCGTAGCCATCGCCCCGGAGGCGATCGACAGGATAATGCCGACCATGATTCCACTGGCTAATATAATGATATGTTGCGACCTGAATTTCATTCTTTACTCCTGTCAGCATATCCCATACTGACGCTAGATTTGAGATAATATGCTTGGAAAATAACATATCCGCAAGAATACCGATACGTTTTATGCACTAATTTCTGTGTAAATAATAAATAACTATCTGATAATTATAACAACTCTTACTTTAGACTCACTATTCCTCCGCGAGTTCGGCGACACCATTTAGCTGGATTGACCGGCTTACCCTTGTAGCGCAGCTCAAAATATAGCTGACTACGCGACTGGCCGCCGCTATTGCCAACAATGGCGATCGTCTCTCCTTCTTCGACCCATTCACCGATTTCCTTGAATTGACTTTGATTATGACCATAAAGACTCATAAACCCATCACCGTGATCAATGATGATCATCAAGCCGTAACCCCTTAGCCAATCAGCAAAAGCAACGCGTCCACGCGCAATAGCAAGGACATCCTGCCCTGATCGCGCATCGATTAAGACACCAGACCAGCGCAAGCCACCGACCGCACGTTGGCTGCCAAATTTCGCACGTATTTTGCCTTTCGCAGGCCAGGGTAGGTGACCCTTGCGCTTGGCGATGGGCTTGCCTTGTAAATCCTTGGAAGGTATATCGCCTAGAGACTCAACCGCACGCAGTATTTTCTGCAACTCCTTTTCATCCTGCAACATGCGCACCAGTTGCTTATCATTAGTGATGATATCTCTCGACAACTTAGCCAGTATGGTCTTGCGTGCATCGCGTGTTTTTAATAAGGCTCGTTTTTTTTCGGCCTGACTGGCAGAAAGCGTTTCCAGTGCCTTTTTTTTAGTAACAATCTGCTGCTCAAGCTGCTCGAGTTGTTTTAACTCGGTGAGTACCGCCTGGATCTGTTCGCTACGGGAACGATTCAGGTAATCAAAATAGACCAGCGTCCGTTGCACCGTTGATGGATCACCCTGATTAAGGACGATCTTGAGCTGTTCCTGACGTCCCATGGCATAACTCGCGCGCACCTGGCTGGCCAGACGTTCACGCTGAACCTTCATGCGCTTCTGGTGTTGTTTTTGTTGCCTGTACAGAGTTGCCAGACTTCGTTTCTGGGTACGTATCTGCTTGCGCAGCTGCCTTAATTTACGATTGATTTGATCACTGGATTTTTCGATTTCGCGCAAGTCTGCCAGCACCTTGCTTTTCTGACTACGGGTATTTTTCAGGGTGCGGCGTAATTTGCTGATGCGGTCGCGTAATTGCTTCAGTTTGACTTCATCACGACTGGCCTTTGTTGCAGCGGCGAGATCGGCAGGGGTCTGCAAGCCCACCACCAGGCTAATAATGGCGGCAAGTAGTAAACCTGACCTCAGTCTTCCTGGCTGCCTGCCGGCAGGCCTCATTCTTCAACAAACTCCAACAGACTGTGGCCAGTCATTTCGGAGGGTTTTTTCAGGTCCATACAATAAATCATGCTGGGAACGACATCGGCTAAAGAGCCGGTGCTGGCCATCTGCGCATCACGCCCAATATAAAGAAAAGGCACCAGATTGGTCGTATGCGCGGTGTGTGCCTGGCCCGTCTCGGCATCGCTCATTTTTTCTGCGTTACCATGATCCGCCGTGACAATCATTTCTCCGCCAACATGTTGCATGGCTTCATAAATTCGACCAACACAAACATCCAGCGCCTCAATGGCAGCCACCGCTGCATCAAAGTTACCACTATGTCCGACCATGTCCGGGTTCGCGTAGTTACATACAATCACATCGTAGTCACCTGAATGTATGGCAGCCACCAGCTTGTCAGTCAATTCCGGTGCACTCATCTCTGGTTGCATATCATAGGTAGCCACTTGCGGTGAATTGATCAGGACCCGATCCTCTCCCTCAAACGGGGTTTCAACACCGCCATTAAAGAAGAACGTAACATGGGCATACTTTTCAGTTTCAGCAATACGTAATTGACGCATACCCAGCTTGGCGAGATATTCGCCAAATACATTACGCATCTTATCGGCAGGGAAGGCCACCGGAATCTTGAATTCAGCATTGTACTCGGTCAGGCTGACAAACTGACCCAGCCTGGGCGCCTTGCCGGTAGGAAAACAATCAAAATCATCTTCGATAAACGGCCGTGTTATCTGCCTGGCACGATCAGAACGATAGTTCATGAAAATCATGACATCACCATCTTCAACAGTAACCGGTTTTTCACCCTTGGGTACGATCGCTGTTGCCTGTACGAACTCGTCGTTCTCACCACGATCATAGGCCGCCTGCAAGGCAGATGCAGAATCTTCAGCTGTTATCTGTGCCTGTCCATGTGCAATCAGGTTGTAGGCCGACTCAATTCGGGGCCAGCGGTGGTCGCGATCCATAGCGTAGAATCGCCCAATCAGAGAGGCAAGGCGTCCATGACCCAGTTCAGCAAAAACCGTTTCGAGTTTTTCGAGTGACGGCGCGGCACTCTGTGGCGGCGTATCCCGCCCATCAAGAAATGCATGCATATAGACACGTTTGGCGCCTCTTTCCACTGCCAGCTTCAACATCGCATGAATCTGCTCCTCATGACTATGCACTCCACCAGGGGATAGCAGGCCCAGTATATGTATGGCCTTGTCATTTTCGATGGCCTGATCAACCGCATCTGTCATCGTGCGGTTGGAAAAGAAGGAACCCGTACGAATGGCGCGACTGACACGCGTGAATTCCTGATAGACCACACGACCGGAACCCAGGTTAAGATGACCCACCTCGGAGTTACCCATCTGATCTGCGGGCAGGCCGACGGCGGCGCCAGAAGTGCGTATCAGGGTGTGTGGATAGCGCGACCAAAGCTTGTCCCAGACAGGCTTTTTCGCTGCAAGTATTGAATTATACTCGATTTCTTCACTGTATCCCCAACCGTCCAGGATGATCAGGGCCATGGGTCTTGGTCTGTTTGACATGATGTTTTTACAATCCGTCCGCATCAAATTCTGTAAGGTGTTTTAGACATAGTCTAACCTGATTTGTTATCAGGGCGAAGCCCTTGTTTTTCAAGTGGTAGTAATTTACCCTCAAGAAATACAATCATTTGTTTCATGGGCTTCACAAACACTGTATTATTGTATAATGTTCCACTTATAAAAGGCAGTATTAAATTACGACTATGAGTTCAGTATTTAATAATACATCTAATCAATCTTCCGACGGTATGGTAAATATGATTGAAAGCCACGAGCCACTGATTACCCAGGATGAAGATATCGATCGTGCTTCCCGGTCATTGAAAGCCATGTCGCATCCTCTACGCTTAAAGATTCTGTGCACCCTGGGTGACCGTGAAGTCAGCGTTCAGGATATTGTCGAAAATGTGGGGACATCACAAAGTAATATTTCCCAACATCTAGCCATACTGAGAGACAAGGGCATTCTTGCTTCACGCAAAGATGCAAATCGCGTTTATTACCGAGTCGGTGATCCGCGTACCTTGCGACTTATTGGCATGATGCGGGAAGTATTCTGTACCCAGGCAATTTAAGTCGATTGATAACGGAATTAAACACAGACGGTTGTCATGCAACCGTTAGCTAAGCCCCTTTAACTTCATTTAATATAGCGATTATGAATCAGTTTACAGAATTTGTAGGCAACCACCTCTTTTTATCCCTTTCCTTTTTCGGCCTGCTGGCCTACTGGATTATTGGCGAAATCAAAAACCGCACCAGCGGCATTGGCTCGTTGTCACCACTCGATGCCACCCAGATGATCAATCATTCCAATGCAACCATTATAGACGTCAGGGAAAGCAAGGAAATAACGGATGGGCTTATCATCAACTCCATCCATATACCGCTCGGCGATTTCAAAAACCAACTGAAAAAACTGGAAAAGTACAAAGAGAAACCCGTCATCATTTCGTGTCGTTCAGGCAGTCGTTCCAACCACGCTTGTAGCATCTTACGTAAAAACGGTTTCGAGAAGGTGCATAATCTACGCGGTGGCATTAGTGCATGGCTCAAAGAAGGTTTACCTCTTGTTAAAAAGTCCTGATACATCTATCCACACCATCATAAATTTAAAGAGTAATTGACCATGACAGACCAGAACGAACAGGAATTTGGCATCCATTCCATCTATCTCAAGGATGTCTCTTTCGAGGCGCCCAACTCTCCGGAAATGTTCAAGACACAATTCCAGCCCGAGATTCAAATGAATCTGAACCTCGAAACCAATGCACTGGAAGAGAGTGTTTTCGAAGTCGTATTGTCGGTTACCGTGTCAGCCAAAGCCAACGACAAGGTCGCCTTTCTGGTTGAGCTGCAACAAGCTGGCGTATTCACCTTACGTGGCTTTACAGACGAAAACATGGGCCCCATGCTGGGCATCTATTGTCCTAATGTATTATTCCCGTATGCACGCGAGTCAGTTGCCAACCTGGTCAGCAAGGGCGGCTTCCCGCAATTGCTACTCGAGCCGGTCAACTTCGAGGCGCTCTATGCTCAGCATATAGAGCAACAACAAGGCAGCGTGCAGTAATCTACTGTACAGACTGACAATACTCCCCCGCCCCATGCCTGAAACACTTTCATCACTCACTGTCATCGGCGCGGGTTCCTGGGGCACTGCGCTATCTATCCTGTTTGCCCGCAATGGCGTACACACCACCATGTGGGGGCACCTGCCTGAAGCGATGCAAGCATTGATCAGCGCACGCAGTAACGAAGAATACCTGCCAGGCATTCCTTTCCCTGATCCACTCGAGCCCTGCATCGAACTGCAACGGGCAATGGCCAACAGCAAGGAAGTACTGATCGTTGTACCGAGTCATGTCTTCGGCATCGTGCTACAACAAATCAAGCCTTACCTGCAGGAAGGTTGCCGAATTGCCTGGGCAACCAAGGGACTGGAAAGCGGCAGTGCCAGACTGTTACATGAAAGTGCGGGAGAAATACTCGGCAAGGACATACCTCTCGCTGTCATATCCGGACCGACCTTTGCAAAAGAAGTCGCGCAGGGCCTGCCGACGGCAGTAACGGTCGCTTCCAATAATAAAGAATTTGCACAGACCCTGGCAGCCACCATGCACAACGAAACCTTCAGGGCCTATACCAGTTCGGATATCACGGGTGTTGAACTCGGCGGCTCGGCCAAAAATGTACTCGCCATCGCAGCCGGCATCGCCGATGGCCTGGGTTTTGGCGCCAATACCCGTGCTGCACTGATCACGCGCGGACTGGCAGAAATCATGCGCTTGGGAATTCAGCTAGGCGGTGAGGCTGAAACCTTCATGGGGCTGGCTGGTATGGGCGACCTGGTCTTGACCTGTACCGATAACCAGTCACGTAATCGCCGCTTCGGTATCGCGCTTGCGCAGGGCTTGAGCCAGGAACAGGCACTGGCATCCATAGGCCAGGTTGTCGAAGGCATCAAGACAACTGAAGAGGTGCACCGCCTGGCGCAGCGCATGCACATCGATATGCCGATAACCCATCAGGTTTATCAGGTGTTATACAAAAACGCCGATCCTCGCAAGGCCGTACATGAATTGTTTGCACGTGAACAAAAACCCGAGTTTCAACACTAAGACTGACAGCGGCTATAGCGCCTGGCTAAGACGCCAACTCAAGTAATTTACAGACAGATTTCCAGTTTCTGGTTGTCGCTCCCACCACCAGCTTTTTTTCCAGAAAATTATTCGACAATTTACTTTTGCCATAACCATTCGGGCAATATAAGTACACTTCCTTGCCCTGTACAATCAGTTGTTCGGGTAGGGCGACGTGTTCTTGAATCGCTTTAATATTGGCGGCCTTCGGTTTGGATGATAAAAAGGTCAGCAATACTTTTGTTCCGTCACTGCTCAAGTCAACACTCCCGAACGGACAAGCGTCAATAATTTTCTTCAGCTCGTTTTTGCTTCTTATCAACACAGGCACATAGAACTTATATTTTTTCTCAATAACGCCTTCTATCAACTGCATTAATTTTTCAGCGCTTTTAATCGCACTATCAAAAATCACATTGCCACTTTGTACATAAGTCTGAATATTCTCGAACCCCAATGATTCAAACAATATTTTCAAATCAGCCATCTTGATGCTTTTCTGGCCGCTAACATTAATGCCTCGAAGTACAGCAACATATTTCATTATCGACTCACTATCAGGATGGGTGTTTTCCGAACCCATAAAACACGCCTTTTTTTACTATCTAAACAGCAGCATCCATTTCTTTTTTCGCTGACAACATCACACGCAATCCCGAACGCATCAGCATCACGACCAAACAGGCAGCGACAATAATATCCGGCCATGCGGACGAGGTGAGCCAGACAGCACCAGCAGTAATGAACACCGATATATTCACAGCGATGTCATTGCGTGAACATTCCCAGACCGAACTCATGTTGACATCTTCGTCACGATGGCGCCATAACAGATACAGACAAAGTGAATTTGCCAACAAACCTAACAGGCTAAAGACACCCATGATTTCATACACAGGCATACTGGGCACAAATTGTTTATATATTATGTCGATCGCGACGATACAGGCTGCCAGAAATATCAAGCCCCCTTTAAACATGGCCACCCTGGCCTTGGTCTGTTGACCTCTGCTCACAGCGTAAAGGCTCAGGATATAGGTCAAGGCATCGCCCAGGTTATCCAGGCTATCAGATAACAGCGAAGACGAATGACCGTAGACCGCCGCGATCGCTATGACAAAAAACATCAATGCATTGATCAGCAAAACAGCCCATAAGGTACCCCGTTGGCGTTGTTGTAACGCCTCTACCGCGCAACTGTCATTGCAGCAATCACTCAACGGTATACACCTGCACCTTGTTGTTTGATATTGTCCTTCCAGTATTCCTTGCCCAAGCTATAAAGCACATGTTCGCGCAACAGATGGCCTTCAGGTACTTTAGGGTGGTCAAAGTTCCTGCCTGTGTCTTGCATACCTAAACGTTGCATGACGGCTTGTGATCTTAGGTTCGGCACTGCAGTGAACGCATACACCTCTTCACAATCCAGTCGCTCGAATGCAACTGACAATGCAGCGGTTGCCGCTTCAGTGGCATAACCATGACCCCAATAATCTTTGCCCAGTCGCCAACCGATTTCTACACAGGGGGCACAGGGTAAAGATTCATCTGGACGGTGTAAGCCGGTAAATCCAATAAAGCGTCCTCCGGTTAATTCTTCCAGCGCCCAAAATCCCCAACCCTGATCAGCTATAAGACTTTCTATCCTGTCTGCCAGCGCATCACTTTCCTGTGTGCTCAGCAATGCCGGGTAATAACGCATCACATCGGGGTCCGCATTCACGCATGCGAAAATATTGCGGTCTTGCTTGCGCCACTGGCGCAATTTCAAACGTGGTGTTGTCAGTTCAATAATATCTGTCATCGGCCTGGCCGGCTTCATGCCTTGCCTGGGGTAGAGTAGGGCTCCATTTTCGAACCCCAGCGACCTTCATAAAACGGCTTGGTTTCTTTAAGAAAATATTCAGAGATGCCTTCTTCATCTTCCTTGATGAGTATGAAGTCCACTACCTCATCTTCTTCCGTGGTATCCCAGGCTACAGCGGCGGCCTCCTGTATGAGCGCTTCCAGGTCGCCCTCACCAAGCAGGCCAATAATCAAATTGGGTTTGTCTTCCTGACCCAGTTCGTGAATCATACCCAGATACGCAGACTTTAACTCACGATGCTTACTGAACAGGGTCGTCAATGAATCGACCAGGCGGGCAGGGTAGTGCTCGGGCTCACCGATAAAGACTTCGCCCTCATCTTCCATGACCCGCTCGGTCGCTTCCTGCATCAGGCCACCCGACAGCAAGGTCTCTATTTCCTCTGGCAGGAATTCCTTGCTGTATTCTGATTCCGGATTCAGTATCAACTCTTCACCCAATGTCATTTCAAACAATGTCTGCGCCGGGATTTCCAGATAACGTTCGTCGGTCTCGATGACATCATTCATCGCTTCCAACGAGGTGAAGATCGGAATGACGGTGGTGCCATCGTCCTTTTCCCAGTGCTGCAAACTCAGGCTACTGCCTTCTGACAACTGTTTTTCACCTTCCTGTTGATCACCCGTCTCCCCCAACACAAACAGGGGGGAGGCCATCAATACCTGGCAAAATTCCGGGCGGTGTGCCGGTTCGGTCGCGGCCAGTCGCAGTAACTGTTCCAGCTTATTTTCCGGTTCATCGATAATGTTCATGTTATTGCTCCACGGCACCGGCAAACGACTGTTGTCGCCAGGCCTCAAATAATATAACCGAGACTGCATTCGACAGGTTCAGACTACGACTCTCGGCCAACATGGGAATACGGATGACCTGCTCGGGCTCAAGGCTCATTCGCAGGTCCTGCGGCAGCCCACGGGTTTCCGGCCCGAATAACAGTGTATCACCTGGCTGATATTGCACCCTGGAATAATCCTGACTACCCTTGGTACTGCAGGCATATACACCCTGTGGCTGCTGTTGTTTGATATAATCTTCATAGTTTTCATACTGTTTCACACTGGCAAACTCGTGATAATCCAGGCCGGCCCGGCGCAAACGTTTGTCATCCAGATCAAAACCCAATGGTTTGATCAGATGTAACTGGCAGCCCGTATTCGCACATAAACGGATAATATTACCCGTGTTCGGCGGAATCTCAGGTTCATACAAGACAATATTAAACATCAACTCTCCTTGGCTGTCGTCTAGCCCACATTTCTCACCAGGATCACGGGAGTAAGCATACGGACACTAGCCTGAACCGCGATAAGCCATCTATAATAACACCCTGACTCTTTGGCAATGACTGTTCCTCCATCGTGGTCATGTTTTTCTCTGTGCCCTTTGCTGCCTGGTGAGAAATGTGGGCTAGGATATGCGAAAATGGGCCATTGATACATTATATGATAGGCGGTCACTTGAGTAACACTAACAAAGCACTGTATACCGAATTTTGCGGCATGGCCTTCAACACGCCCCTGGTGTTACTGTCGGGCTGCGTCGGTTTTGGCGAGGAATATACGCGCATTCAAGGATTTAGCAACCGTGATGTTGGCGCCGTCTGCCTCAAGGGCACCACCGGCGAGGCGCGCCTTGGCAATGCCCCGCATCGCGTCTATGAAACACCCGCCGGTATGCTCAATGCCATCGGCTTGCAGAATCCTGGCGTCAATCACGTAGTTAACCACATCCTGCCGGGGCTGGATTTTGAAGAGACCCGCTTTATCGCCAATGTCTCGGGCTCGACGATAGAAGAATACATCGAGGTCACACGTCAATTCGATGATTCCCCGATCGATGCCATCGAGATCAACATCTCCTGCCCGAATGTCAAGGAAGGCGGCGTTGCCTTTGGTAATGATCCCGATATGTCCGCCCGCGTCGTCGCGGCCTGCCGCCAGGTCACCAACAAACCACTGATCACGAAGCTGTCGCCCAATCAAACCGATATCGCCGAAAACGCACGTCGCTGTATCGAGGCCGGTAGCGACGCCTTTGCCGTTATCAATACGCTCATGGGCATGGCCATCGATATCGAAGAACGTGCACCCATCATCGGTAACAACCAGGGCGGCTTGTCCGGGCCCGCGATCAAACCGGTGGCGCTTCTAAAGGTCCATCAGGTCTATCAGGTGTGCCGTGACCACAATATCCCGATCATAGGCCAGGGTGGCATCACCAATGCCACTGACGCACTGGAATTTATCATCGCCGGCGCCTCTGCCGTCGGTATCGGTACCGCCCTGTTTTATGACCCACTGGTGTGTCACAGCATCAACCAGGGTATTCTTGACTACATGAATCGCCATGATATTTCGGAGTTGTCTCAACTGATCGGCACACTGAACATGAATAACGCCAAACCCGGCTGCGGGAATTAATACACGCTGACAAGAATGGCGCTTACTTAAGGCGGTTAAGTCTTTTTGCAGTCATTGCGAGGCCAAAGTGCCATTCTTTGGAAAGATCAATAAACGGTAACGAAGCAATCTCTATGAAACGGAGACTATACACTAGAGATTGCCACGCAATTGACCATCATTTACTCTTTAATGAACGGCCCTTTGGACCGCTTATTAATATATCTAAAAGAACGGCCCTTTGGACCATTTTATATTGTTATAAGGAACGGCCCTTTGCCTCGCAATAACGAAATAGTGCGATATTATTGCTTAAGTAAGTGCCATTCCACTCTGACAATACTAACCCGCTGACGTGTATAAGGAGATATGCCATGAAACCTGCCTTCAAACCTGGTGGCAATATTGCCATTAAAACACCCCCCCATGAATTTGAGCAGACAATAATATTTTATCGCGACATACTCGGCTTCGAACAGGTAGACGCACTATCTCCAGATAACATTGAAAGCATTCAGTTTCGCTTTGGTGATAAACGGCTATGGATCGATAAATGCCCGCAGCTCAGCCAGGCCGAGATCTGGCTTGAAGTCGTTACCGATGACATTGAAAGCGCCTCGCGCTATCTCAAGGAAAAAAATTGCTACAGACGAGATGAGATAGAACCTTTGCCCGATGGTTTTCAGGGATTCTGGGTAGCCAGCCCCTCGAATATTATCCATCTGCTTAACCAGGAATGACATATCATTCCGGCTCTTTTATCCTGATGGAAAACTCAGAAAAATCTTATTTTATTCAAACAGCAGATACTACCGCACTTTTCTATTATCCGGGAACAAAGCCACACAAAGTAAACGCTTCAATATTTCAGACTCAATAGATGCTAAACCGGACAATTAACTAATGCCATTCCTTTAAGTAATCATCATAGATGACGCACCGCTCAACACACGTCCACACAGACCAATGACCCTCTACTTTTGCCGTATATCCCTGGCAAGCCTGCCCCAAATGTTCACAATGTGCATCACACGCCTCCTTGTTCCTTAATGAGATGGATTCTCCTTGCAGCCTATTCTTTACCACCACCTGGTATCTACCAGCCAGTGACTGTACATAAGGAATGGCTACAGCAATTACCAATTGCTTGTAGCTTGATTGACACAATATAATAAAGATACTGTGTAGTCGGTGATTTTTCACCTGGGTACGATGTGAAATTTTCACGCACGTGGGCTATCTTCGTGGGGTCATATTCGATATTGACTAGATAGTGGTGACGTGCAAATTTTCTTTCTGATAGAGGTGATTCAAGTTAGGATCTAAAATTATTATATACTGTATTTTTGCAAAAGGTCCTGAATAGATGGCAACCAGTAGCACTATCATTGCGTTCCTGAAAGATCTGTCAAACACAGACGTTGCTTCTCATTCCCAAAAATACTTTAAGACAGGAAGAGNTCAATATGGCTTTGGTGATAAATTTCTGGGAATCCGTNTGCCCGAATTAANGAAGCTTGTATCAAAGTTTCAGGGAACACCAATATCCCAACTTCACAAGTTACTCAAGTNCGAATTTCATGAAATACGGCTATTTTCATTATTATTATGCGTTCATCAATTTTCAAAGGGAGACGTGAAAACTAGAGANAAAATTTATAAGCTCTACCTGAACAATACCATGCACATTAACAATTGGGATCTCGTCGATACTNCGGCACCCCACATTATGGGGGCCTGGTTATTCGACAATGACAGAAGTATCCTGTATGAACTCGCGCACTCCAAACTATTATGGGATCGTCGCATCGCGATCATGTCCACTGCCTATTTTATAAAGAATGGTCAATATAACGACACCTTGAAACTCTCTCATATATTGTTGAATGATCCTGAAGACCTGATTCATAAAGCCGTAGGCTGGATGTTGAGGGAGGTAGGCAATCGGGATATGACCGCCGAGGAAAATTATCTAAAAAAGTATTACAAAAAAATGCCACGCACTATGCTGCGATATGCTATCGAAAAATTTGACACAGAAATACGGCTCGCCTATTTAGCGAGTGAAATATAACATCAAGTGGCAACCCGCCAGGCACATAAAGAATGAACTTGGGCACTTAATTTAGGTAAACCAACTGCTAGAATTTATTATAAAAAGGAACATATCATGATACTCAACATAATCCTTATTACGCTTTTTATACCTGTTGTGCTTTTAAATATTATAGGACCACTGATCATTTACCGCACACAAAAATTGCCTACCAGAGTGCATTTTCAAACCCTCAATGAACAGGAATTTCCGGCAAAGCACGGTGACGATGCTGCTCGGCTCGGCAAAAAATTACAGGCACTAGGGTTCGAGCATATCGGCAGCTCTTCATTACCAGATACGCATAACACTGCCTATTTCTCACTATATTCTCATGCAAAAGACTACACAACAGCCATGCTGGTAACGATGGATAACAAGGCCAAGAGTTTTACCTATATAGAATTTTCACAACTGTACTCCGATGGAACCATGCTGGATGTCTCAAATGCGCCAGTAGTGCCGGTCTACCCTCGAATGTCGTTGAAACTGTCTACACGCTATCCTGCTATCCATGATGCAGAAGACCTTTATGGAATTTTTTTAAAACTAAAATCCATATTAAAAAATTCTTCATCTCCTGCTTATTACAAACCTGAATATGGTTTCAGTAAGGTAGAAGAGTTTATGGCCTGGGAATCCGATAAACTGGTAGAACTTGGCTACTGCAAAAATGCTATTGATAGCGATGGAAAAAGGGCACTGACATTAAAAGGCGCCTTTATTTTAACCTGGAAGAGTGTATTTCCGGGAAAATATATATACGATAAAGTTGATCAGTCTTATTCTAAAAAAATTTTAAATAATAACTAATATGATTAACCTTTTTATTTGCACATAACTCGTCTGCATAGATTATTTATCATTTCGTCAGAGATCATATTTATCCCCCACATTCGTGCAATAGATAATCCTGCAACATTCTTCCCGGAATCATGGAAAAATATTCATTACAAGGTTCAAGCTCTGACATTCTATCCAACCTGAAATGACGAAATGCATCCCTTAATTCGCACCAGCCTACAACAGTCCAGACCTTACCCCAGTAGAATAAACCTAGCGGATGGATCGTGCGCGTTGATTTTTTTTTGTCTTCCCGTATATAGTTAAAACGAATTTTTTCCTGGTCTTTTACAGCCTTGCGAATCAACATCAGTTGGTCACTGGCCTGCCCTTCCATGGGGAAATCCGGCACGATCATGTCCTGGCGTTCCAGCGCCGGTTTTAACCTGTCTGGGATAACACATTCAATTTTTTGTAAAGCCTGATTCGCAGCCTGTGCCAGACCCTTGTCGGTCCACGCACGTACCATACGCGCACCCAACAACAATGCCTCCAGCTCTTCTTCATTAAACATGAGAGGTGGTAGCTGAAAACCACGCATCATGCGGTATCCCTGCCCAGTCTCACCGGTAATCGGGACGCCGGATAAGCTTAAATCCTGTATATCGCGGTAGATGGTCCTTGATGAGACGCCCAGTTCTTCCGCCAGGTATTGTGCGGTGACAATTCTCTCGTGGTGTAGATTCTGTATGATTTGAAAAAGGCGGTCAGCACGGCGCATATTCAGTACCGCAGCATAAGCGCCTGACATAAAAATTGCATATAGGCATCTGCTGCACTAAAACGATCTACGACCATTTTTTTAAAATGTGGGCTCATAATGCTGCTCTCATCCAGTGCTGTTAATGCTATAAAATCCTTGCGTTTTAGATCATTTATCAAAGCATGGTCCTTGGGATAGCCACGTGGTGCATTGACCAGGCTTTGACCATTCAATTCATATTTGTTTTTAAAGCGCTTATCATTGATCGCAGCTAGCCAATATTTATCACGTTCGACAATGACGTCACGTATCTTGCCAAGTGCGCCGGCATCAGGGCGCCAGATGCCGACACCAACGAAACACTCTTCGGGCTCTATGTGTACATAGAAGCCGGGCGCATGCACATCTTTCCCCTGTTCGTGACGAAACTGGATACCAATGTTGGTCTTGTAGGGGCGCTTGTCTTTACCAAAACGCACGTCGCGGTGGATTCGCATCAATGACCCACCCACTTTTTTGGGGTGGGCCAAAAAATGTGGGGAGATCTTTGCCAGCTCATCTGTCATATCACTTATAAACTGTAATGCAGGTGTGCGAATCACATCTTCATACTCAGCCTTATGACCATTAAACCAGTCACGATTATTATTCTTACGTAACTGGCGTAAAAATGCCATGCTGTTATCAGTGAAGTATTGATTCGCCATCGTGTCCCGCCTTAGCAACTATAAGTAATTAGCGTCAGCATAGCACCTTGGGGATCACTGATCACGGAGAAGCGACCGACGTTAGGTATGTCCCTGGGCGGCATGATCACTGTTCCTCCAAGCGCCTCCACTCTGCCGACCTGTTTGTCGACATCATCTACCGTGACATACGAACCCCAGGCGGTGGGTGCCCCCTCTGCTTCAGGCGGGTTAGCCATCATTCCACCTACCTCCTCGCCACCTGCCTTGATCATGGTGTAGGGCATCGCACCTGAGTTATCCTCATGCATCTCCCAGCCCAACAACTCTGCATAAAATGCCTTTGATCCAGCCAAATCGTTTGTCATCAATTCATTCCAGCTAAATGCCCCGTGCTGCTTCATTGCCTGTTTGTCCATAACGCTCTCCTTTGTGTGATAATGTGAGTGGCCACACTAACAGACAGCTACTGACAGCGTTATGTCAGTAGTTTTATCGGCTGGACTATTTTTCTGCTTGTTTGTTGTCCGACCTCATCACTTGGCCTGATCTGAAAAATACGCTATGGTGCGCCTCTGGACACACCTACTGAACTGATGAGATTAGCCACATGAACAACCCTTTCCAAGAGCAACTTCTGAAAGCCGGCCTGGTAACCAAAGAACAGGTACAGAAGGCGCAAAAGGAAAAGCATAACAAAAACAAACAGAAACGCCCGAAAAAGGAACGTAAGATCGACGAAGCGGCCATCAAAGCCCAGCAACTGGCTGCGGAAAAGGCCAAAGCAGACCGCGAATTAAACCAGAAAAAACAGGATCAGGCCCGCAAAAAGGCCATTTCGATCGAGATCAACCAGTTAATCAGCCAAAACCTGGTCAAGCGAAATCCGGACTGGGATATCGCCTATCGCTTCGAACACCAGGGCAAAATCAAGACAATCTATGTTGATGAAGCATGCAGGCAAAAACTTGCCCAGGGTCAGTACGGTATTGCGCGTATTGAAGGACGCTACGAGCTGGTGCCGCTGGCGATTGCTCAAAAGATCGAGCAGCGTAATAGCAAACGAATTGTACTGATCGATCCCGCAAAGGAAACACCCACTGCTGATGAGAATGACCCCTATGCGGACTTTCAGGTCCCCGATGACCTGATGTGGTAGCGGCATCGGCTCTAAACCGTCTGAATATCTCCACCTATGAAGCACTCGGCATGACACATCGATCTTAGCAATAGATATTACCATCACAGATACCTACAATATTCGGCCTTATCTATTACGACACTACTGCACAACTTTCTGCGCTCATAGCCTCATCTAGCTCGTCAGTAGAACTGTCGTCACCTCATCGCTACACTTTATCGACGGACAAATCGGCCAGCGTTGGGATAGGCATTACCTGCTATCTTCTATAATATTATAATAATCAATAATATAAATCGATTATTTAAACTCATTATTCAACATATGTGGCTCTGTGTGGATATCGTTTAAATAGGATAAATCGATTATTTATCTATTATGTAATGGTTTTATCTATCTAAGATGGTTGATATCCAGGATCGATGACACCAAAGTGCGTTCCAGGTACGTTGTGATAGGAGTATGACAATGAGTTTCACCCTAAATGAATGGGCAATGATGTCTGCCATGTTTCTGTAAATGAAATAAGCGTATTCATTTTATTATCGTCAATATCTATTATTAATATAATTACAAACGATTTTATCTATAGCTTACAGGACCCCATAATGAACCATCGCCACTACCTGCGTTGGGAGAATAATATGAGTAAAACATTGAGTTTCGCGATCATCCATTTCGGAGTGGCTTTTTCGGTCACCTATGTCATGACAGGTAGCCTGGTATTAGGTGGTGCTATTGCCTTGATCGAGCCATTGATTAATACCGTGGCCTACTACTTTCATGAGCAGGCATGGAATCGATTGGGCCACACGGACAAACAACCACGACATCGGCATGCTTTTTTTTAATGCCTATGCATCGAGCCGTAATGGGTGCACGCGCATAAACGATGTCCCAAAGCTGACTCCTGGCTCTGACAAGCAGGTGCGAGGTAGAAGGCTTAAAACCTGGCCACCACTATAATTCCAGTTCCTTGATCTTGCGTGTCAGCGTGTTCCTGCCCCAACCTAAAAGCTTGGCCGCCTCCTGCTTTCTGCCACTGGTATGCTTGAGTGCGGTCTCGATCAGGATTCGTTCGAAGTTGGGCGTGGCGACACTGAGCAAATCATTTTCACCACTGCCGAGTGTTTTATCCGCCCAGCTGCGCAAGGCCGACTCCCAGTCTTCGCCACTGCTGGATTCCTTTATAGTCACGTTGGTCAATTCAGGTGGCAAATCTTCAAAATGGATTTCACGGCCAGAGGCCATCACAGTCAGCCATCGGCAGGTATTCTCCAGCTGGCGTACGTTCCCAGGCCAATCCAGCGTCTTAAGGTAATCATAGACCTCCGGGCGGACCACTTTCGGTTCTACCACCAGTTCCGCTGCGACCTGTTTGAGAAAAAAATCACATAACAAGCTGATGTCTTCTCTACGGTCACGCAGTGAAGGTATATGTATCCTGATCACATTGAGTCGATGAAATAAATCATCACGGAAACCACCATTCTTGACCTGCAACTCCAGATTTTGATGGGTAGCGGCAATGATACGCACATCAACTTTTATTGGCGTATGCCCACCGACACGATAAAACTCACCATCGGCCAGCACGCGCAACAAACGTGTCTGTAATTCGGCGGGCATATCACCGATCTCATCCAGAAAAAGCGTGCCTCCATCGGCCTGCTCAAAACGTCCCTTGCGTGTACTTTGCGCACCTGTAAATGCACCTTTCTCGTGCCCAAACAATTCCGACTCAAGCAAGTCGCGCGGTATCGCGGCCGTATTAATGGCAATAAATGGCTTGTTGGCTCTTGGGCTGTGAGTATGTAGTGCCTTGGCTACCAGTTCCTTACCTGTGCCGGATTCTCCATTGATGAGTACGGTAATATTGGAACTGGACAAACGTCCTATCGCCCTGAATACTTCCTGCATGGCCGGGGCCTTGCCAATCATTCCCGGTGTATCTTGCTTGGCTTCAACGACATCATCTTTCTCCTGCTCGTCATAATGCAGGACCGCGCGTTTTATCAGGTCAACAGCGTCATCGATATCGAATGGTTTTGGCAAGTATTCAAAGGCGCCACCTTGATAGGCTGACAAGGCACTATCAAGATCCGAATGGGCGGTCATGATAATGACGGGTATCTGGGGAAAGCGTTCATTAATCTTTTCCAGTAGCGAAATACCATCTATTCCAGGCATGCGAATATCACTGATAATGACCTTGGGAGTCTTATCTTCCAGCTTTTCCAATATACGAGCGCCGTCGGGGAAGCTACTCACTTCCATTCCCGCTTTACCTAATGCTTTTTCCAGTACCCAGCGTATAGATCGATCGTCATCAATGATCCATATCTGATCACTCTTGTCCATTCTCTTTCTCCAATGGAAGTAAAATTCTGAAAACGGTTTTACCCGGTTTACTACTGCATTCAATCAAACCGTTGTGTCGATTAATCAGCGATTGTGCTATTGATAAACCCAGGCCCGACCCTTCGACACGGCTACTGATCATCGGTAGAAAAATCTGTTCCAGCATGTCGGCTGGGATACCNGAGCCGTTATCGATAATCTCGACCATCGTTACTAATNTGTAACGTTGATGACCAATCGTGAACTGCCTCTTACTACGCGTACGCAATTCGAGCTTGCCTGTTACCCCCATAGCCTGAACGGCATTTCTCACCAGATTTAATATGGACTGTATTAGCTGGTCTGCGTCGGCATAGACTTCGGGAATACTCGGATCATAGTCACGAACAATCTCTATACCCTCTGGCGCTTCGACCCGGATCAAGGCATGAACCCTTTCCAGCACCTGGTGAATATTGACCATATCTTTATGAGGTATCGCCGTTGGTCCGAGCATACGGTCGACCAGGGCCTGCAAGCGATCGGCTTCGGCGATGATGATTTGCGTGTACTCCTTCAATTCATCACTTTGCAGTTCACGCTCCAGTAACTGCGCAGCACCACGTAAACCACCCAGGGGATTTTTAACCTCATGTGCCAGACCCTTGACCAGGGCGCCGACGGCCTGGCTTTGTGAAATCAGGCTCTCTTCCCTGGATATTTGCAGCTGACGTTCCATATATTGCAACTCGACCATCAAGCTGGGTTCTGCTGATGGTTCGTATAATGGCGTGACACTACAATCCACGGTCACTGTCCTGTTGCCATAAATTTCCAGTTGTACTTCACGTTCTGTAAAGGGGTGGCCCTGCTCTACCGATCGTTTCATACGTCGGGTCAAATCCTGGTTTTCGATCACCAGATGATTCCAGTTTTTGCCACAGGCCTTGCGGCGACTGATCTCAAATAACATCTCGCAAGCCGGGTTGATATAAAGCACCTTAAATGATTGATCGAGCACCATGATTGACGTACTCATGTTCTCCATGATTCGTCGCTGAATCAGATCACTGGAATTTTCTCTTAAAAGGCCTAGCATAAACACCTACTTGCAATAAACAATCCAACTATTTGAATGGTGGGCTTTATTACTGAAAAAAATCAACTTGATACATAAATTCATTAAAAAACAAAAGGATACATTAAGGTGACTGCCCTCAGTGGAGACAGCTATGGGTATTGCAGAGTGATTAAAACAATCAGACGCACTAAATTATACACCAATGCACCACAATAGTGCATTGGTGTGAGCAAATTATTATGGTGCTTTGGACCTGTTCAGAATGGAGGCTCTTTTCATGTGGAACTGGCTACTGACAACAGGCGTGACAGCCTTGCCTTGCCCATCAATAATATAAGCCTTGAGTATATGAGTGCCCCTGTCAATACCACTAAAAAGTATCTGGGGCACCTTTTGTTTGTAGGTTTTTCCATCGATATCGAAAACCACCGTATCACCCTTAAGCAATGCAGGTGTTAGTTCCAGTAACACTACAACACGACCAGCGTTATCACGGACGGTGGCATCATTGCCCGGCTCGCTTATCTTGAATTGTGAATAGCGTGCCTGCTCTTCAGCGTTGTTTTGATTATTGTTTGCAGTCTTACTGACTGGCTTACTCGCATAAGAACTGATGCCGGGAAGTTCAACTTTTTCTGCATCTTTATGTCGCTTGTCTGAATAGATGGTGTTACCTGCTTCGTCGACCCATCGATAAATTTCCGCGAGACTAGTCTGGCTGAACAGGACAGTCGTAATCAGTGCAATGAATATTTTCACTATCAAGATCCTTTATGAGCTAATAGTCTTGAAGGAAGTATAAGCCAAAACAAAAAAAAACGCCCCCTGACGGAGGCGTTTTTTATACTTAGCGCTAATCGCGGGTATTACAGGCTGTAGTACATATCGAATTCAACGGGATGAGTCGTCATGCGCAGGCGCGTGACTTCTTCCATCTTCAACGCAATGTAGCCGTCAAGCATGTCATCTGTGAACACGCCGCCTTCTGTCAGGAATTTGCGATCAGCGTCCAGGGCTTCCAGCGCCTGGTCAAAGGAATGACAAACCTGAGGGATCTTGGCTTCTTCTTCCGGTGGTAGATCATACAGATCCTTATCCATCGCTTCACCCGGGTGAATCTTGTTCTTGATTCCATCGATACCCGCCATCAGGAAGGCCGAGAAACACAGGTAAGGGTTGGCAGTTGAATCACCGAAACGTACTTCGATACGACGCCCCTTAGGATTACTAACGAACGGGATGCGAATAGAAGCAGAGCGGTTGCGAGCAGAATACGCCAGCATAACAGGTGCTTCAAAACCTGGGACCAGACGTTTGTAGCTGTTAGTTGAAGCGTTGGCAAAAGCATTCAGTGCACGTGCATGTTTGATAACACCACCGATGTAGTACAGGGCGATGTCAGACAAACCACCGTATTTATTACCACTGAAAATATTTTTGCCACCCTTGGCCAAAGACATATGAACGTGCATACCATTACCATTATCACCCACTATCGGCTTCGGCATGAAGGTGGCCGTTTTACCATAGGCATGTGCTACGTTTTGAATAACATACTTGAGAATCTGAACTTCGTCGGCCTTACGTACCAACGTATCAAAACCGGCACCGATCTCACATTGACCTGCTGTCGCTACCTCGTGGTGATGTACTTCAGTATTAACACCCATATCGTTCAGGGCCAGACACATGGCAGAGCGAATATCATGCAGTGAATCAACGGGTGGCACAGGGAAGTAGCCGCCTTTTACGCCAGGACGATGTCCCATGTTGCCGTCCTGATAAACCTTCTCGGAGTTCCAGCTGGCTTCTTCAGAATCGATCTTGACAAAACAACCGGACAAGTCAGCACCATAGCGAACGTCATCCAGAATAAAGAATTCATTTTCTGGACCAAAGAATGCCTTGTCTGCAATTTTGGTCGATTTCAGGTAGGCCTCTGCACGATGAGCAACGGAACGTGGGTCACGCTCATAGCCCTTCATGGTAGTCGGTTCGAGGATATCGCAAGACAAATTCAGGGTCATGTCGTCAAAAAATGGATCAAGGACAGCCGTGCTCGGATCAGGCATCAGGATCATGTCCGATTCATTGATACCTTTCCACCCGGCGATACTTGAACCATCAAACATCTTGCCTTCTTTAAACATACCGGCATCCACTTCATGTGCAGGCAGTGTTACGTGCTGTTCTTTACCAATGGTATCAGTAAAACGCAGGTCAACGAATTTGACTTCGTTGTCTTTGATCATTTTTAAGACTTTAGCGGACATATGCCACTCCTCCTGGATTATTTTTAAAAAAACTCTCTACACTCTCCGGTCAATAATCCGGGTGTAGTCGCATCTGAAAATAAGACATAAAATTAGTGCATGAAGTATGCCATGATATAAATGACATGATAATCACATAGTTATATCGATATATTCAGTTCACGCAACATCATTGCTGCATCATTTTTGCTCACGCAAAACAATAGCGCACCAAAATAGTGCGTTAGTAAAAACAGACCCTGACCTCGCCGATTTCCTCCAGCGACTGACTGGCCGCTATTAAAGCATCGGACAGATGCCTTGTACTCGACATATCAGAGCATACGTCCAGTGGCAGTTGCAGATCAATATGAATCTTACCACTTAAATAGTGCAGGGTAATATATTCGATTTTTTCCGCCAAGGGAATATCAGCCCAGGCCTGCTTGAGTTTTTTTTCGAGTTCACGACGTAAGGGCAGGCTGCAACAGGCTTGCACATTTTCATCATTCTCGGGGTCAATATGGACCATAACATCACTGACCTCATCCATCACCTCGATCAGGCGCTGACGTACCATTTCGCTGATTTGATGACCCTCGGACACACTGAGCCGCGCACTCACCTGGATGTGAACATCGACGAGTGCATCAGCACCCATTCTTCTTGTCCTGAGTAGATGCAAGTCCTCTACGCCATCGATATCCTTGATACATTCGCGTATTTTTTCTACGCGTTCCGCATCCAGGGACGTGTCAACCAGTTCGCGCATACTATGCCAGGACAGGTCCCAACCAATCTTGGCGATCATATACACCACGCCGATCGTCGCTATCGCGTCCAGGTAAGTGAGACCAGCCATGGAGCCAAGTACGCCAATAAAGACGATGACAGATGAAATCGCATCCGAGCGACTATGCCAGGCATTGGCGCGGAGTAAATTTGAGCGCAACCTGATGGCAGCACGTAACGTGTAATGGTAGATCAGTTCCTTGGTGACAATGGAAATGGCGGCGACGACCAAGGCCAGCCAACCAGGATGTAACAAGAGCTCGGGCTGAAAAAGTCGGCGTAGCGCATCGTAGCCCAACCCCAACGCAACTGCGATCAGGGCCATGCCGAGTGCGACAGTCATCATGGTTTCTATACGGGCGTGCCCGTAAGGATGGTCTTCATCCGCTTCACGACTACCTTGTTTGGCAGCGAACAATACCAGGACATCGGTAACAAGGTCAGAAAGAGAATGGATGCCATCGGCAATTAATGCCTGTGAATAACCGATATAGCCTGCGATAATTTTTCCGATGCCCAGTACAAGATCCAGCGCTGAACCCACCAGCGTTACTTTTTTGGCTTCCCTGTAGCGTTGATCTGAATTCATATTATTTTATCGCATGACTTCCAGGTGGATAATAACCTGGCTATCTTCACGCCTGGCATCGATTACTTTATGACCATTAATACGACACCAGGCCGTTACATCATTAAGTGCACCCGGGTCTGTACACAAAACCTCTAGTGTATCACCTTCTTCAAGCTCTTCTACACGGTCCTGGGTTTTAATCACCGGCATAGGACAGAGCAGGCCGGTTGCATCCAGTTCATATTTTGCCATAGTTTTTTCGCTTTTGTTTATACCGGTTACCGACCTGGTGACACAGTCAGACATACCATGATTCAGGTATTTCCGCGACCGACATGGGTTTTACAGTCACATTTCTTGCTTCTTCATTGGGTCGACATACTTCAAGTTCGACGGCTTCAGCCAATTTCCCCTTGCTATACCTGGCTGAAATTCTGGCTGCCAATTGCAAGTCTTCTTCACTTGGCTCCCCGTCAACCAACACCAGAGGCCCGCTATGGCTGGTGGTCTTAATGGAGATAAAACGATTGCGATAACCCTGCATAAAGTTGACCTCGCCTTCTTCACGCGCAATGATCAGCTTGAAATGTTCAGAGGGTCGGATATGGCGACCCACCTTTAACAGCATGATGTCATCCATTTCATACTCTTTACTGCCGCGGGCATCCCACAGGTCGACCAGTTTTTTGGAGTAGTTTTCGTCGGTCAGAAAACAGCAGCCACCCGCTGGTTGCGCATATTCCTCAAAACCATAGTGCGCGGCCAGGGCCATTTGCGGTTTACGTGAACGCCCGTGGAAATCATGTAATTGCTCGCGATTTACCCAGCCCTCATGTTCGGGCAATGTTGGCGGTAAATGTTGCGCGCATAGTGGGCGTAGCAAGCGTTCACCGGCACCCGATTCACGCGCAATAACGGGCATCGTGTCTTTTCGTTGTGACATGGGTCGTTGCCCGACCACCTCACCGGTAATGATAAAATCAAAACCTTTTTCTTCAATCCACTCATGGGCCTTGCGCACCATAAACGTTTTACAATCATGGCAGGGATTCATATTGGCACCATAACCATATTTCGGGTTGATCAATACATCCTTGTATTCCTCGATCACATCGATGATATGCAGCTTGATCCCCAGTTGTTCCGCCACCCACAAGGCATTATTGCGCTTGGGTTTGGCCTGGTCTTTTTTACGAATGGCATGCGTGTGTCCCTCTACACAAAACCCGGTGTAAAAATTAATGCCTTCAACGTGAACTCCCTGTTCCATGATGACCTTGGTAGCCAGCAATGAGTCCAGGCCGCCGGATATGAGGGATACTGCCTTGATTTGTCTTGTCATGGTGATCTTGAAATTTATACAGAAAGAGAATTATAGCAAATTCAGCATAAAATAAGCCATTTATAGACTAATTATTATCTTAATCACGATGTAGTCGGTCGTTCAATTATAACCATATAATTACTAATATTATGCCAGACGGCTGACTATGCACATACCTGGCGACAGGTCGTTAAAAATACTGTTACCCTCAAGCCTGTTTTTGCTAGCATAGGCAGAAGACGAATAGAAACAGAATGATCTAAACGTACAAGATACGACCAACAGAGGAAATACCAGTATGTCTGACCAGGATGATATCGGCCCAAAAAACCACGGTCTCTCGGGAATACTTAAAATGGCGTTCATTATTGCTGTCTTGGTTCTCGCGAGTCTGCTCATTCTGCTGACGACGGATATCATTACCACAGACACCTTTAACTCGTATTTTAAAACCATGTTCTCAATCATAGGCATTACTACCCTTGCCAGTCTGGTAATAGCCTTATTGATACGCTCCGGCAATAAGTAAAAACCCCCGGCCATCCGCTTCAAAGTCATCACTTAGAGGACATCCAACATCGTGTCGACCAAAATCTTGCCTGCTATCCAGATGATAGGTTTCGGCCTGTTGGCTGCTACCATCAAGCTCGTACTACCAATGGCTGACTTTAGCTTTATGGCGCGCGACTTACTCGTTTTACTGTTTATCCTATTAGCCCTGACATTACTGTTGGCCAGTGGTGCCTTGTTCAGGTATCACAGGACCACGGTCAATCCTGTTCACCCGCATAAAGCCAGTGCTCTGGTCATCAGTGGTTTATACCGCTATACGCGCAACCCTATGTATCTCGGATTTTTAAGTTTGTTATTCGCGTGGGTACTTTACCTTGGTAATGCAGCCGCCTTCCTGGTTTTACCCATTTTCGTATTCAGCTTGAATCGTTTAAATATCATCCCCGAAGAACAGGCATTGCAGGCCCGTTTTGGCGAGGCCTATAGCGCCTATCAAAAACAGGTCAG